>ERZ779875.1484-NODE-1484-length-15208-cov-8.247410_pt1 | contig 15208 bp, 10 predicted proteins | sample MGYA00511246_ERZ779875 | MGnify/ENA primary metagenome ERZ779875 (study PRJEB29588, sample SAMEA2155093) | human gut metagenome | biome: human gut; feature: human-associated habitat; material: faeces | place: Denmark | collected 2008/2010 ... | reverse complement strand
ATACTTGATGCCGTAGCCGTCCAGCGGAATGTCGTGCGCAGCAGCGGAATCAAGGAAGCACGCAGCCAGGCGGCCCAGACCGCCGTTGCCCAGCGCGGCGTCCTCCACGTCTTCAAACGCGGCGACGTCCAGTCCGTTCTTTTCGAAGATGGCCTTGACCTTGTCCAGCAGCCCCAGCTCAAAGAGGTTGTTGTAGACCATGCGGCCCATCAGGAACTCCGCAGAGAAATAATACGCGCGACGATGCGCGGCATGCGCCTTGCGGGAATCCGCCCACTGGTCGCTCATCGCGCCCATGACAGCCTTGCCCAGCACCATGTGCAGCTCATGCACATCGAGCTCCTGAAGCTCCTTGCAGTATTCCGCCTTGGCAATGCGCACCATATCCTTCTCCAGCTGGCTCTCCTCTTCCTGTCCGGCGGGCAGGCGGCCGTAGGTCTTGGCGATCCGGCGCAGGCGCAGCGCACGCGCTTCGGTAGCTTCGCCGGGCTTCATGCGCCACTGCCAGTTGTAGCCAAGCGTCGAAGGCGTGTTGATGCGCGCCGTACCCGGCAGGCAGAGGTAATCCTGCGCCGGAATGACACAGAGTTTTGCCACACTTCGCTGCGCCAGCGTGATCAGCTGCCATGTCAGCTTTTTGCGGCCGACAAACCTGCCGCCATAAGGCAGATTCAGATAGCGGAGTGCCACGCTGCGATCCTCTTTTGACAATTCTTTCCACCAGTCAAATGTCGTCTGGTTATCATGCGTTCCTGTATAAACCACGCAGTTCGAGTTGTAATTGTGTGGCATATAATCACTTTCCTCGCGCGAATCAAATGCAAACTGAAGCACCTTCATTCCCGGGTAGCCGGTCGCAGCCAGGAGATCCCGGACGCTGTCCGTCAGAAAACCGAGATCTTCGGCAATGATCTGCTGCTCGCCGAGCACTTCATTGATCTTGTCAAAAAGAAGAATTCCCGGGCCTTTCTCCCAGGCACCGTTTACTGCTGTTTCTTCGCCGTATGGAATAGCATAATATTCATCAAAGCCACGGAAATGGTCGATTCGCACCATGTCATACCATTTAAAACAATGGCGGATGCGCGAGATCCACCAATAAAACTCCGTCGATTCATGGTATTCCCAGCGGTATAGCGGATTCCCCCAAAGCTGGCCCGTCTCCGAAAAAGCATCCGGCGGACAGCCCGCTACCGCAATCGGTTCAAGGTCTTCCGTAAACTGAAACAATTCCGGGTGCGCCCACGTATCTGCACTGTCAAGCGCAACGTAGATCGGAATATCCCCGATAATCTGCACGCCCTTGTCATTGGCGTATTTTTTTAATTGTTTCCATTGTTTGTCAAATTCATATTGAAGGAACATATAAAAACTAATCTCGTTTTTGTACGTTTCCCGGCAACGCGCAATCGCTGCCTCGTCGCGGCGTTTCAATTCTTCCTCCCAGGTCAGAAAACCGGCCCCTTTGCGGGTGTCCTTGATTGCCATAAACAGGCAGTAATCCGGCAGCCATTCCTGCTGTTCCGAAACAAATGCCTGAAATTCTTCATTTTCTGCGATGTTACTGCGGTCAAAAGCTTTGCGCAAAAGCGGAAAACGCTGATTGTACTGTTTTTCATAATTTACATAATTTCCCTCGTCCTCAAGGTCTGCTGCTGCGATCTCTTCCGCCGTCAAAAGCCCCTCTTCCGCCAACGCGTCGAGCGAAATATAATACGGATTTCCGGCAAATGTCGAAAATGACTGGTACGGAGAGTCGCCGTATCCCGTTGGTCCCATTGGAAGAATCTGCCAGTATTTCTGTCCACAGCTTACCAAGGTATCGACAAAACGATATGCATTTCGGTCAAAGCACCCGATTCCGTGTGGAGACGGGATACTTGATATCGGAAGTAATATTCCACTTGCTCTCATACTTTCTCTCCTTTTATTTGGCAAGCAATGACTTGCTCACACGCACTTCGTAGCCTTCCGCCCATTTTTCATAAGCCGTGCGGAACGCATCTTTTTGCTGTTTTTCCACTTCCTGCTCTACATATGCCTGATTCAGATTTTTCGTATTCGCCTTCAGGCAGTAAGCGATGTAAAAGCCATCCGATTCTTCGATGACACCGCTTGTCGCATCCTTTTTCAAAGCGAGAACATTGGCTGCCAGATTGGTACGGCTGTCAAGACTTCCCAAAATCACTTCTTCCGGCGCACTTCCGGTCTTTTCCTTCACAAACGAATAGAAATTTCCCTGATACGTTGCCAGTTCCTGTGCATATCCTGCTGCCTGCGCACGAACTTCTTCGCGGTTTGCATCCGTCGCCGGCAGATAGCACAAAAGCACTTTTGCCGCCTGCGTCGTCGCCGCGTCAATCGAAACCTGTGTCGAACCGGTCACAACATCGTACATTTTTCTTGCCACGAGATTTTCTTCAAAAATGCGGTGCATCGTCTCGGTCGTAATCCCATTTGCTTTCTGGACATCCTCCGGAATCGTCGCGATGTACTGGTCCGCCTTATAATCAATGTCTTCTTTTTCATCGACACCAAGCGTCACGCCCTGTCCTTCGGCCGCCTTGTTCATTACTTTGATCTGAATGATAAGACGCACGATATCCTCGATCGCAGTCTGTCCGATCGTATGATCATCGACCGAAATATTCCAGACATCCGTGCCAAGCATAGAGTCATACTGATTTTTCAAAAACCAGTTGTAAACCAGGTATTCATCGTAAGTTACGCCCTGTTTGCCGACAGCGACAGCGATGGAATCTCCCTGGAGATCTCCATTGTTTACCCTCGCCGCTTTTTCTACACTTATCGTCTGCTCTTCTGCATTTTCCGTTTTTTCAGAACATCCGACACTTGTAAGCATCAGGCTCACGGCAAGACATCCGCAAAGAATCTTCTTTCCAAATCTATTCATTTTCTTCCTCCTTGATCTTCTGCATCTCATTTACAAGTTCTGACAATTGCCGAAGCAATGGCTCCTCTTTCTGCTGATATACAAAATACGGCGTTGTCTCCGGTACAAAACGCAGTTTGCCTTGGTATGCCGCAAGCAGGTCGGGAATTTTGTCCGTCGCCACTTTGGCCTGCGGAAACATCGTAATCCGTATCTGGTTCGCCTTTTCCACGATCGCCGTAATATACGCATCGTGTGCCTTTGCTTTCAAAAGCGCGATCTCCAAAAGATTGCACACACTCTGTGGCGGCTCGCCAAAACGGTCGATCAGCTCGTCTACCATATCGTCTCTCTCCGGCTCCGTCTCAATTTCCGCAATGCGCTTGTACACATCCAGTTTCTGGAATTCATTCGGAATATAATCTGCCGGGATAAACGCATCCATTTTCAGATCAATATTTGTCTCAAACTCGTCATTTTCGACCTTTTCCCCTTTGAGGCGTTTGACGGCTTCGTTGAGCATCTTGCAATACAGATCGTATCCGACCGCCTCCATATGTCCGTGCTGTCTGGCTCCCAAAAGGTTTCCTGCGCCACGGATCTCAAGGTCCCTCATAGATATTTTAAACCCTGAACCAAGTTCTGTAAACTCTTTTATTGCGGCAAGTCGTTTTTCTGCTACTTCTTTTAACATCTTGTCGCGCTTATACATCAAAAATGCGTACGCCGTCCGATTGGAACGACCGACACGTCCACGCAGCTGATAAAGCTGTGAAAGCCCGAGTTTATCGGCTTCATCGATAATGATCGTATTGACGTTAGGGATGTCTAACCCCGTTTCTACGATCGTCGTCGAGACAAGGACATCAATCTCGCCGTTGACAAACGCAAACATGGTCCGTTCCAGTTCACGCTCATTCATCTGACCGTGAGCATAGGCGACAATGGCCTCCGGCACAAGTTTCTGCACCTCTCCGGCGATAATGTCCATATTGGCGACGCGGTTGTACACATAGTAAACCTGTCCGCCGCGTCCAAGTTCACGAAGAATCGCCTCGCGCACGATCTCGTCATTTTTCTCCATAACAAATGTCTGAATCGGCATACGATCGACCGGCGGCTCTTCCAGCACACTCATATCGCGGATTCCGACAAGACTCATGTGAAGTGTCCGCGGAATCGGCGTCGCCGTAAGGGTCAATACATCAATGTCATTTTTCAACTGTTTCAATTTTTCTTTATGTGTCACGCCGAAACGCTGTTCCTCATCGACGATCAGAAGTCCAAGGTCTTTGTAAACGACATCTTTTGCCAAAAGCCGATGGGTTCCGATGACAATGTCAATTGCGCCCTTTCGCAGTTTTTCCACCGTCTCCCGGTTTTCTTTCGGTGTTCGCAGACGGGAAAGCATCCCCACTTCGACGCTGTAATCACGCATTCTCTGGACAAACGTATTGTAATGCTGACCCGCAAGAATCGTCGTCGGCACAAGAACAGCCACCTGCTTACCATCCATAACGGCTTTAAATGCCGCGCGGATCGCGATTTCTGTCTTTCCATATCCGACATCCCCGCAGATCAAGCGGTCCATTGCCTTGATACTTTCCATGTCTTTTTTCGTATCTTCGATCGCGTGCAGCTGATCCTCCGTCTCCTCATAAGGAAAGACCTCTTCAAATTCGCGCTGCCAAACCGTATCTTTTTCAAATGCGTGTCCCTGCTTCGCCTGTCGTTTTGCATACAGATCGACCAGTTCCTGCGCGATCTCCTTGACGGCCCCTTTGACACGCGTTTTCGTCTTCTTCCACTCCGGCGAATTGAGTTTGTTTAACTTCGGCACTTTCGCCGCATCACTTCCCGCGTACTTTTGCAGCACTTCCAGAGAAGTCGCCGGAATATACAGATTGCTCCCGCCGGCGTAAGCCACTTTCAGATAATCCTTCGTTATGTGATCGACCTCGATCTTCTCAATTCCTTCATAAATACCGAGTCCGTGGTTTTCATGAACGACATAATCCCCGATCTTTAAGTCATTGAAGCTGTGGATCGCCGCCCCTTCGTAACGTTTGACACGTTTTTTCCGTTTCTTCTTTACCCCGCCGAAAATGTCGCCCTCCGTCATTACGACAAAGCGCAGATTTGGGTACTCAAATCCCTTTCGCAGTGTACCTTTGCCGATCATCACTTCCCCAGGAAGCAGTTCATGCGACAGATCCCTGCTGTAAAACGCCGGGATCTCGTAATCCTGCAAATCCTGGCAAAGCCGCTCTGCACGCGTTCCCGAGGCAGAAAGCACCAGAACGCGGTACCCGTTTTTCTTCAGCCGCAGGATATCCTTCGCAAGCAGCGAAAAATTGTTATTATACGACGGGGCTGCCTGAATCTGGAAATTGTATTTGTGTCTGACATTAAATTCCTTGACTTTCATATCCAGCGCCGTCATAAGGAGCAACGGCAGTTCAGACAATTTTTTCAAAAGCACCGGCAGCGAAAACAGAACTTCCATCTGTCCCGGCAGAATATATCCCTTTTCGAGACGGCTTACCATACTCTCGCGGAATTCATACTCCACCGCTTCGCCCTTTTCGATACAGCGTGCCGGCTCGTCAAGATAAACGCAGACATCTTCTCCCTTAAAATAATCAAAAAACGAACTTACATCTTTTGTAAAATAGCTGACATAACTTTCCAGATTTACGAGTCCGTGATAAACTTCATAGGTCTCGCGGAAATTTGCCACACTCTGGCGGAGCCGCGAAGCTTCTTCCTTCTTTCCCTCTTCTTCAAACCGGCGCACGCAGGTCTGCATCTCCTCTTCCATGCGGTGCATTCCTTCTAAAATGCGGTCTTCTTCCAGAAAAATTTCCGTCGCCGGATAAATCTCAATCTCGGAAACAGTCTCGACCGAACGCTGGCTCTCTACGTCAATGCGTCGGATTCCGTCGACTTCGTCGCCCCACAGTTCGATACGATACGGGCATTCCTCGGTCAGCGGAAATACGTCGACAATACCTCCGCGCACCGAAAACTCGCCTTCTTTTTGCACTTGTCCCGTATTTTCATAGCCGATGGCAACAAGATTTTTCTTAAACTCCTCCAGATCCAGAATTTCTTCTTCGGCCACATGAATCCGGTTTTCCTGATACCGTTCAAACGGCAGACAATAGTCCATGCCGCCATCCAGCGTCGTTACGACGGTAAGCGGTTCCTTTTCCAACAACCGTTTGATAACTTTCAGCCGTTCTTTGACAATCGCCTGTCCGTGCACATCCGCACTGTAAAAGATGAAATCCTTCGCCGGATAATACATGACATCGTGGTCGTAAAGTTTCAGATCTTCGACAAGTTCCTTGGCCCGCACTTCATTGTGTGTGATAACAAGCCGGATTCTCTTATCGCGCCCTGTCCCATAGATCATATGGCTCTCCTGGGTATCCATACATCCGATCAGCTGAACCGGAAATTCACCCTGTTTTATCCCGCGTATGAGCTGGTCATATTCTTCCAGTTCCCCAAGAGGGGCAAATAACGTTTCCAAATCTCTCTTTCCTTTCCAAAAATTTCCTACTTCTTTTTCGCATTAAAGCGGTTCATCGCCACATCCACATCCTGTGTCACAATCGTTTCCACAGCTGCGACAGCTTCATCCAGCACTTCATCCATCTTCTTTTCATCTTCCTTGGAAAAATGTCCCAATACATGATTGACAAGGTCGCCTCCCTGTGGCTTCGCCCCTACACCCACTTTGACACGTGGAAATTCATTCGTTCCAAGATGCGAAATAATATTTTTGATGCCATTGTGTCCGCCTGCGCTTCCTTTTCTGCGCACACGGATCTGCCCTACTTCCAGGTCAATATCGTCGTACGCCACAATAATATCTTCCGGTTCAATCTTATAATAATCCGCGATACTCCGCACACTTTCTCCACTCAGATTCATAAAAGTCTGCGGCTGCGCCAAGATCACTTTTTCGCCCTCGATAAATCCCTTGCCACACACGGCTTTATGCTCTTTGCTGTTTAATGAAATATGATATTCGTCAGAAAGTCTTGCTATGACTCCAAATCCGATATTATGTCTTGTTCCTGCATACTCTCTCCCCGGGTTTCCTAATCCTACAATCAGTTTCATAAGCGCCTCCAAATCTCCATTATCTTTTTATTATACCAATTTCACGGCTTATCGGCAAGGGTTTTGTAAAAAAGCCTGCGCACCAAAAAAACCAGTCACAGCTGTCGCCGCAGCCATGACCAGTCTTATTTGATTGCGTGTCACATCGCTTACACGCCTAAATTCAATTTTCTGCTTCTTCCTGCAATGCTTCACGAAAACGTGCAAGAATCGCATCTTCCAGTTCGTCTCGCATCTGAGGGTTGATTGGATGAGCGACATCGCGAAACTGCTCGTCAGGTGTTCTCTTACTTGGCATCGCGATGAAATATCCTTTTTCCCCTTCAATCACTTTGATATCATGAACGACGAAACAATCGTCAAATGTCACAGATGCTATCGCCTTCATCTTCGAGTCTCTGTCAATAACCCGAATCCGAACGTCTGTTACCTGCATACCCATATCCTCTCTTCTGCTTTTCATTTGCTACATAGTAACGATTCATTGATTTCCATACATTAGATCCTGAATAGTTACATTGCTAATTACAATACATAACGTGCATTCGTCTCAAGCACGATCTTAATGTTTTCCGGATCACCTACGTAATTGGAATTTGCACGAATTGTATCATGGCTCTCCACAATACAATTCTCAATATACGTATTATCACCGATATAAACATCATTCAGTATGATTGAGTTGCGAATCACCGTATTGTTTCCTACATATACTTCTTTAAATAAGATAGAGTCCGATACTTCGCCGTTAAGAATACATCCACTCGAAATCAAACTGTTTCTCACTTTGGATCCTGCATTGTATTTTGCCGGCGGCAGATCTTCTATCTTCGATGCAATTGTCGGATACTGTGCGAAGAAATAATCGCGGATATCACGATTCAGGAAATCCATATTAGTTTCAAAATAAGATTCCACCGTCGTAATATTACTCCAATAAGAATTCATTGGATATGCATAAATCTTCTTCAAGCCACGGTAACGCACAAAAATGTCTTTTACCAGATCAAAGCATCCTTCACTTCCCGCACGCTCGATCATCTCAATCAATTGCCTTCTGCGAACTACGTAAATGCCTGTGGATACCGTTGTCTTTGACGTCACGATCGGTTTTTCTTCAAATTCCGTCACAAGTCCCGATTCATCCACAGAGACAACACCAAAACGACTTGGGTCATCCCTCTCCCCGAGATCCTTTGTCACAATTGTGATGTCTGCATTTTTCTGAACATGATACTCCAAAACTTTATTAAAATCAAGTTTATAAACACAGTCTCCGGAAGCGATTACAACATATGGTTCATGACTTGCTTTCAAAAAGTCAATGTTCTGTGCGATCGCATCCGCCGTCCCACGATACCAGTAACTGTTATCCTGGGTCTGCATCGGAGTAAATACAAACAATCCCCCTTGTTTTCGTCCAAAATCCCACCATTTTGAAGAATTCAAATGCTGGTTCAATGATTTTGAATTATATTGTGTAAAAACCGCCACTTTACTGATGTGGGAATTTGCCATACTGCTCAGCGCAAAATCAATACTGCGATAACCCCCTGCAATTGGCATCGCGGATGTTGCTCTCTTCTTGGTCAGATCCCGCATCCGTGGGCTTTCACCACCTGCTAAAATAATTCCGATTGCTCTCATATGATGTCACCTGCCTTTATCAAAGTTCCGCCGGCTTCCAGCGTATTGTTTGGATAGTCCTCACTCGTTGTCACCCCTGATATGGCAGTATTCTTACCAATTGTCACACCGTCCGGAATCACGGTATCATCTCCAACCGTCACCAGATTAAATGCATAGACATCCGGCTTCACCTGGTTCACAACATCATCTTCGCCTTCGCCCAATACACAATTTGCGCCGATGGTTGTATTTTCTGCGACAATCGTTTTGTTCAATACCGTATTTTTACCGATATGTGTCGAATTCATAACAATAGAATCACGAACGACCGCTCCCTCTTCAATCACGACATTGGAACCAATGACGGAATTGTGTACTTCTCCATACACTTCACAACCATCCCCCATGATTGCCTTGTCAATTACAGCGGAATTCGCAATGTACTGTGGACGAAGCCACTCGTTTTTTGTATAAATTTTCCAAAATTCTTCATACAGATTAAATACCGGAATCAGATCGATCAATTCCATATTGGACTCCCAATACGACCCCAATGTTCCTACATCTTTCCAATAGCCATTAAACTCGTATGCAAAGATACGGTCACCTCTTTCATGGCAATATGGTATGATATGTTTACCAAAGTCACATCCCGGTTGATCACGCAGTGTGATCAGTGCCTCGCGCAGCACCGGCCAGGAGAAAATATAAATTCCCATGGATGCCAGGTTGCTTTTTGGTTGTTCCGGTTTTTCCTGAAATTCCACAATCTGTTTATTGTCATCTGTAACACAAACCCCAAAACGACTTGCCTCTTCCATCGGAACCGGAATCGTCGCCAGTGTCACATCTGCATTGTTTGATTTGTGAAAATCCAACATCACTTGATAATCCATTTTATAAATGTGGTCTCCGCCAAGGATCAGAACATAGTCCGGATTGTACTGCTCCATATACTTTAAGTTCTGGAAAATCGCATTGGCTGTACCTGTATACCATTCACTACTTGTACTTTTTTCATACGGTGGTAAAATCGATATTCCTCCGACATTTCTGTCAAGGTCCCACGGAATACCAATTCCGATATGCGTATTCAGCTTCAGTGGCTGATATTGTGTAAGCACCCCAACAGTATCTACTCCGGAGTTAATACAGTTACTCAACGGAAAATCAATGATACGATACTTTCCCCCAAAAGCAACAGCAGGTTTTGCTACATTTGCCGTAAGCACTCCAAGTCGTGAGCCCTGTCCTCCTGCCAGCAACATAGCTATCATTTCTTTCTTGATCATCAGATCACCCCCTGTTGTAATTATGCCTGTCAAATCGTGATATTTTAACAGGTCTCGTGAAACATAAACACATTATAACATATACAAAGTAAAATGTGAATACTTTTCACAAATATTTTTTGTAAAATTTATTTTTTTTTGTGGAAAATGCACAATTTGCCAATCCTGCCGTTTTCTTCTTGTTTTTTTCACCTCTTCGTTTTACAATAAATATATTATAGTAACTATTCAGGACACCCCGCCCACACATTGATTCTGATATAGTTACATATTATATACTTAAAAAAGGATGGTTATCAATATGTATAAAATCGATTTTAGTCACCCGGGAAAAGCTCATTTTATCGGCATCGGCGGTATCAGCATGAGCGGGTTCGCGGAGCTTTTACACACGATGGGATTTACGATCACCGGTTCCGACCGGACCGCATCCAAAATCACAAAGCACCTGGAAACTCTTGGGATAGAAGTAATATATGAACAAGCAGCCAAAAATATAACTCCGAACATCGACTTTGTCGTTTACACGGCAGCGATTTCCGAAGACAATCCGGAATTTGTCCGCGCAAAAGAACTCGGTCTTCCGATGATGGAGCGTGCTTCCATGGTCGGCCAGGTCATGAAAAATTATTCGACAGCCATCGCGGTATCCGGAACTCATGGAAAAACGTCGACTACTTCCATCACGTCACACATCCTTATGGAAGCAGGCCTGGATCCGACGATCTCGGTCGGCGGCATCCTTCCGGCGATCGGTGGAAATATCCGTGTCGGAAAATCCGATACGTTCATCACTGAAGCCTGCGAATACACGAACAGCTTTTTGAAGTTTTTCCCTACGATCGGAATTATCTTAAATATAGAAGCAGAACACCTTGACTTCTTCCGCGATCTTGCCGACGTAAGACACAGTTTCCGCCGTTTTGCGGAACTTCTTCCGGCAAACGGAACATTGATCATTAATGCGGACATTGACAATTACAAAGAAATCACGGACGGCCTTGCCTGCCGCGTGCTGACGTATTCCGTCGACGATGCTTCTGCTGACTTTACTGCGGCAGACATTTCTTATGATGAACTTGGCTGCGGGGAATTTACGGTGGTAAAATCCGGGGTGCCGGGAGCGCATTACAAATTGAACATTGTCGGAAAACACAATATCTCCAATACACTGGCTTCCCTCGCACTGGCTTCTCTCTTTGAGATTCCGGCAGAGACGATTCAAGCCGGCCTTGCCAAATACAAAGGAACCGAGCGCCGTTTCGAGTATAAAGGAACGTTCCGGGGAGCGACCGTGATTGATGATTACGCCCATCATCCGACGGAGATCCGTGCTACACTGGCTTCTGCGAAAAATTATCCGCACCGTTCGCTTTATGTCGCATTCCAGCCACATACGTATTCGCGTACGAAAAACTTTTTGGATGATTTCGCCGACGCCCTTTCCATGGCAGATCATGTCGTACTCGCAGACATCTATGCGGCACGCGAAAAAGATCCCGGGGACATCTCTTCCAAAGACATCGCCGACAGGCTGGAAAAACTCGGAACCGATGTTACGTATCTGGGAGATTTTGAGAGTATCAAAAACTTTTTGAAAAAAAATTTAATGCACGATGACTTGTTAATAACTATGGGAGCCGGAAACATTGTAGAAGTTGGGGAAGACCTTGTCAAGTGCTAACTTATCCACATTATCCACAGCCTTATCAACATTCTGTAGAAAACAATGGCTGTGGATATTTTTTTGACTTTGTATTTTTGTGAACAACTTTTTTTACCAGTTATTTTTCCTGAACCACCGAAAGTTGGTGCATGAACATTTTTTTTTAGGAAATTCGAAAAAGTTCTTCACAGAGTTATCCACATTATCCACATTGTCCACAGGCTCTTTTCTACTAAAATGGTATATTTTTTTGCCTATTTACAGATTTGAATTTTTATCTTATAATTCAAAGTGTCCCATCTTAAAAATGTGTTTTTGGACATGGGGCACGCACATCAAAGAAGGGGGCCGCAGACCAATATGAGTTTTTCATTGACAACGCAATTTTCACAACAATATACATACATACCCAATGCGTTTATCGATACCTATATGCCGGAGGCGAACGGAAGTTTTGTAAAGGTGTATCTGTATCTTCTGCGACAGATGGGAACGACCACCCCGGTTTTGACGATTGAAATGATGGCAGATATGCTTTCCAATACAGAGGCAGACATTCTTCGCGCACTGCGCTACTGGAAAAAACAGGGACTTTTGGAGATTGAGGAAAAGGATGGCGAGATCACACATCTGTGCCTTCTCCCATTGGAGTCCTCCCCTTTGGAGTCCTCCCTTTCAGTTTCGGAACCATTTCCCGGTCCGGTTTCTGTGCCACACGTTTCCGGCGCCGCATTATCGGAGGTTTCCGCATCGACAGAACAGACTGCGTCCGAAAATACGCCGTCCGAGCCTGCAGGAATTGCGCCTGCTGCCGAACCGGCTGCATCCGAGCCTTCACCGGCCCGCTCTGCATCCACTCCTGCAGTGACCCGCGAACTTCCTCCACGGCAGAATTACACACCGCTTATGGCAGAAGCGCTGAAGAAGGATCTTGAGATCAACTCCTGCCTCAATTCCGTGGAATCCCTTTTGGGAACGACGATGTCCGATGCCCACATGCAGCTGATCCTGTATCTGATGTCGGATCTTGGCTTTTCCCGCGAATTGATCCTTACTTTATATGAAACTGCACTGGCAAGGGACAAGCGCAGTTCACGATACATTGAAGCGATTGCTTTGGACTGGGCGAAAAAGGGAATCCGCACTCCGGAAGAGGCAATGGAGGAAACCCACCAGTTTCACGGCACTTACAAGGTTGTCGCCACGGCACTCGGCATCAAACGGCCTCTTGCACCGGCAGAACGTGCGATCATTGACCGTTTTGCAGAATTTCATTTTACCGATGACATCCTCGCAGAAGCCTGTAACCGCACCGTACTGCAGTCCGGCGACACGAACTTGAATTATACCGCAAGCATCCTTGCAGACTGGCATAAAAAGGGTGTAAAGACGCTTGACGACATCAAAGAATGTGACAAATCCTTCCATCGAAAGAAACAGGCTGAGGGAAAGAAAAAGGATACCGGACGAAAGAACCAGTTTCAGAATTTTCCGCAAAGAGCTTACAGCCAGTCTGATTATGATAATTTAGAGAAGCAGCTTTTGCAGCCATAAAGAAAAGAGGAAATTATGCAGTTATTAAACGAGCAGTTCAGTTTTTTATATTCCGATTACGATAAAACGCAATTAAAAAACAACCGCATTCATCTGATGCGCCAGAAAGAGATCCGCGAAAAGATCCCGGCATACCGCCGATTGGAAGAGGAAATGCGCGATATGTCTGTGCTTGCAGCACGCGCCGCGTTAGAGGGTTCTCACGAAAGTATGGCGGACCTTACTAAAAAAACCGAACAGATTTCCAAGCAAAAAAAGGAACTGCTGCTTCAGCATGGGTATCCGGAAGATTATCTGGATCCGATCTATACCTGCCCGGACTGCCACGACACCGGCTATGTAGGTGACAAAAAATGCCACTGTTTTCAAAAACGAATCGTGGAATATCTTTACGAGCAGTCAAATTTAAAAGAAGTTTTGGATATTGAAAATTTTTCTCATTTTGATATTACTTATTATCCGGATGATTATATTGAAGAAAGTACGGGGCTTACCCCGCGCGATAACATCCGCCGTATTCTTATGACAGCACATGCTTTTTGCGATAATTTCGGGGATTGCGAGCAAAATCTCCTGCTCTACGGCAACACCGGAGTCGGAAAAACGTTCCTCACTCACTGCATCGCAAAAGAACTTTTATCGCAATCTTATACGGTTGTATACTTGACTTCTATCGGTCTTTTTGATATTTTAGAGAAGAACAAGTTTGACCGCGAGTTAAGTTCATTGGAAAAAAGCACTACGGTTTCTTATATTATGAACTGCGATCTTCTGATTTTAGACGATCTGGGAACAGAGTTGACGAACAGTTTTACCACCTCACAGTTATACCAGGTGATTGACAGCCGGCTTGTTCATAAGAAATCGACGATCATCTCAACCAATCTGTCTTTTGATGATCTCAGGGAACAATACAGCGAGCGCATCTTCTCACGCCTTACAAGCGGCTATACGCTTCTTAAAGTTACCGGCGAAGATATTCGCCTCAAAAAAGTTATTGAAGCCAGACAGAACTAATCTGCCGGCTCAAGATATATACAAACCAATCACAATTATTTTTGGAGGAGACAGTAATGAGTCAAGACAATTTTGCAGACATTATCCCTTATGGAGATTTGGGTATCATCGCCCTGGAAAGCAGCCGTGCCATCGGAGAAAAAGTGGACAACTATGTATCATCCTGGCGAAATGAAAGCCGCAACGATGAAGAATCCATTCATTTCACAAGTTATAAGAAAGATTCTTATCTGATCGACGCCGTTTGCCCTCGATTTGGTTCCGGTGAATCCAAAGGTCTCTTAAACGAATCCGTTCGCGGTAAAGATTTGTACATTTTATTGGATGTATGTAATCACAGCCTTACTTACAAGGTTTGTGGACAAGTCAATCACATGTCCCCAGACGATCATTATCAGGATTTGAAGCGTATCATCGCTGCAGTCAGCGGAAAAGCAAGACGAATCACTGTCATTATGCCATTTTTATACGAAGGGCGCCAGCATAAACGCAGCACCAGAGAATCTCTTGACTGCGCACTGGCACTTCAGGAATTGACCAATATGGGCGTAGAAAGCATCATTACTTTTGACGCCCACGATCCTCGTGTCCAGAATGCGATTCCTTTGAATACATTCGAAACCATTCAGCCAACCTACCAGTTTATCAAGGCAATGCTGAAAAATGTTCCGGATATCCAGATGAATCCAAAGAATCTGATGATCATCAGCCCGGATGAGGGTGCTACCGGCCGTGCTATCTACTTTGCCGGTGTTGCCGGAGTCGACATGGGTATGTTCTACAAACGCCGCGATTACACAAAGATCGTCGAAGGCCGCAATCCGATCGTCGCTCACGAATTTCTCGGCGCTGACGTGGAAGGAAAAGACGTAGTTATCATCGACGATATGATTTCTTCCGGAGAGAGTATGATCGATGTCGCTACCGAATTGAAGCGCCGCAAAGCAAACCGTATCTTTGTCGCTGCCACATTTGGTCTTTTCACAAACGGATTGGAGAAATTTGACAAAGCCTTTGAAAGTG
>ERZ779875.1453-NODE-1453-length-15535-cov-3.920349_pt1 | contig 15535 bp, 11 predicted proteins | sample MGYA00511246_ERZ779875 | MGnify/ENA primary metagenome ERZ779875 (study PRJEB29588, sample SAMEA2155093) | human gut metagenome | biome: human gut; feature: human-associated habitat; material: faeces | place: Denmark | collected 2008/2010 ... | reverse complement strand
TCCACAAGAACTGACACATAATATCTGCCTGCTTTGATGGATACTGTACCGCTTTTGATTTTCCATCCGTCTTTAGTTGTTGGTATATAGCCTTTTTCTTTCATGCGTACCCAACCTAAAGTGGGTATGTTCAGCCTATGTCTCTCACATCTACAGTCTTTAGTATTGTTCTTTACGAAATACATTTTTACATCAGATTTACCTTTCTTTTTGAAATTAGGAAAAGCACTTTGATGTTTAAAAAATCTTTTAAATGCAGTGCATCCATCTTCTATAGATTTTTTTACAGCTTTTGAATATGCTTCTTTGATCCATATTTTATCAGGATTATCAGGAATGTACTCATTATTGAGCCATACGCTAAAACTCTTGCCGGTCATAAACTTTTCACCTTTATCGTATAAAGCTTTGTTGTGACCGAGATAGAAGTTATAGACGTATCTACAAGTGCCGATCGTCTTGTTAATCTTGATTTTTTGCTCGACTGTCGGATTTATTTCCGTTTTGAAGCTCTTTAGCAATTTCCTCATCCCCTTCTATTTGTTTTTTATACTTACGAAGACCGTACAATCTACAAGAGAAAACGTGAAGTATGGATACAATATCCTGTACAAGTTCTTCTTGCGGTGATAGTTCTTCATTATTCACTACCACTATGGTTGTATTAAACTTCATACAGAATTTTTCAAACCAATCATAGCCAAATCTGACAAATCTATCTTTATGTGTAACTATGATAGTTTTGATTTTTTGTTCCATTACTTCATCTAATAATTGATTCCACTTTTTACGATTGTAGTTAAGCCCACTTCCATAATCTTCAATACATTGATCTACAATGATACCTTTAGCATTGCAAAACTGACGTAAAAAAGTTACTTGATTTTGTAAATCATCTTTTTGGTTTCTTGTAGATACTCTGGCATAAATAACAATCTGACGATTATCGTTTTCAGTATTTATGCCCTTAAACTGAAGATATTGGTCATAAGTATAATAACGCCTATCAGTCGGAGTCCGATTTGCTTTCAGAATCCCCTCTCTATCCCAACGTTGTAACGTTTTGACTGAGACACCCAATAATTCAGCAAAATCTTTTGGTTTGTAATTAGTGATATTAGATGTGTTCATAACAATATCCTCCATGAGTATATTTTAACACATTTAATCACTATTGATGGTGATTTCGAGTACTTAAAGTTTCCTCCTATACAAAAAGATCGGCTCCGATCACAAGCCGTCCCTTTTTGGTTGTGTTTTTTTCACCCCGGAAAATAAATTTTCCGAAACCTCTGACCGATACCGTGTCCCCGTCCTTTAACATCTGGCTGCCGTTTTCCGTCAACCTCCCGTTGACAAAGACCTTTTTCTGTGAAAAAAGCGTCTGCCCCTGGCTGCGCGACAGTCTCCAGACCGCGCTCACAATTCCGTCGCAGCGCAGGCTCGCCACATGCTCTTCCCGGTAAGAAAGTTTTTTCTCCGGCAACGCCTCCAGCTTTTCTACCGGCACGCAACGCACCTTTGTATGGCGCACCTGTTCGAGAGTTTCCTGTAAAAATACAGACATCGCAGACGTACAGAACACATACGCGCATTTGCCCTCCACACAGATATCCCCGATCGTGCTCCGGTCGATCCCAAGATTTAGAATCGCGCCCATAAAATCCCTGTGGCTGAAATTTTCCGCAAATTTTTCCGCCAGCGGCTCGATTTTTACCGCACAGATCGGAAACGGCTCTTCATATCCGAATTCCTCCGGATCTCCGAACCTGCCCATACACCGCTCTGCACCATCCATTCCGCCGTATAATTCGATATGTACTCCCGCCTTTGCAGCGCTTCTCCAGAGCACTTCCTGCTCTGCCAGCGATAAAAAGCCGGTAAAAACAAACAGATTCTGCTGCCAGGCGCGGTCTGCAAGCTCTGCAAACCGCTTCTCCAAAAGCTGCAGTTCCTTATCCCTCTCTGCCATAACCGTTTCCTGCCGATCAGGTAAAGCTGATAACCGGCTCTTTAGGCTGTTTTGCCTTTGTCACAGACTCTGCGTACAGCACAGGACCTTCGCCTTCATAATCCGCAAAATATTCTTTTTTGACTACTGCGGTCACTTTTACCCAGTCGCGTTCCTGATACAGATCGATCTTATCGTAAACGCACGCAAAGCCGAGGAAGGTCATATCCTCTGCACAGCAGGTCATTGCCATACGTCCGGGCACAAAGTAGCCTTTCGGGAATTCCTCCGGCTTCATCACCATGCCGATAAACTCGATCGTCTTGCCGACATAGCGATCCACATGATCCAGACTGTCCAGATACCAGATGCCATAGGTATTGTCATCCAACACGATTTTATCCGCCTTTAAGTCATATGGGAGATCCTCTTCCATAATCTCGTCGATTTCCCCATCCTGATCCTCGAAAATAATCTCTGCAGTCTGGTTGAGTGCCTTGACGTTTCTCTTATAGGTATTGAGGTCTTCGATACCATCGCAGCGGTTGAAGATGATCATTTCGGATTTGCGGATCATGTCCGAAACCATGGATTTCATATTCGTAAAATACATAGGGAAGGTGGATGCATCGATCGTTGTGATCTGCTGCTCCACCTTCCAGTGCCACGGCAGGCGCAGGTCGCGGAACTTCCACATACCGTTATATTCTATGATAATGCGCTCCGGATGATACTTCTTTTCCAGCTCGACCATCTTTTCCGGAGTAAAATCCGCCTCTTCCTCGATGGTTTCCACGATCGTCTTGCTGCGCTTTAAAACGTAAGGGTCGTATTCTTCCTCGCCCTCCTCGCACAGCAGAAGCAGGGTTTTGCCGGAGCTCTGGAAATACGGCTGATCCAGTGTAAAGTTAATGAACTCTGTCTTCCCGCTCCCTAAAAATCCGTTGATAATATAAACCGGCTTCATACAGTTCTCCTCTTTTTATTCTTGATAACAGAATGCTTTCAGAACTCGCATTCTGTTATTCACGATAATCGACTGCTCGCAGAGCATTCTATTATTTTCTGAACAGGTTTTCCAGCTCTGCTTCCTTTAGCTTCGAACCGATGACGCAAATCTTACCGGTTACATCAGGTTTACCAGCACGCACATTGCTCTCTTCGGGAACATAGTCGAAATAAATCCATGTGCCGTCTGCTGCCGGAATCATACCCTTTGCACGCAGAACGATGCCGTACTTTTCTTCGTTGTCCAGCTCTTTTAAGAAGCCCTCAACCTCTTCTGTCGTGTAGGTTGCAGGAGTTTCAAAGCCCCAGCTGGTGAAGATTTCATCGGCATGATGGTGATGGTGGTGGTCATGATCGTGACAGCCGCAGGTGCAGTTTTCGTCGTGCTCATGATGATGCTCATGTTCGTCTTCGTCCTCATCATGGTGATGGTGGCAGGAATGCTCGTGTTCATCTTCTTCCTCATCATGGTGATGATGGCAGCAATGCTCGTGTTCGTCTTCCTCCTCATCATGGTGATGGTGGTGCTCATGCTCGTCATGCATTGCCTTTACCTGCTCCATCAGCTCTGCTTCCAGATCCTTTGCCCCCTCAATAGTAGCAAGAATCTCCTTGCCTTCCAGCTGTGCCAGCGGTGTTGTAATAATGGTCGCTTTCTCGTTGTGCTCCCGGATCAGCTCTACCGCCTGTTTTACCTTTTCTTCGGATGCAACGTCTGTACGGCTTAAAATAATCGTTCCGGCGTGCTCAATCTGGTTGATGAAGAACTCACCGAAGTTCTTGATATACATTTTGCACTTGGAAGCGTCTACGACAGCAACCGCGCTGTTTAACTCAACCTCTGTGCCAAGTCCCGCATTCTGGACTGCTTTCATAACGTCAGAAAGCTTGCCGACGCCGGAGGGCTCGATCAGAATACGGTCGGGATGATAGGTGTTTAAAACTTCCTTTAAAGAAGTTCCGAAATCGCCTACCAGGGAGCAGCAGATACAGCCGGAATTCATTTCTTTGATTTCGATTCCAGCGTCCTTTAAAAATCCTCCGTCGATACCAATTTCACCGAATTCGTTTTCGATCAGGACGGTCTGGGTTCCTGCCAGCGCTTCCTTTAACAGCTTCTTGATCAGGGTTGTCTTACCGGCTCCAAGGAAGCCGGATACAATATCTATTTTTGTCATGTTTTCCTCTCATTTCTGCGCACGCTTTTTTGCGCATGCCGAGTTTGTGTCAAGTGCGCGCAGACACAAATCTCGCGATTGAAAAATCTTATTTTTCAATCTTCTCCTCTGATGTCTCCTTATTCTTTTATCTTTAGATTTATTTTTAAAGACATCTTTAAACGGGATTTCCTTTTCCGTTGTAATTCCGTTTCATGACATCTATACTATCACACTTCCTTTAAAAATCAAGTATAAATTTTCACAAAATATTCACTTTTTACCTCTTTCTTGTATAAATATTCACCTGTATGTATATTATTCGCCGATATACATTCTATATGTATATTTATGTGTATTACACCTCGAAGCGCTCCACAGGCATCCGGGTCAGGGCTTTTGACTCCGACATCATTTTACACAACCTTTACCCATTCCTAACCGGATCGTGATATCTTGCATTGCTCAAATGACTTATCATAAGTCTCGCAATGAGGCAGACGGCATATGGCTTCAGGCATTCACTATATTTCATTCATCAGCCCGGAACAGGATACTTCCGGCATCAAGGAGGAGAAACATTATGAAAAACAAACTGATCGCACTTCTTACAATGAGCGCACTGGCAGTTGGCACTCTGGCAGGCTGCGGCAATACTGCTGCAACAGATACTGCAGCAAGTGCAGCTGACACAGTTGCAGAAACCCCCGTCGAGGCTGTCAGCACAGCAGCTGCTGAGGCTACTGAAGCTGCTGACACAGCCGCAGACAGTGCAGACAAATATGCAGATCTTTCCGGTTCCGTCAGCATGTCCGGTTCCACTTCCATGGAAAAGCTGGCAAATGCAGTTGCAGAAAGCTTCATGGAAAAATATCCCAACGTAACCGTAACTGCTGAGTTTACCGGTTCTTCCGCAGGTATCGAAAGTGTCCTGGCAGGCAGCGTTGACATCGGTAACTCTTCCAGAAACTTAAAGGACGATGAAAAGAGCGCAGGCGCCGCAGAAAACATCGTTGCAATTGACGGTATCGCAGTAGTTGCAGATCCTGCAAACAAGGTAGAAGATCTCACAAAGGATCAGCTGGTTTCCATCTACACCGGTGAAACAAAGAACTGGAGTGAGGTTGGCGGAGACGATCAGGCGATCGTTGTTGTTGGTCGTGAGGCAGGCTCCGGTACAAGAGGTGCGTTTGAAGAGCTGCTGGACATCGCAGATGCCTGCGTTTACGCAAACGAACTGGATTCCACCGGTGCCGTTATGGCAAAGGTTGCTTCCACCCCCGGTGCGATCGGTTATGTTTCTCTCGATGTTGTAGATGATTCCGTAAAAGCTTTGAAGCTCGATGGCGTAGACGCAACGGAAGAAAATATTAAGGCCGGTAACTACGCACTGTCCAGACCCTTCGTAATGGCAACGAAAGGTGAAATCTCCGAGCAGAAGACCGAAGTACAGGCACTGTTTGATTACCTCAGCTCCGATGAGGGCAAGGCTCTGATCAAATCCGTTGGCCTGATCACAGTTGACTGACAACATTTCTTTTCCAAAACACTCCCTGCTGGATGCAGGCCCGGCAATGTCGGACCTGCATTTTCCAGTATTCTGTGCACAACCGCATAGGGGATAACCTTTGATTAAAGGCAGCCTTCTGCAGGCTGCCTGGAAACGAGGATTTTTATGAATTCTATTATCGGCAATAAAAAAGCAAGATCCGCGGTAGAACAAACTGCTGAGATCATTTTTACCATCTGCGCGTTTTTCGCTGTTCTTGCAGTCATTTCCATTACAGTTTATATGTTTTTAAATGGTACTCCCGCCCTTACAAAGGTGGGACTTACAGAGATCCTGTTCAGCACAGTATGGAAGCCAACCGCTGCAGATCCCAGTTACGGCATTTTATACGTCATTTTGACCTCCATCGTCGGCACAACCCTTGCGATCCTGCTGGGCGTTCCCATCGGCGTCCTGACTGCTGTTTTTCTTGCAGAAACAGCGCCCAAGCCCCTCTCTAAAATCGTCCGCCCCGCAATTGAGCTGCTCGCCGGTATCCCTTCCGTTATCTACGGTCTGCTCGGTATCCTGTTGCTGTGTCCTGCAATGTATAAACTCGAGCAGAAAATCTTTGCAGGCTCTGCGACCCATCAGTTTACCGGCGGTGCAAACCTTATTTCCGCCGTGCTTGTCCTTGCGATCATGATCTTGCCTACTGTTATCAACATCAGCGAATCCGCCCTCCGCAGCGTTCCTGCCAGTTTAAAGGCAGCCTCCCTGGGTCTGGGTGCTTCCAAAATCCAGACGATTTTTCGTGTAACGATCCCGGCAGCCAAATCCGGTATCGCAACCGCCATCGTCCTCGGTGTCGGCCGTGCGATCGGTGAAGCAATGGCAATCAGCCTTGTATCCGGAAGCAGTGTCAACGCCCCTCTGCCCTTTCACTCTGTCCGCTTCCTGACAACCGCCATCGTTGCTGAAATGGGCTATGCAGCAGATTTACACCGTCAGGTACTATTCACCATCGGCCTTGTCCTCTTCGTATTCATTATGATCATTAACATGACCCTGAACAAAATTCTGAAAGGAGAAAAAGAGTAATGAGCACAGAGCTTACGGTCCCCGGTTCCTCCAGTATTTTAAACAAAAAAATCCGGTCTTCCGATCTCATTCTCACCGTTCTGATCGATCTGGCTGCGGCATTTTCCATCCTTTTACTGATCGCGATTATGGGCTATGTCTTTTTCAGAGGTCTGCCCCAGATCAGCCTTTCCTTCCTGACTTCCGTTCCCAGCACCATCAAGGGAACCTTTGGTATCGCCGGAAATATCGTCAATACGCTTTACATCATTATCCTTACCCTGCTGATCGCAACTCCCATCGGTGTCGGCAGCGCGATCTACTTAAACGAATACGCAAAGCCCGGAAAAATCGTCCGGCTGATCGAATTTACGACAGAAACCCTTTCCGGTATTCCTTCTATCATTTTCGGTCTGTTTGGTATGGTATTTTTCGGAACCACCCTGGGACTTGGCTATTCCATCCTGACCGGCGCCCTGACCCTGACCCTTATGGTTCTTCCCCTGATCACGCGAAACACACAGGAAGCCTTAAAAACAGTTCCTGCGACCTACCGCAGCGGCGCACTCGGCATCGGCGCAACCAAATGGTACATGATCCGCACAATCCTGCTCCCCTCCGCAATGCCCGGCATTATCACCGGTATCATTCTTGCGATCGGACGTATCGTCGGAGAATCCGCCGCCCTTTTATTCACCGCCGGAAGCGGCTATCTTCTGCCAAAGACCTTTGCAGGATTTTTCAAAAAAATCTTCGAATCCGGCGGAACCCTTACGATCCAGCTGTACTTGAGCATGTCCAAGGCACAATATGACGCAGCCTTCGGAATTGCCGCTGTCCTGCTGATCATCGTCCTTTTTATCAACCTTCTGACCAAAATACTCGCAAAGAAATTCGATGTTTCCAAACTCGATTAACCGGAGGATAACGCAGACGCAGCAGCGCCTGCAGAATGGAGAATTCATGAGCAATATCAAAATCAGCACGAAGAACCTCGATCTGTATTACGGCGAAAATCACGCCCTTAAAAACATCAATATGAATATCAAGGCCGGAGCGATCACCGCCTTTATCGGTCCCTCCGGCTGCGGTAAATCCACCTTTTTAAAAACCTTAAATCGTATGAATGACCTCGTGGACAATGTAAAGATCACCGGTGAGGTCAAAATTGACGGCGAGGACATCTACGATCCCCACGTAGATGTCACTCTGCTGCGTAAAAAAGCCGGTATGGTATTCCAGCAGCCCAATCCTTTTCCCATGAGCATTTACGACAATATCGCTTACGGTCCCAGGATCCACGGTATCAAAAACAAGGCTCAGCTGGACGAAATCGTTGAAACCAGTCTGAAAAACGCTGCGATCTTCGATGAAGTCAAGGATCGCCTGAAAAAATCTGCCCTCGGTCTTTCCGGCGGTCAGCAGCAGCGTCTCTGCATTGCCCGTGCCCTTGCTGTTTCACCGGAAATCCTGTTGATGGATGAACCCACCTCCGCCCTTGATCCGATCTCTACAATGAAAATCGAGGATCTGATGGCAGACCTGCGGGAAAAATACACGGTTGTCATTGTCACTCACAATATGCAGCAGGCTGCCCGTATTTCTGACGATCTCGCTTTTTTCCTTGTGGGAGAAATGGTGGAATTCGGCGATACGAAGCAGATCTTTTCCCATCCGCAGGATAAGCGCACAGAGGATTATATCAGCGGACGGTTCGGCTGATCCTGACAGACCCTACCCGTTTTTCTCTTTCCCAGCATAGTAAACAGGCATTACATTGCGATTTTTCATTTTAAATGGAGGTATCTATGACAACAAGAAAATTATACAGTGAAGAGCTGGTACAGCTTTCCGAAAGCCTGGAGGAAATGGGAAACCTCGTTGAAGCTTCCCTGAAAAATTTATTTTTTTCCATCGAAAACAAGGATATGCAGCTGGCAGAGCGGATCGTGGCCGATGACCGCAATGTCAACAACCTGGAGCGCAGCATCGAAGCTCAGTGCCTGATGCTCATTACAACCCAGCAGCCCATCGCACAGGATCTGCGCACGGTTTCTTCTATTCTGAAGGTCGTTACGGATATCGAACGCATTGGAGACCACGCCTCTGATATCGCAGAGCTGATTCAGCAGATGGATCACAAGCAGCTGGAACGCTATTCCGGACATCTGCAGCCAATGATCGCAGCTTCCCGGGAGATGGTACACGAGGCAGTCAGCGCCTTTGTCGCCCGGGATCAGAAAAAAGCGAATGATGTCATCGCTTCCGATGATATCATCGACAAGCTTTTTGATAAGGTAAAGAATGATATCGTTATCCACATAAAAGAAGATCGTTCCGATGCGATAGAGAGCCTCGATGCCCTGATGCTGGCCAAATACCTCGAACGCATCGGAGATCATGCGGTCAATATCTGCGAATGGGAAATTTTCCGGGAAACCGGAACCATTCAGAATACAAAAGTATTCTGAAGCTCCATCCGGCTGTCAACAGCTATTTTCACAATTCCTTCGCAATTTTTCCTCATAATCCTCACACTTTTCCAACACATTCCTCACAAATCCTTTTTATACTGTTTCTCAGATAAAGAGAAAGACCAATGGTTCAGCATAAATCTTTGCGCTGAACCGTTTTTCCCGGCAGACTGATACCGATCAGGCAGCTCGCCGGCAGAATAAGAAAAGGAGTGACAGTTATGTACGAAAATGAAAACCAGAGCTTCGACAACAGAGAGCAGGATTATCATTATACCAATACCCCGGAACAGCAGGCACCGACTCGTCCCCGCAAAAAAAATACGAGTGCAGCACGCATTGCCAAAAAAGCCGGTGCAATTGCACTGAGCGCTGTTTTGTTTGGCGGCGTTGCATCCGGTACCTTTCTGGGTGTCAACTACGCGGCAGGCTATCGGAACAATGCTTCAACAGCTGCATCCTCGGAAAGTGCTTCCGCTTCTTCCCAGACAGCAAGCTCTTCCAGCAGCCTGTTAAAGGCTACCACACCGGTCAGCACAGGCAGCGCAGCATCCTCCGGAAGTCTGGACGTCTCCAGCGTTGCGGAATCCGTTATGCCTTCTATCGTATCCATCACAAATAAATCTGTACAGGAGGTACAGAACTATTTCAGCATGTTCGGCTACGGCGGTCAGGCTCAGGAGGTAGAGAGCACCAGCGTTGGTTCCGGTATTATCATTGGAAAAAACGATACGGAACTGCTGATTGTCACCAATAATCACGTTGTGGAAGGCGCGGATACCCTTTCTGCAAGCTTCATTGACAACTCCGTTTATGAAGCAACCATCAAGGGTACAGATTCCGACAACGACCTGGCAGTCATCGCCGTTCCGCTTTCCAGCATTTCCGATGATACAATGTCCCAGATCGCAGTGGCTGCAGTGGGCGATTCCGATTCCTTAAAGGTCGGTGAACAGGTTGTTGCCATCGGCAACGCACTCGGCTATGGTCAGTCCGTTACAACCGGCATTGTCAGCGCCACAGACCGTACCCTTTCCTCTTCGGATTCCAGTGACAGCAATGCCCTCATTTCCAGCACTGTTACCACAAAAGAGACACCTACCTACATCCAGACAGATGCGGCCATCAACCCCGGCAACAGCGGCGGCGCACTGGTCAATATGAAGGGTGAGGTTATTGGTATCAACTCTGCAAAGCTTGCCAGCACAGAGGTGGAAGGCATGGGCTATGCAATCCCCATCACCAGAGTATCCAGCATCATCGAAGAGCTGATGAATGAGACGACCAGAACCAAGGTTGCTGACAGCCAGAAATCCAGCATCGGTATCGCAGGCATCACCGTGGATTCCAACATCAACGCAGCCTATGGCATCCCCGCAGGTGTTTATGTAGCAAGCGTTACTCCGGGCAGCGGTGCAGAAGCGGCCGGCATCCGTAAGGGTGACGTCATCACAAAATTCGATGGTAAGACCGTCAGCACCATTCAGGAGCTGAAAGAAAAGCTGCAGTACTACGCAGCCGGAGAAGCGGTTTCTATTACGGTACAGTCTCCCGGCGAGGGCGGCATTTATACAGAAAAGGAGCTGACCATCACCCTTTCCTCCGCACAGAGCTCTGAAGAAAGCCAGTCTACTGACAACACACAGGCCGCTCCTGAAAAAGGAAACGGAACGCACAAAGCGATGGGATATCAGAACTGAAGCTGACAATAGCTTATCTGAAAAAGAAGCTGTCGGCAGCGAAAACGCCGGTCGGCATGGAAGAAAATTCTTCTGTGCCGACCGGCTTTTTTTTGTTCGTTACAGCTCACTCTTCCTCTTCTTTCTCCGGCAGGATCTTGCTGACCAGTGCAGATTCCACTCTCTGATCCTCCATTTTTTCCACATGAATATTCAGTCCGTTGACCTGCACATCAAACTGGCTGCCGTCCGCAGGAATGATCCGCAAGCAGCTGAAGATCATGCCGCCCAGCGTGTCATAATCGATATCCTCCGGCAGATCCAGATCCAATGCTTCCGCAATGTCCTCAACATATGCGCCGCCTGAGATCCTCCACAAATTGTCCTCCAGCTGAACGATTTCCGGCGGCTCCTCGGAATCGAACTCATCGTAAATATTTCCGACGATCTCCTCCAGAAGATCCTCCATTGTAATAACCCCCGCCGTCTGTCCGTATTCGTCGATAACGATGGCCATATGGATTTTTCCTTTTTGCATATCCCGGAACAGGTCATCTGCATGAATCGTATCCGGTACAAAATAAGGCTCTCGCAAAAGCTCCTTTAACCCTGACGGGCTGTCATTTTTACGATCCAGGAGATAATCCCTGGCATTCAGAATACCTATAATATCGTTAATATCTTCATCGTAAACCGGATATCTGGATAAACCGCTTTCCCGGATCGTCGAAATGATGTCCTCGTCCGCCTCATCCAGCGAAAAACAGACCATATCTGCTTCTCTCGTCATCGCATCCCGCACCGAAATGTCGTCAAACCGGAACACGTTTTGAATCCACTCCTGCTCATCGTGGTCTATCGTTCCTTTTTCCCCGCCAAGGTCAACCAGCCGCCGGATCTCTTCCTCCGTAACGCTGCGTTCTACGGATTCCGTTTTAAAGTGAAGCAGCTTTAAGATCAGCTTTGCAGACCTCGACAACAGCCATACCGCCGGATGCAGTACCACCGTCAGCACACCGACTACACTGCAGGTCATTCTTTCTGCAGCTTCAGGCCGCTGCATCGCGATCCGACGCGGCACCAGCTCACCAAACAGCAATGCAAAGTACGAAAGCACAACTGTCACCAGCACAACTGCCAGCACATGACAAACAGAAAGGCTTATGCCGCTTGTTCCCAACCGTTCATACAACCATGCCATCAATTTGCCTGCAAATCCGTCCGCCGCAGCTGCACTGGCCAGAAATCCTGCCAGTGTAATCCCGACCTGAATCGTAGATAGAAAAATATTCGGCTCCTCTGCAAACTTCAGCAGCCGCTGTGCTTTCCGATCGCCGTCCTCTGCCAGCTCCCGCAGCCTGTTTTTATTCAGCGATACAACGGAAACCTCGGACGCCGCCAAAAAGGCATTGACCAGAATCAGAATGATCAGTAACAAAAGTAGTTTTACCATGAATTTAAAATCTCTCCTTTTTCTACGACAAAGAGACATAACCCATTGGGAACTCCCAACAGGCTATGCCTCCTATAGCTTTCTCCAACAGAGCACAGACTCTGTCCATTTTGTATTGTGATTGGAATTCAGAAAATTCGTTTCCCCGTCAGGGTCCGCGTTATCCATGAAATTCGGTTCCTTCCCTGTCTGAAATAAATCCTGTGCGAAGCGAACTTTATACAAAGCCGTTTTCTCTGCTTTATTTCAAGCAATCCGCTTTTGACATGTTTACTTTACCCATTATACAGAATAAGGAAAGGAGCTGTCAAGATTTTATTCTATCCCCTTCACTTCGTAGCCGGCATCTACGATTGCTGCAGTCAACGCTTCATCGGTTGCTGTGCCTTCTACAACTGCCTGCTTATCCTCCAGGCTTACGGTTACAGCGGTCACGCCCGCTACGCCCTCCAGCGCCTTTGTTGCTGCCTTTACGCAGTGCTGGCACATCATGCCTTCGATCTTGATTGTTTTTTTCATGGTAGTCTCTCCTTTTGATTTTTCAATTTTGATTATCTTATCCGCATTTTGAGCGGTTGCTGCCAACTCGCTATTTCTTGCTTTGGTGCCCGCCGCGCTTTGCTCCATCATACCGCCATTTCCGGTTGTCTGCAAATCTGCAGTACCGCTCTCATGCTTCCACTTCGGCGTAAAGAACCGGAGGCGGAGCGCATTCGATACGACGGATACAGAAGAGAAGCTCATCGCCGCCGCACCGATCATCGGGTTTAATAAAATATGGAACACCGGATACAGTACGCCTGCTGCCACCGGAATGCCGATCGCATTGTAGAAAAATGCCCAGAACAGGTTCTGCTTGATGTTGCGTATCACCGCACGGCTTAAGCTTACCGCAGATGCTGCGTCCATCAGATCGCTCTTCATCAGTACGATATCCGCTGATTCGATCGCCACATCTGTTCCTGCGCCGATCGCAATTCCGACATCCGCCCTCGCCAGTGCCGGCGCGTCGTTGATACCGTCTCCCACCATCGCAACCTTATGTCCCTGCTCCTGCAGCTGCCGAACCTTTTCCTCTTTATCCTCCGGAAGCACATCCGCAATAACCGTCTTGATGCCAACCTGTTTTTTGATTGCCTCTGCCGTTCTTGCATTGTCGCCGGTCAGCATAATGACGTCCATTCCCATCTCCTGCAGTCTGGCGATTGCCTCCCTGCTGGTGGGTTTTACAACGTCCGCAGCAGCAATCACGCCGAGGAACTTTCCTCCCTGTGCAAAATACAACGGTGTCTTGCCTTCATCCGCCAGTTTTTCCTGCAATCCTGCCGCTACGGAAATGTCGATCCGGTTGGTTTCCATCAGTTTTCGGTTTCCCGCAAGGCATCGTACCTTGCCGATCGTTCCCGCGATGCCCTGTCCCGGGATCATCTCATAATCTGAAACCTCCTGGAACGCTGCTGAGCATGCTTCCGCTTTTTTGACAATCGCCTCTGCAAGCGGATGGCTGGACATTTTTTCCAGAGAAAAGGCCAGCTGCAAAAGCTCTGTATACGCCTGCGTGTTTTCACCTGCTGCTTTTCCGTCTGCTTCCAGCGCGATCACGTCTGTCACAACCGGCTTGCCCTGGGTTACCGTGCCGGTTTTATCCAGAACAACCGTATCGATGCTATGTGTAATCTCCAACGCTTCCGCAGATTTGATTAAAATACCCTTCGCCGCACCCCGTCCGGTTCCCACCATGATCGCCGTAGGCGTTGCCAGTCCGAGGGCACACGGACAGGAAATTACCAGCACAGAAATCGCAACAGAAAGTGCAAACTCAAAGCTCTGACCGGCAAGCAGCCAAAGGATTGCCGCCAACAGCGCTATTGTAATGACAACCGGCACAAACACACTGCTGACCCTGTCCGCCAGCTTTGCAATCGGCGCTTTGGAGGATGTCGCATCATCTACCAGCTGAATGATCTTTGACAGTGTCGTATGTTCTCCAACCGCAGTTGCTTCCATCTGAAAATATCCGGTTCGGTTGATCGTACCTCCGGTCACAGGATCTCCGGCCTGCTTGTCCACCGGAAGGCTTTCGCCGGTGATCGCAGATTCATCCACAGAAGCAAAGCCTTCTGTAATCTTTCCATCCACCGGAACCGTATCGCCATCCCGGACAACCAGAATATCTCCATTCTGCACATCGTCTACGGAAATTTCTTCTTCCTGTCCATTCCTTAATACCTTTGCGGTCTTCGGTGCCAGATCCATCAGCTTCGTGATCGCCTCGGACGTCTTGGATTTTGCCCGGGCCTCCATGAATTTTCCCAGAGTGATCAGTGTCAGAATCATCGCCGAGGATTCAAAATACAAATTCATGCCAAAGGTCTCGACCATATCCATATCTTCGATGGAAAAGCCCCAGGCGATTTTGTAAATCGCATAGATGCCATACACAAACGCCGCGCCGGAGCCCAATGCGATCAGCGAATCCATATTCGGAGAACGATGCCACAGATTTCTCAATCCATTTTTAAAATAATGTCCGCCTGCAATCAAAACCGGCAGCACCAGCAAAAACTGAGTAAATGCAAAAATCATATGATTTCTTGCTCCCAGCAGCCACGATGGCAGCGGCCAGCCAGCCATATGTCCCATCGAAATGTAAAACAGCGGGATCGTAAAGACTAACGAAACGATCAGTCTCTGCTTCATCTGCTTTGCTGCCGCCGCAGCCGCATCTGTTGCACCGTTTTTTCCTCTGCCTGATGCTCCTGTCGTTTTGCTGCCCTGTGTCTGGTGAAGCGAAGCGCCATAGCCGATGTCTTCTACCTGATGAATAATTTTCCCGGAATTCAGTTCAGCTTCATCATAGGAAACCGTCATGCTGTTTTTCAGCAGATTGACGCTGCATTGCTGCATGCCCTCCATTCCGGAAATTCCTTTTTCAATTCGCGCTGAGCATGCCGCACATGACATGCCGGTAATATCATAGGTTTCTTTTTTCATATATCTCCATTCTGCAGCCGTCCTGTATAGTCTTTCCTGCTTTACAGCTTTTAAAGGCTGCCCTTAAAGAACTCATCTTGTCTTTTTTTCTATCCTCTGCTACCATTATAACAATTAGGATAGAAAAATAAAGAATGCACTATTTTGTAATATACTACCCAAAAGGATAGTGTTCACTTCACAACAATAGAATGCACGCTCTGCGAGCATTCTATTGTTATGAATAAGAATGGAGAAATCGCTATGGCTT
>ERZ779875.1431-NODE-1431-length-15693-cov-5.328175_pt1 | contig 15693 bp, 12 predicted proteins | sample MGYA00511246_ERZ779875 | MGnify/ENA primary metagenome ERZ779875 (study PRJEB29588, sample SAMEA2155093) | human gut metagenome | biome: human gut; feature: human-associated habitat; material: faeces | place: Denmark | collected 2008/2010 ... | reverse complement strand
CCTGCCAGCGCCGGCCTGAACACCACGGAACTGCTGTACTCCGAATCGGCCAGCCGCATGCTGATCACAGTGAGGCCCGAACTCTGCGCCGTGCTGGACACCCTCGGGCTCTACCAGGTCTGCAGGCGCATCGGCAAGGTCACCGACACCGGCCGCATGACCCTCACGAGTGGCAGCACCCGGATTCTGAGCGAACCCGTGGATGAGCTGACCTCTGCCTTCAAGCACACGCTCGACTGGTAATCCGCCCGCGTACATCCGTTTCATCCCGGCGGCGGGAGGCTATCCGCCTTCCGCCGCCTTTTCTGACACTTTCCGGAGGTCATCCCATGCGCAAAGCCAACAGCGCCGTCACGCCAGAAGGCTATCCCGTCATCTTTCTGACCACAGTCTGCGCCATCGTCTTCGCTCTGCTCGGCTGCACCCTGCTGGCCGTGCTCTCCCTCGTGGCTGTCTGGTTCGCCCTGCATTTCTTCAGGGATCCCGAACGCGTTGTTCCCACCGATCCTGACTGCGCCGTGAGTCCCGCAGACGGGAAAATCGTGCGCATAGAGGAGAAGGAGGATCCCATGAGCGGGGAGACACGCGTCTGCGTCTCCATTTTCATGAATCTCTTCAGCGTGCACGTAAACCGCATGCCCGTTGCCGGCACTATCCGTCACATCACCTACTGGCCCGGCAAATACTTCAACGCCTCCCTGGACAAGGCCTCCAAATATAACGAACGCTGCGGATTCCTGGCCGAAGCCGCGGACGGATCGACCTGGTCCTTCGTGCAGATCGCAGGCCTTGTCGCGCGCCGCATCGTGTGCCGCACGGAAGAAGGTGACACCCTCGCCCGCGGTGAACGCTTCGGCATGATTCGCTTTGGCAGCCGTGTTGACCTTTACCTGCCCTCTGGCTATAGTCCTGTGACCGCGCTGGGAGATACTGTTCTCGCCGGGCAGACCATTGTTGCCAGGAAAAAGAACTGACCGCCTGCGTGGATTCATTGCGGGAGTACAAAGTGGATCAGGAAAGCCAGCAGAATGTTGTCAGCCCGGAGGGCGCGGACAGCTCGTCCGAAGAAGGACGCAGAGAGCGCTTCCGTCTCAACCGCCAGATACGGATGAGGCTGAAGGACAGGCGTGCTGTCTACATTCTGCCGAACATGTTCACCATGACGAGCATGTTTCTCGGTTTCCTGTCCATCATCTGGGCCGTTCAGGGACGCTTTGATGACGCGTGCCTGGCCCTCCTGGTATCCGCGCTCATGGACGGTCTTGACGGCAAGGTCGCCCGTCTGACGCATTCGGCGAGCGCCTTCGGCGTCCAGTTCGACTCCCTGGCCGACCTCGTTGCCTTCGGCATAGCCCCGGCCATCCTTTCCTGGGAAATGAGCCTGCAGGCCTTTGGCCGCTTCGGTGTGGCCTGCGCCTTCATCTACGCAGGCTGTGGGGCTCTGCGTCTCGCGCGCTTCAACGTCATGGCCCCCACGGCAGGTAAACGTTTCTTCATGGGCCTGCCTATCCCCGCCGCGGCCTGTACGCTGATCTGCTACTTCTTCCTGTGCAGCCAGCTGCCTGAATGGTGCATTCCGGCAGCCCGCTATTTCTGTCTGCTGCTCACCGTGGGGCTCGGCCTGCTCATGGTCAGCACTGTCCGCTATTTTTCCTTCAAGGAGTACGACTTCCTCAGGGCGCATCCCTACCGCACCCTGGTTGCGTTCGTGCTCTCTCTCGCCCTTCTCTACAGCGCTCCCAAGATCATCAGCTTCCTTTACTGCGCTGTCTACATTCTGAGCGGCCTGCTCTATAACTTCGTTATCCTTCCCAAGCGCAACAGCCAGCTACTACACACCGCTTCATCTTCTGATGAATAACGGTGTATAGCGGCACGCCGCCCCCTCTGGCGGTACGAGCCTCCCTTGGCCAAACCGCCTCCCGCGGTCGTTATGCACAAAAGACTAAGGTTCAAGGAGTCTCTATATGGCTAGTTCAAATCGCGTTATTTTCTTTGATACCACGCTCCGTGACGGCGAGCAGTCTCCCGGCTGCACCATGAATCACGCAGAAAAGCTGCGCATCGCCCATCAGCTCGAAATTCTCGGCGTCGATGTTATCGAAGCCGGATTCCCGGCCTCGAGCCAGGGAGATTTCGACTCCGTCCAGGCCATTGCGAAGCAGGCCGGGGACAATATCCAGATCTGCGGCCTCGCCCGCTGCATGGAAAAGGATATCCGCCGCTGCTGGGAAGCCATCAGCGTGGCCAAAAATCCCCGCATTCACACCTTCCTCGCCACCAGCGATCTGCACATGAAGTACAAGCTGCGCAAGACGCCGGAGCAGGTCATTGAAATGATCAAAAGCTCCGTCTCTCTCGCCACTTCCCTGACGAGCAATGTGGAGTTTTCCTGCGAGGACGCTTCCCGCTCTGACAAGGACTTTCTCTGCAGGGCCTGCGGCACCGCCATCAGCGCCGGCGCCACGACCATAAATCTGCCTGACACCGTGGGATATGCCGAGCCTGACGAATTCGCCCAGCTCGTCAAATATGTCATCGAGAACACCCCCGGTGCGGACAAAGCCATCTTTGCCATTCACTGTCACGACGATCTCGGACTGGGCGTGGCCAACACCCTTGCCGCCCTGCGCGTGGGCGCCCGTCAGGCCGAAGTCACCCTGTGCGGCATAGGCGAACGCGCCGGCAACACGTCTCTCGAGGAAGTGGCCATGAACCTGGCCGTGCGCAAAGACTACTACGGCCTCGAGAGCAATATCGTCAGCACGCAGCTCTATCCGTCCTGCCGTCTGCTCTCCATGACAATCGGCCAGCCCATCCCGCACAACAAGGCCATCATCGGAGCCAACGCCTTTGCCCATGAGTCCGGCATCCACCAGGACGGCATGCTGAAGAACCGCCAGACGTACGAAATCATGACCCCGCAGTCCGTGGGCCGTGATTCCACCAACCTCGTCATTGGCAAGCATTCCGGCCGCAACGCCGTACGCTCCAAGTTCGAATCCATGGGCTACAAACTTGACGACGAACAGCTCCAGACCATCTTCGAGGCCGTGAAGGATCTCTCCGACCGTAAGAAGAAGCTCTACGACGAAGACCTCATGGCCCTGGTGCAGGACAAGCTGTACCGCATGCCCGACAGTTACCGCCTGAGCCACGTTTCCGTTTCCAGCTCTGATGCTGGCGGCGTGCCTCCGACGGCCGCTGTGCTCATGGACGTGGACGGCATTGAAAAGAGCCACGCCGGCTTCGGCGTCGGCCCCATTGACGCAGTGTTCAATGTGATTGCCGACATGGTCGGCCGCCAGCCCGAACTGGAACAGTACTCCGTCAACGCCATCACCGGCGGCACCGACGCCATGGGCGAGGTGACCGTGCGCATTGCCGAGAAAGGCTTCAGCGCCATCGGCCGCGGCGCCCATCCCGATATCATCGTCGCTTCCGCCAAGGCCTACGTGAACGCTCTGAACCATCTCGTTCAGGCTGAGAAAGAAGGCCATAAAATCCACTGCCAGCTCGACGACGAAAACGCCTAGCCACGCGGAGAAAAAAATCAATGAAACAGACACTCGCGCAGAAAATTCTGCAGAAACACACAGACGAAGAAATCACCGCTGACGGGCAAATCGTCAACTGCCGGCTTGACCTCGTGCTGGCCAATGACATCACCGGCCCTCTGTCCATCAAGGGCTTCAAGGCCATCATAGATGGTGAGATGGACGAGTATCCTGAGAACGCATTTTTCAATGTCGGAACAATCGAGGACGTCAAGGAAAAAGCAAAGACTATGCAGCAGTAAAAGCATAAGGAAGGACAAATCGTATGGCAACAAATACATTTTATCTAAAGGTAATAGCTGCTAACAGAGTGTTTTACTCAGGAAGATGTCGTTCCATAATAGTCCCTGAGTTCGATGGCCAGAAGGAAATCCTCGCCCACCACGAGGATATGGTCATAGCCGTCGATGAGGGCGAGATGAGATTTCAGCCGGAGGGCAGTGACAACTGGGAGTACGCGGTAGTGGGAATGGGCTTCGTAGAGATAGTCAACAACCGTGTGACGCTGCTTGTCGAGACAGCCGAGCATCCGGAGGAAATCGATATAGCAAGGGCAAGAGAGGCAAAGGAGAGAGCTGAGGAGCAGCTTCGCCAGAAGCAGAGTATTCAGGAGTATTATCACTCAAGAGCTTCGCTGGCCCGTGCCATGACACGACTGAAAGCAACTTCAGGAAAATAATAAATGTTAATAAATTACAAAAAAGAGGTTGTGACAACCTCTTTTTTGTTTACATTACACATGAAATGAGTTACAATGGCTATATATAGGTTAGTAATATGGTAATAGAAGACAGGTGGGAATATGAGGATAGTATATGGACTGGGAGTATTGCTGGAAGCAATACTGATTGCACATTGCGCAATCGGTTCCTTTAAAAAACATGACAGACTCGGTAAAAGTGTGTGTATATATGAGACGTTGACATTTGCCTGCGCTATAGTCTTTTTTGTTTTTACATTTGTGCCGGGGCACACTGTTACAGTACTTGCGAAAGGGCTTACTATGGCTCTGTTTGACTGGATGCTCATCGCTCTTATGTTTTATACACAGTATTATACAGGTGCTGTAAAGACATTCAAGGGAGTGCAGGCTGCTTCCATGATATTTGCGGTGCTGGACACATATATGCTTATAGAGAACACCTGGACTAATAAGATTTTTGATATAGAATCCATAAAAGCTGAGAATATTAAGGTGGTATTCAATAATGACAGCCTATGGTACAGGCTGCATTTTATATTCACATATGCGTTTGTGATTCTGATTATTTTTACATATCTGTATATGATTATCAAATCATCGCGCATGTACAGGGAGGCATATGGGGCTATAGCGGTAGTTATCTTTATCGGCTTTTCGTTTGACATTGCTACTATAGGTTCGGACTCCATATATGACCTCACCATGATTATATATGGTGCTATAGCTATTATCATATATTACCTGACATACAGATATGTGCCGAATGAGCTTATAGAAAATATGCTCTCTCTTGTGGTCCGCGATATGAACAATGGTATCATCTGCTATGACAGAAAGGGCAGGTGCATATATTACAATGACCTGATGGAGGCTATTTACAGACATGGCGGCAATATGTCTGTTTATGAAAGTAAATATAGTCAGTGGATTGAAAAGCTGGGAGATGACAGAAGGGATAGTATGACCTTCCAGACAGATATTGAACTCAACGGTGAAAAGCACTATTTTGAGATTGCCTACAAGCGCATATATGATGAGAGCAATCGCGTTATATGTGATTATTTTGTATACAATGACCGTACACAGATGTATGAGTCGTGGGAGCAGGAAAAGTACAAGGCATCGCATGACAGTCTGACAGGACTTTTGAACCGTGACCAGTTCTATGAGGATGTGCACGATATGGTGAACAAGTATCATGACACAACCTTCTACCTGATTTGCAGCAATATAAAGGATTTCAAATTCATCAATGAGATATTTGGAATGGAGAAGGGCAATCAGGTGCTCATAAAGCAGGCGAAGCTCATGGCATCGAATCCATCTGAGAGGACCATTTGTGCAAGGCTTATGAATGACCGCTTTGCGCTGTGTCTGCCAAGAGAAGAGTTTGATGAAAAAAGAGTGGCAGATTCAGTCAAAGAACTGCAGTGTGAGTTTACTGGCAATTCCTTCCATCTGCATATGTACATGGGTGTGTATGAGATAAGAGACAGGGATGAGGCTGTCAGCATTATGGTAGACAAGGCTAATATAGCGGCAGACACCATAAAGAATAATTATGACTGCTGTGTGGCATACTATGATGAACATCTGCTTGAGATATCAATAGAGCAGAGACGTCTGCTCGGTGAATTTGAGCCGGCATTGCAAAATGATGAGTTTGTCATGTACTTACAGCCACAGGTGAAACGTGATGGTGCTGCAAAGGGCGCAGAAGCGCTGGTGCGCTGGGTTCATCCATCAAGAGGCATCCTGACACCGTATGCTTTTATTGATATTTTAGAGAACGCAGGTCTCATTTACAAGCTTGACCTCTATATATGGGAGAAGGCAGCGCAAAAGCTTGCAGAGTGGAAGGAAAAAGGCTATGGAAGCTATCATATATCTGTAAATATATCTACAAAGGACTTTTACATTATAGATATATATGAGACCTTTACAGGGCTGATTAATAAATATGGCATAGCAGCGTCCAATCTGCATCTGGAGATTACAGAGACAACGCTGATGACCGATTTTGAGAAGAATATGAATATTATCCACAAGCTTCAGGGCGTAGGCTTCAGGGTGGAGATTGATGATTTCGGAAGCGGTTACTCATCACTCAACATGCTAAAGGACATCAGTGCTGATGTACTGAAAATCGATATGGGCTTCCTTCGCAAATCTGAGAACGAGGTCAAGGGACAGGATATATTAGAGAGTATCATCACGCTTGCAGGCAAGATAGGCATGGACGTCATCACAGAGGGTGTGGAGACGAAAAAGCAGCTTGATATGCTTACAATGATGGGATGTCATGAGTTTCAGGGATATTATTTCTCAAAACCGGTACCGGTATCTGAGTTTGAAGAAAAGTATCTGGTATAGCTATCATGTATATCTATTATGTATATCCAATATATATTTTGGGTATTGTGCAAAATTTAATACACTGTATATTTGGGGCGGGTATTGAAATATCCGCCCTTTTTTTCTATAATAATAAACCGTGTGGATTGCTGTAAATATGCAATTGCTGTGGGTCACACGAGGGTGTGGCAGATAACAGCGAATATGAGAAAAAGAGGCGAAAAAATGACTGAAAAAGAAAAAATAAGGATTCAGACATCAGAGACCTTTTTGCTGAGTGCTATTCTGGCACTTTCCGGAGGCTTTCAGGATGCCTACACCTACAATGTGAGAAACGAGGTGTTCTCGAATGCGCAGACAGGAAACGTGGTGCTGATGAGCCAGCATCTGATGATGGGTGAATGGATGAAGGGACTATCGTATCTTTTCCCAATCCTTTCATTTGCATTCGGTGTGCTTGTGGCAGAGAGAATCGGGCATAGATATAAGAAGGCAAAGCGCATCCACTGGCGTCAGATAGTGGTGGCGATAGAGATAATCATACTGTTTGTGGTGGGCTTCATACCACACAGGTACGATATGATAGCGACCATGCTTGTATCATTCAGCTGTTCTATGCAGGTGCAGTCCTTCAGAAAGGTAAACGGCTACGGCTATGCCAGCACTATGTGCATCGGCAACTTAAGAAGCGGCACAGAGAGCCTGTCAATATATCTGCGTGACAGAAATATCGGGGCACTGAAAAAGACCGCGCACTACTATGGAATTATTCTGATATTTGCAATAGGAGCAGGTATAGGCGGAGTGTGCTCACTGCACATAGGAATACGCGCTATATGGGCTTCAAGCGTGCTGCTTGCCATTGTATGTGCAATGATGGTCAGGGAACACTGATAAACAGTTACAAATAGTCACGAAATATATATAACGGAGATACAATATAAAATGAAATTATTAAAGCAATTTCTCATCATACTTGCGATTTCGTTTGTAGGTGAGATACTCAAATATTTACTGCCATTGCCTGTTCCGGCGAGCATATATGGCATGGTTATACTTTTCATAGGTCTGCTGACAGGCCTGATACCGCTTAACTCTGTAAGGAGTGCAGGCAAATTCATGATAGAGATAATGCCTGTCATGTTTATTCCTGCGGGAGTGGGGCTTATGTCATCCTGGGGTAATCTTGAGCCGGTGCTTGTACCGGTGCTTGTAATCACGGTTGTGGCACTTCTAACTGTAATGATTGCTACAGGATATGTTTCACAGCTCGTAATCCGTATGCAGAAGCGTAAGAGGGCTGATGCAGGAGAAAATAAATAAGATAGAGGATAATCATAATGGATAATTTGTTTCAGACATCGCTTTTTGCCGGTGTCACGGTAAGTCTGGTTGCATATCTGATAGGTATGCTTTTAAAGAAGAAGTTTAAGCTTGCAATACTCAATCCGCTTCTCATTTCAATAGTACTGACCATCATAGTGCTTGTTGTGGCAGATGTGGATTATGACACATACAATAAGGGGGCATCGTACCTTAGCTGGTTTCTGACACCGGCCACGGTATGCCTTGCAATACCGCTCTATGAGCAGTGGACACTACTCAAGAAAAATATAGCAGCAGTCGCGCTCGGACTCACGGCAGGTGTCATAACAAGTCTTGTGACAGTGCTTGTGTTGTCAGTGCTTATGGGGCTTTCACACGAGGACTATGTCACACTGCTTCCAAAGTCCATTACGACAGCTATCGGTATGGGCGTATCAGAGGAACTCGGCGGATATGTGACCATCACTGTCGCAGTTATCGTCGTGACAGGTGTGCTTGGAAATATACTCGGAGAGTTTGTTTGCAAAATATTCAGAATCACTGAGCCTATATCGAAGGGACTGGCGCTTGGTGCTTCATCACATGCCATCGGAACAGCGAAGGCTATCGAGATGGGCGAGATAGAGGGCGCCATGAGCTCTCTTGCTATCGCGGTGGCAGGAATACTTACGGTGGTGTTTGCATCGGTGTTTGCAAACTTTTATTGATTTGTCTGAGCGCTTCCTGGCGTTGGCTTTTTTACAGAAAGGAGCTATATTTATATGATAATTACTATTGCTAGAAAGTGCGGTTGCGATGCAGATACTATCGGTAGAGCAGTCGCTGAGAAATATCATTTACATTTCATGGACAGAGAGGCTATTGCGGCCAGTGCCAAAGAGGCAGGCTGCTACGATGAGTATGAGGAGTTTTACAGTGAGAGACCGGTTAATTCCCTGCTTTACTCTATTGTGATGGAGACGGAGGAGGATAATGTGCTGCATGATACTCCGGCGAGGGCTCTTACATTTATAGACAGGCTGCCGCTTGAGGACGGCTGTGAGGGATATGTGATTCAGGGACGGTGTGCAAACTTTGCCTTTCAGGGAAGAGATGATGTTGTCTCAGTTTTCCTGACAGCGAATGATGCTTTCTGCGTTGATACTGTGGCTGATACACATGGAGTCTCAGTGAGAAAGGCAAAGACTGTTGTGCGTGAGACAAATGACAACAGAAAGACCTATCACAAATACTATACCGGACAGGAGTGGGGGCAGGCAGAAAACTATGACCTGTGCCTGAATGTGGCAAAGCTCGGTGTAGATGGTGTGATTGCGATGATTGACAGCTTCATACAAAATAGAAAATAGAAGTGTATATACAAAAGCCGAATCCGTGGGAGTGTGGATTCGGCTTTTGGGGTTATTTTATGTGTTTTTGAAAATAAAAATTCAATGTTGGAAAAATCATATTTTATCATTGGTTGACTTTCAGAAAAAATTTATCTATTATTAAAATAAGATAAAATTGTTAACTGTTCAGTATAACTTTACAGTGGCGTGGAAAGAGGTAAAACAGGAGTAGGGAAACTGGTATGAGAAGGAAAAACAGAGGGAAACAAACGCTTAAAAAGAAGATGCTGAGTATTCTTCTGCTCAGTGCAATGTCAAGTATTCTTGCAGTAGTAATCGTGTCGTATATGACGATCCGAATGATACAGAATGACGGTATCGAGGAGAGTATGCAGATATATCTGGAGCAGATTACACGAGAGATGGACAGTGATTACTATGACATGATCGGTATTGTCAATCAGATGAGTCCCGATGGACTTATTGGAAGTGTGACAGAAAGATATTTGAGTTCAAATGATAACTATGATCGATATTTGGAGCAGAAATTTCTCAGAGAAGAACTGATAAAGCTTGGATATGTGAATACAAAGCTTCTTGGCATCACTTATTACGATCCGAAAGAGCAAAAAGAATTGATCGGAAATTTTAACGTCAGGGTGCTGGACCCGTCATATCAGACAATCTCTAAAGTGGTAGTAGGTGCCGATAATACCATTCAGGCCATGCATGATTCCTATCTGGGAATTAAGGAGACACCGGTAGTATCCGTGATGCGAAGAGTTTCTTTTGGTAACCAAAAGATGCTGGATATTTATGCAGAAATGGAGCCTGATATGAGTGTTTCAGATCAGCTTAATAAAGAAAAATGGCCATATACCTATATGGAGATGGATGAAAATGGCATTGTGCAGTACAGCAATAATCCGGTGATTGTCCAGGGCCAAAAGATTTTGTCGGAATTACCGAAAAAAGAAGGACATGCTGTAACAAATCAGGAAGGATATAAAATCATGGTGTATCGCAGTACCATTGGATATGCCAATGCCATTGCACTGCCGGAAAATATCTATCAGAAAGAAATGAATATGTGGAGATTGAAGCTGGTGGTTATCATTCTGGCAACATTCGGTATTTTTTCCTGTTCTGTTATTTACCTGTACAGGTTGATATGCAAACCACTTAATCAGTTACAAAAACAGATTATCCAGGTAGGAAATGGGGCATTACATGGAGAAAGGCAGGAATATGAGATCAAGGAATTTGATGACTTGATGCACGAAGTGGAGCAGATGAAGGAACAAATCAGAAATCTGATTGATGATGTTGTGGAAAAAGAAAAAAATATTCAGCGGACGGAATATGAGAAGCTTCTGTATCAGATCAATCCTCATTTTCTGCTCAATACACTAAATTCTGTTCAGTGGATGGCCAGAATGAGCAAACAGAATAATATTATGGAATTTGTGCAGCGATTAAAAAGACTGTTGTCCTACAATCTGGGAAAAGAGGGAATGCAGACAACACTTCGAACAGAAATCGATATTGTGAAAGATTACATAGCATTGGAACAGATGCGTTACGATTTTGTGATTGAGATGAATGTGGAAGAGGGACGTTATCTGGAACAGCCGACGGTAAGGATGCTACTGCAGCCACTGGTAGAAAATGCCATACGATATGGACTTGGAGATGATGAAAAGATCACAATTCAGGTCTTTGAGGATAATATCAGGGGACTGGCGGGCATCACCATATTAGACAGCGGTAATGGTCTGACCCAGGAGGAAATTTATCAGATCAATGAACCATTTGACTACGATGTAAAAAAAATGCAACATGGAAACAGAGGAATCGGTCTGCGATATGTAAAAGCAATGTTGGACTCTTTTTATGAAGGAGAAACGACTCTGTTTGTAAATTGCAAAAAAGGATATGGAACCAAAATTACAATTTTGATTCCGATTCAGGAAGAACTTCGGAACAAAATAAAAATTACAGGAGTTGAGACAGAAAAAGAAGGTAAGGAGAAATGAAAGTATTAGTTGTTGACGATGATAAACTGGCAAGAAAAGGTTTGATCTCCATAATGGATTGGAAGAAATACGGATTTGAAGTTGTGGGGGATGTTCAGAACGGTCGTAAAGCGCTGGAATTTCTGAAGGATAATGAAGTGGATATTGTATTCACGGATATAGACATGCCGGAGATCGATGGAATTGAATTGATGAAAATGTGTAAAAAGGAATATCCGGAGGTGAAATTTGTAGTCTTTTCCATGTATGAAGATTTCCGTTATGCGCAGAGTGCTCTGAGACTGGGAGCTTTGGACTATATATCCAAGATAAGTTTTGAAGGGGATGAGTGTGACCGGATACTGGAACTTGTGGAAAGAAAATATAAGGAAAATCATTCCCAAAAAGAAACCAGGAATGAGGATTCCGAACTCATAAAAAGGTTGGAAAAAGCGTGGATGAACACCAGATGGATCTTCAATGACAGCGAGTTCAACAGACTGTATGAGTTAACCAGGGGAGTGGAGTTACGGACTGCTGAAAGGGTTTTCATAAAAAGCTTCCACAGCCTCCAGAAACTCACAGGAGAAGAACTGGAATTTCCATCCTTATCTTCCGTGGATTCCATGCTGGAATGGGTGAAACAATGGAAAGAAAACCTGTATCAGACATGTCTGCAGACAGATAAAACAAAGGATATCTATATGTTTGCAAGAGTGATCCTGTATACAGATGAACATATAGAAGAAAATCTGAAGTCGGAAGAGGCAGCAGCACAGATCGGAATGAGCAGAAGTTATTTCAGTACGAGATTTAAGGAGATGACCGGTGATACCTTTCATAATTATGTGATCAGCAGAAAAATGTATGCAGCTGCCCAAAAGATGGCAAAAGGAACAGAAAATATAACACAGATTGCCTCGAATCTGGGCTATGACAATTTTTATTATTTTACAAAGGTATTTTCGAAGGAATACGGATGCATGCCAACAGAATATGTAGGAAGAATAAAAAAATGTTCGATTTAATTCGGACATTTTTTTTGAATTAAAAAAAAAGCTGTGAAATCAGGAACAATATCGTCTAGTGAAAAATATGGTTACAGGATAAACTATCTATAAAAGAAGGGAGGTTTACTCATGTACATTAAAAGGTTTGTGAAACATTATTACATAATGCTGGTACCGGCTTTCCTGTGGCTGTTCTTTTTCAGTATCGTGCCTATGTTTGGAATCGTGATGGCTTTTCAGGATTATAATCCGGGACAGGGCATCCTGCATTCCAAATTTGTTGGTCTGGCTAATTTTAAGTATATGTTTCAGATGAGTGACATTACACAGGTTTTACGTAATACAGTAACTATTGCTGTGGGTAAGATCATTGGAAATATTATTTTCCCACTGATCTTTGCATTATTATTAAATGAACTGGCATTGAAAAGACTGAAGCGTCCGATTCAGACAATCGTATACTTACCGTATTTTCTGTCCTGGGTTATTCTTGCAAAGATCGTGCTGAACATTTTCGGTTATACAGGACCGATAAATCAGCTGATACAGCTGTTTGGTGGTGACCCGATTAATTTCTTCGGGGAAGCAAAGCTGTTCCAGCCGCTGGTGATTGGTACGGACATCTGGAAAGGGTTCGGTTATAATACAGTAGTTTATCTTGCTGCTATCCTGGGTGTTGATAAAACATTGTATGAAGCGGCAGCAGCAGATGGTGCCGGCAGGTTTGAGAGGATATGGCATGTGACGCTGCCGGGTATAAGGACGACAGTAGCACTTCTGGCTATCCTGTCTCTTGGCAATGTATTAAATGCAGGATTTGACCAGATATATAATCTGTATAACCCATTGGTATATTCAACAGGAGATATTATTGATACATGGGTATACAGAGCCGGTTTGCAGAATCTCCAGTATTCACTGGCAACAGCTGTTGGATTATTCAAATCTGTGATCAGTCTTGTGTTGATTACGGTTGGTTACTGGCTGGCAGATAAATTTACCGGTTATAAACTGTTTTAGGAGGTGGTATCTATGATTGAGAATAAAAGCCTCGGATCCAAGATTTTCGATGTTTTGAATGTGGTGTTCCTTGTTATAGTTATGTTGATCTGTATTATGCCTGTATGGTATGTCCTCTGTGTATCCTTGAGCAGCAAGGAAGCCGTTAATGCAGGAAAAGTTGCTTTCTGGCCGGTTGGCTTCAATCTGCTCTCCTACAAGAAGATTTTGGGAGAAGGTGAATTTTTTGGTTCGTTCCTGATATCTATAAAAAGAGTAGTACTGGGTACTGCTATCAGCATGGTATGTATTCTTATGGCAGCGTTCCCATTGTCAAGAACGAAAAAGCAGTTCCCCCTTAAAGAAATCTTCATGTGGATTCTTGTATTTTGTATGTTATTCAACGGTGGTACTGTTCCATGGTATATCACTATGAGAAACTACCATCTGATGGACAGTATCTGGGGACTGGTGCTGGGAACAGGACTACAGGTGTTTAATGTAATCCTTGCAGTGAACTTTTTTAAAAATCTTCCACCAGAGCTGGAAGAAGCATGTTTTATTGATGGCGGCGGACCGTGGAGGAATCTGATATCCATATACATACCGCTGGCAAAACCGATGGTGGCAACCATTGCACTTTTTACCATGGTCATGTACTGGAATGAATTCTTCCAGGGAATGGTTCTGAGTACAAGACAAAGCAGTTACCCGCTGCAGACCTATATCCAGCAGATGGTTGTAACACTGGATTATTCTACAATGAACGTAGAACAGATCGCACAGGCGATGAAATTAAATAATCTCTCATTGGATTCAGCAAAGATATTTATAGCTATGATACCGGTACTGATTGTATATCCATTCCTGCAAAGATATTTTGTAGATGGTATTACACTTGGATCAGTAAAAGGATAAAAAAAGGAGGAAGAAGAAGTATGAAACAGAAACGGATTATCGCACTTGTAAGTGCGACAGCACTGGTTGCGACTGCGCTGGCAGGATGCGGCAAAACATCAGAAGAAAACACACAGAAAACAGCAGTAGGTGAGGCAGAAGGAACAGCCAAGGAAGATCTCCCATTTTCAAAATATGCAGAGACAGTAACTGTCCATCTGGGCGGTTCAATGAATCCAAATGCGAAGATTCCTGACGGAATGAGCTATGAAGATAACTCCTATACACGCTTTTTGAAGGATGATCTTAATATCGAGGTCGTATACGACTGGGTTGCATCCTCATCTGACTTTGATGAGAAAATGAACCTGTGTATCGGAAGTGGTACGATTCCGGAGATGATGAATGTCAATGCGACACAGTACAGGGCACTTCTGAAATATGACATGATTCAGCCGCTGGATCAGTATTTTGAAGACTATGCTTCAGATAAGCTGAAAGGATTTGTGAAATCCGGTGGGGAAGAGCTGAAAAAATGTATCACGAATGATAAGGGAGAAATGATGGCAATCCCGGCTCCGAGTATGATGGTAGGAGAAATGAACGAAATGTGGATCCGTCAGGACTGGCTGGACAAACTTGGACTGGAGGCTCCGAGAACATGGGATGAGATGGTAAAGGTAGCAGAAGCGTTTGTTACTCAGGATCCGGATGGAAATGGAGAGAATGATACTATTGGTATTCTCGGACCGGGTAATTCCGATCATATGAATGCAATCGGAGGAAACCAGTTTGGACTGGATCCGCTGTTCAGTAGCTTCCAGTCATACCCACAGTATTGGCTGCAGGGTGAGGACGGAACTGTAGAGTATGGTTCTATCCAGCCGGAAACCAGAGATGCACTGGAAAAAATCTCAGAACTGTATACAAATAAACTGATCGACCCGGAAATGCTTGTAAGAAGTGACAGTAAAGAACCTCTTCTGGCCGGCAAGGTTGGAATCTTCTTTGGACCATGGTGGTGTGGTTACACAGTGGCAGATGCTACACTGGCAGGTGCGGCAGACTGGCATGCATACTTTACACCATTGTCAGAGGATGGAAACTATTACACTCATATGGCAGAGCCTACAACACAATATGTAGTAGCAAGCAAAGCATGCAAGAATCCGGAAGCTGCATTTAAGATTATCAATTACCTGATCAGAGATGAGCAGAAATGGGTAGACGAAGGTATATCTTCCACAGGAGAGCTGGGTTCTTCGGACTTCTATCCTCTGTACAACACCTATGACAATGCAGATGAAATTGAAGTGTCTTATGATGCTCTGACCAAATATCTTGCCGGAGAAATCACCATGGATGATGTTGACTTCTCAACACACAAACTTTTAAAGAGTGATATGGAAGCAGTTAAAAAACTGAAAAAAGAGCCTTACGATGACTTCAGCCTGGATAAATGGAATCTGGACAGTGACCTTGCAAAAACTAATCTCCCGA
>ERZ779875.1428-NODE-1428-length-15708-cov-5.751102_pt1 | contig 15708 bp, 10 predicted proteins | sample MGYA00511246_ERZ779875 | MGnify/ENA primary metagenome ERZ779875 (study PRJEB29588, sample SAMEA2155093) | human gut metagenome | biome: human gut; feature: human-associated habitat; material: faeces | place: Denmark | collected 2008/2010 ... | reverse complement strand
GGGGCACCCAGCTTCTCCACGGCGGCGGGCACAGCGGCAAAGACGATGTCCACGTCCGGGGCCAGCAGCTTATTGGTCACGCCCGGAAAGGCGTTCTGTTCATGGATGGCGGTGTGGTCGTGGAAGAAGGCCCGGCCAAACAGCTCATCGACCACCCCCGGGAAGAGCGTACCAGACAGTTCCTCGCACATTATTCAGAATGACCCGAACCGCTCCGGAATGCAGAGATGCACGCCGGGGCGGTTTTGCTGTACAGAGCAGGTTTGGGCTGCTCAGGACGAATATGGTGTGTCGGCTGCTATGGACATCACGGAGGATGATACGCCGTTGAGCATTCCGGATGAGGAGACCCCGCCTTCGGGCAATGCCGGAACGGGTTTCTGGAGCATTCTGTTCCAGCTGCTGAAGCATCTGGCCGGGAAGCACTGAAAAATTTGAAAAAACCTCTTGAAAATTCATCGCAACCTGATATAATACCCACATGAACAAAAACGTCCTGCCCATTGCGCGGCAGGGCGTTTTTGTCGGAAAAAATTCGTGTTATAAGGTCTGTGATGCTTTCCCAAGGAGGAACGTGCGTATGACGAAAGATATGACGCAGGGCAGCCCGCTCAAGCTGATCCTTGCCTTTGCGGTGCCGCTGATGCTGGGCAGCCTGTTCCAGCAGTTTTACAACCTGGCCGATACCATCATTGTCGGCCGCTTTGTTGGCGTGGAAGCGCTGGCGGCGGTGGGCAGCGTGGGCGGCCTGAACTATCTGGTGCTGGGCTTTGTCAATGGCATCGCCTGCGGCTTCTCCATCCCCATCTCCTGGACGTTTGGCGCGAAAGATTACAGCCAGATGCGCCGTTACACGGCCAACACGGTCTGGCTGAGCATCATCTTTGCGGTGGTGCTCACCATCGTGACCGTGGCACTCACCCGGCCCATCCTGGTCTGGACGAATACCCCGGCCAATATCATCGACCTGGCGGACATCTACGTCCGCACCATCTTCTGGGGCATCCCGTTCACCCTGCTTTATAATGTTACCAGCGCTCTCATGCGCGCTCTGGGCGACAGCAAGCGTCCGCTGTATTTTTTGCTGATGGCAAGCTTTCTGAACATCGGCCTCGACCTGCTCTGCATCATCGTCTTCAAAATGGGCGTGTTCGGCGCTTCGTTTGCCACGGTGTTCAGCCAGGCCGTGGCAGGCTTTGGCAGCCTGTGGTACATTGCCCGGCATTACCATGAGCTGCGCTGGTCCAAAGAAGAGGGAAAACTCAGCCGTGATCACTGCCTCAAGCTCTGCAATATGGGCATCCCCATGGGCCTGCAGTGCAGCATTACGGCCATTGGCAGCGTGGTGCTGCAGGGTGCCGTCAATGGTCTGGGCAGTGATATCGTGGCCGCCCAGACGGCCGGCGGCAAGGCCGCACAGTTCCTGTCTGTCCCGCTGGAGAGCATCGGCACGGCCATGACCACCTATGCCAGCCAGAACCTGGGTGCCCACGACCTCAAGCGAGTGAACCGCGGCGTCAACACGGCGCTGGGCATCGGCTGTGTGTACAGCATTGCTTCCTTTATCATCCTCCGCTTTGCGGATAAGCTGCTCATTGGCCTCTTCCTGGACGCCGGCGAGGTGGAGATCATGGCAAACGCCCAGAGCTTCATCTTCTGGAACAGCGTCTTCTACATCCCGCTGGCGGTGCTCATCATCTACCGCTACACCATCCAGGGCCTGGGTTATTCGGGTCTTGCCATGTTTGCGGGCGTTGCTGAGATGGTGGCCCGTGCCATGGTGGGCTTCCTCTTTGTGCCGCTGTGGGGCTACTTTGCTGCCTGCATCGCCAACCCGGTGGCCTGGTTCTTTGCCTGCTTTTTCCTCATCCCGGCGTACTTTGTGGTGCGCAAAAAGCTGATGAATGAAAAAGAAAATCAGCAGGGACACGCGGTGCGGAACAATCTGTAAACCATAAAATCAAGCCGTTCATCCTCCGGGGTGAGCGGCTTTTTGCTGTGCCGGATTTACAAATCGCCTCAAAAACGTTATACTATAAATAATTATGCCAGAAACAGGGAGGTGAGCCAATGGAGCAGGAGCTGGAACAACTGGAAGGCACCGTGGAGGACATCATTTATGAAAACACGGACAACGGCTATACGGTGTTCGAGGTATCCGGCGGCGGTGTCATGACCGTGGTCTGCGGCGTGGTAGGTGAGCTGCACGCGGGCGAGACGGTCATCTGCCGGGGAAAATATGAGAACCATGCCACCTATGGCCGCCAGTTCCATGCGCAGGAGTGCGAGACGGACATGCCCAAGGATCTGGAAGCCGTGTACGCGTTCCTGGCCAGCCGCTCACTGCCTTATATCGGTGCCCGGACGGCGGACAAGATCCTTGATAAATTCGGTGCCCAGGCGCTGGAGATCATCGCCAATGACCCGGCCCAGCTCACCACGATCCCAGGCATCTCGGCGGATAAGGCCGACCGCATCCAGCAGGAATTCAAGCGGATGTTCGGGATGCGGGAGCTCATCGCCTATCTGGCTCAGTTTGAGATCAGCCCCCGGCGGGCTATGGAGGTCTTCCGCACCTTTGGCCCCGGTGCCATGAACGCCATTGCCCAGAACCCCTATCTGCTCTGCGGGGAGCCGCTGCAGCTGGATTTCCGCCATGCGGACAGCATTGCTCAGTATTACCACATGGCAGGGGACTGCGCCCAGCGGCTGGAAGCTGCCCTCCTGCGCACCCTGCGTCACAACGCGGGCAACGGCCATACCTGCCTGCCTCGGAGCCAGCTGCTGGACACTGCCTCCAATTTCATCCACCAGCCGCCGGAAAAGCTGGCGTCTGCTCTGGACCGCTGCTTGCAGACCGAAGAGCTGCGGGTGAAACTGTACGAGGGTGTGCCCTATATCTACCTGCCAGACCTGCTGGACGCCGAGCAGGACATCGCCGACCGGCTGGCCATGCTGACCCGGCGGGGGAAGAATACCGCCTGTGATCTGGATAAAAACATCCAGATTTTGGAGCTGACACAGGGCTTTTCCTATGCACCGCTCCAGAAAGAGGCCATCCGCAAGGCCATGACCGAAAACTGTCTGGTGCTGACAGGCGGCCCCGGCACCGGCAAGACCACCACCGTGAACGCTATTTTGCAGCTGCTGGAAAATCAGGCCGAGCGGGTGGCTCTCTGCGCCCCTACCGGCCGTGCCGCCAAGCGGCTGAGTGAGCTGACGGGCCGCAAGGCTTCCACCATCCACCGCCTGCTGGAGGTGGCCTACACAGGCGGCGTGGTCAGCTTTATCCACAACGATAAAAACCTCCTCAAGTGTGACGTGGTCATTCTGGATGAGATGAGCATGGTGGATGTCAAGCTGTTCCAGGCTCTCATTGCGGCGCTGCGGTACAGCTGCCGCGTCATCATGGTGGGCGACGCCGACCAGCTTCCGTCCGTCGGCCCGGGCAACGTCTTTTCGGACATCATCCGCAGCGGCGTCGTGCCGACCGTGCGCCTGACGGAGATCTTCCGTCAGGCCGCCGGCAGCAGCATCGTCTCCTACGCGCACGCGATCAACCGCGGCGAGCACCCGCCGCTTTCGCAAAACAGCGGGGACTTCTTCTTCCTCCGGCGTGCGGATGCGCAGAAGGCCGCCGACACGGTCGTCGAGCTGTGCCGGACGCGGCTGCCGAACAATATGAAGATCCCGCCGTCCGACATTCAGGTGCTCACGCCGACGCGCAAGTATGACACCGGCATGGCGGCACTGAATGTGCGCCTGCAGGCGGCGCTCAACCCGCCGTCGCCCGAGAAGAAGGAGCGGCGCTTCGGCGAGACCGTCTTTCGCGAGGGCGACCGCGTCATGCAGACGCGCAACGACTACGACGTCGTCTGGCAGAAGGAGGACGGCACCGCCGGCACGGGCATCTTCAACGGCGATGTCGGCAAGATCGCAAAGATCGACCCGAGCGGCGAGCTTTTGGAGATCGTCTTCGACGACCGCACCGCGACCTACACGTCCGACATGCTCGCAGAGCTCGACATGGCCTACGCCATGACCGTACATAAGGCGCAGGGCAGCGAATACCGCGGCGTTGTGTTCATCGGCGCGCCGTGTGCGCCGTCGCTGATGGTGCGCGGCGTGCTCTATACCGCCATCACCCGCGCGCGAGAGCTGCTCGTCATCGTCGGCGACGATTCCGCCGTGAACAAAATGGCGGAGAACGACCGCCGCAGCCGTCGGTACAGCGGCCTCAAGTGGCGGCTTCGGAAGGGTGGGGAGGAAAAATGAGCTTTTTGGAATCGCTCGCGTCCTTACTTTTTCCACCGCGCTGCGCGTTCTGTGGAAAACCCGGCGTTCACGGCGTGTGTTCTGAGTGCGAAAAGGCGCTCCCCTACTGCAAAACGCCGCTCCATGAGAGAGCGGAGATCGGCGCGTGCCTTGCCCCGCTCAAGTACGAGGGCATCGTGCGCGAGGCGCTGCTAAGCTACAAGTTCCACGCGGGACAGAGCCGCTGCACGGGCTTTGGCGATGTTTTAGCGCAGGCCGTTGCCGAGCATTTCGGCGGAGAGTTCGATTTGGTTACCTATGTCCCCGTGTCGAAAAAGCGCAAACAAGAGCGCGGCTACGACCAGTCGTATCTCTTGGCGCGCGAGACCTGCCGCCACTGGAGCGTCGCGCCGGAAACGCTGCTGCAAAAGACGAAGGACAACGTCGCGCAGTCGTCGCTTTCGTCCCGTGAGGAGCGGCAGAAAAACGTCGTCGGCGCATACGTTGCCGTCAATGAGGACAAGATCAAGGGTCAGCGCATTCTGCTCATCGACGATATCCTCACCACTGGCGCCACGCTCCGCGAAGCCGCGAGAGTTTTACGGGAAGCTGGCGCGGAAAAAGTCATCTGCGCCACCCTCGCCGCGGCGGACGAAGACTAAAGTCTTCAAAAAAGAGGCGACGCCTCTTTTTTGAGAAAGTTTCGCTGCGCTTCGTGCCTCACAGGTTCGACACGCGCTCCGCGCAAAGTGTTTTTACCCACGTACACGCCGCGGGTAAAAACGATTCAAATGTTTCGCGTCTGCGGACGCGAAAATCAGCGGCGCAGGGGTATGTTTTTCCTTATTTTCCCCTGATACCGTGCGGAAAATCGCGCACAATGCTATTGCAAACTCAATTTCGAGCCGTTATAATAAAAACATCATGGGAAAGTATGAGCATTGCTCATTTTAGTTTTCAGAAAAATAAGAGGTAACACGCTATGTTTTCTTTTACCAAAGACATCGGCATGGATCTGGGCACCGCGTCGGTGCTGATCTACATTAAGGATAAAGGCATCGTGCTCAACGAGCCCTCGGTCGTGGCGCTCGACAAGAACACCGGCAAGCTCTTGAAGGTCGGCGCGGATGCGCAGGCCATGCTGGGCCGCACGCCGGGCAACATCATCGCCATCCGTCCCCTGCGCGAGGGCGTCATCTCCGACTACGAGGTCACTGAGCGCATGATCAAGGAATTCCTGCATAAAGTCATGGGCTTCCAGCTCTTCAAGCCGCGCATCATCATCTGCGTTCCCTCCGGCATCACCGAGGTCGAGGAGCGCGCGGTCATCGACGCGGGCATTCAGGCCGGCGCGCGCCGCGTCTACCTCATTGAAGAGCCTGTCGCCGCCGCCATCGGTGCGGGCATCGACATCACCCAGCCCGAGGGCCACATGATCATCGACATCGGCGGCGGTACGTCCGATATCGCGGTCATTTCGCTCTCCGGCGTCGTCGAATCGTCCTCCATCAAGATCGCGGGCGACCAGTTCAACGAGGCCGTCGTCAAGTATATGCGCCGCAAGCACAACCTGCTCGTCGGCGAGCGCACGGCCGAGCAGATGAAGATGCAGATCGGCTGCGTCTTCCCGCCGGAAGAGGAAATGACCATGGAGGTCAAGGGCAGAAGCCTTATCACGGGCCTTCCCGAGCTCATCTCCGTCTCGTCTGCGGAAATGCTCGAGGCCTTTGAAGAGCCCGTCGAGCGCATCATGGAGGAGGTCCACCTCGTGCTTGAAAAGACCCCGCCCGAGCTCGTGGCCGATATCTCGAACAACGGCATCGTCATGACCGGCGGCGGCAGCTTAGTCCGCGGCTTTGATAAGCTCGTCACCGCCCGCACCGGCATCCACGCCATGGTGGCCGAGAACGCCATCCAGTGCGTGGCCGAGGGCACGGGCAAGAGCCTCGACAGCATTCAGGACATGCAGGACGGCACGATGAACCTGAGCCGCCGCAAGCAGATCAACTAAGAAAATTCGGGAGGATATCATGGCGGTCTTATCAAATCTCCAGCCGGAAAAGGTATTCTACTATTTTGAAAAGCTCTGCTCCGTTCCCCACGGCAGCGGAAATACGAAGCAAATCAGCGACCTGTGCGTCGGCTTTGCGAAGGAATTGGGCCTTAAATACCGTCAGGAGGCGTGCAACAACGTCATTATCTGGAAGAACGGCTCTTGCGGCTATGAAAACGCCGCGCCCATTATCTTGCAGGGCCATATCGACATGGTCTGCGCCAAAACCGAGGATTGCACCAAGGACATGACGCGCGACGGGCTCGACGTCCGTACCGACGGCGAATGGGTCTGGGCAGACAAGACGTCGCTCGGCGGCGACAACGGCATCGCCGTTGCGATGATCCTCGCGATTTTATCCGACGAAACGCTCCCCCATCCCCCCATCGAGGCGGTCTTCACCGTCGACGAGGAGGTCGGCATGGACGGCGCGTTCGCGCTGGACTGCTCGGACTTGAAGGGCAAAAAGCTTTTGAACCTCGACTCTGAGGAAGAGGGCGTTTTCACCGTGTCCTGCGCAGGCGGCGTGCGCCTTGACTGCACGCTCGAACTCAAGCAGGAGCGCGCGGCGGATATGACCGGCTACCGCGTGACGATCTCGGGTCTCAAGGGCGGCCACTCCGGCATGAACATCAATCAGGGCCGCGGCAACGCCAACTGCCTGATGGCGCGCACGCTGTATAGCGCGATGGAGCGCTGCCCCTCGCTGCGCGTGAGTGATCTCACGGGCGGCCAGTTCGACAACGTCATCTGCCTGAGAAACGACGCGCTCGTCGCGCTCTCCGCGTCCGACGCGCCCGCGTTCGAGGCGTTTATCAAGGAATTCGACGCAACGCTCAAAAATGAGTACGCCGTTACCGACGGCGGCATTTCCCTCGTGTGCGAAAAGGCTGACGTTCCGGCCGCGTTCTCCGCAGCGGACACGTCGAGACTGCTGCATGTGCTCCTTGCCCTGCCGCAGGGCGTGCAGGAGATGAGCGCCGACTTCCCCGGTCTTGTGCAGACTTCTCTCAACCTCGGCGTGATGCGCACGGACGAGCACGGCGTGAAGTGCTCCTTCTCCGTCCGCTCCTGCATCGCCTCGCAGAAGGATATGCTCATTCAGCGCGTGAAGGCCATCGTCGAATTCGGCGGCGGCACCGTGGGCGAGCGCAGCAACTATCCCGGCTGGCAATACGACCGCGATTCTGCCCTCCGCAAGGAGATCGAAGCGGTCTACCGCGACCTCACCGGCCACGACGGGAAGATCGAAGCCACCCACGGCGGCCTTGAGTGCGGACTCTTCATCGAAAAGATCCCTGGCCTCGACGCGCTGTCCATGGGACCGGAGCTGCACGATGTGCATTCGGTGGAGGAGAGGCTGAACGTCGCCTCCACGGAGAGGGTTTACAAACTCGTTTGTGAAGTTCTCAGGAGAAGTAAATAAGTTCCCGCTACGCGGGAGCTGATGGTTTCCCCTGCACAGGGGAACGAAACAAAGGGGCCATTCTCTTTCGCGAAAGAGAATGGCCCCTTTGGAACCCCAAGAGAAAGGCTTTTGATTGGCAGTCTCAGGGTTGAATAACCTTTATGCCTCCGGAGTGGGAATGCCTGCGCGCGGCGTTGCCGCGTTAGCGTTGCTATACGACTTGGCCTACTTCTATTATCCGCTGCCGCTCTGCTGATCTTGTAGGAGTGCGGACTAATTTTCGCCTACCGGAGTACTCATCAATGCGGCGAGCACAGCAATGCCGCATTCGGTAAGCAGTCTGCCGCCGGACAAACGTCACACGCGCCTCACGACAGTAAGGCGCGATTGCAAGACGTAGCGACTCGCAGAAGATTCATGGCGAAGCCATGTACACCGCACCCGATTCCGCAGGCTGAGCAGTTCTTCAAGCCTAAAGCTGTCGATGTCGGGGGTCGAGGGGAACTCCCCTCGCGTTCTCTTGGGGGATTTAAAGGGGGCCATTCTCTCACGTGAGAGAATGGCCCCCTTTCCCGCGTCCCCTGCGCGGCGCAGGGAAAATCTGCCGCCCGCGCGGCATAAAATTTCCGCTCATGAGCATAATAAGGAAAATTATGTGGCGGAGGGCGGTTATGGAGCTTTTTTCGGCAGACTACGAGGAAAACACCCGCGCGCTGGATGATCTGCTTGGCGTGGGGCGGTGCTTTGATATGATCTCGCGCGACTTGTATGTCGGCGGCAGGCGGGCGCGGATGTGGGTGGTGGACGGTTACGGCGACGACGCGGTTATTGAGCGGATGCTGAGCTTCTGGCTGCCGCTCAGAGACGTCAGCGACGCGCAGACGATGCAGCAGTTCATCGACCGATACATCACATTCAACGAGGTAAACGCCGAGCAAAACGTCAAAAACACGGTGACAAGCGTATTTTTGGGCAAGATGGCGCTGCTGGTCGAGGGCTATGACGAGTGTGCGCTGATCGACGCGAAGCAGTATCCCGCGCGCGGGGTGGAGGAGCCGTCGTCGGGCAAGGTGCTGCGCGGCGCGCACGACGGCTTCATCGAAACGCTTGTCGCCAACGCGGCGCTGCTGCGCCGCCGCATTCGCGACCCGCAGCTTACGCTCGAAGGTCACAAGGTGTCGGACTGCTCGCGTGCGGACGTGGTGCTCTGCTATTTGGAAAACAAGGTCGACAGAAAGCTGCTCGACGAGGTGCGGCAGAAGCTCGCGAAGATCGACGTGCGCTCGGTCTCGATGAGCCAGGAGAGCATCGCTGAGGCGATGATGGGCAAGAAGCAGTGGTGGACGCCGTTTCCCAAGGTGCGATACACTGAGCGGCCCGACGCCGCGACGGCCTGCGTCATGGAAGGTGACATCGTCGTGCTCGTGGACAACTCGCCCGCGGCGATGATCCTGCCGACGCACTTTTTCGACTTTGTGCAGGAGGCAAACGACTTCTACTTCCCGCCGCTGATCGGGACGTATCTGCGCATCCTGCGCATCGTGGTGTTTTTGCTCACGATGTTCATCACGCCCGTGTGGTTCCTGCTTGTGAAGGACCCGTCGCGCACGCAGGCGGGGCTTGAGTTTTTGGCCATCGACAGCGACTACTCCGTGCCGCTGCTCGTGCAGCTTCTGCTGGCGGAGTTCATCGTCGATCTATTGAAGCTCGCCTCGCTCAACACGCCGGATGTGTTCTCAAACTCGTTCAGCATGCTTGGTGCGCTCGTGCTCGGCGATTTCGCCGTGCAGGCGCACTGGCTCGTGCCGGAGGTGCTGGCCTACATGGCCTTCGTCGCCATCGCGAACTTCGCCCAGCCGAGCTATGAGCTCGGCTATGCCTTCAAGCTGCTGCGGCTGATGCTGCTGCTGTTTGTCGGTGCGCTGGACTGGATCGGGCTGGTGCTCGGGTGCATCGTGATCGTCGTGTTGCTTGCGACGACGAAGCCGATCGTGGGGAAGGGGTATCTCTATCCGCTCTGTCCGCTCGACAAAAAGGCGCTGCTTGCGCTGCTGGTTCGAAAGCCCATCAGCCGCGACAACACCTGAGGACAACAAAAAAGGCACCCTGCGAAAGCAGGATGCCTTTTTCTTGTTGGTTCATGCGCACAGATGTGCGGCACGAGAAAGTCGTGAGGGATTTTCGATTAGAAAATACCCTGAGCCATCATGGCGTCGGCGACCTTCTGGAAGCCAGCGATGTTAGCACCGGCGACCAGGTTGTAGCCCAGGCCATAGCGCTCGGCAGCCTCAACGGAAGCATCATAGATGTTCTTCATGATGGACTCCATCTTAGCGTCGACTTCCTCAGCGCTCCAGTAGATGCGCTGAGCGTTCTGAGCCATTTCGAGCTCGGAGACGGAAACGCCGCAGGCGTTAACAGCCTTGGAAGGAGCGACGGTGATGTGCTTCTGGCTCATCAGGAAGGCCAGAGCATCGTTGGTGGTGGGCATGTTGCCGACCTCGATGTAGTAGGGAACACCGGACTCAGCGATCTTCTTGGCCCACTCCATGTTGACATCGTTCTGGGTAGCGGCGGGCATGTAGACGTCGACGTCCTTGACGCCCCAGCACTTCTGACCCTCGACGAAATCAACGCCGAACTTGTCAGCATAGGGCTTGCAGTGCATCGGGTCCTTAGCGCGCATCTCGAGGATGAAGTTGAGCTTCTCTTCGCCGCAGACGCCGTCGGGATCGTGGATGTAGCCGTCGGGGCCGGCGAAGTAGGTGACCTTACCGCCGAGCTCGTCGATCTTCTTCATGATGCCCCAGCCCACGTTGCCGTAGCCGGACATAGCGACGCGCAGGCCCTCGATGCCCTTACCGTCGTGCTTCAGGACTTCGCGCAGATAATAGACAGCGCCGAAACCGGTAGCCTCGGGACGGAGGATGGAACCGCCGGTCTTGATGTCCTTACCGGACATAGCGCCGAACTCGGCAGCGCCGACGATGCGGCGATACTGGCCGTACAGATAACCGACCTCGCGGCCGCCGACACCAACGTCACCAGCGGGGCAGTCGATGTCCTGACCGATGTGACGATGGAACTCGGTCATGAAGGCCTGGCAGAAACGCATGACTTCGCCGTCGCTGCGGCCGATGGGGGAGAAGTCGGAACCGCCCTTGGCACCGCCGATGGGCAGGCAGGTCAGAGCATCCTTGAAGGTCTGCTCGAAGCCGAGGAACTTGATGATGGAAAGGTTAACGTTGGAAGCGAAACGCAGGCCGCCCTTGTAGGGGCCGAGGGCCGCGTTGTACTGCACGCGGTAACCACGGTTGACGTGATACTGAAGGTTATCGTCCATCCAGACAACACGGAACTCGATGGTGCGCTCGGGCTCGACCATGCGTTCAAGCAGGCAGGCCTTCTCGTACTCGGGGTGGGCGTCGATGACCGGCTCGATGGAAGACAGGACTTCTTCGACGGTCTGCAGGAATTCGGGCTCATTCGCGTTCTTGGCCTTGGTCTCGGCAAGAACTCTCTCAATGTAAGCGTTCATGATAAGTAGCCTCCTCTAAAATTACCCTGAAAATCAGGGCTTGATGGTTCAGCCATCTTGTCTATGAGTTTATCACCAAAGGAAAAAATTCTCAAGCAAAACGCTATTGGCGCTGTGCAAGAAATTCTTTCTGACTTTTTGTGCATTTGGCAGAAAATTTGGCAAAAAACTTTAACTTTTTTAATAAAACATATTAGATTGATGCAAGTCAACTTTCAAAGTGGTTACTTTATCGAGGAAAACTACTCATAATCTTGCATTTTTGTGCAATGCATTCCAAAAAGAGATAGGGGTGTCGCCACCCCTATCAAAATTTGTAATAGAAAGTGCTTTGCCGCCGCTTTACGGCATTTCCTGTGCGTTTTCGACGGGATCCGCGCTGTCCTCAGTCGAAACGCTCGTTTCTACGGGCGGTGCGCTCTGGGCGCTGCCATCCAGCAGCTCGACGTCGGACGCTTCGATCCAGTTTTCCGTGACGTAGCCGTCGCGGTAGTAGACGCACACGCGGTCGCCGACGTTCAGCAGCGGTGCATAGGCGACCTCAGCCGCGCTCATGCGCACGGAGAAGGCGCTCTCGCCGTCAAAGCACAGGAAGTAGATGCTGTTGCCATCTACGACCGCCGTGCGGATCTCGGCGATCGTGCCCTCGACGCTCTTATAATCGCTCGGCGTGACGTCGATGGAGCCCTGATCGTCGGAGATGAGGTTATTTTTGAGCAGCATTTGACGGTAGTTCGCCTCGCAGTCGGCGACCGTCGCGCCGATGGCGACGATCTGGTACTGGTTGACATTGACCATCGCGTACATCTTGACAAGCTCGCTCGCGTCCTTGAGCGCCATGAAGTACGTCGGCTGCTCGGCGATGTTCAGCAGCAGCGGGAACGTCGCGTTGTAGCGCAGGTTCTGCACCTGACCCTCGGCGCTGTCCATGGCGCTGTACTCTGTCGCGCCTGCGCAGGGATAGTACTTTGTCTCCTTTGTGCGCTGGTTGGAGAGCAGGAAGCCGATGTTGCTCTCGTCGCCGCCGACGCTCGTGACACCCGTGTAGAGATAGACGTCGTCGCCCTCGGCAAGGTAGTTGTAGCCGTCGGTCGTGACGGTCACGTCGCGCTGGCCGAAGATCGAATTCCAGAAGCCATTGTGATACTGGCCATAGTAGTCATACTGCTCGATGATGAGCTCGGCGGAGTAGACGTGGTCGACCCACGCGGGCGGCTCTTCATAGTATTCGCTCTCGCCCGTGATGGCGTTGACGAGCACCGCGCCGTGGTTGTCCGTGCCGCCGAACAGGCCGATGGTCTTTTCCTTCTTGGCGCAGACCCAGTAGGGCGTGCCGTCCTCGTCGATCTCAAAGACCGGTTCTTCAAACATATAGGTCGGGTACGCGAAGCGCAGATGACGGTAGAGGTTGCGGGAGAAGTGCTCGGCGGTCGTGTACTTCATGCCCTCGTCAAGGCGCACGACCTCGACGTTCTGCGTGACCATGTCGATGATAAGGTAGGCGGGCAGCCCCTCCGAGCGGTTGTTGAACCACTTGATGATGTCGCCGTAGCGCAGCGGCGTGACGCGCACGGGGCGGCCATGGTAGTTGATCTGCGTGTAGTTTTCCGCGACCTCGAACTGCGAGACCATGTCGGCCAGCTCGCCGAGCTTGCGGTCGCCGAGCTTTTCGGCGCTGTCGCGGTCGAGCATCGGGATGCGGTCATACGAGACCTCTTCAATTTCGCTTGCAAAGCTGCCGCTGTCGATCGGCAGCAGCGCTTGATAGTCCTTGGCCCGCAGCACGACCCACGATGTCAGCGCGCCGACGAGCGCCGTGACGATCATCAGCGCCATGACGATAAAGGGCACGGTGCACTGCTTTTTGACGAACGTGAAGTAGCCCTTGGCCCCCGTGCCCTGAAAGCCGGAGGTGAAGAGCGCGCAGATGCAGTACGTGACGCAAAGCAACAGCACGAAACCGTAGAACTCTTCGGCATGCAGGTTGATGGCGGGCATCTGCACGTAGAAGAAGACTGCGCCGACAAGCAGCGTGACGAGCGTGTTGACCGCGATGCGGCCGCCCTTGCTGCCGATCGACTTGCGGGGCTTGCGCTCGCGTTTGGGCTTGGACGCGGAGTTCGGGTCGAACTGAAAGCCGCCGGCGTCCGAGCCGGAAAATTTAATGTCCATAGAATATTTCCTTCCTGATGAAATGGGACAATGCTACTTTATAGTATACCGTGATTGACTCGTAAAAACAAGGGCGGGGCAAAAATCGTACACCGGCGGCTTGAATAGCGAAAATACGAGAGCGGAAAAGCGATTGTGCATGTCGTACGGGGAAAGGAGTCGATATGTTGTATACAGTGGCTAAAAATGCAGTTTGTTTAAACTTTAACTTGCTATTTTCACTTTGCCCCGCTATCATGGCGGTAGAGCGGCATGCGCGTGCCGCCAAATATCGAACGAAGGAGAATTTGTATGAAAAGATTGTCTCTGAAAGCAACGTCCCTGATCCTGGCACTTGTTCTCGCGCTCAGTCTCTCCGTCACCGCCTTTGCAGATGATAACGCCGCTTCGATGACCCGCGCCGAAGTGACGCAGGAGGTCATCAAGAACATGGGCCTCGCCGCACAGGCGGAAGCGAGCGCCAAGGATGCGAGCGCATTCAAGGATGTTGCCGAGGGCAGCAAGTTTGAAGGCGCGATCAACCTCGCCTACTCCAAGGGCATTGTCAACGGCGTCAGCAAGGACGCATTTGCGCCCGACGCAGCCGTTACGCAGTTGGAAGCGGCCGCGATGATCCTGCGCAGCACCGGTCTGGACAAGGCGCTGCTGAAGGATTGGCCCGCGGACTATGACGATATGGCCGTCTGGTCCGGCCTGATGGACGGCCTGACCTACGAGGCGTCCAAGCCCGTGACGACGGCGATGCTCGAGCAGATGCTCAAGAATGCCGCGGCGATCGCGGACAAGCCGGTCATCGGCATCAGCTGGTCCTACAACGGCCAGAATTACGACTCCCACAAGACGATCTTCAAGACCGTCGGCGCCATCCCCGTCGAGCTCGATCAGGTGACGAGCACGGCCGTGAAGTACGATGCCGAGGGTAAGATCGAGTCCGCGTATCTCGAAGAGAGCGGCATGCTCAAGCAGGAATACGCTGACAAGGTGAAGGAAAAGGATCTCACGGCCAGCAACGTCGGCGCTGTGATGCAGGCCATCGACGGCGTCTTCTTCACCGGCGGCGAGGATGTGAGCCCGTCCCTGTTCAAGGTCCCCGAGAAGGAAAAGAACGAGGGCGAAGAGATCAACGCCACGCGCGATATCTCCGACTACATGCTCATGGCCTACTGCCTTGAAAAAGACGTGCCGACGTTCGCGGTCTGCCGCGGCGAGCAGGTGATGTCCATCGTCTCCGGCTGCACGTTCATCCAGGATATCCCCAACTACTATAAGGAGCAGGGGAAGACCTACAACGATACGCACAGAATGCCGGCCGACGCGCCTGACCGCACCTATGCCCGCCACGATGTGACCATCAATAAGGACGCCTCCAAGTGGCTCTATAAGATCGTCGGCTCCACGGAGCTGAAGAACGTTTCCTCCTGGCACCACCAGGCGGTCGGCGGCGTTGAGGGCACAAACCTCACCGTCGTCAGCACGGCGACGTATGACGGCGTGGAAGTCATTGAAGCGGTCGAGCGTCAGGACAAGACCTTCTGCCTCGGCGTGCAGTTCCACCCCGAGAATGACTGCAAGTTCGTGCTCTACACCAAGACCCCCGAAAAGGCCCTGTGCGACTATGAGACCTGCCTGAACTTCTTCGAGATGCTGGTCGAGTACGCGGGCAAGTAAGGACACGTACCGTACAACAGAATGCATAGAAAAAAGGTCCCGTCTTCGGACGGGACCTTTTTGATGTATTGTAATTGTTTATGACGCCTTCTGTGCTTTTAGGATGGCGACGGCTTCGCGGGCGGCGGCACCGGCATCTTCGGCGTAGTAATCTGCGCCGATCTCGTCGCAGAAGCTCTGGCTGATGGGCGCGCCGCCGACCATGACCTTGATCTGGTCCTGCAGGCCGCGCTCGTGGACGAGCTTGACGACCTCGCGCATTTCCTCCATCGTGGTGGTCAGCAGCGACGAGCAGGCAATCACGCCGCAGTGATTCTCCACGGCGGTGCTGACGAACTGCTCCGCCGACGTGTCTACGCCGAGGTCAAAGACCTCGATGCCGCTGCCCTCCATCATGATGCGGACGAGATTCTTGCCGATGTCGTGCATGTCGCCCTTCACGGTGCCGAGGCACACGCGGCCGACGGGCTCGGTGCCCTCGCCGACCATCAGGGGCTTCAGAAGCTCCGTGGCGGCGGACATGCAGCGCGCGGCCATGAGCATTTCGGGAACGAACGCGCGGTTGGCGGAGAACGCTTCACCGAGGCGGTTCATGCCGACGATCATCCCTCGTGA
>ERZ779875.1412-NODE-1412-length-15834-cov-3.253121_pt1 | contig 15834 bp, 12 predicted proteins | sample MGYA00511246_ERZ779875 | MGnify/ENA primary metagenome ERZ779875 (study PRJEB29588, sample SAMEA2155093) | human gut metagenome | biome: human gut; feature: human-associated habitat; material: faeces | place: Denmark | collected 2008/2010 ... | reverse complement strand
TATTTGCTATCAGTTTCTTCACTGTCGCTGTACTTTTCGATAAAACTTCTGAGCCATTTCTGAATGTGTCTCCAAATTGACTCAAAGAAGGATTCGTTGATGGTTTCTTCATTTGCATATTGATTCTCCTTTTTAACATATTCTGGACTTCTTAAATGCAGTTCTCTTCGATTAAAATGAAATTTAATACTTGAAAATAAAATCTGCAAAACGGACCGATTCTTTAGTCCGCGAAGAAATAAGCCAAATACAATCGGACATATGATAACCGTACATGATACAAACGCTACTTTTGTGAAGTTTATACTTACAATGCAATACTCTGTTAGTGAAGTAAAAAATACTGCTTCAAAAATGTTACGGTTTGGTATGCCAAATGTTTTGCCTTTAGAAATCACATTCTTGTTTAGAAACCATAAATTAGGATCTTTTTCTTCATCATTATTCAAATTTATACCTCCTTTCTAAAACAAAAAAACCAGGACTTAGTCCTGGGTTTTTTAATGGTGTTTTTTTGATGGTTAATTATATTATAGCAAAGCACCATAAAAAAGTAAATAAAATATTATAATATACCAATATAAACCGATTGAAATCATGAAGGATTATATCAGAAAAAAGGAACCCTTAATCCTACGGATATAAGAGTTCCTTGATTACGGCATGTTAAACAGATCACGTTGCCTCATAGGAGAATTCGTTTGTTAAATTATCATATGTAACTGTAATATATGAATCGGTATTTATGATTTGCATTTTTACAATTATATGGCTGCTTTTTTCTGAAACTTCTGTAATTTCAAGTTGCGTGTTTGTATAGCCAAGTGATTGCGCAACTTCGTTAACGTAATCACCATATGCTGTAAGACCGACTGCCAAAAAATCAATCGAAGCAAGTCTAAACGGATTTGTAATATAGCAATAATCTTTATCTAAACATCCATATGAAGTGTTTGTTTGCTTAGTTGAAATGTCAGATGTGATTTCTGTTGTAGAATCATCACTGTAAAAGGAATCTGAAGTATTTGAAGAACCGGTAGAAGATATATTTGTAAAAACAGCAATTATTAATATTATAATGATAAATACTAATATGCAGATAGAGCTTTTCTTAAATTTGATTTTCATAAAAAATTAGGCAGATACATTATAGTAACTAGGATAAATATGTAAGCTGCCACTCTCCTTTCTGTAGAAATAATAATATAATTTGGTACTGCAAATCATTTCGTTGGTATATCGTTGAATACATACATAAATGAAGAGGATGATGCTTGTTCACATAATGTAAAGTAATCGCAGGAAGGTTCTGTAAGTGGGCGATATAAATTCGAATTATTACTGTTTGGATCACGAACAAAAATGTCGCCTGCATCAGCTCCAGTTAATATCAAAAAGGAAGAATAGCTACCAAACTTGCTTGAATGAGGGATATAGAGCAAAACTAATTTTCGATCAGTTACAAGTAAATCGCTTAGTTTTTCTGTATCAAAATTATATTTATCTACAGTCATATTGACTGATTTTGCCATATCCGATATGTTTTGATCAACAGTTGCAGAAAGAATGCTTTCGTGAGCTGTGCTATATTCGGTTGGAGTGACATAACTTGAAGAATAATAGCTGTTTATCATACTCAAACATGTTAGCAAAGACATTGCTGATGTTGATTGATATTCTTTTTGAATGGCAGGATAGTCTTCATTATAATATAAAGGAACATTTAAAAATTCTTTGCCAGGGCCATCACTTTGTAATACTTCGATGTGACTTAAGGTATCGGATGAGTAATTATTTGTCTGGCTACTTGTTTCATAAATATCTTCCGTTTGGTTACTTGCTTTGTTTGCCTTACTAGAAGAATTAGAACATGCACTTAATGTGCATGTCAAACATAACGTAATACTAAACAATAATATTTTTTTCATAAATCCTCCATTTAGAGACATTTTGCACAGAAAAAATAGGAGCTGAACAATATTGTTCAGCTCAATTTTTTATCTGGCTCAGTCGTCGTTATCTAAAGCCAGCCCTTTTTTATACTTTGCGACAGCAGCCTGGATCTTATCGTTGGGATCGAGCAGATCGCTGATGGAAGTATCATGGTTCAAGGTATCGATCAGATAAGCAACGTATTTGCTCATATCACAGTTGACGTACCACTCCCGCTTTAACAGCTCTTCAGGCTGATAAATCAGGTTGGTGGTCAGGACACGGTTGATATTGCCGCATGCATAAGCCTTGTCGAATTTCTCCATACCGCTTGTGAACAGACCGAAGGTGGTGCAGATGAAGATCTTACGGGCACCGCGCTGCTTTAATGCGGATGCAACTTCGAGTACACTTTCGCCGGAGGAAATCATGTCATCGATGATGATCATGTCCTTGCCTTCTACGCTGGTACCCAGGAATTCGTGAGCAACGATCGGATTTCGTCCGTTAACAACTCTGGTGTAGTCTCTTCTCTTATAGAACATACCCATATCCAGACCGAGTACGTTTGCAATGTAAATTGCACGTCCCATACCGCCTTCATCCGGGCTGATAACCATCATGTGGTTGGAATCGATCTGCAGGTCGGGCTCGGTGCGCAGCAGGTTTTTGATGAACTGATAAGAAGCCTGAACGGTTTCGAAGCCGTTTAACGGGATGGAGTTCTGGACTCTCGGGTCATGGGCATCAAAGGTGATGATGTTGTCAACGCCCATCTTTACCAGCTCCTGCAGAGCGAGTGCGCAGTCTAAGGATTCCCGCGCGGTGCGCTTGTGCTGGCGGCTTTCATAAAGGAAAGGCATGATAACGGTAATTCTTCTTGCTTTACCGCCGACAGCAGCGATGATACGCTTCAGATCCTGATAATGATCGTCAGGAGACATATGGTTTTCATGACCGCAGAGGGAATAGGTCTGGCTGTAGTTGGTTACGTCAACCAGCAGATACAGATCCGTACCGCGGACAGATTCCAGAATAACGCCCTTGGCTTCGCCGGAACCAAAACGCGGCACCTTGCTTTTTAAAATGTAGGAGTCACGCTGGTAGCCTGCAAAGGCAAGGCTGTCTTTGTGCTCGCTCTCGCGCTGGGTGCGCCATCTTACAAGATACTGGTCAACTCTCTGTGCAAGGGATTCGCAACCCCTTAACGGGATAATCCCCAGGGAGCCAACCGGAATGGTTTCGAGATTTCTGGTTTCTTCACGTTCCATCATGGAAGTTCCTCACTTTCTGAAGGTAAAAGTTAATATTTTGGATATCTGCGTCAGCGGACCGGACCCGAGACAGCGGATACCTTTTTACACATACGAATATCAGGGCCGGTGAGTTTACAGAATTCAAAATTGCTGGCAATTCTGGAAAAAATTCGGTCCTGATAACGGTTTCTGCAATCTTCCAGAGAAAGATTGGTAGAAATGATAACGGATTTCTGCCGGAGCAGACGTTCGTTCAAGCAGGTAAAGAAATGGGAGAGCGTCACTGCCGTGGCAGTTTCGGTGCCGAGATCGTCGATAACGAGCAGATCGCAGCTGTAGAGATCCGCACAGAGTGCGGAAAGCTCTTCCCGTGCCCTATAGTCAAACGTGTTCCTGGCGAGTAAGTCGAAAAGGGATGCTGCGCTGAAATAAAGCACAGAACAGCCCTGCTCGATACATTCCTTTGCAATGCAATTGGTCAGGAATGTCTTGCCCGTACCTACTGTACCATAAAAGAAAAGGTTTTGGTAGGACGTTTTAAAATTTGTGCAAAAATTTTTACATTTTTCGACAGCCTGGCGATAGGAAGTCAGTTCGTCTCCCTGAAAAAAGGAATAGGAGAGCGTGCCGAAGTTTTCTTTTTCGAGCATTCGTTTCAGGTTGGACTGTTCGTAAAGAAGCGCGATCTCTGCCTGACGGAAGCAGTGGCATTTCTGACCGTTCACATAGCCGGTGTCCTGACAATCAGGACAGTCGTAGATCGGATCGAGAAAATCTGTCGGGTAGCCGTTTTCCAGCAAAAGGGAGGCACGTTTCTGTGCAAGGTCTTTGAGCTGGTCTTTGAGCTGTGCAAGCGCATTTGTATCCCCTGCGAGCATCTTTTTGCCTTGTGCGACAGAGGTGGATGCAACGGCTTCGTCGAGGGCCTGATAGCCGGGGACTGTCTCATAAATGTGATGCAGCCGTTGATCGTGCAGATGGCGGTTGCGGGTCTGATGTTCTTCGTATTGCCGCAGGATGGAATTGTATTGGGAAACAGTCAGTGCCACATCAAACCTCCTTACTGCTTCAAAAGCGCCTCTTCAAGCGCATCGAAATCATAGCTGGAATGCATGAAACTGTTATATTCTGCTGTGGAGCCGCTGCGCGCCGGGCGAGATGCACGCTCTTTCTGATAGGAGCTGTCGAGTCTGGCGATGTCCGCGACATGGTGGACGCCTGCCTTGTACCAGGCAGCGAGGATGCTGTCTGCATAGGCGAAGCGGTGTCTGTCGGTAGCCAGGACGGTGCGTCCGCAGGCTTCTAAAATAACGTCGAGCTCAAAGCAAAATTCCTCTGTCCAGCGGCGGATATAGGCGAGCTCATTGCGTGCGGGGGTATTGGTCTTGCCGAGTGCGTTCATAATGGAATAGACGTTCTTGTCATAACGGGAAATATGACCTTCTGCCTGGGCAGGTGTCGTGATCCCGGCTTCCGCCCAGGCGATCGCGACCTTTTCAATGTAGCGGAAATCCTTTTTGCCGCGCTCGACGCAGTATTGCAGCAGATAGTCGATCAGGTCATCGGAGAAATGGAGCTTATCCGTGAAAAAGAGGATCGACTTCATATCGGCGGGGCTTAATGTGCGTCCGAGATACTGCTCTGCGATGAAAATCAGCTGCGCGGTGTTCTCCTGCTGCTGGAAGGATTTGAGCTCGTCCAGACTGTATGCAGGCTTGGCATAGGGATCGGCAGGCTCAAGGGACTGGTGGGAAAGCATCGTAACGCTGCGGATCTGCGGTGCGGCCGTGCGTCCGGAGGGAGCAACCGCAGTGTTGGACGTATCGTACGCGGCTGCTCCGGGCAGGGTCGCGTCAGCGCCTTGCTCAGAATTGCGGGCTGCGTCGCCAAAGCGTTCGGCATCAGAGCCGCGAGTCGTGTCCGCAAGCCGTCCGACGTCGCGCGAAATATGTCCGGTGGTCTGTTCCGTAGAAAAATCAGCTTGTCCTGCGTCCTGTCTCTTCCCCTTGGAAAGGGGGAGCAGACGGATCTGCTGCAGGGTTGTGCGGTCGGGCGAAAGCTTAAGCGTCAGGACGCCGCACTTTTCCCAGTAGCAGAGGGCGCGCAGAATGTCCTTTTCCGTATGATTAAAGCGGTCTGCCATGTCCGAAATGCTGACAGGATCGCCTGCCTGCAGACGGCGCACGAGAAAAAGATACACCTTTAACTGTGCATCGTTGGCATCTTTTAAATATTCATCGATAAAAACGTTGGAAAGGACGGTAGCATCCGCTGCTCCGCCGCACAAAAAAATCTCACTCATACTAGTATTCCCGGTTCTTTGTAAAAATTGCTGCAGTTTGTCTGCGTCCTGCAGACTGTGGAAAACTTTTCAATTCCTTTTGGCAAGCCCCATTTTAACACAGACATTTTAAAAAGGAAACAGGAAGTTTCCGGCTCAGGGCTGATAAACACTGGGGTTTTCGTGGATGTGGATAATGTGGAAAATGTGTAAAAGATTGTCAAAGGCGCAGAAATATCATCTTTTTTTGGAAAAAAATATCCACAGCCAGAGAGGAAAGTTTTCCACGTTCTGGCTGTGGATAATGTGGATAAGTTATCTGGAAAGCAGGTTTTCGCCGATATTTACAACATCTCCGGCTCCCATAGTTATCAACAGGTCTCCGTTGATACAATTTTTTAAAACGAAGTCTTCAATTTCCTCGAATGTATGGAAATAAAAACATTCTTTACCCTCTTTCTGTACCAGAGCCTGCAGATCGGCAGAGCTGATGCCGAGGGTGTCGGTTTCACGGGCGGCGTAGATGTCTGCGAGGATGACCTTATCTGCCAGCGCGAGGGACTTGGCAAACTGAGGTAAAAACGCTTTCGTTCTGGTGTAGGTGTGAGGCTGGAAAATGCACCAGAGCGTCTTGTGCGGATAGTTGAGTGCAGCGTGCAGGGTCGCGGCGATTTCAGTCGGATGATGTGCGTAATCGTCCACAATTGTTATACCATTTATCGTTCCTTTATATTCGAATCTGCGGTCAGTCCCGTGGAAGTTCAGCAGCGCCGCCGCGGTATCACGGTAATCGATGCTGAGCAGATCGGACAGGGCGACTGCAGCGAGGGCGTTGGAGATATTGTGCTCCCCGGGAACGCCGAGCGTAAGCTGTCGGGTCTGACCGTTTAAGCTGTGCACGGTAAAGGTTGCGTCTGCTGTTTTATTATAGGAAATATCGGAGGGATAATAGTCGGAAGCAGAGGTTGTGCCGAACGTAACGACGCGGCATGCCAGACCCTCTGTGATCTCCTGCCAGTTTTCGATGTCGCCGTTGATAAACAGCGTGCCGTCCGCAGGCAGAAGCTGTGCAAATTTGCGGAACGAAGCACGGATATCTGCCAGGTCTTTAAAGAAGTCCAAATGGTCTTCTTCGATATTCAAGATGATGCCGATTTTCGGGAAAAAGCTTAAAAAGCTGTTGGTATATTCGCATGCCTCTGCGACGAACAGACCGGAGTGGCCGACGCGGATATTGCCGTGGATGGATTTCAAAATGCCGCCGATAGAAAGGGTCGGGTCGGTATTTGCCTGCAGCAGAATCTCGGAAATCATGGAAGTGGTGGTCGTTTTGCCATGGGTGCCGCTGATAGCGATCGGCGTGTCGTAGTTTTTCATCAGCTGTCCGAGAAATTCCGCTCTGGACAGCATGGGAAGCTGCAGCTCTTTGGCACGGGAAAATTCCTGATTGTCTGCATGTACTGCGGCGGTGTATACGACGAGATCGATGTCGTCTGAGATGTTTTCCGCTTTCTGGGGCTTGCCATAGTTGACGTGTGCGCCGCTTTTTTCGAGGTGCTCGGTCAGGGCAGAGCGGTTCCAGTCGGAGCCGGATACGGTAAAGCCCTCGGATAAAAGAATTTCGGCGAGGCCAGACATGCTGATGCCGCCGATGCCGATGAAATCGATCGTCACGCCCTGCGAGACCGCAAACAGCGCGACCACAATCTGCACCGCCAGCTTGAGAAAAGCATTGAGCCGATAGACATCGTCGAGAATGCCGAGCAGCACCAGAACCATCACTACCTCAACAAACGTGAACCCACCGACGCGACGAAGCCCCGCTCCGCGGCGGTACCGTACTTGCAGAAATATTGAGAGACTGGCAGTCATGCCAGAATTTTATCTGAAAACAAGGCCTGACCATCTACAGAAATCCACTGAATTTCAGTGTACCGACAACGACTTTTAAGCACACTCTAAAAACGGACGGCCGCCGAAAGTTTCCCCTCGGCGGCCGTCCATCATCACGTCAAACGACGTCGGTCAAATCAGAAGCGGTGTTCTTCCCCGCCTTCGAAATCGACGGGCTTTGCACGCTTACAAGGTTTGATGACGAGGCTCGGATGCGTTTCTTCCTCAGAAGGCAACGGCGCAATCGCTGCGAGCGTTCCGTGCTTGCGACGCAACTCTTCGATGTCGCCGAATTCGAGCGCACGTTCCGGGCAGCTTTCCACGCACACGGGCTGCCCGCCCTTGGACGTGCGGGCGACGCACCCGTCGCACTTACGCATTTTCTTTGCAACCTTATCCAACTGAGGCGCGCCGTAGGGACAGGCCGCGGCACAAGCGCCGCACCCGATGCACTTGGCGGTGTCGATCACAACAAGTCCGTCTTCCGCGCGCTTGTAGTGCGCCTTCGTCGGGCACACCTTCACGCAGGCAGGATCCGCGCATTCGTTGCAGCCCATCGAGACGTAGTACGCAAAAACATTCTGCCGCCACGTACCGTCCCAATTTTTCTTCCACTCGCCGCCTTCGTACTCGACGACGCGGCGCAGGTTCAGACCCACGGGGGTGTTGTTTAAATCCGCACACGCGACCGAACAGGTACGGCAGCCGGCGCAGCGGGTGGTATCGATGTAAAAGCCTTTCTGTGTCATGTTTTCCTCCCGCTTTTAGGCCTTGCGAACGTCAACCAAAATGTTGTGCTGGGCGTTGCCCTTGGCGTACGGACTCGGCCGATGCGCCGTGAGCGTATTGATGCAACCGCCGACGTCAACGCGTTTGCCGTTGATGACTTCGGGCTTGTACCAAGCGCCCTGCGGAATCGTGATGACGCCGGGCATGATGCGGGGCGTGACGCGCGCGGGGAGCTGAACGATGCCGCGGTCGTTGAAAACCTGAACGGTGTCGCCGTCTTCGATGCCGCGCTTTTCCGCATCCAACGGGTTCATGAACACCACGTCCGGATGCAGATCGCGCAGGTGCGGCAGGTTATGGAACGTCGAATGGATGCGCCCGTGGCCGTGGAACCCGAAACACTGCAGCGGGTACTTCTTTGCCAACGGATCACCCGGCATATCCCAGGTGCGCCAGAAGACGGGGATGGGCGAAATGACGTCGCCCTCGGCCAACTTCCAGTCCGCCGTTTCTTTCGCGAGCCGTTCGGAATAAATTTCAATCTTCCCGGAGGGCGTCTTCAATTTATTCTTTTCCGGATCACGGCGGAACGCTTCGAGAGCAATCGGATCCTTGCGGTAGCCCCAGACTTTGGCCATGCCGTTCTTCCAGAACGTGTCGAAATCCGGAAGCTGCGGCACCTTCTTGCGGGTTTCGTCGTAGCACCACCGCACCCACTCTTCCTGCGTGCGGCCTTCGGTGAATTTCTCTTCCAGACCGAGTTTGGCGGCAATCAAGCGGCAGATTTCCCAGCTCGGCTTTTCTTCAAAGCGCGGTTCCACCGCCTTCTGAATGGCGAGCATTTCCGCAACGTCGCCGTGGCTGCCGCCCTGGCAGGCCGCGTCGTTCGTTTCGGGGCCCAGCGTATCCGGCAGCAGAATGTCGGCGTAGCGGCACGAAGGCGTCATCATGTTGTCGCAGACCACGACGAATTCGAGTTTCGTCTCATCCTGCAACACCTTGTCCGTCCAGTTGCAGTCACCGTGCTGATTGATCATGGTGTTGCCGCCGGAGTTGACGATCATCTTGATGTTCTGCGTGAGCTTTTCCGCGCCCTTCAAGGCGTCCGTCCGGCGCGTCATTTCCTTGCCGCGCAGAATCGCATCCGTCCAGAGGTACACGGGGATCGTCGCCTTCACGGGGTTCTTGCCGACGGGGAGATACACCGCGGGGAAGGAGGTATTGCCTTCATGCGCCCCGGTGTTCGTACCGGGTAAACCCACCTGCCCCAAAAGAATCGGCACCATCGCCACGGCACGCGCCGTTTCTTCGCCGTTGGCCTGGCGTTGCGGCCCCCAGCCTTGCGACACGAACAAGGGCTTCGTCTTCGCCATTTCACGGGCGAGATTGCGGATCACGTCCACGGGGATGCCGGTAATCTTCGAAGCCCATTCCGGCGTCTTCGGGGTCTTGTCTTTGCCGTGCCCCAGGATGTAGCTCTTGTAGTCGCCGTTTTTGGGTGCGGACGCGGGAAGCGTCTTCGCGTCGTAACCCACGCAGTACTTGTCAAGAAACGCCTGATCCACCCAGTTATGGGTAATGAATTCGTAGGCCAAAGCACCGATCAGCGCAGCGTCAGTACCGGGGCGGATCGGAATCCACTGATCGGCGCGCGTCGAGGCCGTATCCGTAAAGCACGGATCGATCACGATGATGCGCGGACGCTTTTTCGTGAGAGCCGCATCGATCTGAAAACCCTTACCGCCGCCCGAAGGACGCGTCACCGAGGGATTGTTCCCAAAGAGCACATAGAGTTCGGCATTCGCGATCTGAGAAGGCAGCGACGAGGGACGACCGCCGTAAGTCAGCGGGAAGGAGGCCGAACCCTGGGCGTTTGAATACGAGCCGTAATACTTGAGGAACCCGCCCATCAAATTCATGAGGCGCTGCCAAGCGCGGCGCGAGCTCACCAAGGACTGCTGACCGGAACAGTACTGCCAATAAATGGCTTCGTTGCCGTAGGTGTCGCGGATCCGCGTCCATTCACGGGCAATGGTTTCCACGGCTTCGTCCCACGTGATGCGTTCGAACTTCCCTTCGCCGCGCTTACCGACACGCTTCATCGGGTACTTCAGACGATCGGGCGAATAAATGCGCTCCCGCATGGAACGGCCGCGCTGGCAGGCGCGGATCTGACGGGGCCCGAGCGTGTCGGGCTGGGTGTTATCCGTTTCGATGCGGATCACCTGACCGTTCTTGGTGTAGCAGCGCAGGGGGCAACGCTGACCGCAGTTAATCACGCAGGCGCACCAGCGGTAGGTACCGTAGTCGTCCACGGCAGCAGCGACGGCTTTGGCCAAAGGCGTCATGACGAAACCCGCCGCTGCGGCGGCCGCAAGAAGCGTCCGTCGGGAAACCGAGAGCGAAATCATTTTCTATCTCCTGGAAAAGTGTGAGGGCAGCCGAACCGTGTTGTTTTTTTGAGGTCGGATTCGGCCGATTTTTTCGAGGAAGATGCTAACGGGAAGCCCGCGGTTTCACTAAACGATTTTCGGACACGTCATACGCATTTTTGGACAACGTCGTTTTACCTAAAACAAACAACGACTAGCCTTCCGAGTCGGAAACCGTCACCGTCGGCACAATGAGCTGATGCGTTTTTACGTACTCGCCGGGCGTCATGCCGAAACGCTTGGCAAACGCGCGGATAAACGCGGACGTCGTCTTAAACCCGGCCGATCCCGCCGTCGCTTCCACCGAAAACCCCGCCGCAAGATCGTCCAACGCATACAGCATCACGCAGTGCTGCCGCCATTCGCCGTACGTGAGTCCGGTTTCCGCCAGCGTCAGACGCCCCAACGTTTTCGCGCTTACGCCCATGGCGGCCGCTTGGCCTTCTGCCGTCAGACAACGAAACGCCGGATATCCCAAGCGCTGAAAAAGCGCGATCAGCCGCCCGTCGTGCGACACCGGCGCAAACCCATGCGGCAGACGCGGTGCTGCCAAGACTTCTTCAATGATGATGCTCGCAAGGCGTTTTGCATGAATGCCTTTGTCCGTGGTGCCGTAAACCGCAGCGAAGTGTTTGAGCATCTCTGCCGTCATAGGATTCAAAAAGCAGCGCAACGGCTCCCCGGGCATCTTCCGTGCCACTTCCGGCGCAATGTGCAGCGACAATGATTTCGTATCCATCGCCTGCACCACATTGTGCGGACACCCCGGCGGCACCCAGACCGCGCAGCGCGACGGCACGGCGACAAACCCGTCCGCCAATTCCAACCCGTAGCGTCCGCCTTCGATCCGCATCCCGATCATTCCCGTCGGATGCGTGTGCAGCGCCCGGCGCCCATGACTGTCGGTCGTCGAAGCAAAAACGGCCGAAAACGCATACGGCGTCGTGTCGTTGAGATCGATGTTTTCCGGCCAGGCAACCGGACGAGCGGCAAGCGGCATCTCTTTTCTCTTAAAAAATGGGGATGACGAAACTCTACATGCCTTGCGACATTGAAGTGCCCCCATCAAACGACATTAAAACGAACCCATCCTTTTCAGGGGTAGAGCGCAGGTTTTACTTACAGCCGCTGCCTCTTTGATCGCCTCATCAATCATCGTTGAAACGACGATATTTCGCCTCAGCCTCTGCTTCCAAACGTTTGCCCCGCTTACAGGCCGCCGCCAGAAAGAGCACGTCGGACGACGAATTGAGCCCCGTCTCACAGGAGTCCTGCAGCACGCTGATGATGAAGCCCACGGCCACCACCTGCATCGACACGGCGCTGTCAATCCCGAACAAACTGCAGGCCAAGGGAATCAGCATCAGAGAGCCCCCGGGCACCCCGGCCGTACCGCAAGCACACACCGACGCCAACAAAGACAAGAGTACCGCCGTAATAAAGTGCACTTCAATGCCCAACGTATGGCACGCCGACAGCGTGAGCACCGTAATCGTCACCGCGGCGCCCGCCATATTGATGGTGGAACCCAACGGAATCGACACCCCGAACGTGTCTTCGGGGAGATTCAGTTTGCGGCACAGATTCATGTTCACCGGAATGTTGGCGGCGGAGGAACGCGTGAAAAACGCCATCACGCCGGATTCTTTAAGAACCGTAAACGTCAGCGGATAGGGATTTTCTTTCGTGCAGTACCAAACGATGAGGGGGTTCAGTACGAGAGCCACAAAGGCCATGCACCCCAAAAGAAGGCCCAAGAGCTGCGCATAACCCACGAGAACGCTGAAGCCTTCCGTCGCGAGCGTATTCGCCACCAAACCGAAAATCCCGATGGGGGCGCAACGGATTACGACGTGCACGATGAATTCCACGCCGCCCGCGAGGTCATTCAGAATTTCACGGGTGCGGTTCGAAGCCTTCTTGAGCGCAATGCCGAGCCCGGCGCCCCACGTGAGAATCCCGATGTAGTTACCGGTCAAAAGCGCATGAACCGGATTGTCCACGGCTGATAAAAAGAGCGTCTTCAGAACGGATTCCACCCCTTCGGGCGCTGCGGCTTTAGCGCCTTCAACCGCGAGCTGAATCGTCACGGGGAACGCGAAACTTGCGAGCACCGCCGTCACCGCGGCACAGAACGTCCCGACGCAGTAGAGGACGAGAATGGGCTTCACGTGCGTTTCCACATCAACGTCCTGATTGGCGATTGCCGCAGAAACGAGGGCCAGCACGAGAACCGGTGCCACGGCCTTTAAAGCGGATACAAAAAGCGTACCGAGAAACCCGGCGTCTGCGGCCAAGCCCGGCATAAGGTACGCCGTCAGCGTCCCCAAAATAAGCGCCACGACAATCTGTCGGATGAGAGAACCGCCCATAATGAAGGGCATAGCGCGGCTCAAAATTGTTTTCTTTTCTTTCTTCATCGCCTTTTTTTCCTGTTGATCGAGCCCGTTGTTCGATTTTCTTGCGGAACTAAAAAAGCCGGGCTTTGCGAGTCCGGCTCGGGCTACGGCGTGTGATGAAGAAAGAATACGCGAAGGCAGAGGGAAAAATCAAACCATAAGCGACTAGGCAACAATCAAAATTTATGGTTTGAATCGAATACGGGAGATTCCGTTTTTCTCCGATGCTCCGGAAAATCTCCCTTTCCCGCAGAAGACGCTCGACGGTTCGTTTCCCACTCTTCCGACACCTCAAGCGGCAGCTTTCCATCTGCCACAATTTGCTTCAGGAAGACTCTCACCGCCGTTCCCATATCCATACCGATTTCGTCCAATACCCGCATGGCATCGTTCGCCAACGCATCATCGACCGTTACGTCTATTTCAGCCATCGCCTTCTCCTTTTCACCATCCGTTGTTTGTCGGATACCACCCAACAAAAAGCCGACCCGGAATACGTCCCGAATCGGCCTTTCATTATTTCAAATTTTCACGGAATCAGTCAGCGCCGTACTTCTTCGCCGCTTCTTCTTCGAGGCGTTTCGCACGCAGGCACGCGGCCGCCGTGAAGAGCACGTCGGACGACGAATTCAACGCGGTTTCCGCCGAATCCTGCAGCACGCCGATGATGAAGCCCACGGCCACCACCTGCATCGCCGTCCCGTTGTCAATCCCGAAGAGGCTGCAGGCCAAGGGAATGAGCATCAAGGAGCCGCCCGGCACACCCGCCGCACCGCAGGCGCAGAGCGAAGCCACCACCGAGAGAAGGATCGCGGTGAAGACGTCCACATGCACGCCCAACGTCGTGCAGGCCGAGAGCGCCAGAACCGTAATCGTGATCGCCGCGCCCGCCATGTTGATGGTCGCACCGAGGGGGATCGATACGCCGAAAGTGTCTTCGGGAAGCTTCAGCTTGCGGCACAGATTCATGTTGACCGGAATGTTCGCCGCCGAAGAACGGGTGAAGAACGCCATCACGCCGGACTCACGCAGGGTGATGAGAGTAAGCGGATAGGGATTTTTGCGAGTGCAGATCCAAACGATGATGGGGTTCAAAACCAGCGCCACGAAGAAGAAGCACCCGACGAGAAGCACCAAAAGCTGCGCGTACCCCACGAGCGCGCCGAACCCTTCGGTCGCAAAGGTGTTCGAGACCAACCCGTAAATACCCACGGGCGCGAAACGGATCACCACGTGCACGATGAATTCCACGCCGTCGGCAAGATCGTTAAGCGTTTCACGGGTACGGTTCGAAGCCTTCTTCATCGCAATGCCGAGACCCACGCCCCAGGCAAGAATGCCGATGTAATTAGCGTTTAAAAGCGCGTGTACGGGGTTATCCACCACCGAGAGGAAGAGATTCTTCAGCACTTCGGCAATGCCGCCCGGCGCCGCGGCCTTCGCGCCTTCGGTCGCCAACTGAATGGACACGGGGAAAAGGAAACTTGCCGCCACGGCGGTCGCCGCCGCTGCAAACGTACCCACCAAGTAAATGACGAGAATAGGTTTAATGTGACTGTCGGCGTTCACGTCCTGGTTGGCGATCGCCGCCCCCACGAGTACGAAAACGAGCACGGGTGCCACGGCCTTCAGTGCGGACACAAAAAGCGTCCCCAGAAAGCCCATGTCGACAGCAAGCCCCGGCATGAAGTACGCCGTAAGCGAACCCAAGATCAACGCGATGACGATCTGCTTGACGAGCGACCCGCCTAGGATAAGGGGCATCGCTCGGTGAAATAGGGCTTTTTTCTTTTCTACCATTTTGGTTATCTCCGTAAGCAGGCGCCGGTTTCAGAGAAAAAACCATTTCGAAGTCTCAGCCGTTTCATTTTCGGGCTTTCGGCACATCAAAAAGTCGTCCGTCATCAGGTCGGAGATCCTATCTTTCGAAAGCGCCTCTCCGCGTTATTCCTGACGATGCTTCGCGCACTGCGATTCATCAACGGCTTCAGGATACGACACACTTAGATACAAAAGCAACTAAAAAGGTCGAATTTAGGCAGTTGTTCTTAGAAAATTCGGGGTTTAAGCCGTTTTTCGCCGCACTGCCCCCGATAAATCACTCAGGCGTAGAACACCGGATTTTCTTCCCTGAGCTTATTTTGCGTCCGGCGTTCGTGATCCGTGAGCCACTCCAACAGAACCCGCACCCGCCGCTTTTCGCACGCCACTTCCGTCGCGTACACAAAGCACGACGCCGCCTTGCGATGCCACCCCGGCAGCACAGGCACCAGTTGTCCTGACTTCAGGGCTTCGGCACAGTGGTACAGCGGCATATCGGGTACGATGCCCCCGCCCAAAATCACCGCCGCCCGCACGGAATTAAGGTTCTTGAAGGTCATCGAACTCTTCCAGTGCAGCGGCACGCTTTCGCCGTCTTTTTCCAAGGTTTCCGTGGGCTGACGCGACGGCGCCTGCGTGAGAATGCCGATGTGATTAATCAACTCCGAGGGGTGCTTCGGCATCCCGTGCTTTTTCACGTAGAGAGGAGACGTCACCGCGACAAACGGCATTTCGCCCACATAGCGCGACACCAGTCCCGGAATTGGCGTATCGGGCCCGTAACTCACGGCGACGTCGATCCGCGGCCCGGTTTCGTTTTGGAAAATCGCCGGCACGCGCCCCGCGAGGTCGTGGAGTTCCAGCTGCAGATCGGGGTAGATCTTGAGAAATTCCACCAGAGCCGGTGCAATTTCCAAGGGCCCGATCCCCGCGTGCGCCGCAATGCGGATCACGCCCGCCAGAGCATCCTTGTCGCCCTTTAAATCCGCCATCATCTCATCGTGTCGCGCGAGCAGATCCTCGGCTTTCTGGCTAGCTTGAATTTTGCACGACAGCGACAAAAGTAGCGTTTATTTGTTAAGCTAACTTTT
>ERZ779875.1402-NODE-1402-length-15937-cov-5.909772_pt1 | contig 15937 bp, 16 predicted proteins | sample MGYA00511246_ERZ779875 | MGnify/ENA primary metagenome ERZ779875 (study PRJEB29588, sample SAMEA2155093) | human gut metagenome | biome: human gut; feature: human-associated habitat; material: faeces | place: Denmark | collected 2008/2010 ... | reverse complement strand
GGGTTCAGTTGGGGTTTTTATCGGCTAACACAACTTCCATCATATACCGCATTCGGGTAGTTTTCGCACGCGACAAGAAGCACAATCGGCGCGCCGTAGAAAGGATCAACGCCCTCTCTGCCCATTATCGCCGCGTTTTCTTTCGCGAGTTCTTCTCTTACCTTTTTATCCTTTATTACTAAGATAATCGGCTTCTGCATACCCATAGCCGTCGGCGCGTATAAGCCGACCTCGAGTATTTTGTCGAGAATTTCCTCGGGTATCGGTTTATCGTTGTACTTTTTGATACTTCTTCTGGTCAATAAATTCTCAATCGCTTCCATATTACTTCCTTTTATTCAAGTTCAAACGCTCCCGTATAAAGTTGATAATACATTCCCTTTTCGGCGAGAAGTTTCTCGTGGTTTCCCTTTTCGATAATTCTGCCGTGGTCGAGTACCGTTATTACGTCTGCGTTTCTGACGGTCGAAAGTCTGTGCGCTATTACGAACACGGTTCTGCCTTCCATAAGTTTATCCATTCCCTTCTGAACGATTGCTTCCGTTCTCGTATCAATCGAAGAGGTCGCTTCGTCCAAAATCATAACGGGAGGATCTGCCACCGCCGCTCTCGCTATCGAGATAAGTTGTCTTTGTCCCTGCGACAGGTTCGCGCCGTTGTTGGTAAGTTCTGTTTCGTACCCCTCGGGAAGTCTCGTAATGAAATCGTCCGCGCCCGCAAGTTTAGCCGCCGCTATACATTCCTCGTCCGTCGCGTCGAGTTTTCCGTAACGGATATTATCCATTACCGTTCCCGTAAACAGGTTGACGTCCTGCAAAACTATTCCGAGCGAACGTCTTAAATCGCCTTTCTTTATCTTATTGATATTTATTCCGTCGTAGCGAATTTTTCCGTCCGCTATGTCGTAAAACCTGTTTATAAGGTTGGTTATCGTCGTCTTGCCCGCGCCCGTCGCGCCCACGAACGCGACTTTCTGACCCGGTTTCGCGTAAAGGCTGATATTGTGAAGTACGATTTTGTTTTCGTCGTAACCGAAGTCCACGTCGTCCATCACTATATCGCCCTGTAAGAGCGTGTAAGTAACGCTGCCGTCCGCGCTGTGCGGATGTTTCCACGCCCATATTCCAGTTCTCTCTTTACTTTCGACGAGATTGCCGTTTTCGTCGTACTTCGCGTTGACGAGAGTAACGTAACCGTTGTCCTCTTCGGGTTTCTCGTCTAAAAGTCCGAACACCCTCGATGCGCCCGCCATAGCCATTACCACGGAGTTAATCTGGTTGGATATCTGACCCATCTGATTTGCAAACTGACGAGCCATTCCCAAAAACGCCACGACTACGGGGATAGTCAACGTCTCAACGAAGCCGTTTCCCGCGAATAACGCTTCGAAACTGATATTTACGCCTTTGCCCTCGGTAAGAATGTAAATTCCGCAACCGATAAACGCTATAACGACGTACATAATGTTGCCGATATTGTGAATAATCGGCATGAGCATATTCGAAAAAGTGTTCGCCTTGTCCGACACGTCGCAAAGTTCGCCGTTGATTTTATCGAAATCCGCGACCGTCTTTTCTTCGTGACAGAAAACTTTTACGACCTTCTGTCCGTTCATGGTCTCTTCGACAAAACCCTCGACTTTTCCGACCGACTTCTGCTGAGCCAGAAAGTACTTCGCGCTCTTGCCGCCTATTCTCTTCGTGACGAACAATATCGCTATAACGCCTACGACGACCACCGCCCATAACATTACGCTGAAATAAAGCATAATGCACGTCAACGTTATAAGCGTTATCATAGTCATTATAAGTTGTGGGATACTCTGCGATATAAGTTGACGAATAGCGTCAACGTCGTTCGTGTAAATACTCATTATATCGCCGTGAGCAGTTCTGTCGAAATATCTTATCGGCAAGCGTTGCATCTTGTCGAACATATCGTTACGCAAATCTCTCAGATACCTCTGTGTGAGCGTCGCGCCGAGTTGCCCAAGAAAGAAGTTTGCCACCCAGCCGACCGCGTAAACGGAAAGCATTACGACTAAAACCTTTATAACGTTAGCCCACGCCTCGTGTTGCGACATTGCTCCCGTAAAGTAATTATCTATCTGCTTATAGATGTTTTCGAGGAATACGCCCGCAACCGAACCCGAAATCGCGCTGAATACGAGACATACACATAAGCCGATAATCAAAGCCTTGTAGTTTTTAAACAATATTTTAAGAAGTCTGCCGATTACTTTGAAATCGCCCTTCCCTCTTTTCATAGGAGGTATCCCGCCCTTTACGGGAGATTTTGCGTTTGCCATACCTTTAGCCATTATTCCTCGCCTCCCTCTGTATCGGTAACTTTATTCTGCGAATAATATACTTCCTTGTATATCTCGTTGTTTGCGAGCAACTCTTCGTGAGTTCCGACTCCGTTTATTCTGCCGCTATCCATAACGACTATCATATCGGCGTCCATAACAGACGAAACTCTCTGAGCGATTATTATTTTCGTGGTCTCGGGTATCGCTTTTTTGAACGCCGCCCTTAAAAGAGCGTCCGTTTTCATATCCACCGCGCTCGTGGAGTCGTCGAGGATGAGTACCCTTGGGCTTCCTATAATCGCTCTCGCAATGCAAAGCCTCTGCTTCTGACCGCCCGAAACGTTCGCTCCGCCCTGAGCGATCATCGTGTCGTAACCGTCGGGGAACTGCGAAATAAATTCGTCCGCCTGAGCGAGTTTACACGCCGCTACGATTTCTTCGTCGGTAGCGTCCTCTTTACCCCAACGAATATTTTCCTTTATCGTTCCGCTGAAAAGAGTGTTCTTCTGCAAAACTACGGCTACGCTTTTTCTCAAAACCTCCATATCGTAGTCTCTCACGTCGACGTCGCCGACTTTAACCGAACCTTCGGTTACGTCGTAAAGCCTCGATATGAGGTTGACGAGCGTGGTTTTCGACGAACCCGTGCCGCCTATTATGCCGACGGTCTGTCCCGATTTTATATTGAGGTTTACGTCTTCCAAGGCGTTCTTTTCCGCTTTTTCCGAATACTTGAAGTTTACGTTTTCAAAAGAAATATCGCCGTTTTTAACTTCGGTAACGGGATTTTCGGGATTCGATAAATCGCTCTTTTCATCTAAGACTTCGACGATACGCCTTGCGGATTCCAAGGACATTACTATCATGACGAAAATCATCGATATCATCATAAGAGCCATTAAAATCTGCAACGAATAGGTCGTAAGAGCCTGTAAGCCGAACGAGTTCAACCCCGAATTTCCGAACAATATTATTCTCGAACCGAAAAACGCTATCGCAAGCAACGCGCCGTGCAGGCAAATCTGCATAATAGGCGAGTTAAACGCAAGTATTTTTTCGGCTTTCGTGAAGTCTTCGCAGAGTTCGTTAGATACGTTCGAGAACTTTTCGGACTCGTAGTCCTCTCTGACGTAAGATTTCACCACTCTCATTCCGCTTATGTTTTCCTGCACCGATTCGTTCATAGCGTCGTATCTTTTGAACAACTTCTTGAATATCGGCATAGCTTTCGTCCCTATAAACAGGAGTCCGAAAGTCAGAACGGGCGCGGTTACGAAGAAGATTACGGGCAAAGTCGTGTTGATGCTGAAACTCATAATTATCGAAAATATCAGCATAAGCGGACTTCTTATAGCCGTCCTTATAAGCATCATAAACGACATCTGAACGTTTGTAATATCCGTCGTAAGTCTCGTAACAAGAGAGGACGGGCTGAATCTGTCGATGTTTGAAAACGAAAAAGTCTGAACGTTTTCAAAAATATCGTGTCTAAGATTTTTCGCAAACCCCGCCGACGCTTTCGCGCAAAATTTACCGCCGAACATACCCGCGACGAGAGCGACCGCAGCCGCTCCTATCATCAGACAGCCGTATAAAACCATACCGTTTACGTCCGGAGGCAAATCTATGCCCGGCTGAACGCACGTTCCGAATTGATTGATCAGAAAGGGTATGAGTACTTCCATAGCCGCTTCGACGACCATACAAAGTATGGTTGCAATGGTCGCAGCCTTGTATTCCCTTAAACTTTTCGCTAATTTTCCTAACATACTGCCTCTTTCTCTATATATAATAATGTATAACCATATCTATTATATAATTTAAATGATTTTAGACCAAAAAACGATATTTGTCAATCGTATTTCACCGAAGAAAAAAGAAAAATCGGTGATATTTCACCGACTATTTCACGCAATCAAAATATATCTTCTTCATAGTAAGAGCGTCCTCGGCTTGAGTTCCCGCGGACTCGCAAATTACATACGGTTCAAGGCTGAGCCGTTTGAGAGCGGCGGCAAGCGGCTCGAATTCGGGTCCGTATACCGTATCTTCAAACGTAAGATGCCTTACCTCGCCTTTCGGCGAATACTGTATTTTCGAAAAATGAACGTGGAAGTTCTTCATTTTTTCAAAGCCGAGTTCGTCTATCATATACGACAGTCTGTCGAGATAGTCTTTTTCGGTCTTCAAACTTCCCTGTTCCCTTGCGTTTATATGTCCGAAATCGACCGTCGGAATATAAATATCGTCGATTTTACAAAAAGAAGTAATCTCTTCGACAGTTCCTATCTGAGCGAGTTTGCCCATGGTCTCGGGGCAGAAATACAGGTCGTCGAAAGAATTTTCGTAAATCAAATCGCGGAGAATTTTAAGCCTGTCCGCCGTTTTTGAAACAGCCTCTTCCCTCGTAGCCTTACCCTGAGCCGCAGGGTGAAAAACTACCCTTTTGCCGCCCATGAGTTTTATCGCCCTCGCCGATTCGAGAACGTATCTGTACGAGTTGTTCGCCTTTTCCTCTTCGGGCGTCGCAAAGTTGATAAAGTACGGAGCGTGCGCGCTTATCTCTATTCCGTTTTCCTTAAAGGCTCTGCCGATAGACGTCGCCTTTTCTTCGCCGAGGTTTACGCCTCTTCCGAAAGAATATTCGTAACAGTCAAGTCCTAAGTCTTTACACCACTTCGCCGCCTCCTCGGTGTGCTTATGGTCTTTCAAAAAACTCTCGCTGTTTCCGCTCGGTCCGAATTTTATCATAGCCAATTAAAACCTCATTAGAACCCGCCTTGAAGCCGTCTTTTTTATGCTTTACGGCAAAACCGACCTCGTAGTATTTGTATACGACGTCGCTCGCCTTTACCATAAATCATAAAAAAATACGGCTTCAAGGTTGCCCTATATATTTATCTATCAATGTTCCCGCAAATTTTCAGGCGTAGCTTGCGTTTAAGTCAAGGCGTTTTCGCGGGTTAATATACCAATATAAGCCACGAAAAGAACGACGAATTAAGCGTAAGATACGCCTGAAAATCGAGTTCTAATGAGGTTTTAATTGGCTGCCTTTATCCTTTTCTAATTGCTTTACAAGTTCGTTTTTATCCGAAAATTTCATTATATCTCTTATATATGCAAGAAATTTTACCGTTATTTTTTTACCGTAAAGATTTCCGTCGAAATTTTTCAGATAGGTTTCAACCGTGACCGAAGTAAGCCCGAAAGTAGGTCTCGCGCCGTAATTCGTTATTCCCTCGTACTCCTTGCCGTCCGCCGAGACAAGCGTTTTATATACGCCGTCTTTAATTCTGAACTTACCTTTGTCGATATTCGTGTTAGCCGTCGGAAAACCCAACGTTCTGCCGACCTGCCTCCCCTTTTCCACCACGCCGTCTATAAAATACGGCTCGCCGAGAATTTCGTTCGCCTCTTCGATTTTGCCCTCTTTAAGAAGCGACTTAATATGCGTTGTCGATATTCTGACACCGTTAAATTCCTGTTTTTCGACGATTTCGAGCGGTATGTTCCTCTCTTTGCAAAATTTTGCGAGCGTATCGACTTTGCCCTCGGCTTTGAAGCCGAATGTGTAGTCGTAACCGCATACGATTCCTTTAATATCGAGCGTGGAATACAGTTTTAAGAGAAAATCTTCGGGAGACGTACTCTTGAAACGCTCGTCGAAATTCGCTTTTAAAACGATATTTACCCCGTACCTATCGGCTTTTTCCACCCTTTCGGAAAAAGAAAGAACGGATCCGCCGTCCGATAAATCAGCGTTCTCAAAAGTGAAAAGGCACGCTTTGCAATTTGTTTCCCGAGCGATTTTTTCAGCCCTTTCGATAAGTTTCAGATGCCCGATATGCAGACAGTCGAAAAAACCGAGAACGAGTATTAAAGGCTCACTGCTTTTTTTGCTGTAATCTATAACCTTCATCTTCGATATACGCTCTGACTCTCATTATGCCGTCTCTGACCTCTCCGACTCCGTAAAACCCGTTCGGGGAATAGATTTTACAAAGCCCGTTCGGAAAACTAAATCTGTCGTATAAACCGTTAAAGAGCCTGTTCGCCTCTTCGTCGGAAATATAAACCGCGGGAAGAGAAAAAGCCGAGTCCGGCGCGACGATATAGCCCGACGGGTTCTCGGAGGCGAGAAATTCTTCCACGGTTACGGAATCCTCTATGTTAAACACTCCCGAAGCGGTTCTGACCAAATCGGTCATCGTAGCGACGGTTCCGCACAACGCGGCGAGATCCCTCGCTATCGACCTTATATAGGTACCGCCTTTGCATACTATTCTGAACTTATACTCGTCGTCCGCCCTTTTTCCTATGTATTCGATTGAAATTACCGTGACCCTTTTCGGAGTTAAAGTGACCCCTACGCCGTTTCTCGCGAGTTGATAACTTCTCTTGCCGTTCACGCATTTAGCCGAATACGCGGGGGGCGTTTGCAATATATCCCCGACGAGTTCCTGCAATTTCTCCTTGATTTCCTCTTCGGTGGGAACTATATCCGTTCTCTTGACGACTTCGCCTTCCAAATCGAGCGTATTCGTTTCGTAACCGAACGCGAAAACCGCTTCGTACACCTTATCTTTATCGAGAAGATAGTCGAAAAGCCTCGTGGACTTGCCGATCCCGACGGGCAGCACTCCGCTTGCGAGCGGATCAAGCGTTCCCATGTGTCCGATAGCCGCTCCGTTTACCGCGCGTTTTATCGAATTGAGTAATTTTGCCGAAGATATGCCCTTCGGTTTGTATAAATTTAAAAATCCGTTCATCATTCCAAAGTATCAGAAACCGCTCTGATAATTTTATCCTTAACGTCCTCGTAGAAACCGAAAATCATACAGCCGCTCGCAAGAATATGTCCGCCGCCGCCGAATACCGAAGCAACCTCGTTTACGTTGATCTTTCCCTTGCTTCTGAAACTGATTTTATACGAATGTTCGGGTTTCGTTTCCAAAACGGAAACCGCGACTTCCACGCCGTCAACCGAAAGCGGAAAATCTATAAACCCCTCCGTCATATCGCTCGTTGCCCCGAACTCTTCGAGGTCGTTTTTGAAAATAGTGATAATCGCCAGTTTGTCGTCTAAAAAATATCTCGTCCGAGAAATGATTTTCGCGTATAAATTCGCCCTCGATTTCGACTGGCTCTTAAACATTTTATACGCTATTTCGTGCAGGTCGCCGCCCCTGCTTACAAGGTCGGAAGCGACGGAAAGGGTGTTTCCCGTAACGTTGCTATGCATAAAGTTGCCCGTGTCCGTAGAAAGCCCTAAAAGCAGAAAATTTGCTATTTCCGCGTCGATTTCGACGCCGAGTTCGTTTATCAGTTCGTAAATAATTTCCGAACACGCCGCCATATCTTTGACGTAATTATATTTCGCGTAACGAGAATTCGAAACGTGGTGGTCTACGTTTATAAGCGTTTTCGCTCCCGTATAAAGACCGTAAGCGTCGCCGAGCATACTCTCGACCGACACGTCAACCGACAAATGAACGGAATATTCCTTCGCAATCTCCGTCGGTTTTTTTATCGTCTCAACGCCCTTTAAGAAGAAGTATTTATTCGGAATATCCGAAGAACACACGATTTCAGACGCGATGTTTTTTCTCGACAAGGCGGTTTTTACAGCCATTGCGCTGCCTATCGTATCCCCGTCGGGACGGGTGTGGCAAAATATCAATATCTCGGCGTTACGAAGAAGTTCGTCCGCAATCTCTTTAAGCGTCGTCATCTTCCTCTCCGGGGGTCGTCACATAGGTTAAACCGCTCAATATTTTATCTATTTTGTTGCCGTATTCCGCGGATTCGTCGGTCACGAAATGAAGTTCGGGAACGGTTCTTATATGCATAACCTTGCTCAGTTCCGTCCTTATCGCCTTAGCCGACTGCTCTATAGCGCGGAAAGTCGCCGCTTTTTTTTCGGCGTCCGTGGAAAATACGGAAACGAACACTTTCGCGTGTTTCAAATCGTTGGTTACGTCCACTTCCGAAATACTGAACATCTCGGTGATTTCGGGATTCTTTATTTTGTTTTTGATTATCGAGTAAATTTCTTTCTGAAATTCGCTGTTTAATCGCCTTTCTCTTTTATTGTTCATATAACTTTGCCCTCCTTTGAACTTTGCAGATCAGCCGTTATCGGCTAAAGGCTTCGTTATGCGACGGGTTTGGTTTCGATTATATAACTCTCTATGAAATCGCCGATCTTTATATCGTTGAAATTCTCGATGGAAATACCACATTCGAAGCCTTGCGAAACTTCCTTGACGTCGTCTTTGAATCTCTTCAACTGATTGACATTGCCCTCGCAAATCATAACGTCGTCTCTGTAAATACGAAGTTTGCCGTTTCTGACTATCTTGCCTTCGGTTACGTAGCATCCCGCTACCATACCTACGCCCGTAATCCTGAACGTCTGACGAACTTCCGCCTTGCCCATATAAATTTCCTGCGTTTTGGGGGTGATAAGTCCTTTCATAGCGTTCTTTACGTCGTCGATCGCTTCGTATATTATTCTGTAAAGTTTTATTTCTACCTTGCTTCTTTCCGAAAGAGCCTTGGCGTTCGCGTCGGGTCTTACGTTGAAACCGATGATAATCGCGTTAGACGAATCGGCAAGCATTACGTCCGTTTCGTTTATCGCGCCTACCGCCGCGTGAATTACGTTTACCTTTACTTCTTCGTTCGAAAGTTCGGTAAGCGACTGCTTAACCGCTTCGACCGAGCCTTGAACGTCAGCCTTTATAAGAAGATTAAGCACTTTCAGATTGCCGTCGCTTATCTTGGAGAACAAGTCGTCGAGAGTTACTTTCTGAGACTGTTTTATCATATTCTCTCTCTCTTTGTTCTTTCTCTCCTGCGCGACGAGTTTGGAAAGTTTATCCTGTTCTACCGCGTATATCGAATCGCCTGCGTTCGGAACGTCCTCTAAGCCGAGTATGGAAACCGCCATGGACGGACCCGCCTCTTTGACGTTTCTGCCCTTGTCGTCTATCATCGCTCTTACTCTGCCCGTAATCGTTCCCGCGACGAGGTTGTCGCCCGTATGCAAAGTACCGTTCTGAATAAGTACGGTCGCCATAGGTCCTTTGCCCTTGTCGAGTTTGGCTTCGATTATCGCGCCTTTCGCCATTCTGTTCGGATTCGCTTTGAGTTCCTTTACGTCTGCCGTAAGCAGAATTGTTTCCAAAAGATTGTCGATGCCCTCGCCCGTTTTTGCGGATACGGGAACGAACGCGACGTCGCCGCCCCATTCTTCGATGAGTACCGACTGATCGGCAAGTTGCTGTTTTAATCTTTCAATGTTTGCCTGCGGCTTATCTATTTTGTTTGCCGCAACAATTATCGAAACGCCCGCCGCTTTTGCGTGGTGTATCGCCTCGATCGTCTGCGGCATTATTCCGTCGTCTGCGGCGACTACGAGTACCGCTATATCGGTAATCTGCGCGCCCCTTGCCCTCATGGCCGTAAACGCCGCGTGTCCCGGGGTATCGAGGAAGGTAATCTTCTCGCCGTTTAAACTTACGGTGTACGCTCCGATATGCTGAGTAATTCCGCCCGCTTCGGTCGAAGTTACGTTCGCGCTTCTTATTTTGTCGAGAAGCGAGGTCTTGCCGTGATCGACGTGACCCATTACGGTGACTACCGGCGGTCTCTTTACGAGATTTTCCGCTTCGTCCTGCGTGTCGAACGCTTCCGCAAGGGCTTCTTCCGCCGTCTTGTCCATTTTGAGTTCGAGTTCGATGCCGAGATCCGCCGCTATCACACCCGCGGTATCGTAATCGACCGAATCGTTTATCGTCTTCATTATTCCCTCTTTAAAGAGTTTCTTGGTTATCTCTATCGCGGAAATACCGAGTTTTTCGGAAAGTTCCTTGATGGGAATAATATCCTTATTTATAACCGCCTTTTCGATTTTTACGGTCTGAGACTGTTCTTTGCCGCTCTTGTCTTTCTTGACTCTGAGTTTTCTGTATCCGCTCTTATTTTCGTCGAAGTCCTCTACGCTGACCTGACCTTTCGCAAGCGACTTTTTGTTAATCGCCTTTTTGTCGTCGTAACTCTTTTCGGACGACTTCTTCTTGTTGCCGAACGACTTGCCCGTATCTTTCGGAACGTAGGACACTTCGACGGGTTTTTTGCCGACGCCCGTTCCGAACGGTTTCTGTCCGCCTGCGGGTCTGTTTCCGAACGGTTTATCGCCCGCCGGTCTCACCCCCTGCGGCCTTCTGCCGTCGGTCGGAATATATTCTCTTCTCGCGGGTCTCTGTACGGCTGGTTTAGGCTGCTGACTTGCGAGTTTTACGAGATTCGGGTCCTCGCCCCTCGCAATAGCCTCTTTTCTCTTCTGTTCGAGAATTTTCGCCCTCGCTTCTGCAAGCGCCCTCGCCTGAGCCTCCTCGAGAGCCTTCTTTCTCGCCTCTCTTTTCGCCTTTTCGTCTAAAACGGGCTTGACCTCTTCTTTCGGTTCTTCCTTCGGCTTTTCTTCGGTTGCCGCCGCTTTCGGCTCCTCGGGTTTTACCTCTTTCGGCTTTACTTCTTCGTCCTTTTTCTTAGCCGATTTCTTAGCCGATTTCTTCGGCTTCTCGGACTGTTCTTCTTTCGTTTCGACAGGCGTTTCTACCTTTTCGGTCTTTATTTCCGTTTCTTCGGTCGGTTTCGCCGCTTCGATATTCTCGGCTTCTTTCTCTTTTAAAACCGCTTCCGCTTTCGCGACCTCCGCTTCGGCTATTTTCGCCGCTTCTTCGGCTATACGCTCGTTCTCTTTCGCTAAAAGTTCGGCTTCCTGCTCGGCTTTTATCGAGCGTTCCTTATTCGAGAGTTTTTTCGTAACGGAAACCGCGGACGATTTAGCCTCTTTGATTTTGGCTTTGAAAGCGTCCATTTCTCCGTAAATGGCGTTAATCTTCTTTAAATTTCTGAATATATTCTCTTTCTTCTCTTCCATACAGACCTCCGTCAGTCTCCGATTATGACTTTAAAATCTTCGCCGAGGTTTTCCGCTATCGCTTTCGCGAGATTTTCCTCGGTTACAGCCGCGACTTTGCAATTTTCTTTGCCTGTGAACTCCGCAAGCGTAAAACTTAGCGTCTGAACGAGCGGACAATTAAATTTGGCGGCGATTTTTTTCGCTTCCTTGACGGCGTTTTTCTCTCCGTCTTTCGACAGTACTACGAGATACACGTCGCTTTTAAGCGTATTTATAGCGTTTATTCCCGTTCTGAGTTTATTCGCCTTTAACGCGAAACCCAGATAGGTAAGCGGTTTACTCAGCGTTTTCAACTAACTCCTCCTCTATCTTCGCGTAGACTTCCTGAGGAACGGGCGTTTTGAAAACTCTGTCGAGTAGTCTCGCCTTGTTGAGTTTTTTAAAACATTCGGGCGATTTGCATATATACGCTCCCCGCCCGTCGGCTTTGCCGCTCGGGTCTACGAAAAACCCTCCGTCTTTGCTTTTAACTATCCGCAAAAGTTCGCCTTTGTTAAATTCCCGCCGACACGCTATACAAGTTCTTATCGGAACTCTTTTTTCAGCCATACAATCTCCTGAATACGGTTTTATTCCTCTTCTCCGAATTCCTCGGTCGTCTCGATTTCGCCTTCGTTTTCGCCCCTGCTCTCCGCCTCTTCGGCAGCCGCTTTGGACTCGCTCTTCACGTCGATTTTCCAACCCGTGAGCCTTGCCGCGAGACGAGCGTTCTGTCCGTCTCTTCCGATCGCGAGCGAAAGTTTATCGTCGGGTACCACGACCCTCGCTACCTTCTCGCCCTCTATCGCGCTGACTTTAAGAACTTTCGCGGGCGACAACGCCTTGGCGATATATTCGAGCGGATCTTCGCTCCACGGAATAATATCTATCTTCTCGCCGTTCAATTCCTTGACGACTTCGTTTACTCTCGCGCCCTTGTTGCCTACGCACGCGCCGATTGCGTCTACGTTCGCGTCCGTACTCGTTATTGCGATTTTCGTCCTGTGTCCCGGTTCTCTCGAAATGCCCTTGACAACGACTATTCCCTGCGTTATTTCGGGTACTACGTTCTCGAAAAGTTTTCTGACGAGTCCCGGCGAAGTCCTCGAAACGAGTATCTGAGCGTTTTTGCCCATACTTCTGACCTTCTTGACGTAAACCATCAGTTTGTCGTTTACGTTGTACGTCTCGCCCGGCGTCTGATCCTGCGGAAGCATTAAAGCCTCGATTTCGCCCGCGCCGATTTCGACGTAGACGTTGCCGTCCTCAACTCTTCTTACCGTACACATTTTAATTTCGTTTTCCTTGTCCTCGAACTCCGCGAGCGTGCTTTCTCTCTCGGCTTCTCTGAGTTTCTGGAAAACGACCTGTTTCGCGGTCTGCGCCGCTATTCTTCCGAATTCTTTGGGTATAAACTCGGTCTTGACCTCGTCTCCTACCTTATAGGTCTTTTTTATCTCCCTCGCCTCGTCGAGCGATATTTCCTTTTCGGGATCCTCGACTTCTTCAACGACCGTCTTTACCGCGAAAAATCTGACGGTTTTCTTCTCGGGATTCATATCTATAAGAATGTCGCTCGTGTTGCCCGTATGCTTTTTATAAGCCGATACGAGCGCATTTTTGAGCGTTTCGATAAGCAATTCCGCTTTGATGCCCTTTTCCCTTTCGAGATCCTCGATTGAGAGGAAAAACTCTTTGTTGTTCATCTTTTATCTCCTTAGAAAATCAGTCGAATTTTATCGCTTGATTTATTTTTTCTATTTTCGTCAAAGGAATTTTATAATCCTTGTCGCCGTCTTTGCCGTCGTTTAAAACGACGTTGTTGCCGTCGTAGCCGACAAGGGTCGATTCCAGATACTTTTCGCCCTTTATCGGCGTGGCGAGTTTTATCTCCACTTCCTTACCGATACATTTTTTAAAGTCTCTTTCGGTTTTAAGCGGTCTGTCAAGCCCCGGACTCGAAACGTTGAGCGTGTACGCCGCCCCGAAAGACGGATCGAGTTCGTCCAATACGGGATCGATAGCGTTGTGAAACTTCTCGCAGATATCGAGGTCGACTCCGTTTTCCGTATCGATAAACACCGTGAGCGACGGGGTTTTACTTATTTTCGCCGCGACTTCGATTATCTCTATGTCCATTTCGTCGGCAACGCCTTGAATCGCCTGTCGAATTTCTTCGTTCGATTTGAATTTCATAGACCCTCCACATAAAAATTTGAGAGCGACCTCGTCGCTCTCAATGCAAGTCCGTTGTATTAAGCCTCTATATAATACCATATAAAATAAGAAAACGCAAGCGTTTTTACGATAAACGCCTGAAAATTTTAAAAATTCAGGACTTTTTTCCTTTTTGTCTGCGAATTTCTTTGACTTCCTTTTCGTAGCCGTTGTCTTTCGGTCTGTAAAACACCGAACCGACGAGCGAATCGGGAAGGTACTGCTGTTCGACGTAGCCGCCGTAATCGTGCGGATATTTGTACTCCGAACTCTTTTTCTTGGCGTCTTTATCGGCGAACACGGCATTTCTTATATGCATAGGCACCGTATCGTCTTTATTGCTCTCCGCCGCCGCTTTCGCCTCGTTCATAGCGATTACCACCGAGTTGGACTTCGGGGCTTCGCAGACGTATATTATCGCTTCCGTAAGAGGCAAAAGTCCTTCGGGGTAGCCGATATTCTGAAAAGCGACGAGGGCGTTCGTAGCCATTATCAAAGCCCTCGGATCTGCCATTCCTACGTCCTCTGCGGAATGAGCGATAAGTCTCCTCAGTATTAAAAGCGGATCGCAACCGCCCGAAATTAAACGCATCGCGTAATATAAAGCCGCGTCGCTGTCGCTCCCCCTGAGCGATTTACAAAATGCGCTCAGCATATCGTAATAAGAATTTTCGTCGTAAGAAAGGGCTTTTCTCTGTATGGACTGTTCGGCGTCTTTAAGCGTTACGACGGTCTTTCCGCTCTCGTCCGCTTCGGTCGTAAGAACCGCGAGTTCCAAGGCGTTATACGCCGTCCTTAGGTCTCCGCCGCTCATCAACGCAATATGGTCTATCGCCTCTTCCTCAACCTTTAAATCGAGTAGCCCGTAGCCGTTCTTTTTGTCGTTAATCGCCTTATAGAGGGCTTTTTTGACCGTTTCGTCGTCGAGACGCTTAAACTCGAACACTCTGCAACGGGATACGATAGCGGGGGTCATCGAGGCGTACGGGTTCTCGGTCGTAGAACCGATAAATATTATCGTTCCCTGCTCGATTGCGGGCAGTAAACTGTCCGACTGCGTTTTGCTGAAACGATGACATTCGTCCAAAAGAAGGTAGGTTTTCCTGCCGTACATCTTAAGGCTTTCTCTCGCCTCGTCAACCGCTTTTTTTACGTCCGCAACTCCGCTCGATACGGCGTTCAACTTGACGAAATTGCCGCTCGTGGAATTTGCTATTATGTTCGCGAGAGTCGTCTTTCCCGTCCCCGGGGGACCCCAGAAAATGCAACTTCCCACCTTATCGAGGGAAATCGCCCGTCTTAAAAGACTGCCGTTTTCGCATATATGACTCTGACCCAAAAAATCGCGAAGCGACTGCGGTCTCATTCTCTCCGCAAGGGGGGCGTTCGCCTTATTCTTTTGTTCGTTTATCGCGTCGAAAATATCGTACATATTTACACTCCAAAGCGATTAAATATAATGTATGAGCAAGTCAACCAAAATACTCGCCGTTTCTTTCTCGGCGGCTTGTATAATCGTAATAGTAACAAAACCCGAAACGTATATCGCGTCGGCGTCTACGGGTATAAAACTGTGGGCGACGACAGTCGTACCGTCGCTTCTGCCCTTTTTCTTCTTCACGGCGTTACTTACCGCAACGGGTATTACCGAAAAGATCTCCGAAGTAGCGGAAAAACCGTGCGGCGTTCTGTTCCGCTCGGGCGGCGTTTCGGCTTACGCGTTTTTAATGAGCGTACTCTCTGGTTATCCCGTCGGAGCGAAAATTATCGGCGACCTCGGCGAAAACAATCTGATAACTCCCGACGAAGCGACGAGACTTTCGACTTTCTGCTCGACTTCGGGTCCGCTCTTCATAATAGGAAGCGTCGGACTTAGTATGTTCGGAAACAAATACTGCGGTTATCTTCTCTTTTTGTCTCACGTTTTATCGGCGTTTCTGACGGGCGTTATCTTCCGCTTTTACGGCGAAAAATCGTCGGGCGGGAAAAAGGTTCTTTCAAGAAAAACGCAATCGAACGTTCTCTATGACTGCGTTTACGGCTCGGTCGTCTCAATCGCCGTGGTCGGCGGTTTTATCTGCGTGTTTTACGTCGCGGCAGACGCGATTACCAATCTGCAGCTTTTATATCCGCTCGGATATTTATTGAATTTAATCGTGAAAAACAAGGCTGTTTCCTCGGCGTATATCTCGGGTTTAATCGAATGTACGAGAGGGTGCAAACTGCTGTCTTTATGCGGTTTATCGACTTATAGCCTCGCTTTTGCTTGCTCATTGATTTCTTTCGGCGGTGTGTCGGTACTCTTTCAGTCTATCTGTTTTCTTAAAAAAGCGAAAATTAAAACATCGGTTTTTATAGCCGCGAAAATCACGCAAAGCGTTATTTCGTTCGGTTTATGTCTGCTACTATATCCGCTGTTTGTCGGATAGTCACGGGGG
>ERZ779875.1396-NODE-1396-length-15998-cov-4.262247_pt1 | contig 15998 bp, 12 predicted proteins | sample MGYA00511246_ERZ779875 | MGnify/ENA primary metagenome ERZ779875 (study PRJEB29588, sample SAMEA2155093) | human gut metagenome | biome: human gut; feature: human-associated habitat; material: faeces | place: Denmark | collected 2008/2010 ... | reverse complement strand
GGTCCTATGTATTTGCGAAATACGCTCCACGCCTTGCTATCGGTAATCTTACTCAGGACGCTCCGGATCTTCTCATGCTTTCCGGCTTTCGCTTCTTCCACGAACAATTCCGCAATGGCATAGACCAGCATCATGCTGATCTCCAGACATAGAACTTTCACTGCATATTCTCTGGATTCCAACAGCTTTCTCAAGATCGTATTGCCGTCATTGCCGGTCAGCGACAACAGGATCCAGGGAATGACCAACATACAGAGCAGGCAGGTGAGATAACGAAGGACATATTCTCCCTTCCCGATCGTGACAGACTGTCCGCTTTTTTTGTTATTTTTTAAAAAATCTGTCGTTAAATTTTACGCTTTCATCGTTCGGATATCTGTTTTTCGACATTTCGTGGTACTTTTTAGCCGTTTCATATCGCCCGATTTCAAAATATAACGCCACAAGCCGCAAACACGGCTCTAAAAATTCATACTTCTCTTCTCTGAAACGGTTTTTCTCCTCGTCTTCGCATAGCATTGCCATTTTATAATAGTTTTCAGCGTCGCCTATTTTAAGATTCTTTTTATAATAATCGCCTAAAAAACATAAAGTCTTAGAATCGGGACCGAATTTTTCAAGCGATTCGAACAGGTATTTCTCGCCGCCGCGTTTTCCCGTTTTTTCGCAGCAATAAAACATCGTAAGCATAGCGTCCCACTCGTCGGCGTAATAGAGATTGTTCATTCCGAGGTATTTTCCGAGTTCGTCTGTACATCTTTCGTAGTTGCCGAGATAAAAATATTCCTTCGCGTAATAATATTGCTCTCTCGCGTTAAGAGTAACGCCGTTATCTATATTTCTTTCAAAAATTTCGAGATTCCTTTTCGGGGGCGACGGCTTTTCTTTTTTATGGATTACGGCTATATCCCTGTACTCGATTTTACCGAACGGCGGAACGCATTCGTGTACGAAACCTTTGAACCTTGCGTATTTGCAGTTACGCATAAGTCTTTCTCTATAATAAGTAAACGCAGGTCTGCCATCCGAATCGATTCCCGCTATATACTTGAACATATAGGTGTCGGCGCGCGTTTTTTCTTTTTTTAATTCGTTTATCTTCGCCGCGTCCTCGCCTCTTATCACGTCGTCCGCGTCGAGCCAGAAAAGATAGTCGCTCGCCGCTTTAGAAAAAACGTAATTTCTTGCCGCGGAAAAATCGTACACCCACTCGAAATCGTAAATTTTATCTGTGAAATTTTTCGCTATATCTTTTGTTTTATCATCGCTTCCCGTATCCGCTACTATTATCTCGTCGGCAAAGGGGGTTACCGATCTAAGACACCTTTCTACCACTTTTTCTTCGTTTTTGACAATCAGACAAACCGATATTTTCATATTTAACCTCATATCATAATATGACGAAAACAAAAAATATGATTATAGCATATTATGTTATAGCGTTTACTACGCTATAGAGGAAATATATGTTTGACGATTTATGTAATCTTTTTTTCGGCTGCAATAACTCCGAATATAATTGCAGACGCGATTGTCCGAGACAGAGATGCGGACAAAATCCTTTCAGAGGTCCTACGGGTCCGAGGGGAGCCACAGGTCCTACGGGACCTTCGGGCGGCGTAACGGGTCCGACAGGCGCGACCGGACCTACGGGTCCTCAAGGTCCGACAGGTCCCGCGGGTCAAACGGGTCTGACGGGATTTACGGGAGCAACGGGACCGACAGGCGCAACGGGAGCGACAGGTCCTGTCGGAGCAACAGGCGCAACAGGTCCTACGGGAGCAACGGGTCCTGTCGGGGCGACAGGCTTAACCGGTTTTACCGGGGCGACGGGTCCCACGGGCCCTCAAGGTCCGATAGGCCCTGCGGGCGCAACTGGTGAAACGGGCGCGACGGGTGCAACGGGTCCCACAGGCCCTCAAGGTCCGATAGGTCCTGCGGGAGCAACGGGCGAAACGGGCGCAACGGGTGCAACGGGTCCCACGGGTCCTCAAGGTCCGATAGGTCCTGCGGGAGCAACGGGCGAAACAGGCGCGACGGGCGCGACAGGCCCCACGGGACCTCAGGGCCCGATAGGTCCCGCCGGACCTGCGGGAGCGGCGGCAGTAACCCCGACGGCAGAATACACCGCAACAAATCAGGTGGTCGCCAACAACTCAAACGTACCACTCACTCTCGGATTGAACAATTATACGGGCGGCGAGGTAACCTTAGGCACGGACAACGAAACTTTGACGTTGCAACCCGGAACCTACCTTATCGGTTATAGCGGAAATATCACGAATACAACGGGTAATTCGGGTCTTGCTTTTTACGATAACGGAACGCAAATCCCTTCGACTCTTGCAGAACAAACGGTCGGCGCGACGAGCGACACGGCGAACCTTGCGAATTCTCATATTCTTTCGGTTACGAACCCGACGACGCTCACTTTAAGAAATACGGGAGCGGCAGCCGAAACAATCGCGAATCTTAACACCACAATAACTAAACTCGCGTAAATTTTACGAGCGAAGACGTTCAGTCTTCGCTCGTATTTTTTAATTATAAATTTAGATTTTGGGGTTTCCGCCTTTCAGAATTACGTCGTGATAACCACCCTCGACTATACTCGTTTGCGAAACAAGCGTCAGTTTTGCATTTTTTTGCAAGTCGGGAATACTCGTCACGCCTACGTTGCACATTGTAGATTTAACTTTATACAACGTTTTTTCAACGTTGTCGTGAAGAGGTCCTGCGTAAGTAACGTAGGAATCGACGCCCTCTTCAAAAGCAAGTTTATTTTTTCCGCCGAGATCGTACCTCTGCCAGTTTCTCGCCCTGTTGCTGCCCTCGCCCCAGTATTCTTTAACGTAAGTTCCGTTAATATTGAGTTTCGGAGTCGGACTTTCGTCGAATCGCGCAAAATATCTGCCGAGCATAACGAAATCCGCGCCCATAGAAAGAGCAAGCGTTATATGATGGTCGTGAACGATTCCGCCGTCCGAGCATATCGGAATGTATACGCCCGTTTTTTCATAATATTCGTCTCTTGCCTTTGCGACTTCAATAACGGCGGTCGCCTGACCTCTGCCTATACCTTTGGTTTCTCTCGTAATACAAATCGAGCCTCCACCTATACCGATTTTTATAAAATCCGCGCCCGCTTCGGCAAGGAATAAGAACCCGTCTCTGTCAACCACGTTTCCGGCGCCGACCTTTACGGTATTTCCGTATCTTTCTCTAATAAAATCAATCGTTTTCTTTTGCCAGCAAGTGTACCCCTCCGAGGAGTCGATACAAAGAACGTCCGCGCCTGCCTCAACGAGAGCGGGAACTCTCTTTTCGTAGTCGAGCGTGTTTATTCCGGCGCCGACCATATACCGTTTCTCTTCATCGAGAATTTCTCTCGGATTTATCTTGTGTTCCGCATAGTCTTTCCTGAACACGAAATACATAAGATTGCCCTTATCGTTTACGATCGGCAAGGAATTGAGTTTATGCTCCCATATAATGTCGTTGGCCTCTTTTAAGGTCGTGCCGAGCGGCGCGGTTACGAGTTTCGAAAGCGGAGTCATAAAATCCTTAACTTTATCGGTAAGGCTCATTCTGCTTACTCTGTAATCCCTACTCGTAACGATACCTAAAAGTTTTCCGTCGGAATTACCGTCATCGGTAATCGCGATAGTCGAAAAACCGTTTCTCTCTTTGAGGTCAAGAACGTCGGCAAGGGTGTTTTCGGGCGTTAAATTCGACGCGCTTACAACGAATCCCGCTTTATAATTTTTTACTTTCGCGACCATTTTCGCTTCGTCCTCGATCGACTGTGAGCCGTAAATAAAACTCATTCCGCCCTCTTTCGCAAGAGCGATAGCTAAAGTATCGTTCGACACGGACTGCATTATGGCGGAAACCATAGGAATATTTAATTTAATCGGCGTTTCGCCTTTTTTGTATTTGCAAAGCGGAGTGGATAAATCGACGTTCGCGGGAATACATTCGGGCGACGTATATCCGGGGATAAGAAGATATTCGTTGAAAGTATGACACGGTTCGTTAATAATCTTTGCCATTACATAACCTCTCTTAGGTAAATTTTTTCTATTATAACCGAAAAACGCTCGCAATGCAAGCGTTTTTTAACAATTTTACGTTTTATTTTTTAAATACTCGTCTATTGCCTTCGCGGCGGTTTTGCCCGCGCCCATTGCAAGAATTACGGTAGCCGCTCCGGTAACAGCGTCACCGCCCGCGTAAACGCCCTCTTTCGTCGTCTTTCCGTTCTCGTCCGCGACAATATATTTGTATTTGTTGAGTTCGACGCCGTCCGAAAGTAAAGAATTACTCGGGTTTGATTTCGTTCCCAAGGCCATAATCACCGTGTCCGCTTCGATAACGTAATTCGACCCCGTTATTTCTATAGGTTTTCTTCTGCCGCTCGCATCCGGCTCACCGAGTTCCATTTTTACGACTTCTACGCCCGTAACGTTTTCGTTCTCGTCGCATAATATTCTGACGGGATTCGTAAGCAAATCGAATTTAACCCCCTCTTCTTTTGCATGGTGAACCTCTTCCCTTCTCGCGGGAAGTTCCTCTTCTCCTCTCCTGTATACTATCGAGACTAAATAGCCGAGCCTTAATGCGGTTCTCGCCGCGTCCATCGCAACGTTTCCCCCTCCGACAACGACTACCTTTTTACCGTTAAAAACGGGCGTATCGCTATCTTTTTCGTAGGATTTCATAAGGTTTACTCTCGTCAGAAACTCGTTTGCCGAAAACACGCCCTTAGCGTTTTCGCCGTCGATACCCATAAACTTCGGAAGTCCCGCCCCAACGCCTATAAATACCGCCTTATACCCCTCTTCGCTCATAAGTTCGTCAACGGTTATAGATTTACCTATAACCACGTTCTTTTCAAACTTAACGCCGACCGCCGATAACTTCGCGATTTCTCTTTTTACGACTTTTTCTTTCGGGAGACGAAATTCGGGAATACCGTAAGTCAGAACGCCGCCGAACTCGTGCAAAGCCTCGAAAACCGTTACTTCATAGCCGATTTTTGCAAGGTCGTAAGCGCAGGAAAGACCGGAGGGACCCGAACCTACCACTGCGACTTTAATACCGTTATTTTCTTTTCCGATCGCGGACAAATATCCGCTTTTAATAGCGTTGTCGGCGGCGAAACGTTCTAATTTTCCGATTGAAATCGGCTCGCCCTTTATACCTCTCACGCATTTGCCCTCGCATTGCGTCTCCTGCGGACAAACCCTGCCGCAAACGGACGGAAGCGAAGAACTTTCGGCTATTATTCCGTAAGCCTTTTCAAAATTACCGTCCTTTATTTCTTTTATAAACGAGGGGATATTTATGCCGACGGGACAACCTTTGACGCAAGCGGCGTTTTTACAATTTAAGCACCTCGAAGCCTCTTCTACCGCTTCTTCGGCGTTGTAACCGTAGCAAACCTCGTCGAAATTTTTCGCTCTTTGTTCGGGCAACTGTTCCCTTACGGGTACTCTCGTCAAATTATTCATCGTCTTCCCCTCCGCAAAGTCCGCAACCGCCGTGGTGAGTTTTGCCCTCTTTTTCTTTCAGATATGCTCTACCCTCTTCGGTTTTATACAAAGTAAGTCGTCTCATACATTCGTCAAAATCGACTTTATGTCCGTCGAACTCGGGACCTTCAACGCAGGCAAACTTAACTTCGCCTCCTACGTTCAGTCTGCAAGCGCCGCACATACCCGTACCGTCAACCATTATCGGGTTCATACTCACGATTGTGGGAATGCCGAGATTTTCGGTCAACTTACATACAAATTTCATCATTATAACGGGTCCTATCGTAACGCATAAATCGTATTTTTTGCCGTTTGAAGCCAACTCGTTCAATTTATCGGTAACAAGCCCCTTAAAACCGTAACTTCCGTCGTCTGTGCATATATACAGATTTTCCGCGTATTTTCTCGTTTCCCCTTCCAAAATAACGAAATCTTTACTTTTCGCTCCCGCAACAACGTCGCATTTTATACCTTTTTCGGCAAGATATTTGACCTGAGGGAAAACGGGGGCTAAACCTACGCCGCCCGCGACGAAAACTATACGTTTATTTTTTAGAGTTTCATCGTTTTCTTCGGTGAGTTCGGACGGAACGCCGAGAGGACCTGCGAAATCGTCGAAACAATCGCCTTTTTCAAGCAATTTCATTTTATAAGTAGACGCTCCGACAGCCTGCACGACTATCGTAATAACGCCTTTGTCTCTGTTATAGTCGCAAATCGTAAGCGGAATGCGTTCGCCGTTTTCTCCCGTTCTTACAATAACGAATTGCCCCGGTAAGCATTTAGCCGCGACCCTCGGAGCGTGAACGTCCATAAGAAATATATTTTCCGATAAAAATTCCTTTTTCAATATCTCGTACATAAAAACCTCTGAAACATTATATACGTTTTAAGCCGAATTGTCAACGACGAAAAAGTGAAAACGCAAAATCGCCTAGCCGATAAAAAAACGTGAAATCGACGAGCGAAATCACGTTTTTCAATTATCTTTCTTCTCTGAAGTAGTTGACACCGAGCGATGCCGGCGGCTGAGTTTCCTTTTTGCCGACTATACTTGTAATTACAAGAACTACAATAGCAACGAAATACGGAAGAAGTTTTACCAATTCTTTCTGCGCGAGCGAAAGAGTAATGTTAAACGCTATCTGGCTGTAACTGTTCAGAACGTAAAGCATTCCGAAAATAAACGAGCCTAAAATAGCAAAATCCGGTTTCCATACCGAGAAGATAACGAGCGCAATCGCTATCCAACCGAACATCTCTATCGTGCTTGAATTTTCCCAACTTCCGCCGACGTAAATCATAACGTAGAACAGACCGCCGATACCCGCAATAGCCGCGCCTATAAGAATAGCGGCGTATTTGTAACGGTTTACGTTTATACCCGCCGCATCTGCAGTAGAGGGGTTTTCGCCTACCGCTCTGAGATTAAGTCCGACGCGGGTTTTCTTTAATATAAGGGCTACCGCAACCGCAATCACTATCGCGAAGTAAACGAGAATATCATACGATAAAAATATCTGTCCGAACCAACCGAGTTTATCCGCAAAAGGCAGGTTGCTTCGCATCAATTTGCTTGCGTAAGCAAATCTGTCGGTGTTTATTCTCTTCATAAAATAATCGGTAAAACCCGATCCGAAAGTCGTCAGCGCAAGACCGACAAGGTTCTGATTGCAACGGAAAGTAACCGTAAGAAAAGCGTAAATCAAACCGCCTAAAGCAGCAAACAATACCGAGAATGCCACGGCGGACAAAATGAGCAATATCCACACGGCAGCCTCCTGAGTCGCTAAGGAGTTCATATAAGTTGCGACGCCGAAACAACCTCCGAACGTTCCCATACACATTATTCCCGGTATTCCGAGGTTCAGATGCCCTGACTTTTCGGTTATTATTTCGCCTACGCAACCGTAAAGGAAAACAATGCTTATAGTAATAGCGGAAACTAAAAATTGTACCATTATGCTTCTTCTCCTTTCTTTTCCGATACTTTTTTATCGTTGTTTTTCCCTCTTTTTCTGAAAACAATTCTGTAAGTAAGAAAGAATTCGCAACCGATTATAAAGAAGTATATTATACCGAGAACTATGTTCGTAGCCGCAACGCTCGTGAGTTTAAACGAGGTTCTGACCGTAGACATACCGTTATTGACAAACGTAATAAAAAGCGTTGAAAATATTACGGTTATCGGGTCGAGTTTTGCAAGCCACGCAACCATTATTGCGGTAAAGCCCATATTGTTAGCCGAACTCGTTGTAATGGTGCGGTTGATAGAGCCTGCAAGCATAAGTCCTACAAGTCCGCAAATCGCTCCCGACAAGGCGAGCGTTCTGATAATTACCTTTTTTACTTTAATTCCTACATATCTTGCGGTATTCTCGCTTTCGCCGACAACCGATACTTCATAGCCGTGCTTAGAGAACTTAAAGTAAACGATCATAAAAATCGCAACGATCGAAAATACAATAATGGTAAGTATATATTCATTGTATACTTTCGGTAAATTCGCAACTTTTATAGGTCTTATCGTATTAGAACCGGTATCGGCGTTTTTCGTAATATAGTAGTTTACGAAACCGACCGCAATATAGTTCATCATAAGGGTGAAAAGCGATTCGTTCGTCTTGAAAAACGCCTTGAAAATAGCAGGAATGACCGCCCAGATTGCGCCTATAAGTACGCTTGAAAGTATCATGCAGATATTCGCAACCCAGTCGGGAGTATTGCCTCCGAGTTTTTTCATACAATAAATCGTAGCGAGTGCGCCCATCAAAATCTGTCCGTTTCCGCCTAAGTTCCAGAATTTCATTTTAAACGCGGGAACAAGAGCCATCGCAACGCCGAGAAGCAGCGCCGCGTCTCTGAAAAAAGTCCATCTCTTTCTCGGGGTTTTAAACGCGCCCTCGAAAAGGTACTTAAAGAACAAAAACGGGTTGTTTTTTGAAATCGCTCCGCAGACAATCGCGCTTACAAAAAGACTTATTACTATCGCTATAAGCGTATAAAGCGTCGTTTTCCACTTCGGGAGCGCGTCTTTCTTTACAATGTGGAAAAGCGGCTCGCTTAAGGGTTTTTTATTAGTCATTTACTTCGTTCTCCTTTTCTTCCGCTTCTTTTTCTATCTTTTCCCACTCTTCTTCGCTTAAGTTACTGTCTTTCGCAATACCAAAGTTTTTATCTTTTTTAGTTACCGTCAGGTCGAGAGAACCGGTCATCATAAGCCCCAACTCCTCTTTCGTAACTTTATCCGCGTGGACGATACCCATATTCTTGCCGTGACAAAGAACCATTATTTTATCGCAAAGAGCAAGCATTACGTCAAGATCTTCGCCGACGAATAATATTCCCGCTCCCTTTTTCTTCTGCTCGTTTAAAATGTCGTAAATAACGTAAGCGGAATTTATATCGAGTCCCCTTACGGGATAAGCGGTGATTATTACGTTAGGCGCGGCTTCTATTTCTCTTCCTACCAGAACTTTCTGAACGTTACCGCCCGAGAGTCTCCTTACGGGGGTTTCGCTCGACGGGGTTATAATTTCAAGTTTTTTGATTAAAGCGTTCGCTTGTTTCCTCGCCGTCTTTCTGTCTACGAACGGATACGGCATTTTGTTTATAAAGCCGACAATCGCGTTGAGAACGTTTTTGGAAGTTCTTTTGAATTTCTTGTCCGTTTCGTTTACGGTAACTTTTTTCAGATTGTATTTCTTGTCGCCGTAGGTTTTAACCATCATATTATCGGTTATCGAAAACGACGGACAAAGCCCCATTCCGAGTCTGTCCTCGGGGATGAAACTCATAGATATTCCCTTTTCTATAATGGCTTTCGGCGGCAAACCTATAAGGCTCTCGCCCTTATGCATTATAAAACCCTCGCTTACGGGGCGAAGTCCCGCTATCGCTTCGCAGAGTTCTTTCTGCCCGCAACCCGTAATGCCCGCAACACCTAAAATCTCGCCGCCTCTTATATAAAAACTCACGTCATTAATCGCGAGGCTTCCGTCGTCGGACTTCACGTCGAGATTACGGATTTCAAGAAGGGGTCTGTCAAACTCGGTCTTTGGTCTGTCGATTTTAAGTTCGACTTTCTTTCCGACCATCATTTCCGTAAGGACGTTCTGATCCGCGTCTTTCGTATCTATAGTGCCTATATACTCGCCCTTTCTGAGTATTGCTACTCTGTCGGATATTTCGAGAACCTCGGCAAGTTTATGCGTAATTATTATAATCGACTTGCCGTCGGCGCGCATGTTTCTGATTACGCCGAAAAGTTTTTCGGTTTCCTGCGGCGTAAGAACCGCGGTCGGCTCGTCGAGAATAAGTATGTCCGCGCCCCTGTATAAAACTTTTACTATTTCAAGGGTCTGCTTTTCCGATACGGACATATCATATATCTTTTTGTCTAAATCTATTTCAAAACCGTACTTCAAACAAATTTCGTTTACATCGTTACGTATTTTTTTCAAATTAAATTTTACGTTCTTGTTTAAGCCGAGAGCAACGTTCTGAAGCGCGGTAAAAACGTCCACCAATTTAAAATGTTGGTGAACCATTCCGATACGCAAATCATAGGCGTCCTTCGGCGTTCTGATATTCGCAAGTTCTCCGTTGACGTAAATATGCCCTTCGTCGGGATAATAAATTCCCGCAAGCATATTCATAAGCGTCGTTTTTCCGCTTCCGTTTTCGCCGAGAAGGGAAAGAACTTCTCCTTTGTAAAGTTTAAAACTGACGTTGTTGTTCGCGATTACGCTTCCGAATCTCTTACCGACGTCTTTAAACTCTATCGCTATTTCTCTTTTTTGTCCGTTTCTATTTTGTTCAATCATCTGATAATTATCTTTTTTAAAATAATATAACCAAGGGGCAGATTTGCCCCTTGGAAATATTTTAGTCCTATAATTTTCAATAAAAATTATTACGCTTTAAGGTTAAGAGTGATTCCGTCGATATCTATATCGAAATACGGAGCGGAACGATTAGTCGAAACGCAGGATTCGTCGAAGTATTTAATTCCGTTTACTTCTTTTATAACCTCAACGCCGTTCTGCTTAGCCGAAGTAAGGTGTTTGTTATCGTCAAGAGTAACTCCCGTAAGAGCAGCGAACGCGTTTTCGGTATACGCTTTGCTGACGGTGAAAGTCGACACGTCGAATACTCTGATCGTTCCCGCTTTGAGTTGTTTTGCAACTTCTTCTATCTTGGCCTGAGTTCCGGCAGCAGGAGCTTTTCCTCCGAGTTCGGTAAGGCAAACGGAGCCGGTTGCGAACGTTTCGCCGAGGTCACCCGTCCAGTCCGCATCGATTGCTTTGTTGTTGAGAACGCAGTCGATAATGTACTCGAAGTAGGGCTGCCAGTTAATTCTCGAAGAAATTATAAACGTATTCGGGCATTTGGATATGGTGCTTCCGTTATAGGAAACGTTCGGTACTCCTGCGGTTTCGCAAGCGATAGGAGCGCCCCAGGAATCTGCGTGCTGAGAAATAATCGCGCATCCTTTTTGAATAAGAACGTTTGCAGCGTCTTTTTCCAACGTTTCATCATACCAACTGTTGGTAAATTCGACAATCATATTTACGGTTACGTTTTTTACGCTTTCATAAAAAGCCTTACGAACGCCAAGGAGCCAAGAAGTATAACCCGATTTAACTTCGGCGTAAGGATAAGCGCCTACGTATCCGACGTTGATAACGCCGTCTTTTGCGATTGCATTGTTAGCGTTGTACATTTCAACGAGTTTAAGTCCCGCAGCATATCCTGCAATATATCTTCCTTCATATATGGAAGCGAAAGCGTTGTGGAAGTTGCTAAGGCTCTTATCCGTCTGAGCGGAAGTTCCCGTTGCGTGGCAGAACTGAACGTCGGGGGACGCCTCGGCAGCCTCTCTTAAATAAGGTTCATGACCAAAAGAATCGGCGAAAACGAGTTTACAACCATCGTCGACAAGGTTCAACGCCTCGGTCTTGCAGTTCTCGCCTTCTTCGATGTTAGTCTTTATGACCGCTTCTACGCCTTTTGCCGCGCAAGCCGCGTTGAAAGCGTCGATAAAGTTTTTATCGTAAGTCGAATTGATATCGTGAAGGGCAAGAAGACCAACTTTAACGCCCGTAGGGGTTACGGGAGTAGTTTCGCTCGCAGATGTGCTACCCGAAGCAGGGGTAGATTCGGAATTGCTTTCGTTTCCTCCGCAGGAAACGCCGGCTACTACAACGAGTATGAGCGCCATCACGATTGTTAAGAGTTTCTTCATTTAACTTCTCCTTTCGCATTTCGCGAATTTAAAAATTTATGTAAATTATATTACATATCGAGTTAAGCGTCGCCGATTTATTCGACGAATTTAATATGACCGTCTTTCATTTCCGCTATTCTCGCAAGCGAATAGACGTCATATCCTAAAGCCGCAATCTTGTCGTAACCGCCCTGATAGGTCTTTTCTACGGCGCAACTTACGCCGACTACCTCTCCCCCAGCCTTGCGGACAAGATCTATAAGCCCTAAACACGCGTTTCCGTTTGCGAGAAAGTCGTCTATAATCAAAACTTTGTCGTCTTTTCCGAGGTATTCCTTAGATACGACCACGTCGTATTCCGTCTTTTTCGTGAAAGAATAAACTTTCGTCGAATAAACGTCGTCCGAAATATTCAAAGACTTGCGTTTTTTCGCAAACAACACGTTACAATTAAAAAACTGCGCCGTAATACAAGCCAACCCGATGCCAGAAGCCTCTATGGTTAAAATCTTGTTTACTCCGCAGCCTTGATAATGCGTATATATATCCCTTCCGAGTTCGTTAAAAAGAGCGACGTCCATCTGATGGTTCAAAAAATTATCGACTTTGAGAATGTCTCCGCCGAGAATTTTTCCGTCTTTTAAAATCTTCTGTTCAAGAATTTTCATACCGACCTCGTAAGTAAAAAATTAAAAACAAAAAAACAGGCTATAAATAACCTGCTTGCCAATAAAACGGAAACACACGCAAAGATACTTTTGCGTTTTTCCTCCAATAGTCGCATCTTTTTCGGCGTGCGGTAGAAACGTTTGAGCCGTCATGTTCAAATTTATATTGGCAATCTGTATTCAATTTACGCCTTGATTATAACCGACCTGAATTTTTTTGTCAAACGTTTTTAACGGGTATTTTAAAATTATTTTTAACTTCCCTTAAGCCCCTCGGATTGACAAAGACGTTATAAAAATGGTATTATATATAGCGAAGAAATAATAGACCGCGAAGATTGGATGCCTATATTTGATTTTATTATTATCTTCTAACGTATTTGTACAAGCTTGGCAGGATTGTAGTAATGGTAGTGGCAATCGTTTGTATTTACAGGAAGATAGATTTCTGAATTACAAAATACCAATGCCAGCTGTGATCAAGCAGAAACAAATAGTCGATAGATATAACAAGGGGATTTGTGACGCAAATAGTGCTACAAATAAAGCATATGAACTCAGTAATTCAATAGATTTATGCTTATTCAATTTGTTGCATATAAAACCTATTGCAGAGCAAGATCGCAGTACGCAGGGATTAATATCAACTACAACATTGAAAGATCTTATTGGCTGGGGGGCAAAAATAAACAGCAACCCAATTAAACCACAGGAATTATTTAAGTCAACGGCATATAAAAATATGCCCTTGGAGTTTTACTGTGAGATTAACCCTAAAACAATATACCCAGATGATATCGAAGATGTTTCATTTATACCCATGGAATGTGTGTCCGACATATATGGAGAAATTATAAAGCACAAAAACGGGAAGTCAACGAATAGTAAAGGATATACATCTTTTCAGGAAAATGATGTCATTTGGGCAAAGATAACGCCGTGTATGCAAAACGGGAAGTGTGCAGTAGCCACCAATCTAAAAAACGGTTATGGATATGGTTCTACAGAGTTTCATGTTTTTAGAGCAACCCAAAATGCCATTCCGGAGTATATACATTGTTTTATGAGATCTAAGAGAGTACGTGAAGTTGCTATGAGTTATTTTACAGGCTCAGCTGGTCAACAACGTATAGGTACGGATTTTTTAGAAGCTTTGACATTACCCCTTTTACCATTACGCTCTGAAGATCCTAATGTTACAACTCAAGAAACTGTAGTTAAAAAGGTGATTGAGATTAGAACACAAATTAAGGAACTACACATAAAAGCAACAAATATATGTGAACAAGCAAAAAAAGAATTTGAGGAGGCCGTTTTCGGTGAAACTCAAAAAATTACAAATTAAAAAGTATAAAAATTTAATAGATTTTACAGTTGATTTTGAATCAGGTAAAGGTTTATCTATCCTAATTGGTAATAATGGTTCAGGAAAAAGCAATGTTTTAGAGGCTATAAGTGGTATTTTTGTCAATGCCTATTCTGCTAAAGCCATTCACAAGTTTGTATATTCATTGACCTATGAGATAAAAGGAAAAGAAGTTAAATTAGAGCAAACAATATACCGATGCCAATACTATGTGGATGGAAAAGTAATTGCCGTTAAGGAACTTGCTTTACGAGGTTTATTACCCACTAATGTTATAGCTTTGTATAGCGGGGAGGATAAACGTTGGTGGCACAATTATTATGAGCCATTCTATTTAAAGTTCACAAGAGATATAAATGCAGGTACAAGTAATACCCTATCCCCCAAAATGTATTACATAAACAAGTATTACTGGGATATTGCGTTGCTTTCACTCGTTTATAGCACCGCTGAAGATGATAAGCAATTTTTAAGAGAAACCATTGGTAGAGACACCGTAGATAATATCCTATTATTTTACACCCAAAATGTTGAACGCCACTGTAAATCAGAATTGTTAAAATCATTCTTGCAATCTGTAAATCTCTTCTCAGAACATAGCAAAGGTTCTGAAGGAGAACCGATTTACCTATACGCAATGACTAAGGAAAACATATTTGATACATATGGGGTGCAGGTTTTCGAAGATTTTGCCGCGGTGAAGAATTTTTATATGTTTGTAGATGCAAAATTTCTTAACAATAAGCCCGAAGAGTTCAATTATTACGAAAAACAGTTGTTTGATTACTTCGTTCAGGCATATATGCCTAAAGACAAAAAGGTAATTAAGAATATTGAATTAATCTACAATGGTTTTTCGGCAAAAGATTTAAGCGAAGGCGAGAAGAAACTAATTTTGATCAGATCAGTCTTATCTTTTGTTGCCGATGAAAATTCATTAATCCTCTTTGATGAGCCTGATGCAAATATTCATGAAGGACGTAAGCAACAGATATACAATCTTTTTGCCGAATATTGCAAATTTGATCGTCAAATGGTTGTTGCGACACATTCTCCAATTCTTGCTCAACTAGCTAATGAGAAGGAATTGCTGATGTTAGATCACGAAGGTGGAAAATCAACGCTTTTAACAGAAGAAAAAATTGATAAGATTAAACATTTGACGGGAACATCTTGGGATGTCATTGGTCAAGGAATGATGTTGAAATCCAACAGACCACTGGTCGTATTTGAGGGTAAAACAGATGTTAAATATGTTAAACGGGCTATAGATTTGCTCAAAAATGATAATCCTTCGTATGATCAACTACAAGTTGATTTTATGAGTGCCGGCGGGGCTGATAATATGCAATTCTTTATTACAGATTTGCTTGAGGTCATTCCTAATAGCAAAAAGGTTATTGTGTTTTTTGATAGAGATAATGAGGGGCAAACAGGAGCAGCGACACTTTTGAACTTGACTACTTCGGATGAATCCATTGCTCATTATGATGATGTAAAGCAAAACAATCTAACTGTAAGTTTTATCCCTTATAAAACAGGAGTTACTGGAGGGGATTTCTTAATAGAAGATTATTTCTCTTGGGATAAAACAGTAAAACCAATGGTGGATAAGGCTATTGAAAATAGCCATCATCCTTTTAAAAACCTTCCAAAACTTTCATCCAGAATCAAAAAGGGGCTTGAAGATAAGCACATGTCTTTCGCCAAAGAAGAATTTGAAGGTTTTATTACTTTGCTTGACAAAATCGTAAAGTTATCAACGGAGGAAGGAACATGAACGCACAAAAATTGAATTCAGCAATAGCTGAGTTTACAAAGAAAACGAAGTCCAATGCGGCATATTACGAAGAAAATTGGGCTGAGCGCAAGGAGCGCAAGGACTATTATCAGTCATTTACCAAGGACAAGCTTATTGCAATGACTGAAGAAGAGTTCTTAGAGTATATCAGTAAGCTTTGGTCTATGCTTATTTGGGGTAATAAAAAATATGTTGTTGACAAGCTGATTGCCGACAACGGTTTTGCCACGCTAAAAAAGCATTTGGCTGAATTGTTATATGGTACAAATCCTATTGAAAAGCGTTGGGATGTATTTTTGAAATCTATAAAGGGTATGGGGCCTGCAACTATCAGCGAGTTACTTACATACGCAAACCCGCAGGAATATGTAATCTTTAATAAGACAACTATCCTTTG
>ERZ779875.1395-NODE-1395-length-16002-cov-35.951903_pt1 | contig 16002 bp, 12 predicted proteins | sample MGYA00511246_ERZ779875 | MGnify/ENA primary metagenome ERZ779875 (study PRJEB29588, sample SAMEA2155093) | human gut metagenome | biome: human gut; feature: human-associated habitat; material: faeces | place: Denmark | collected 2008/2010 ... | reverse complement strand
CTGCCGCACCTCGCTCGCCGTATCGGCACTTAGAATTATGCGGTATTGCCTTAGGCGATTGAGCCTTTTGAAATGTGAGACGAACAATGAAAAAATTGTAGGGCGCGATGCCCTCATCGCGCCGCAGAGAAACGTAAAGCAGTTGACACAAACCCGCAAATCATCTGTAGGGGGACGATGACGAGCATCGTCCCGTGGCGGTTTGCCCAATGCGGGACCATTGAAAAAAGTATTGCCTATTTAGGTTGGCGGGCGCACAATGTGCGCCCCTACGGGTGAGATGCCAATAAATGCCCGACATAACACATAAAAACTGCAATATAAAAATCACCCGCATACCGCTCCACCACCCCGCATATAAAATCCATAATAAACCCAACCCCATCTCCAATTCCTAATTCCTCATTGCTAATTTCTAATTGCTTGCGCCCAACTCCGAACTCCTCCCTCCTAACTAAAACTGGGGTGTTCACTATGCTTCTTCCTCTCCTCATGACAACCATCGCCGGTCTGTCCACTGGTCTGGGCGGGCTGATTGCGGCGCTGTTCCGGCCAACGCCAAGGCTGATGGCGTTCTGCGGCGGCTTTGCCGGGGCGGTCATGCTGACTGTCAGTTTGGCGGACCTGGCTCCGGCGCTGCTGGATTTTTACGGGGCGCTGCTTTCACCCTTTGGCTGTGGGGCTGCGGCTGCGGCACTGCTGCTGGGTGGTATGCTGGCAGCCTGGCTGTTGGCCTGTGCTCTGCCGGACGAGGATACACTGGCCGACCGTTTTGGCTCCCGCACCCAGGGCTCTGCCATGCGGGCTGCGCTGGTAACGGGGGCAGCCCTGCTGTTGCATAACCTGCCGGAGGGCATCCTGACCCTGCTGACCAACGTCTCGGACCCGCAGCTGGGGGCGCGCACGGCACTGGCGATTGCCCTGCACAATATCCCGGAGGGATTGGCTGTTGCGGTGCCTTTTGCCTGCGCCACCGGCAGCCGGGCCAAGGGTGCCGTGGCTGCGCTGGTATCCGGCCTTGCGGAACCGGCGGGGGCCGTTTTGGCGGCACTGGTGTTGGCCCCACTGTTGACGCCGGGACTTTTGAACGGCATTGTGGCTGTGGTGGCGGGCATTATGCTGTGGGTGGCGGCTGCCCAGCTGCTGCCCGCGGCGTTTGAACCGGCGTGGCGCAAAATGGGGGTGACAGGCTTTTGCGCGGGGGTGCTGATGATGATTCTTGGCATTGCAGCGTTGGCTTGATTGTGGTATACTATAACCTGTATTTGTCTGGGGTGCAAATAGTGCCTGGAAACTATGCAGGGGAGGGAAAATATCCATGCCATACCGCCGCAGCTGCGCCGCGTGCGCACTGGCAGCCGCGCTGCTGCTTTCCGGCTGTTCTGCCGTAACCGGCAGCGATGTGGAATCCCTGCTGCGCGCGCCGCAGGCTTCCGGCGAGACGAGCGCTGTACAAAAGGCGCTCAACAGCGCCCTTGGTGTAACCGCGACCCTGAAATACCCTGCCAGCGGCGATTTTCTTTCCCCTCTTTTGTTTGGCGATTGGGATGGTGACGGCCAGGATGAAGCCGCCGTGCTGTACACGCTGGATGCCTCTGCGGGCAATGTGTACCTGGCTATTCTGGAACCGACCGAGGAAAACGGCTGGCGGGTGACGCAGACGGCAGAAGGGCTTTCCAGCGAGGTGGAAAGCGTGAACACCGCCCATCTGCGGGATGAAAATTCCTTGCAGATCCTTGTCGGCTATGCCAGCGCCCAGGGCGACCGTTATATGGTGGTGTATCTGTACACCGAGGATGGCCTGCAGATCATCATCAAGCAGGCATACACCGAAATGATCCTTGCCAACCTGACGGGCGGAGAGGGCACCCAGGATTTGGTATTGGCCCTACCTGCTGAGCAGGAGGGCGGCGGCTTGAACCTGCAGCTGCTGACCAACACCGAGGATGGCTTCCGCTCCGCCCAGACCCTTGCGATTGGCGATTACAGCGGCTGTGCGGCCCTGCACGCGGGCATTGGTGCGGACGATGGCAACTATCTGGTGGTGGATGGCTGGACCGGTGCTTCCGGCACCAGCCTGGCAAGTTCTATTGTAGTGTATGACCCGGAAACCCGATTTTTGCAGACCTACCGCCCGGCGGGCGTGGCCAACCTGACCAAAGCGACCCTGCGGTATGACGCCGCGCTGGTCAGCACCGATCTGGACGGTAACGGAACGATCGAGATTCCCACGATGATCGATGACGGCGGCAAAATTTCCACCGGAATGGACAAGCGGCTGCGCTTTATCCTGTGGCGGGATTTTGCCGCGGCGGATGAGACCGGCAGTCACTTTGGTGTGTATGACAGCGAGTACAGCTTCTTTCTGGCGCTGCCGGAATCCATGCACGGCTCGGTGCTGCTGCGCACCAACCGGGATGGCAGCGGCTGGATGGTGTGCAACCGCGAGGGTACCACAGTTTATTGTGAACTGCGCCTGACCGACCCCGCCAAAGAAACCCAAACCCCGGACACCAACGGGGAACAGACCGAAGCCGGGGAGTACCGCCGCATTGCCAACATTGGCAGCCAGCAGCTGCAGGCCCGCGTGGTGACCCCGTATTATGGCCTGAGTATTGACGATATCATCCACGGAACAACCGTGTTCCGTTAAAAAAAACTAAGGTAACACCGCACAATTCCCGCCTTGCGGCTTAAGCACCGCTCCGGCAGCTGCGGCACGGCATCTGCGTTGCCAAAATGCTCGATAATGTCGGGTTGCGGTACCCGCATCGTGCTTCGGGGGCAAAAGCCCCTCGCACTCTGCGACCGCTGCCCCTGCTTCGGTTCGCTGTTTCCGCCACTGGCGGCGCTCACCTTTGCAGCATCCAGTATTATCTGCGCTTTTGGCTTGGCATCTGCCGCACCTCACTCGCCGTATCGGCACTTAGAATTATGCGGTATTACCCTAAAAATATACGGTAAAACGCGCATGTCTATCTGCGGGCGGTGCGCCATAACAATCAGGCGGCGGGAAACAGAATCCCGACCGGGAAAGGAAAAACAATGAAACGTATTCTGGTCGTAGAAGACGAAGCCAGCATCCGCGAACTTGTGGCACTGAACCTGAAAATGACAGGCTGGGAAGTATTGGAAGCCCCCAGCGCGGAACGTGCGCTGGAGTTGATCCAGAAAAATCCCCCCTGCGATGTAGCGCTGCTGGATATCATGCTGCCGGGCATGGATGGGTTTTCGCTGTGCGAAACCATCCGCCACGGCGACCCGTACATCGGTATTATTATGGCGTCCGCCAAAGGGCAGGAGAGCGATAAGATCCGCGGCCTTTCCATCGGCGCGGATGATTATATCACCAAGCCGTTCTCGGTGTCGGAGCTGATGGCCCGCGTGGAAGCACTGGCCCGCCGAGTGCGCCGCAGCGCCACTGCGGACGATGAACAGGCAGGCTCTGAGCCGGATCAGCTGGTCAGCGGCCCCTTTGTGCTGGATGAAAAAAGCCGCGTGCTGTACAAATCCGGCAAGCCCATTGACCTGACCCAGGTGGAATTTCAGATCATGGAGCTGTTTTTCCGCAACCCTGGCACTGCCCTGGTGCGCGAAAAGATCCTGGAAGGCGTTTGGGGCAAGGGGTATTTCGGCGATGTCAAGATCGTGGATGTCAACATCCGCCGCCTGCGCATGAAAGTGGAAGATGAACCCAGCAGCCCCCAGCACATTTTGACCGTCTGGGGCTATGGCTACCGCTGGAACGCATAATTACCGCATTTTTATGGAAAGGGGGCTGCCGCCTGTGCAGAGCATTACCCGCCGCTGGCTGCGCGGCAGCCTGCTGATTACCATTTGCATCCTGGCTGCGGCGCTGGGGCTGTTTTTGTATTACAGCCACCAGAATTTGTACGGCGGGGTGCAGCGTGCCATGCAGGCGCGGTTTTCCACCGTGGAGGGACGTTTGCAGGCAACCGGCACCGCCGGCAGCAGCCAGGCAACGTCTGAAAGCCGCAGCCAGTCCCTGCGCCGCACGGTGGAACAGTTTGATGAAAAAGATAAGTTCGAGTTCATGCTGTTGGATTCCTCCGGCGTGGTGCTGGCAACCTCCAGCGGCACCATGAACAAGAATCTGCTGAGCGAGGGCAGGGATTTTTATCAGGCTGTCACCGGCTCCACCGGCAGCGGCATGGTCACTTTCCGCACAGCGGACGGCGAACACGTGATGGCTGTTACCAGCCTGGTGCCTTATGCGGCGGGCAATGTGACGGCCATGCGCCTTGTTACCAGCCTGACGCTGGTGGACCGCCAGTGGTACAGCACGCTGATGGTTTCGTTCGGCGTGGCGGCGGTGGTGCTGGGGTTTGCGGTGTTCAGCGGCCTGTTTTTTATCCGCACCATTGTGCGGCCGCTGGGCCAGGTGGAAGCCACCGCCAATCGCATTGCCCACGGCGATTTGATCACCCGCCTGCCGGATGCCCCGTATGACGATGAGATCGGCCGCCTGTGCAAAGCCATCAACCAGATGGCCGAGGACCTGACAAAAACGGAACGGATGAAAAACGAGTTCATCTCCTCTGTCAGCCACGAACTGCGCACTCCGCTGACCAGCATCAAAGGCTGGGTGGAAACCATCGCCAACATCCGTGACCCCGATGACGAAAACTACCGCAAGGGTATTACCATTATCCGCAGTGAGACCGACCGCCTGTATGATATGGTGGAGGAACTGCTGGATTTTTCCCGCCTGCAAAACGGCATCAAACTGAACTGCGAGGTGCTGGATTTTGTGGCCGAAGCCACCGACGCTGCCCTGTTTGTGGAAGCCCGCATCCGGCAGGAGGGGCTGCACCTTGTGTATGACGAACCGCCGGAGCCGTATCCCGTTTGGGCTGACCCCGCCCGCCTGCGCCAGGTGTTTGTCAACGTATTTGATAACGCCATCAAATATTCGCCGCCGGAAGGAACCATTTTCTTTACTCTGACCCGCACCGCCACCACCGTAACGGCCAGCATCCGGGACCAGGGCCGCGGCATTGCGCCGGATGACCTGCAAAACGTAAAGATGAAATTCTTCAAAGCCAAAAACGCCGTGCGTGGTTCCGGCATTGGCCTGGCGGTGGTGGATGAGATCACCAAAGCACTGGGCGGTACGGCGGATATCACCTCAACGTTGGGGCAGGGTACCACCGTTACCATCACCCTGCCCATCTACCACGCTGGGCAGGAACATCTGCACGAGCCGCTTTGACCGCAAAAATAAAGGAGAACCCATGCCGCAAGAACAACGTCCAACTGAAAAATTCCGTACCTCTGTGGGCGGCCAGGCCCTGATGGAGGGCATTATGATGCGCGGCCCTGAAAAAATCTGCTGCGCGGTACGCCGCCCGGACGGCACGATTGATCTGAGCTATTCCGATGTGACCACCCACTGGTACAATAAAGTTCCCCTGGTGCGCGGAGTGTGCAATATGGTGGAAAACCTGATGAACGGGTACAAATACCTGATGCACTCCGCCGATATTGCCATGACGGAAGAGGAAAAAGAGGAAGAAAAGCAGAACGAGAGCAAGCTGGACCGCTGGCTGGACGAACACGCCGGCCCCAAGGTACAAAGTGCGCTGATGACCCTTTCCGCCTGCGCAGGTGTAGTGCTGGCAATTTTTCTGTTTACCTTTCTGCCTACGTTCCTGACTGGGCTGGTGGCAAAAGTGATCCCCATGGGGCGCTGGCCGCGGGTCATCCTGGAAGCAGTGCTCAAGCTGGCAATCTTTTTGGGTTACATGTTCCTCTGCACCCGCATGAAGGAAATCCACCGCATGTTCCAGTACCACGGGGCTGAGCACAAAACGATTGCCTGCTATGAGGCAGGTGAGGAATTGACGGTTGCTAACATCCGCAGACATACGCGGTTCCACCCCCGCTGCGGCACCAGTTTTTTGATTCTGGTCATTCTGGTCAGCATTGTGCTGTATGCGGTGCTGCCGTGGAGCGGTACCATGCTGCGCGTGCTGTACAAGCTGGCCATGCTGCCGCTGCTGGTGGGCATCTGTTATGAGATTTTGAAGTGGGCAGGGCGTTCCAATTCGCTGCTGGCACGGGCTGTTTCGGTGCCGGGGCTTTGGCTGCAGCACCTGACGACCTTTGAGCCGGAAGATGACATGATTGAAGTGGCCATCGCCGCCGTTACCCCCGTACTGCCCAAAAAGCCGGAGGACGGCCAATGGTAACGCCGCTTGCCCCACAGCAGCTGGCGGGCATTCTGCCGCGCCAGGCTGTGCGCATGGTGCAGGATGCTCTGCAGGCCGCAGGCTGCCCCGATGCTGATTACGATGCCCGCGAACTGCTGCGCATTGCCGCTGGAAAAGATCCGCGCTTGCTGTTTGACCCGCTTACCCGGCCGCAGGCTGAGTGCCTGGCGAAACTGGCGGCTCAGCGCATGCAGCGGGTGCCGCTGCAATACCTGGCAGGGGAGTGGGACTTTCTGGGGTTGACCTTCAAAGTCGGCCCCGGTGTGCTCTGCCCCCGCGCAGACAGCGAGGTGGTGTGCGAAACTGCCATTGAGCTGTTGCAGCAGATGGGAAAACCTGAGCCCCGGGTGCTGGACCTGTGCGCCGGAACTGGCTGCCTGGGCATTGGCATCCGCCATTTTGTGCCAAGTGCCAGCGTGACCTGCGTGGAAAAAAGCCCGCAGGCGCTGCAATACCTGCAAGCCAACGTACATGGCACCGGTGTGCAGGCAAAGGCAGCGGATGTGCTGCAATACTGGCGAGAGCTTATGCCCCAAAGCGTGCAGCTGATCATCTCCAACCCGCCGTACCTGACCGGGGCAGAGATGCAGGCCCTGATGCCGGAGACCGCCCACGAGCCAGCTATGGCGCTGGACGGCGGAACGGATGGGTTGGATTTTTACCGCGCCATTGCCGCCCACTACCGTGATATTGTCTGCCCCGGTGGGTGGCTGGTGTTTGAGATTGGCTGTGCCCAGCGGGCGGATGTGATGGAGATATGCCGCCAAAACGGCTGGCAGCAAGTGCAGGCAAGGAAGGATTACGGCGGCAACGACCGTGTGGTGTACGCCCAACGGGTGAAATACATCTGATTTTCAACGTTTTGCAGCTGAAATGTGGAAAATGCGAAGAAAATTTTGAAAAGATGACAACAAATGGTTGTAATTCGTGCCGCGATTGGTTATAATAATACCTGATAAACGCAGGACGACCATTTGGATAGCGGCGCACCTGCCGTACAAAATAAAAACAGCACCGCAGTTGCCTGTGGTGCGTATGGGATACAACGCACGATCGCTCAGATAAGGAGATATAAACTTATGGCAGCAAAAAAGGAAAGTTCATCCAAGCAGCTCCCCACCGGCCCGGCAGGGGATAAAAAGGCAGCGCTGGAGACGGCACTGGCCCAGATCGAAAAGCAGTTTGGCAAAGGCGCCGTGATGAAGCTTGGGACCAACGTTGCCATGCAGGTGGATGCCATTTCCACCGGCAGCCTGGGGTTGGACCTGGCGCTGGGCATCGGCGGCCTGCCACGCGGACGCATCATTGAGGTATATGGGCCGGAATCTTCCGGTAAAACCACCCTGGCCCTGCATGTTCTGGCTGAAGCCCAGAAGCTGGGCGGCGAGGTTGCCTTTATCGACGTTGAGCACGCCCTGGATCCCACCTATGCCCGCGCCCTTGGCGTTGACATTGACAGCCTGCTGGTCAGCCAGCCGGATACCGGCGAGCAGGCCATGGAAATCTGCGAAGCTCTGGTACGCTCCGGCGCGATTGACGCTATTGTTGTGGACTCTGTTGCTGCCATGGTGCCCAAAGCCGAAATTGAAGGCGAAATGGGCGATTCCCACGTTGGCCTGCAGGCCCGCCTGATGAGCCAGGCTCTGCGTAAGCTGACCGGCATCATCGGCAAAACAAACACCGTCTGCATCTTTATTAACCAGCTGCGCGAAAAAGTCGGTGTGATGTACGGCAACCCTGAAGTGACCACCGGCGGCCGCGCCCTGAAATATTATTCCTCTGTACGGATTGATGTGCGCCGCATTGAGGGCCTGAAGGACGCCAGCGGTTCCTTTATCGGCAACCGTACCCGCGCCAAGATTGTCAAGAACAAAGTGGCACCCCCGTTCCGTGAGGCCGAGTTTGACATCATGTTCGGCGAGGGAATCTCCAAACTGGGCGAAATGATCGATCTGGGTGCTAAGCTGGGCATTGTGCAAAAGAGCGGCGCATGGTTCAACTATGGCGATATCCGCCTGGGCCAGGGCCGCGATAACGCCAAGCTCTACCTGAAAGAACACCCTGATGTGGCTGCTGAGATTGAAAAGCAGGTACGCGAAAATGCGGACCGTCTGCTGGCGGCCGGCAAAAAGGGAACCGTGAAGCCGCTGGAGAAGCCGGCTGTTACCCCCGTTGCTGCTGAAGATGCCCCTGCCGCTCCCATGGCGGATGCACCCAAGACCACCGGCAGCGAGATGGACCTCGATATCATGGTTGACGAATAAGCGATGCCGAAGCTGACACAGGTAAAAGAAACAAAAAGAGGCCGCTATGCGCTGTTCTTTGACGGCGAGTTTGCCTTTTCGCTGGACGAGGACACCTTTGCCATGGCGGGGCTGCATACCGGGGATGAGCTGGAAGAATGGCAGATCCATGACCTACAGACCAAAAGCGACACCCGCAAGGCTGTGGATAAAGCCATGGACCTGCTGGCCCTGCGGGACCATGCAGCCGGGGAGCTTTATCAAAAGCTCTGCCGCAGCTTTGACCCCCACAGCGCTGCCGCCGCCGTGGCAAAAATGCAGGAGCTGAACCTGCTGGATGACGCCGGTTTTGCCCGCCGCCGTGCGGCGGAGCTGCTGCGCAAGCGCAAGAGCCGCCGTGCAATTCTGGATGATCTGCACGCCAAAGGCATTGACCGCGGCGCGGCCGCCGAAGCGGTGGAAGCTCTGTTTGCCCAAAGCGAGGAGGACGAGGAGGAAAACCCGGAGCTGGCCAATGCCCGCGCACTGGTGGAACGCCACTATGCCGCAAAGCTGGCACAGGGCAAATGGCAGCAGGTAGCTGCCGCTTTGGCACGGCGCGGGTTCTCCCACAGCGTGATCCGCCAGGCATTGGCAGATGCCGAGACAGAAGAAACCGAAGCGTAACACAAAAAAGTACACACCGCAGGGGCAAAAAATGCTCCTGCGGCATTGTGGTATCAATGCACCGAACGGATAGCTTTGCCTGAATTTTGCCCAAGCAAGCGGCAGAGCCCAACATAACATACTGAAAAGAGAGACAGGAACAACCATACATGAATATTGCAATTATTTCCCTTGGATGCCCCAAAAACCAGGTCGATGCTGATGTATTCTGCCACGCGCTGATCAAGGCGGGCCACCAGACGGTTGCGGACCCCGAACAGGCGGACATTATTATTGTCAACACCTGCGGCTTTATCCAGTCCGCTAAAGAGGAAGCCATTGAAAACATTTTGATGGCCTGCCAGTATAAGCAGCAGAACCCCAACCTGAAGGTGATCGTGACCGGCTGCCTGGCTGAGCGCTATAAAACCCAGATTGTGAGCGAAATGCCGGAAGTGGACGCCGTTGTGGGCATTGGCTCCAACGCCGCTCTGCCCGCCATTGTGGAGCGCCTGACCGCCAACGGCGCGGGCCAGGTGGAAAGCTATGGCCCCAAATGCGATATGGAGCTGGGCGGTGCCCGTGTTATCAGCACGCCGCGCCACTATGCTTACCTGAAAATTGCCGAAGGCTGCAACAACCGCTGCCATTACTGCGCCATCCCGCTCATCCGCGGCCCGCTGCGCAGCCGCCCCATTGACGACTGTGTTGCCGAAGCTCGCTGGCTGGCCGGGGAGGGCGTGAAAGAGCTGATCCTGGTGGCGCAGGACCCCACCGCTTACGGCGAGGACTGGGGTAAACCCGGCGCAGTTTGCGAACTGTTGGATAAGCTGAACACCATTGAGGGCATCCGCTGGATCCGTGTGCTGTACGCCTACCCGGAGCGTATCTCCGATGAATTCATCGCAGCCCTTGTGCGCAACAATAAGGTTGTGCCGTATCTCGATCTGCCCATCCAGCACTGCGATGACGAGGTGCTGAAAAACATGAACCGCCGCGGCGGCCGCAAAGAAATTGAAGATGCCATCCGCCGCCTGCGCGCGGCCATCCCCAACATCACGCTGCGCACCACCCTGATTGCAGGTTTCCCTGGTGAGACCGAGGAACAGTACAGCGAGCTGTGCGACTTTGTCAAAACCGTCAAGTTTGACCGCCTGGGCTGCTTTGCCTATTCCGCCGAGGAAAACACCGTGGCCGCCAAGATGGACAACCAGATTGACGAGGAAGTCAAGCAGCGCCGCGCAGACCACATTATGGAGCTGCAGGCCGAGATCAGCGCGGAAAAGGAAGCAGAAAAGGTCGGCAAGACCTATGAGTGCATCTGCGATGGCATGGACGATGAAACCGGCATGTACCTGCTGCGCTCCGCAGCAGACTGCCCGGAAATTGATGGCAGCATCATGACCCCGGCAGATACCCCGCTGGAAGCCGGCGCGTTCTATAACGTTACCATCACCGATGCCGATACTTATGATCTTTATGGTTATGCGGAAAGCAAAGTGGAGGAATAAACCATGAATCTGCCTAACAAATTAACGATGATGCGTGTCATCATGGTGCCGTTCTTTATGGTATTTGCTGCCATGAGCCACATGGGCACGCCCCAGTTCAATGCAACGTATGCCTTGATAGCGGGTATTCTGTTTGCTGTGGCCAGCTTTACGGATTTCCTGGATGGCTACCTGGCCCGCAAGAACCACCTGGTAACGGACTTTGGCAAGTTTATGGACCCGCTGGCTGATAAAATGCTCACCACCGCCGCCATTATTTATATGGTGGTGGACGGTGTCTGCTCCCCCGTGGTGCTGGCCATCATCATGTTCCGCGAGTTTGCTGTGGCCGGTGTGCGCATGATTGCGGCAGAGTCCGGTACCGTCATTGCCGCAAACATGTGGGGCAAGGTCAAAACCGTGCTGCAGATGGTCACCATCATCTTCTATTACTTTGCCATGGCGCTCGCCCCGGCGGACGGCGTTGGGGTTATCAGCTTTACCACCCAGGTGCTGTGCTGGGCCGTTGCTGCCGTTACCGCACTTTCCGGCTGCATCTACCTGTGGCAGAATCGTTCCTGCTTTATGCAGGCAAAATGATGCTGCCCCCTTGCAACCGCTTATCAGGGCGGCTATAATAAATCTGAACGGTTTGCAGGTTTAGCCGCGCCGTACCAGCAAAGTTGGGAAAGGAAGTTCCTGTCCATGCAGATTTTTAATACCATGACCCGCAAAAAGGAAGATTTTATCCCGCAGGAGCCGGGCGTTTATCGCATTTACGTCTGCGGCCCTACGGTGTATAACTATATCCATATCGGCAATGCGCGCCCTATGATCGTGTTTGACACGCTGCGCCGCTATCTGGAGTACCTTGGCAACAAGGTGCTGTATGTTTCCAATATCACCGATATTGACGATAAACTGATCAAAAAAGGCCAGGCGGACGGCACCACCATGCAGGAGGTTGCCCGCAAGTTCGAGGCCGAGTACATCAAAGATTCCGAGGGCCTGAACGTTAAGACCCCCACCGTGCGCCCCCGCGCAACCGAGCATATCGGTGAGATCATCAAGATCGTCAAGGACCTGGTCGAATCCGGACATGCTTACGTTGCCCACAACGGCGATGTCTACTTCCGCGTTAAGTCTGATCCCGGTTACGGCAAGCTGAGCCACCTGAACCTGGACGACCTGGAAAGCGGCAACCGCGAACTGCGCAGCCAGATGGATGACGACCTGAAAGAAGACCCCGCAGATTTTGCTGTCTGGAAAGCCGCCAAGCCGGGCGAGCCTTCCTGGAACAGCCCCTGGGGCCAGGGCCGTCCGGGCTGGCACATTGAGTGCAGCGCCATGGCCCGTAAGCACCTGGGCAAGACCATCGACCTGCATGCAGGCGGCCAGGACCTGATCTTCCCCCATCACGAAAACGAGATTGCACAGTCGGAGTGCGCCAACGGCTGCACCTTCAGCCATTACTGGATGCACAACGGCTTTTTGAACATCAACAACCAGAAGATGTCCAAGAGCGCCAACAACTTCTTTACCGTGCGTGAAATTGCCGATAAGTACGGCTATGAGCCGATCCGTTATTTTATGCTCACCGCTGGTTACCGCATGCCGCTGAACTATACGGTGGACCTGATCGAGAGCTGCAAGAACAGCTTGGAGCGCCTGTACACCTGCCGCGATAACCTGGATTTTGCCATCCGCAATGCCCATGGCACTGACACTGCCCTGACTGAAAAGTGCGAAGAAGCACGCAAAAAGTTCAAGACCGCCATGGATGACGACCTGAACACCCCCGATGCTCTGGCCGCCATTTTTGAGTTCGTCAAGGACATCAACACCATGTCCGATGCTGCCGATAAGGCTACGTTGGAAAAGGCCGCCGCCACGTTTGACGAGCTGACCGGTGTGCTGGGCCTGATGTACAACCGCAAGGCCGAGGAAGCCCCCGACGAAGTGAAGCAGCTGGTGGAAGAGCGCGCCGCAGCCAAAAAGGCCAAGGACTTTGCCCGCGCCGATGCTCTGCGCGCCAAAATCACTGAGCTGGGCTGGAATGTGATGGACACCGCCAAGGGCCCGCAGCTGACCAAGCTATAATTATTACTGCACAATCACGGCAAAACAAAGGAATTGGAAACAGGGAAGCATCTGCCTCTGCTTCCAGTTCCTTATTTTATTGCAGCGGCAAATACGCTGCATGATCTGGAGAGTTCAGAATGACAAATACCAGAACCAAACAGGAAGAGCGAACGCTGTATATTATATTGGCCGCGGCGCTTGCCGCGCGCCTGCTGCTGGCCCTTGTTACTGAAGGCTACACCTATGATATGAGCTGCTTTGTGGGCTGGGGGGATAAGCTGGCCAGCGAAGGTCCCGCGGCCTTTTACAGCGCCGATTATTTTGCGGACTACCCGCCCGGCTACATCCTTGTACTGGGGCTGGTCAGCCTGGTGCGCAAGGCGCTCCAACTGAGCTATGAATCCCGCTGGACTTATTTTTTGCTGGCACTGATCCCCGCAATCTGTGATTGTGCCGCCGTGGTGCTGCTGGACCATATCAGCCGCCGGTATATGGGGCAGGGCAGGGCACATCGCTGCCTGGTGCTATTTGCGGCGTTCTGCCCGCTGACCTTGTTTGATACCGGCATCTGGAAGCAGATCGATGGGGCTTTTGCGCTGCCGCTGCTGCTCTGCTTCTGGCTGCTGGAAGAGCGCCGCTACCTGCTCGCTGCGGTGCTGTATGGCGTGGCGCTGGCCATCAAGCCGCAGGCACTGTTGGCTGGGCCGGTGCTGGCCGTCTGCTTTTTGGTGGCTATTGCGGATGCCGTGCGGGATGGCAAAAGCCCGCTGAAATCGGTCGGCCAGATTTTTGGCGGTGCTGCGCTGGCTTTGCTGCCGCCGCTGCTGGCGGGCCTGCCGTTTTACGGGGCAAAAAATCTGGTGCCGTCCTTGATCGATAAGTACATCACCACGGCGTCTGGCTACCAGTATGCCACCATCAATGCGTTCAACTGGTTTGCAGCGCTGGGCGGCAACTGGCAGGCGCTGGATGCTTGCCCGGTGTTTAACCTGAGCTGGAAAGTGCTGGGCATTTTCAACATCGCTGTTATCACGGTGCTGCTTGTGGTGCTGGCGGTCATCAGCTGGCGGGCGGGGCGGTTTTCCCCGCTGCTGCTGGCAGCGTTTTACACGGTGGGGATTTTTACCTTTGCCCATTGCATGCACGAGCGTTACCTGGTGCTGGGCATGCTGCTGGTACTGCTTGCTGCGGCGCGCTGGAATGACATCCGTCTGTATGGCGCCGGGTTTGGTCTGTCGATAACGGGCTTCTTGAACCTGGAAACTGTGTATACCCTGGTAGGCAGCGATGACGAGTGGCTCAGCAGCGATACCAGCCGCGAGTTTGCCATGGCAGTCGGCTTTGCCGAAACGGCAGCCTTTGTGCTGCTGGCTTTCACCGCGTGGGCCATCTGCCGCCATGGAGCGATTTCTCCACTGGCAAAAGTGGAAACCATCGAAAAAGATAAAACAAAAACAGTGCAGAAAAAGCTGGAACTGTGCACCCTGCGCATTGATCCGCAGCCTGCCTGGACGGCTAAAGAGAAGAAAGCCTTGGGAACGCTGACGTTGATCGTTGCTGTGGTGAGCTTTGCCTACCTTGGCAGCATGAAAGCACCGCAGAACCCTGTGGATGCTACGGACAGCACGGCAACCAGCGACTTTACCCCGCAGCAGGACGCGGTGGAAATCTGGGTGTACCCTGGCATTTCCACCGGCGGCAGCCTGCGCATCACGGATGCAGCGGGCAATGAGCTGTACCAGAAGGAACTGAGCTATGCAACGCCGTTCTGCTGGACCAAAACGGCCATCACGGCTCCGGCAGGGCAGACCCTGACCGCAACGATTGAAAATGCGCAGATGTTTGAACTGGCCCTGCGGGATGCCACCGGTGCGCTGGTGCCGGTAACGGGCGGCGATGCTCTGTTTGATGAGCAGAGCAAAGTGCCAGATACCATCAGCCAGCTGAACAGCATGTATTTCGATGAAATCTATCATGGCCGTACTGGGTACGAAATGCTGCACCGCATGACGGCATACGAAACCACCCACCCGCCGCTGGGCAAAGATTTTATCATGCTGGGCATTGCTATTTTTGGAATGACAGCCTTTGGCTGGCGCTGTGCCGGAACGCTGTTCGGCGTGATGCTGGTGCCGCTGATGTGGTGCTTTGCCCGCCGTCTGACCCACAAACGCTGGGCCGGGGCCATGGCAGGTGCGCTGATTGCCGCTGGGTTCATGCGATTTTCCCAAAGCCGCATTGCCACAATCGATATTTACGGTACGTTCTTTATCCTGTTAGGCGCATATTTTATGGTATGGTATTGCCAGAGCGTGCTGCAAAACGGCGTAAACGGCTCGCTGCTGCCCATGGCGCTGGGCGGCGTGGCATTTGGGCTTGGGTGTGCATCCAAGTGGACCGGAATTTATGCCGGGGCAGGGCTTGCGGTATTGTACCTGGGTGTGTTGTATGCCCGCTGGAAGCAAAAACAGCCGGGCTTCTGGAAAGAATTCCGGATGGCTGCTGTGGGCGGTGTGGCGTTTTACATCGTTGTGCCGTTCCTGATCTATCTTGCATCCTACCTGCCTTATTGGTGGAAAGACCCTACCTTTGGTTTGCGGGATTGGTGGGATTGCCAAACCTACATGTACTGGTACCATTCCACCCTGAAAGCAACCCACCCGTTTGAAAGCCGCTGGTACACCTGGCTGCTGGACCTGCGCCCAGTGTGGTATTACAAAAATTCTTACCTGGAAGCTGGGCTTCAGGGCAGCATTGCGGGTTTTTATAACCCGGTCATTTGCTGGGCGGGGCTGTTCTGCATTTTGCTGCTGCTGTGGCGCCAGGTTTCGGCTCGCGGCACGGCAAAGGGAGCGGGCGTTCTGATCTTGTACGCCAGCCAGCTGCTTTCCTGGATGCTGGTATCGCGCTGCACTTTCATGTACCATTACTTCCCCAGCTCGGTCTTTGCGTTGACGGCCATTGTGCTGGTTTTAACGCAGATGAAGCGGCAGGACCGCGCCAAAAAGATTGGCGCGGGGCTGTGCATTGCGGCGCTGGTGTGCTTTGCCTGGTTCTATCCCGTTCTGTCCGGCTTGCCCGTGCCGACCCTGTGGGCGCAGAGCACCAAGATTTTGCCGAGTTACGGGTTCTATTAAGGCAGTTACGGGGAGTCTTTTCGGCCTTTTTGAAAAAAGGCCTGGCGAAAAACTTTAATTATTTTCACTAAGGCAACACCGCACAATTCCCGCCTTACAGCTTAAGCACCGCTCCGACAGCTGCGGCACGGCATCTGCGTTGCCAAAATGCTCGATAATGTCGGGTTGCGGT
>ERZ779875.1391-NODE-1391-length-16063-cov-6.562031_pt1 | contig 16063 bp, 17 predicted proteins | sample MGYA00511246_ERZ779875 | MGnify/ENA primary metagenome ERZ779875 (study PRJEB29588, sample SAMEA2155093) | human gut metagenome | biome: human gut; feature: human-associated habitat; material: faeces | place: Denmark | collected 2008/2010 ... | reverse complement strand
ATATGCAAAAAAGACGGCTTTAAGGCTTGATGGGGTTCAAATCTCGCTCGGCTAACCAATAAACCAATGTATTTCATCCGTTAAAACAAACAAAAAATCCAGCAATAAACTCTGAAATTTTTTTGCGACAAAGCAAAAACGGCTCGGGGAAACGAAAAATTTTCGCTTTCCCCAAGCCGCCTTTCTATATCTTGTTTTCCTTTCGGTCTACACTTTCTTATTCACTATCCGAGACAGAGGCGAGTTTCGCCGCCCTGTCAGCCACTTTTAAGGCTTCTATCATTCCGTCTATGTCGCCCGTCAGAAATTCGGGCAAGTTGTATACCGTATAACCTATTCTGTGGTCGGTAATTCTACCTTGCGGAAAATTGTAAGTCCTTATTCTCTCCGACCTGTCGCCCGTTCCTATCTGACTCTTTCTTGCGTTGTCGTACTCGCTCCGAGCCTGAGAATTATAGTAGTCGTACAGTCTGCTCTTCATAACTTTCATCGCTTTTTCGCGATTTTTCAGTTGCGAACGCTCGTCCTGACAAGTAACCACTATTCCCGTCGGCAAATGGGTCATTCTTATGCACGACTCCGTCTTATTGACGTGCTGTCCGCCCGCGCCGCTCGAACGGTAAGTGTCGATTTTCAAGTCTTTTTCGTCGATGTTTATCTCGACGTCCACCGCTTCGGGAAGCACCGCAACCGTTACGGTCGAAGTCTGTATTCTGCCCTGCGATTCGGTGAGCGGCACTCTCTGAACTCTGTGTACTCCGCTTTCGTATTTAAGTTTTCCGAACGCGCCCTTCCCGTTTATCGAGAAAATTACTTCTTTTATTCCGCCGAGTTCGGTTTCGTTTATGTCGATTTCCTCCGTTTTCCACCTGCTTTTTTCAGCGTATCTCAGATACATTCTGTACAGGTCGCCCGCGAACAAAGCCGCTTCCTCGCCGCCCGCTCCCGCGCGGATTTCCACGATTACATTTTTGTCGTCGTCGGGGTCTTTCGGAAGCAACAGTATTTTCAATTCGTCCTCAGCCTCCGCAAGTTTCTTTTTACAGTCGTAATACTCCTCTTCGAGAAGGTCTTTCATTTCTTTATCGGTCTCGGTTTCGAGCGACTTCTCGGCGTTTTTCATATCCGTTTCGATCTTTTTGTACTCCGAATACTTCTGCGCCGTTTCCTCTATATCCGACCTCTCTTTCGCGTACTTTTTCCACGTCTCCATATCGGCAAGCACGCTCGGGTCGGAAATGAGTTCGTTCAGTTTTTCGTACCTCGCGAGTATTCCCTCGAGTTTCGATATCATAAAAGTACCCCCTTGATTATTCTGTCTTTGCCGCTTACGTCCTTTATCACTTCGACGCTATACTCTTCGCCGAACAATTCCGCAACTTCTTTTCCTTGCTCTGCGCCTATTTCGAGATATATGACGCCCTTTTCGTTTAAATGCTCTTTCGCGCCCGAAATAATCTTTCTGTAAAAGTCGAGACCGTCCTCGCCGCCGTCAAGCGCGAGCTTCGGCTCGAAGTCTTTAACCTCTTTATCGAGCCTTGCTATATCGCCCGTTTTTATATACGGCGGATTTGATATGATTACGTCAAACTTTTCGGATAAGTCCGCGTATAAGTCGCTTAATACCGTTTTTACGTCGGCATCGAATTTTTTGAAATTGCTTTCGGCAACCTTTAAGGCGTCACTCGATACGTCGCTCGCGGTAACTTTTGCCCCGCTTTTTTTAGCGACTACGAGGGCAATCGCTCCGCTTCCCGTACACAAATCGAGAACGGTTTTACTCTCGTCAATCGACTTCAAAGCGTGTTCGACGAGTTCTTCCGTTTCGGGTCTCGGTATCAGCACTCTTTCGTCAACGTTCACTTCGTATCCGTAGAAATCGCAATTACCTAAAACGTAACAAAGCGGTCTGCCCGTAAGTCTTTCTTTTGCGAGTTCGTTTATTTTATCTATCCCGGACGACTTCAACTTTACGTCGCCGTTAAGTTCGCTGCGTTTTATACCCGAGATTATAGAGACAAGCCATTCGGCGTCGCTTTCGTCGATACCGTTTTCGACGAACAGTTTTTTCACTTTCTGCGTAATAACGCTTACCTTTTCGGGGCAGACGAACTCGGAAGTGGGTTCGTTCGGGTCCTCGTCCATTTTATATGCCTTTTCAAACGCCGCAATCGCAACCTCTATCATATCGTCGGTAGGTTCTTTGGTCGTGAGTTTCTGCAAACCAAGCCCTGGAAGTTTTAATGGCAGAACGAGCGGACTGTCGGTTTTGGCGAGAAGTTTCAAAAGTTCGTATGAAAGACCTGCGATAAGGGGCAGAAGAACTACTCTCGACAGTATTCTAAGCCATATATTAGTGTTGAAAATCGGGAAAATCGCCCCGAAAACCGAATAGACGAGAATACTCACGAACATTACGAAGAACATAAAAGTCGTGCCGCATCTGTCGTGAACCCTTCTGCATTTTCTGACGTTCTCGACGGTTAAATCCATACCTTTTTCGAAGCAGGTTATCGTTTTATGCTCCGCCCCGTGGTACATATACGTTCGTTTTACGTCTTTAATGAGCGAGGTAAACAGAATATAACAGACGAAAATCGCAATTCTTATCAAACCTTCGATAAGGTTTCTCACGACTAAAAGATTCGGGAACGCTTTTCCGAATAAGTTGCCGAGAATTGTCGGAATTATGAAAAACAGACCTATCGAAAACGCAAGCCCCAAAGCCACGCCGAAAAAGAGAACTATATCCATAACGTCCACTTTAAAGGTTTTCGCGAGCCACTTTTCAAACTTCGACGGTTCGCCGTCGTCGCCGCCGTAGACTTCCGCGGAACGCATTAAAATTTTCGTACCCGTAACGAGCGAGGAGAAAAAGTTGACCGCTCCCCTTATAATCGGTAGTTTTAAAAAGGCTTTTTTCTTTTCGGGCGGAGTTACCCTTTCCGCCTCCACGCGAATAACGCCGTCCGCGTCTCTGACCGCGGTCGCAACGCCTGTTTTGCCGCGCATCATTACGCCTTCGATTACCGCCTGTCCGCCTATATACGTTTTGTTGCTTTTTTTATTTTTTTTATCTTTCATACTATCGCCTTAAAAAGATATAAATTCGCCGTTTAAAAAAATTAGCCCTATGTTATACGCATAGGGCAAAATTTCATAGTTTTTGCCTCTTTTAAGGCAAAATTTCAGATTAAAGACCAAATCTTTTCTTAAATTTATCAACGCGTCCGCCTGTATCGACAAGTTTCTGCTTGCCGGTGAAGAACGGATGACATTTGCTGCAAATATCGACTTTAATCAAGTCCGTATTCTTAGTCGTTCCGGTTTTGAAAGTTTCTCCGCAAGCGCACTGGACGGTGACGATTTTATAATTAGGATGGATATCCGCTTTCATTATACTCACCTCTCTATCTGTAATGCTTACCTATTATATATCAATTTTTCGAGTATGTCAAACGTTTAAAATAAAATAAATAAATTTTTGTCAATTATTTTCTCGGGCGGCGTATTGTCGTGCAATTTAGACATTTTTGCCGAATTTGTCAAAAAAATAACCGCCTCTGACTTCAAACCCGTTTTTTACTTGCCAAAACCGCCGAAATAATATATAATATAGGTATGAAAGGTTGGCAGATTACCGAGAAAGGTAAACTTGAACAAATAAATAAAATCGAAAGTTTAAGCGGGGTTGACAGCGTAAAAGTCAAGATTACCCGAACGCTTATAACCGAAGAAGACGTCGCCGAGTTTTCCGGCGAGGACAAATCGGTTAAGTTTCCGATTATTCCGACGAGATCGGCGGTAGGTCAAATCACCGAACTCGCGCAGGACTCTCCGTATCTTTCAAAAGGCGTAAGGGTTTTCCTGTCGCCCGTCAAACCTTGCGGAAAATGCTATCATTGCGCTTCGGGCAAGTCGTCGGAATGTTATAATTTCGACATCGCAGGCAGAACTTCGGACGGATTTTTAAAGGACTTTGCCGTTCTTGACTCCTCGGACGTCTACCCGCTCCCCCCTACGGTTAAAGACGACGACGCGGTTTACATAGACTACGTTACCCTTGCGATTGCGGCTATCGACAAGTTGAAAATCGAAAAAGGCGAACACGTCGCGATTTTCGGTTCGTCCGTACTCGGTTGTATCGTCGCTCAACTCATTATATACTATCAGGGCGTGCCGATTTTAATAGGAAACGACGAAAGTTCGTTGCTTCCCGCTAAAAAGTCGGGCATCTACTACACGATTAAGGCGGGAAACAGAACCGAAAAAGAGATTTCGACTTTAACGGGCGGCAGAATGGTCGGCAAGGTCGTTTACCTTTCCCGTTCGGGAATATCGCCCGATCTCGCGTATAAGGTTGCGGCGCCGTCGGCGAGAGTCGCTTTGGTCGGCTACTCGTACCCGAACCTTAAAATTCCGTTCGGCGCGGCTATGGCGAAACAACTCACGAATATATGCGTGACCAACGGTTACGGATTTGCGGAAGCGGCGATAAATATTTTGTCGAACAAAGCAATCGACCTTACGAACTATAAACTCGCGGTCACGAAAATGGAAGCGATAGAGGACAATTTCGCGGCGGGTTTAAAGGACTACGAAAACGGTAAACCCGTATCGAACATTTTGATAAATATGCTCGGATAAGTCGATTAAACGCATATTTTGACGGTTAACGGATGGTATAACAATAGAAAATAGGACTGCGAATTTACCCCGAAAAGGGAGATTTTCGCAGTCTTTTATTTATAATGTTTTTCGTTTTGCGAAAGGCTTTGTTTTCCCAAGACAAGTTCTCTTATTTCTTCTTTCGGGGAAGTTTTGACTATGATTCACCTTTTGCCGTCACCTTCGGGGAAGGTGTCGCTGAAAGCGACGGAAGGGGATAATAAATTACTACAACGTTTTGCTTTGCATTTTTATCCCCTATCGTCAAAATCTCGCTTACGCTCTATTTTGCCACTTTCCCCGAAGGAGAAAGCAAGTAAAAAAGAAGCTTTTTACATTAAAAAAGACTGCATTTCTATCTTTTTTTGATAGATTTGCAGTCTTTGTTTGTTTTTTTACAGTCCTTTTTTTCATTCTTCGTCGGGGGTCAGTATTTCCCATTCGCTTAAAACTACGGAAAAATCGGATTTGAAAAACGTTATTACTATTATTATCGCTAATATAATCGAACTTACAAGCGTGTAGATTACGTTCCCCGTCGTCCAGAGTTCGCCGACTACAAAACCGCTTTCAAGCAGAAATCCGCCGACGTCAAACAACGCGTGTATCAGTATCGGAACGTATACGCTTCCGCTTGCGAGAAGCGTTATCGAACATACGCAACCTATTAAAAACGAGTACCCGACCTGCATAAATACCGCCGGTGAAAAACCGCCTAAAAGGTTTAAAAGGTGCATCGCCCCGAATACCGCCGACGAGACTGCCACCGACAACGTAAGCCCCTTTTTATCCTGTCCGAATTTTCTCACGAAAAGCGGCAAAAGGGTCGCCCGAAATATCGTCTCTTCCAAAATTCCTATCGATAAACAATATAATATATAAGGAAAAAGTCCGCCTATATGTTCGTTAAACGCCATATCGCCCGTAATAAACGGCGCGAAAGGCAGGTTGTTTACAGCCACTAAAAACGGGGCGATACATATCGCCGCGCCCTTTATTCCGCCCGAAAAATTGCGGAACATTTTCCCGTTTCCGAACTGAAAAACAAGGTATACGGGCAAAATCGAACAGAGCGTTTTGAACGCGAACGCCAAATACCATTCGAGAATTTTTCCGCCGCCTATCCACGCCGCGACTTTGACGTAAGGCACGGATACCGCGCCTATTCCGTATAAGACGACGGTCGCTATCATGCCGATAGTATCTTTTTTCGCGCTTCTCCCGAGATTAGTCATTTTCAGCCTTGTACCAAAGAAGCGCGATAAGCGTTTTCGAGTCCTTGATTTCGCCGCTTTCTATCATTTCGTAAGCCTTTTTCAGGTCAACCCAATTACACTCCACGTCCTCGGTATCGTCGAAATGCGTTTTCCCGTTACTTAATCCCTCGGCGTAAAATATTCCGATCACCTCGTTGGTGTACCCCGGCGAGGGGTAAATGTACGCTATTTTTTTTAGCGACGAAGCGATAAGCCCCGTCTCCTCTTCGAACTCGCGTTTCGCGGTGGTTTCGAAGTCCTCGCCCTTATCTCTTTTCCCCGCGGGAATTTCCCATATCACTTCGCCGTACGGGTATCTGTACTGCCTTTCGAGCAGGACTTTGCTGTCTTTTACGGCAAGAACCGCCGCGCCGCCGCCGTGAGTGACGAATTCCCTTACGCCCTCGTTGCCGTTTTCGGCGCGTATTTTATCCACTTTCAGAGTAATTACTCTTCCCTCGTATATCTTTTCGCTGCTTAAAGTCGTTTCTTTCATTTTTACACCTCTTCGGATATGCCTTTCATTATCTCGTCGAGATTTATTTTCAGATTAAATTCCGACAACACGAAATATTTGAGCGCGGTATACGCGAGCGTGACCGTCTCGGCGTTTTTCTTTTTCAATGCGTTTTCAAGCGAGAAAAGAATATAGTCGAGTTCTTCCTTTTTCTCTCGATTGCGTTTAAAAATGCTACGCCCTTTGTAGTACTTTTCCGCAACCTTTCTCGCCTTTTCGATAAACGGGTATTCTTTCTTTTCGGGAGCCTTTTTAACTTCGGCTTTCGGGGGTTCGGATTCGCTTTCGGTCGCTATTTTCTCTGCCTTTCCCCCGACTTCTTTTTCAGCCGATAACTCCTCGCTTTGGGCGTTAATCAACCTATCGGCGGCTCTTTCCGTCGCTAAGCCGAAAGGAATGATAACCTTTAAGACAAACGACGCGTATCTCGCCTGACCCGTTTCGTTCGCGCCGAAGTACTTTAAACAAAGTCCGTCGAGCGACTCCTTATTCATATCTATTTCCATAAGAAGGAGGAACACGAGCGCCAAAAGTTCGCTTTCTTTCGCGGGCATTTTCACGCCGTTCCCGTCCTCGGGGAAACACACCGATTTAAAAGTGTAATAGTCAAACCCGTCGGTAACGTATTCGAAAAGTTCGTAAAGCATTTTCGAATCGGTTATGACTTTTAAAAGGTCGCTTATTTTCCGCTCTGCGAGAATGTATTTGCAGTTGACGAGTTCGTTGATTTTTTCTTTGAAATTTTCGAGTGATTCTATATTTGTCGCCATTTTTACTTTAGAGCCGCGATTGAGCCTGCGGCTGTCCGAGATTTTATTTCACCGAAATTATACCATAATAATAAAATTATGACAATATATTTGCTACAAAACTATTGATTTTTTTTTAATTATCGGCTATAATATACGCAGGTCTTGTAAAGACCGATTGAAGGAGGAATAATTATATGAAATCAGTTCGCATATCTCTTCAGATGGCAAGTCAGGTAAAGGCATTCGTGTCGGTCGTACAGAAATACTCCTACGAAATCGATTTAAGAAGCGACAGATACGTCGTCGACGCAAAGTCGATTCTCGGCATATTCAGTCTCGACCTGTCGAAACCCATCGTCGTCGAAATTCACTCGGATAACTGCGATGATCTTCTTAACGAACTTAAACAGTTCGCCGCTTAAAACAAATATACAGCAGTCGATAGGCATAACCTCCGTTAGAGCCGTTATCGGCAACCACAGAGGATAAAATGAACGACATCGTACAGGTCAAGGGCGACGCATTCGTAAACAAGTTAATACTTTTGTTCGTCTTTGACAAGATGGAAGTTCCGCTCTCGGAAGATACGGTACTCGATATGTGTTGTTCGGCGAACGGCTGGATATCTTATATGGATTGTAAGCCGCTGTTGATAACTTTGAAGGACCATTCTTTCATTTACAACGCCGCAAGTCAGGGAACGCCTTTATACGGGATTACTCCGGACGGAAGAAACTGTCTCGCCGATTTTTACGTTAAAATTCCCTCCTCTCTCAGGGAGGAAATTTCAATGTTCGTAAAGAACAATCGAACTAAGTACAAAAAGAGGCAGGAATGCGTGGCGGATTACTTTATGAATAAAGACGGAACGTATACCGTCTATTTAAAAATAGTCGAACCTTCTCAACCGCTTCTGGAACTGAAATTCGTCGTACCGAACAGACAGACGGCTAAAAACATTTACAGAAAGTGGGAGGAGAAAGCAGGCAATCTCTACGCTACGGTGTACGATTGTCTCGTAGACTGACAGGAGGCTTATATGCAAACATATCTTACGAAAGGCACTTGCAGCAGACAGATTCTGTATGACGTAACGCCCGACGGCAAGGTTAAAAACGTAAAATTTATCGGAGGATGCAGCGGAAATCTTCAAGGCATAGCGAAACTTGTCGAAGGCAGACCGATCGAGGACGTAATCGCGACCTTAAAAGGCATTAAATGCCGCGCGAATACTTCCTGCCCCGACCAACTTGCGACAGCGCTTGCCGAATATAAAGCAAAACACCCCGAAATTCAATAAAAATCAAAATTTTTCGTCGCAGGCGGATAACCAAATAAAATAATTCGCCATAGGCGAATTATAAAAGTTTTAAGAAAAGAGACTGTAAGCCTATCCGAAAAAGGTAGACGCGCAGTCTTTTTATCGTTATCGCCGAAAAAGGACTTCGTCCGATTTTTGACCTTTAACCTTTGCGACCTCTATCGTCTCGAAATCGCTACGCTCTTCGAGCCACTTTCCCCAAAGGGGAAAGCAAGATTATTTAGTTTTTTGCGACTATTTTTATCTTAAAATCAGTAGTTTTTTAGAAGATTTACAGCGTAATTAAAATCTAACTTCCTTGCTTTCCCCTTTGGGGAGAGTGGCTTTTGCAGACGAAAGTGTGCGAAAGTCGAGAGAGGTCTCTATAAAAAGCAATAAATATAAGATAACTAAGATTATGGCATTTATTTCTTTACAGAACATCACCAAAAAATACGGCGAAAAAGACGCCGAAACAGTCGCTTTGAACGGCGTCAATCTCGAGATAGATAAAGGCGAATTCGTCGTTATTCTCGGCTCCAGCGGCGCGGGCAAATCGACTATGCTCAATATTATCGGCGGTATGGACGAGGCGACGAGCGGAAAATATTTCGTAAACGGCTCGGACGTAACGGCGTACAACTCGAAACAACTCGCCCTTTTCAGAAGAAAAGAAGTCGGATTCGTCTTTCAGTTTTACAACCTTATGCCCAACCTTACGGCGAAGGAAAACGTCCAACTTTCCATTCACGGCGAGAAAAATCCGATAGACCCGTCCGAGGCGTTGAAACTCGTAGGTCTCGAAAAACGCGAGAATAACTTTCCGTCGGGATTAAGCGGCGGCGAACAACAGCGGGTTTCTATAGCGAGGGCAATCGCGAAACGCCCCTCTATACTACTCTGCGACGAACCGACGGGCGCGCTCGACTCCAAAACGGGCAGAAGCGTTCTTTCGCTCCTTAAAAAAATCGCCGAAAACCGCAATCAGACGGTAATTATCGTCACCCACAATCAGAATATCGCCCTTTGCGCCCGAAGAGTAATAAGGCTTTCGGACGGGCAAATAATTTCGGACGAAATAAACCCGAACCCAAAGGAGACGGACGAAATAGAATGGTAAACGGCGCGTTAAAAATCAAGGCGTTGAGAGAGGTGAAAACAAACTTCAAGCAGTATCTTGCCGTAGTTCTGATAGCCGCCCTCGCAGTAACGCTTTTTACGGGAATATGGGCGAATTACAGAGGGTTTCAGGATAAACTGTCGTATATTTACGAAAAATCGGCAATGTGCGACGGAATTATTACTATGGAAAGGTCAGACAGCGACGTCGAAAACTTTCTGAAAGAAAAGGGCGTTTCCTATCAAACCCGAATTTTTATGACGGCGAAAGCAGACGGCAAAAGCGTTTACGTCGCCACCTTTTCAAAGTCGGATACGATGAACAAACCTTTCGGGGAAAATGGCGAAATCGACGAGAACGGCATTTATTGCGACGAGAATTTCGTTAAAAAACACCCCGTCTCGGAGGAGTTCGATATTTCGTTTACGCTCGGCGGCGAAGAGAAAACGGCGAAAGCGAAGATTTCGCATACCATTTCTCACCCCGAAAGCCTCGGAAACTCGACTTACAACCCGTCGTTTTTATACGTCGGCGAAAAGGCGTTGGTGAATTTTTTACGTCAGATTTACGATAAAATATCCCCCGCTTTTATCGAATCGATGTTGCCGTCGTTCAAAAATCAATACCTTATACAAAGCGACAAAGCGGCGGAAATTATAGCGGAAGCGAAAGACAAATTTCAGGACAAAGACGAGTTTGTTTACGCGTTGGAAAGAAAAAACCTGCCGACCAACGTGACGATAGAAGCGGACGTAATTCAGGCGGAAAAACTGCTGTACATATTCCCCGTTATATTTTATCTCGTCGCCGCGCTCATAATAGTGACTTCGGTCTCGCAACTTATAAACCGCGAGCAGAAAAATATCGGCATACTGAAATCGCTCGGCTACACCGACGGCGAAGTGTTCCTGCACTACACGGAAATTTTCGTGATACTCGGCTTTATCGGCGCGGCTGTCGGAACTATTTTAGGTCCGCTGATTATCCCGAAAGTCATGGGCGTTAAGTACGGAATACTCTATCAACTCCCCGACATACACATAAAATTCTTCCGCGCCGAGTACCTTTTAAGCGCTGCGCTTATAATAATCATCTCGTTTTTAAGCGCGACGGCGGCGTGTCTCGGTTCGGTGAAATTAGCGCCCGCAAGGAGCTTGAGAGGCGAAAACTCCGTAAATATGAAGTTAAGCCCCTTGACGCATACTAAAATAAGTCAAAAAATACCCCTTTCCGTAAAAATGGCGGTAAGGAATATGCGTAGGAAAGTGAGCCGTACCATAATGGTAATAGTCGGCGTTGCGGGCTGTTCCGCGCTTCTTCTCTGCGGTTTCGGCATCGAGGACACCATAAATTACGGCCTCGACCTCGAATTTGAGAAATATATTCCTTACGACGTGACGGTCTCATATTCGGACTACTCTTCCCACAAGGAAACCCTTCTGCAAGCCGAAGGCGCGGTCGCGGCGGACGAATACGCAAAATATTCGGTGACGGCGCAGGGTAAAAACGTTTTATCCTCATATATATACGTTTTCCCGACGGAATGTAAAGTCGCGCGGCTGCCGCTCGACGATAATTCGCTTATTCTTACCTCCAAACTTGCCAAAGATTTAGGCGTATCGGTAGGCGACAAAGTATCGTTTTCGATAAACGGAGCGACTTATTCGGACAAAGTTACGGCAATTTACGACCTATGCATCACGCAAGGCGTAATCTTCACAAACGGGCGTTTCGCGGGGCTGAATTTAAGCCCGACGGGAGCGTATATAAAAACGGAAAGCCCCGAAAAAGCCGATATTCTTTCGGGTGAATACTCGAAATACGACGGAATAAGTTCCGCTATGTCGATGTCCGAAATGCGAAACCACGCCGACAGCACGGTCTCGACCATTCGGGTAATGACGCTCACTATAAGAGTTTTCGCGATACTTCTCGCAATAGTCGTTTTATACAACCTCGCCCTTTTAAACTTCAAGGAGCGCGCCAAAGATATTGCGACCTTAAAAGTCCTCGGTTTCTCGGCGTTTGAAACGGCGGTTTCGTTCGTGATCGAAATTATCACGCTTACCGTGTTCGGTTCGCTGATCGGTCTGTTTTTCGGCTATCCTCTGCTCTACGCGGTGCTATCCATAAACGAAACGCCGCTCATCAGTTACATATACCATATATACGCTCGCTCGTTTATATACACCGTACTTTTAACGGGAGTAACGAGCCTTGCGATAAACTCTCTGTTCGGACTTTTAACGAACAAAGTCAAGATGACCGAGTCGCTCAAATCGGTCGAATAACACGCAAAAACCCTCGTATAGGTCGATTATCGTATGAATAATAAATTTATCAGAACGGATATGCTTTTGGGAAAAGGCAGTTCGGAAAAACTGAAAAGTAAAAAAGTCGCCGTGTTCGGCGCAGGCGGCGTGGGCGGCTACTGCATAGAAGCGTTGGTTCGTTCGGGGGTCGGAACGATAGAAGTTATCGACAACGACAAAGTAAGCGAATCGAATATCAACAGGCAGATTATCGCCACCGAAAAGACAATCGGAATGAAGAAAACCGAGGCTATAAAACGTCGCGCGGAAGAGATAAATTCCGAGGTGAATATTATCCCGAGAGACCTCTTTTACTCGCCCGAAACGGAAGGTCTTTTCGACTTTTCCTCTTACGACTACGTCGTAGACGCGATAGACACCGTGACGGGTAAAATCTCGCTCGCGAAAAACTGCTACGAAAAGGGCGTTAAGATAATCAGTTCGATGGGTTGCGGCAACAAAATTCACCCCGAAATGTTCAAAGTCGCGGATATTTACAAGACGAGCGTTTGTCCGCTTGCGAAAGTAATGCGAAGGGAGTTAAAGGCTCGGGGCGTAAAGAAACTGAAAGTCGTATACTCGGAAGAAGAGGCTATAACGCCTTGTTTCCAGCCCGAAAGCGAAGTCACGGCGAAAAAGCAAACGCCCGCGAGTTGCGCGTTCGTTCCTGGCGTCGCGGGGCTTATAATCGCGGGAGAAATCATAAAGGACTTACTCGAAATCGAAAAATAGTCGGAAGCGGCGGAACGCCTGTCGATTATAAGTTGATTTTTTCGGCAATATGTGATAAAATACAATCAGGAACGATTTGCTTGGTTTCATAACAAAAAACCGAGCGACAATATTATACAAGGAGGCAGTTATGAAAGTAATATTGCTGGCAGACGTAAAAGGTACAGGAAAGAAAAACGACGTAGTCGAGGTAAGCGACGGCTACGCAAGGAATTGCCTTTTAAAAAAGAAACTTGCCATAGAGGCGACGAGTACGGAAATCAACGCCGTAAACAATAAAATCAAGGCTCAGGAATTTCACAAAGCGGAAGAAATCAAGAGATGGAAAGAACTTGCCGCTTCGATGAAAGGAAACGAAGTCAAATGCGCGGTTAAATGCGGCGAGAACGGCAGAATTTTCGGAAGCGTGACCTCGAAGGAAATCGCGGACAAACTGTCGGAAGCAGGCTACGACGTAGACAAGAAAAAAATAATCCTGAAAGAGCCGATAAAGACCCCCGGCGTATATACTGTTGAAATCAAATTCCTGCCCGACGTATCGACGAAAATCACGGTAAACGTTTCGGCTGAATAATTCGGCTGACGAACGCGGCACCGGAAACGTAAAATCCGGCGAGCGAACAGCGGCACAGGAAACGTAAAATTTAAGGCGTTCGGTTTGTAAAACGATGTTGTTTTACGAACCGAACGCCTTTTTATTATCGAAAAATTGATTTTAGCCGATAAATCCCGAACTTTTTAGTCTTTTATCCCGACAACTTCCGTTACGGGCAGGCAAAACGCTATTCCCTGACCGGGGGTGTCGAGTCCGACGCTTTTGTACAAGGCGTGCAAAACGTCGTTCTTTATCTCTTTTTTAACGACTATCATAACTATTTCTTTCTCGGGCTGAATGGATATGTTAAACAACTTCTCCGCTTCGAGATTTGCCGTGCCTCTCGCGTGAATTACCGTGCCTCCGCCCGCGCCGAACTCCCTCGCCGCGTCCATTACCGCGTCCGAAAAGCCGCTGTTTACTATACAGTATATTACTTCGTGTTCAAATTCCGCCATTTTATTTTCCTCCCCCTATGATAGGTTGATTTCTTAAATTACTCAGAAAGCCGTAAGTCGATACGCCGATTAAACTCGTGAGCGGTACGGTATACGCTATCCCCGCCCCGTTTTTTATCGTGTCGAATTTTTCCTTTAAACCCTCGAGTATTTCCTTGACTTTATCCTCTCTCGTCATTCCGAACAAAACCGCCTTTTCGGCATACGCCGAGCCGACGTTCCGCTCCGTGCCGCGCGCTGCGAGAGCCGTTTGCATATTTACCTCGAACGACTGTATAAAGTCGAGATAGTAATCGGCTTTCGACCTGTTCACTACCGTGACTATCATTACAAGATTTACGGGAGCGGAGGGGTTCGCCCTCGCTTCCTGTCTCTGATTTATCTCCTCGGCTATATCCGAAATTTTATTCTTTAACCTGTCTTTCATTTTATCTCGAAATTTATGATATACTCGTCGTCAAGACTGAGTATTCTCTTCATCGCTATACGCTTATGAACTCCCCTCATTACCACCGCTTTAAAGCCTAATATCTGAATGGTGATAAGCGGGGTCATAGCGACCATCGCGACTATACCGAAAGCGTCCGTCAATATTTTCCCCGAACCCGAAATGGTGTAACACGCGCCTATCGCGAGGGGAAGAATAAAACTCGAAGTGAGCGGTCCGCTCGCGACGCCGCCCGAGTCGAACGCTATCGCCGTATATATCCCCGGAACGAAGAACGAAAGTCCGATAGAAAGAAGATAACCGGGTACCAAATAATAAAGTATGTTAAAGCCTTTGACTATTCTCAGCATCGAAAGTCCGATAGAAATTCCTACGCCGAGACAAAGAGCGATAAGCATCGAAAGTTTGGAGATTCCGCCCGAGGTAACGTTGTCTACCTGTTTCGTGAGAACGTGTACCGCAGGTTCTGCGAGTACTACCACCGCGCCCAGAACGAAGCCGACGGCAATCAACGCGTAAGGGTGAGTCGAAGCGAGTTCGCAGCCGAGTTTATAACCTATCGGCAAAAACCCGATTTGCGCCGACGTAAGGAAAATGAGAAGTCCTATAAAGGTGTATATAACGCCTGCGCCGATATTACGCAACTTCTTCACGGGCAATTTAAGGAAAATCAAGTCGAGAAGAAGGAAGAAAACCACTATAAGTCCGAGAGCGATCGCAACTTCCTTGGCAACCGAACCAAGCGTTGCCGCGAGACTTGCGAAAAAGTTATCCGCTATCGCGTACTCGGACTCAGAAAGGTGGTAGTCCATATTTCCGCTCGAAAAAATACCGAGAATCATTACCGCAAGCATAGGTCCTATGGAACAAAGCGCGACTAAGCCGAAACTGTTTTCTCCCGATTTTTTGCCGCCTATCGTACTCGCGATACCCACGCCCAACGCCATTATGAACGGAACGGTTATGGGACCCGTGGTAACGCCGCCCGAATCGAATGCAAGGGGAAGAAAGTCGTCGTTGCCTATCACGAGCAACGAGCCGAACGCGAAAAGACACATATAGAAGAATATGAGTATATGCGACAGCGGAGTGCCTTTGATAATTCTGATAACCGAAATAACGAGGAATAGTCCTACGCCCACGCCGACCGTAACGGTAAGCAAAGTCGGGTTTATTTTCTCCTTGACCTGAGAAGCGAGAACGGTGAGGTCGGGCTCGGCGATTGTGATAAATACGCCCATAACGAAGCACGCGCCGATTAAAAGCGCGACTTTTTTAGACTTCGTAAGCCCCGCGCCGATATGGTCGCCCATAGGGGTCATAGCAACGTCTGCGCCGAGGTTGAAGAACGCCATTCCGAATATCAGAAGCGCCGCCGATATCGAAAAAATCGCAATTTCCTTTCCCGTAAGAGAAATCAGGGGGGTAAAATTGAGTATTATGACGATAAGCGCGACAGGGACTACGGACATAAGCGATTCTTTGAGTTTATCCCTGAACAACCGTAACACAAGCAACCTCCTCGTTTCGTAACTTCTTGATTTTCAATATCAAGTATATGTTTTTGTGTATTATATCATAATAGCGAAAAAAAATCAAGCGGAAAAATTTTTCGTTGACCCGCTTATTACAAAAAATTGCGTGAAAATTGACTATTTTATAAAATTGTTGATATTTTGCAACGAGACGATATTCCGGACGTAATTCCGAATGCCTTATTCTAAAAATTACGGACGTTTCCGGAAGTCTTCGTCTCAACGGTTTTTTATACAATAATTAACGATAAGCGAGCGTATAAGTCGATTATCTACATATTTTTCTTTACATAGCCGATAAAACCCCATTAAGTTTTAACGACGCAAAATTTGCCTTCTCTTTCGGGAAATGCGATGTAAACGTAAAGCC
>ERZ779875.1383-NODE-1383-length-16108-cov-5.651716_pt1 | contig 16108 bp, 12 predicted proteins | sample MGYA00511246_ERZ779875 | MGnify/ENA primary metagenome ERZ779875 (study PRJEB29588, sample SAMEA2155093) | human gut metagenome | biome: human gut; feature: human-associated habitat; material: faeces | place: Denmark | collected 2008/2010 ... | reverse complement strand
AAGGTATTTTTTATCGAGAATAAACCCTTCGAGGTTATACCATTCCCCGCAAACGAACGCTTCGACATAACTGTGAAAAATTTCTTTTGGTGCGGACTTATAAACAATGCCGGTCATCGCGCCTTTCTGCAGAATTTTATCTATCATAAAACCATGTATTCGACAAGGAATACCGCAGACGCGAAGAAGAGCCATAAAAAGCGTTCCCTTGGTATTGCATTGCCCGTAACCGTCTTTCAGCACCCGACTCGCTTTTACGCTGTCATCAACGTTGTATCCGAATAAAATCTCATCTTTAACGAAATCGTAAATCGCCTTCACTCGCTTTACTTCAGGCAAACTCTTCCACCCCCGTCTTTCTACAAGCAGTTGAATTTGCTCGGATGAATAATCGAGTATTTTTGTTTCTCTTGAAAATCTTGAACAATCGATTTTCTCCACTTTAATACCTCCACCGCCTACAATTCATTTACGACGTTCGAATTACAATTTAAATGTCCATATGCCAGCCAAGAATAATACGAACCCTGCAAAAACGACCCTTTACAAATAGCATTTTCATGTGATTACATTATACAGCAAAACGATGTAAAAGGCAAGCGGTTAGCACAAACTAACCTATTTATTGTAAACAGTATTGTTTCCTTTTTGATAATATTCGATAATCAGCCTATAATTTAACATAAAAATCTCCTTTTTCTTGCCCCTTTATGATACAGCAGTACCTATTGCTGTGTGTAAAAAAGCACTGACCACCCGCCCTTTTCAGGGTCTTTTTTCGTTCCAAATCGAGAAAAAGTAAGGAAAAAGGCAACCGCTCTTTTGCAAGAACGATTGCCTTCCTGACGTTTTATTGTAAAATACAGTGCTTTTTAGCCGATTTTGGCTATTTTTGCTTTACCTAGGCTTGCGAATATTAGCCTGCGCTCGTTATCTTTTCCCATAAGCAACAAATTGTGCGTCTCGCATTACGCTGTTATCGCAACACTATATCCCATAATTTATCTACCGTAGCGGTTGTATTTAATTTTTATCTTATTAAAGTTTTTCCCTTATCATTCTTTGGTTATATAAGCACCCTTACCGTTAAATCCTGCCATTGGTTTGGTCTAAACATACCGTCTTTTTCCTTTCAATAAGATCTTGCTTGCTTATAATCAATCGTAACTGCGCTCGCTTTTTCATCTTGGAAACAATTTATTTTTAATTCCGTTTGCAAAATAACAATAACGAATTTAATGCACTCGCCTTACAAATCGTATTACTTTCATATTTTTATGTATGCCTCTATTAATGCATGGTCACTCCCCGTCATTATCGCATCTTCATAATTATAATCGCATTCTATAATTAAAGAATTTTTGTTAACAAATAAAAAATCATATCTAACAGCGCCTCTTCTTCTAACATTATGCGAAATAGTTAAACATTTACCGTCCTTACATGTTGTTATATTATTTGCCACCACGTAAGCATCATACATTTCTAATTCTTTCACCTTTTTAAAAAAAATTTTAGCTCCCGTTCCATTTCTATCGTAAAACGTCATTTTATCAATGTCATATGAATCCACTTTTGGCTCATTGGCATCCATACCAATAATGTCCGGTTTATACTCATCTATAAATTCAGTAAATGTATCATATTGAATTGATTTTGCCCTCAGATAGCTGCATCCTGTAATTGAATGTAAGCCCAAAATTTTTATCTTTTTATTATCGTACACAATCTTCGCCCATATCGTTCTATCCGGGAAAATGTTACGTTCTATAACACCACTTTCCAATACCTCTATTGATTTGCTAAAGACCAACATCACCCCCAACCTTCTTGCCCCAGAATCATATTTGCTGGGTCTACGAAAATCTAATGAATAAACAAATGATTTTTCTTTTGAATATTTTTCCTTGATACATTGAGCAACCCACGGTCCGACTTCTTGCAAAATAATACAATAATCATTATGCACCTTAGAAAATAGAAAATCCATTTTCTTTTCCCAATCACCCATATAACTTATGTTCCAATCTATAATTTGTAAAGATTTATTCATTATCTACCTATTTTATTACCTGAAAAATTATTATTTGTCGATTCCCACAAGAATTTTATTTATTTCGGCACAAACAATTATGTGGGCTATATCGAATATTTTATATAGACTTGTTTTATAAATTAAAAAATGACCCGCCAACTCACAATTTTCCCTCTAATTAAATTTTGAAAGAATCAAATATTGGCCCTGAACACAAGCCGCTTTTTCGAAATTATATATTTTTACAAAAAAACCGCCCAATGAAAAGACATATTAAACATCTGTTTTTATAAAAACATCGCCATATAATGCGGAATAGTGAGTTTTACGTCGCTCACGCCAACGTTTCCGTCAACGATTTTATATGCCGCCGACGGTTTATATGCTTCTATAAATCTGTTCAGCGATTTTGTCGCGGTATTTCCCGCTTTCACTTCCACGGGAACCACTTCTCCGTTTTTTTCTATCAGAAATTCCAGTTCGTTGGAATCGTCGGGCTTATAATAATAAAGCGCGTAACCGTTTTTCACCAACGTTTCGGCGATAATATTTTCGTAAATACCGCCTTTGGCATTCCCTTTTATCGTGTTTTCAAGAATCGCTCTTTTGGTTTCAAAACCGTACATAGCGCACAGCAAGCCCGTATCGTTGATATACAATTTGAACTGATCTTCATCGGCGTTCGCCATCAACGGCAGATACGGCTCGTGAATATTGTAACACGGATTAACGATATTCGAGTCTTTCAGCCATTGCACGCTTCCGCCGTATTTTTTGCTCGTCTGCCCTTTCTCCACGGTGGAATACTGAAACTTCGTAATCTCTTTCGCGAGTTGTTTCGGAATAGCGTCGTAACACTTGCGCACCTTTATTTTTTCTGCGCCCTTTGCGTGTTTTGAAATATCGAAACGGTAGTTTTCGAGAATTTTTTCCTGCAAAGCGGCAACCTTCGTAAAATCGTGATTTATGGCATAATCGGCAACGACTTCCGGCATACCGCCCACCACCATATACTCACGGAACAGCGTTTCGTATTTTTCATTTAGCGCGAAAGGAACTTTTTCTTTTTTATCAAAAAGTTCTTTCAGATAAGAAATTCCGCTTTCGTACCCTTCCGCCCAAAGAAATTCCTCGAAATCAAGCGAATACATCGTAAGAAACGTTTCGTATCCGGTAGGAACGGATTCGGGTTCTTCCGTGTTTTCGTCGGCGTCTTCACCATACGTCAAACCTAAAAGGCTTCCGGAAGTGATAACGTCGAATCTCCCGTCCTCCGCAAGAAATTTCAACGCGGTACGCGCGCTTCCGCACGCCTGAATTTCGTCTAAAAATATCAGCGTATCGCCTTTAACGAGATTTACGCCGTTTATCATAGCCGTCATTCTTTTATAAACGGATTCGGCGTCCAACGTTCCCGCAAAAATCTGTTTTAATTCCTGATTTTTGATAAAATTGATTTCGACAAAACTTTTATACTCTTTTTTTCCGAACTCGCGGACAAGATAAGTTTTCCCGACCTGTCTTGCGCCTTTCACCATCAAACAGTTATTCCGATGCGTATTTTTCCACTCGACAAGTTTCTGATATGCTTTTCTTTTTAACATAACGTCTCTCCGAAATCAGATTTTATTACCGATATTATACTCCGTTTTTTTGTATTTGTCAACCAAAAAGGAATAAAATCGGATATTGTTTTTCAGAAAAAAGGAATAAAATCCGATATTGCTTTCTCGAAAAAGGGAATAAAATCGGAATATATCAAACTCAAAATCTGTTTTTTAATCTGAAAGCATTAAAAAACGCCGCCCTCCGCAAAAGCAAAGGACGGCGTTTCTCTTTCTGTCGGTAAAGTTACATAAACACTCTTACCATCAGGTCGTGCCATTGATTTTGCCTGAGCATTCCGTCCCGTTCTTTCCGGTAAGATTTCGCTTCTTTATAATCTATCGTAATACCGTGTTGCGTTCACGGGTTATACGGACAGTATTAACCCATTTGCGCGCCGCGTCTTAGCCTAAAAACACACCGCAATACTTGCAGGCAACCAAAACGCCGCTATTTTCGATGATTTGTTGCAAAGGCGAGAATAGTAGTACTGTACGTACACCGTCAGATAATTTGCAAAAAAGCGCGAAAATAGCAACGTTTTTGCAAGGTGCGTATTATTCTTACCCGGCATGGTCGCTTTTCTCCAGCCCGCAATCCGGTTTCATCCAGTTTACCCCGTCCAGCAAATGCATCCTCGAGACATATAAATCGTTCTTTATTTTCGGATTTTTCGCCATCCTTCCCGCCGCTTCGTCGGGAAGTCCTTTCAAAGCCTCGTAATACAAATCGTAAAACGTAAATCGTTTTAATCTTTTTTCTTCCATTTGCTCTCCTCGTTTTTTAATTTTTTTGTTATTTTTTTCGCCCGTTCACGGCGGGCGATACCGATTGTAATTTTTCATTTATCGCTCCTTTGTTAAAAATAAAAAATTGTCGGAATTTCTCCCGACAATCGCATACAAAAAGGAAGTCGGACGTTTTATCCGGCTTCCTGTTCGTTTTTATGTAATTGTGTATTTTAACAAATTTTAAGATTTAGATTTATCAATCCATTCTATCCATTGTTTTACGATTTCAATGACTTCATTTTCGCCGTTTTCTATATACACTGCGGCAATGCACGCCTCCATTGCGGTTGCAATGTATTTATACCTTCTTTTAGCATTTTTACCCTGATAATCGTAATCATGCGGTTTTTTCGTATCGTCCCCATCAAAATTAAGACAATTTAAATTTAATATATCATAGTGGCGAGCAATAAATTTTACCAACACCTCATCGCTTTCATATTGTTTTTTCCACTCGGTTAACTTACCTTTGAACCCGAAATTATCTTCATCTTCCCTTTCAAAGTAGATTTTACACAATACACATTTCAAGATTGCATCGCCGTATGTTGCCAATTCAAAATTTATTTCGTCATTATTTTGGCTATGCGTCGTTTTGTTTTTATACGACTTATCTGTTAATGCCCGAAGTTGTAACGGTGTTGCTCGATCGTTTTTCTTGGCGTTTAATAATTCCTCTATCTTATCCACTTTCTTTCTACTCCCCAAATTATTATAAAGCAGTTTTAATCTTTTCCCTCGTCGCTGTCCGTTTTCACTTCAAGCGCGGGCTTATCATTTGCATTAAGCGGAGAAATTACCGATTGTCCCAACTGACTTTCGATGTCCGTTCTTGCATTTTTTGCTACTTTTCCGCCACGTTTTGCAATCGTCTTGCTTTCTTCAAACGTATCGGGCTGTTCCCGTTTCGATATCGCCGTCGTCGTAACTTCCGCAAGCATATTCAGAACGAGTTCGATGTTCGTCATATTGTCGCGCAGATTTTCTTTTTTCAGCCCTTTGAGTTCTTTATATTCTTTAACGGATAATCCGCTCCACGCCTTCGTCATTTCGTTCGTTAAAATCGCGTAATCTTTTTCCTGCTCTATTCCGCGAGCTTTCCACTCGTCGGTCAGTTCTTTACTCATTTCTATCGTTTGAAGCCGTTGATTGATCCACCCCTCCGTATAACCTTTTGCTCGGTAAAAATCCGCGCCGCGAAGTATCGCCTTTTCGGGATCGGCTATTTCGTCAAGCCGCTCGCTTCCAACCTGCGCCAGCCACATTTTGAACGGTTCGGCTTTCGGCGACGGAATCGACTGCACAAGCCGCAAAACGCCTTTCGTATCAAGACAATCGGTCTCTCGCATTTTACCATCGGAAGCCTGCATTTTCAACCCGTGACAATTTGTCACGACTTCACTTCCTTCGTTTTTTAAGCGCTGTTTCAGTTTGCGCCAGTATGCGCCCGGATCTTTACTTGCCGAATCCGCCAGAACGTTGCATACGTCCACTACGGAAAAATACCATTCTTCTTCGTCTGCGTTCCATAAAGTCCGCACCTGCTTATTTTCAAACACTTTAATTTTGTTTTGCATTTTGATGTTCCTCCTGACTGCAAAAAAGTTTTACACCTATCAAGCGAATAAAACGTTTCCCGCGCTTTTCCCATTGACAAACTTGCTTATTCTCACACGCCGAAGAAACGCTCGAAAAAGGCTTTTAACTTTTCAATAATCGTCTGCTTCTTCTTTTCGCGATTGGTGTTCCCGAACCTTGAAATCGGCGGCATAAGTTTATCGATATCCGTTCCCGTCGTGCGCATTTCGCCGTCCGCAATCGCGTTATCCACAAACTTTTTCGTTTCGTCCGCTTTCAGTTTTTCTTCGGCAATAATTTCGTTTAGTTGCTTTTCTTTTTCCGCCGCTATGTAGGAATGCCATTCCGCCATAACGTCGTCAACGTCGTTTATCCCGTCGATAAAGTTTTCAATCAAAGCCTTTTTACTGCGCAGTTCAGGGCTTGCGTCGATAGATTTTTTTATCGTAATCAAAGTTTCTTTGTCGTTGCAATGCGAATCGTGATATTTCGTAACGAGTATCAGAATATAATCGATATTTATTTCAATCTGCTTTACGAGTTCGAGTTCGAATACAACGTCGTCTGTAATATCTTCTTTCTCTTCGTTCTCTCTCTTTTTCTTCCACTCGTCGCGAAGATCCTGATACCGCCCTAAATAATCCTGCAAATCTCTTTCCGAAAGAATTTCTTTTCCTTCAAAATCATCAAATGCGGTTAAAAGATTGCGCATTCTAAGCACCGCGCCAAATAACGCGATAAACTCTTTTTGTGCCTTTTCGCCCGTTATACGCTCTTCCTCAAGCGGGAATTTAGCGGTAAGTTTGGCAATCATATCCACAAATCCGTCGTGCTTATCCCCGCGATCGTCAACGTAGCCGTTGTAATAATCTTTGAAACCGCGCATTAAAACGATACCGCCCGCCTCTCTGTCGCCGAAAATCGAAATCGCCTCGTCGGTACGCTTTTGTAAGTTGCGGAAACATACGATGTTGCCGAAAGTTTTAACCGAGTTCAAAATTCTGTTCGTCCTCGAATACGCCTGAATAAGCCCATGCATTTTCAAGTTTTTATCCACCCAGAGTGTATTCAAAGTCGTCGCGTCGAAGCCCGTTAAAAACATATTCACGACGATAAGCAAATCGATATCCTTGTTTTTCATTCGTAAAGATACGTCTTTATAATAATTCGGGAACTTATCCGCCGAAGTATCGTAATTCGTCCCGAAATAGGCGTTATACTCCTTAATCGCACCCTCTAAAAAGTCGCGCAACGACGAATCGAGCGCGCTCGTATCGTCCGAATTTTCTTCCCCTAAAAATCCGTTGTCTTCCTCTTCGTTCGGCGCAAAAGAATAAATCGTAGCGATTTTTATCGCCTGTTCGGGGCGCGCTTTCATCTGTTTTTGAAATTCTGTATAGTAAAGCCTTGCCGCCTCTACCGAAGAAACCGCTAAAATCGAGTTAAACCCTTTTACGAACGTTTTATTTTTAATCTCTTGCGTGTCGAGTCCGTTTTTCGCCTTGGCGACCTCTTCCACGTTCACAAGCTGCCTGAATTGATACCCTTTGTCTCGCTTTGTTTTCTGCGCGAAATGTTCCAGAATATATGCAACGACTTTCGAAATTCTTTCGGGCGCAAGATATGCCTTTTCGCGGTCGATATCCCACACGTCTTTGTCGTCGATATCGGGTTCTTTGTCCATCGTTGTGATATAGTCCACGCGGAACGGCAAAACGTTTTTATCGTTGATAGCGTCAACGATAGTATAAGTATGCAATTTATCGCCGAACGCCTGCTCGGTCGTACGCAGATTCGGATTTTTAGAAGCCCCTGCGTTTACGGCAAAAATCGGCGTACCCGTGAACCCGAAAAGATAATATTTCTTGAAATATTTCGTAATCGCCTTGTGCATATCGCCGAATTGCGAACGATGACACTCGTCGAAAATAATAACGATTTGCTTATCGAATACGGCATGTCCGATATTCTTTTTCACGAACGTACTTAATTTTTGTATCGTCGTAATGATAATTTTCGATTCATCGTCTTCGAGTTGCCGTTTTAATACCGCCGTAGAAACGTTGCTGTTCGCCGCGCCCTTTTCAAAGCGATCGTATTCCTTCATCGTTTGATAGTCAAGGTCTTTTCTGTCAACAACGAACAAAACTTTTTCTATATACGGCAGTTTGCTTGCAAGTTGAGCCGTCTTAAACGAAGTAAGCGTTTTTCCGCTACCCGTCGTATGCCAGATATATCCGCCGCCCGCAACGCTTCCGTATTTTTTATAGTTATACGAAATTTGTATTCTGTTTAATATCTTTTCGGTTGCAACGATTTGATACGGACGCATAACCAAAAGCATGTTTTCGGAAGTAAACACGCAATATTTCGCCAAAATATTCAAAATCGTATGCTTCGCGAAAAACGTCTTGGTAAAATCGATAAGGTCGGGAATAATTCGGTTTTTCTCATCCGCCCAAAAGGAAGTAAATTCAAAAGAATTGCTCGTTTTGCTTTTTCTTTCGGATTTCATTTCCTTAATGTGGTTATCTCTCGTCGTGTTGGAATAATATTTCGTGTTCGTTCCGTTCGATATAACGAAAATCTGAACGTACTCGAAAAGTCCGCCATTAGCCCAAAAACTATCGCGCTGATAGCGGTCAATCTGATTAAACGCTTCCCTTATATTCACTCCGCGGCGTTTCAATTCGATATGTACGAGCGGCAACCCGTTTACAAGAATAGTAACGTCGTAACGGTTTTTATAGTTCCCACCGTTTTCCTCGTATTGATGGATAACCTGCAACTTGTTGTTGTGAATATTCTTTTTATCAAATAATTTAATATTTTTCGTTTCGCCGTTATCGCGATGTAAATTCTGTACGCTATCGTCTTCCTGAATACGCCGCGTTTTTTCAACGATGCCGTCGTTTTTGCCCGCGATACAGTTGTTATAAAACTGCTCCCATTCGGTATCGGTAAAGGAATAATTATTCAGTTCTTCCAACTTTTTGCGAAGATTCGGAAGTAATTCCTCTTTATTATGAATCGGCAAATATTCATAACTCATCTCCGTTAAAAGATGAATAAATTCTTTTTCGAGTTCTTCTTCCGATTGATAAGCGTCCGAACGTTTTTCTTCCGACTTATATTCGCTAACAACCGTACTTTCTTCACTTTCCGAAACAACGTTAAATACACTCATAATTTTCTCCTATTATACTATTTTACCAACGCAATAATCGCCACAATTATTGAAATTATAGAAGTCATCGCCGCAAATAGTCCAAACAAATAACTGTTATCCCTGATTTCATCCACTTCGATTGCCGCAATGCGAAACACTCGCGAAAATATTAATAACGCAACTCCCCAAATACCATTTAAAACTAAATCATACCATTTCATATGTACAACATTAGGAATTACCAATTGTTTAATAATACTCCATATTAATAAAAAAGCAATTAGAATGATAGAATACTCAATTAATTTGTACAATGCCAATAATGCCATTTTTACAAATGATGTCCCAGCATCAACATCCCTTGCATATTTTTTAGGAAAACATAACACTTTTAATATTGTTAAAACACCATATTTATTATTTTTTACTCCTAATCTTTTTTGATAGTTTTCTCTTCTCTGTCGATCCTTCAACTCTACCGCTTCCTGTTTCTGCTTGTCATATTCGGTCAAAGCATTTACTATAATTTTTGTAATACGCTCATCGTCTAATGTTGTCAAGTTATCAATTTTTACATTTTCAACTTTATTTTGATTCCTCTGTTTTTGTTTACTTTTCCCCATTGTTATTTTTTCCCTCAAACGTTAATAATTTATCTCTGTAATATTCGTATTGCTTTTGGCGATGTTCTATCTCGGCGGGCAAGCCAGCGCTTAAATCGTTACAAAGGCTATCGAATTTATCAAGAATTTCTACAATTTCTTTTTGTTTTTCAAGCGTTGGGATTTTTACCATTACATTCTGTAAATCACTGCGATTTACGGCAGGAACTCCGCCTTCCTTTTTTAACTCCAATATTTTACTCTTATTCGTCGATAGATAATAATAGAGATACTTATTCATTGTTTTGTCGTTTTTGCTTCTTATACAATAACATAAAGGACCAAGCCAAAAATATTTACTCTGATACCCAACAAAACCTATACCACCTTGCCCTCTTGATGGAGTCGTTATACAATCGCCTTCACAATTTGATATCGACGTATATCCGGAATTCGTTGTTCCGGCATTGATATATTCACACTTTGCAACATTTTCAAGAATATTTTCGGGCTTTGTTCCTGTATGAATATCGGCAATATCGCCCAAACGGACAAACGCAAACCCGTAAACGTACTGTAAAAGCCTAATCAGCCCTGCCCGTTCCGTTCCGTTCCGTTCCGTTCCGTTCCGTTCCGTTCCGTTCCGTTCCGTTAAAATGGTCGCATACTTGCCGTCGAATGTCAACAGTTTTTCGCGGTAATATTCATATTGTTTTTGTCTTTTTTCGATTTCCGCAGGAAGTCCTATCCCTAAATCGGAACAAATCGCGTCGAAGTTATCCAGCACCTTCACGATTTTTTCTTGCACTTTCATCGGCGGTATAGGAAATTCAAATTTATTGAATTTGTTCATATCGACCGAAGCAAAACTCCCTTGTTGCAAATTTTCCCGACAAAAATCTGCAAGAAGAAAACAATAATAGAACAAGTATTTAATGTTATACTTATCTTTATATTGATCTTTGAGCATTAAATATGTAAAACGCTGATTTGCTATTGATTCACATGTTATTAAAGCATGCTCGCCAATTGTCGCAGAGGTTGATATTATTATTGAATTTGCGGGAAACACTTTTCCTTTTATTGCCGAATACGAAACATGTTGTATAGAATCGTTTAATATTCTTCCATTTGCTCTAATATCTTCCACTCTGAACCACGGAATGTCATTTGTTGCCCAATATTCTTTATTACTTGTAGACGGCGTATATCCGTTTCGTGTATCGAATATATCCGACAACTTTTTTATTTCTACTTCTTGCTGATTGAAATTCAATAACTTATCTCTATAAAATTCGTACTGCTTACGGCGAGCTGTAAGCTCGGCTGTAAGCTCGGCTGTAAGCTCGGCGCTATACAGCGTGAAACTGTCCAAAATTCGGACTATTTCACGCTGTACCGGCAGAGCCGGCAACGGAATTTGCACTTGTTTCATCTTATCCTTAGAAACGTTATAACGAGTAACACCGCTCGCCGTTTTACCTATTTGATACCTTATGCTTTCAGCTCGAAATAAGTGTTTTGCAAAATCAGGCAATAAAATAGATTGATTATCAAGTCTAAAAAAGAAACAAAAACTATTTAAATACAATTTTTCGCTTGTTTTTGTTGTAATTACTGAAGAAAAACCACATTCATCAGGTGTTTCCGATGAACCTGTAAAAATAATATCGCCATATTGTAGCGTATTTTGTCTCTCCCCGGGATTTATTTTAACTCTATCCTCAATATCTAAATTTAGCGACGGGTTAGCATAGACATTTTTATATGTAATAAATTTTTCATTACCATTAGTAAAATCATTTTTTGATTTACCACTCAAACCGCCATAAAACTTTCCCAACTCGCCAAGTTTTTTATACTCCACCCCGTTCGGGCAAAATTCTTTTATCAATTCTTCTAATTTACTCATTCGCCTTCACCTTGCTCAACCATTCCCCACGCCATATTGACTAAATCGGCTTGTCTACTATCTTTTTTTAGCGTATATTTATTGTGAACAAAATCAAATTCCACAATCGTTTTCTGACCGTAAAAATATATAAATGAATATCTTTTTTCTCTACAATTTATACTTTTTATCTGCTCAAACAACTCAGACAACAACTCGGGTTGAATGTATATCGATGAATTGACGAACAAATCATATCTACTACATTCTTTGTATAGATTTTGATTTAACTTATCAACTTTTTTCTCCACCGCTTTAATAAAATGTTGCAACGGACTATCTGTCAAGTTGAGCGGATATGACACCGGTTTCCAACTTTTAATACCCTCTTGATATTCTTCTCCGAGTTGTTTCATACGTTCTATTGCTCGCTTTTGCTGTTGCGAATTTTTTTCATGCATTTTTGTCCATAACATCATCGCTTCATTTCTATCTTTGTCAACTGCTCTAACAACTTCGATTCCTATATTGTTTTTTCTATCAAACAAATCCGGCTTATCTTGCAATTGCAAATCGCCATATCTATCAGAAAAATATTCTTCAAGAATTACTTTGGCGAAACATTCGTCATATTTTAATTTTGTATGCAAAACTTCCTTATTTTTCATACTTTTACCCCTCTATCTCGACAATGATTTTATCTATTTCGTCGCGCAAAACTTGCTCGCGAGCAACGATTTCTTTCAGTTCGGCATTGAGTTTTACTATATCGATTTTCTCGCGCGTATCCTTTTGTTCAACGTAAGTCGAAACCGAAAGATTATAATTATGCTCATCGTTTCCGATAATCTCATTCGGTACGATTTTAGCAAAATGTTCTTCGTTTTCACGTTTGATATATGCCTGCAAAATTCTGTCGATATTATCGTCCGTAAGTTTATTATTGTTCGTAACCTTAATAAACTCGTTTGAAGCGTCGATAAAAATCACGTCGTTCGTCGCCTTCGAGTGCTTTAACACCATAATGCAAGTGGCGATAGACGCGCCGAAAAACAAATTGCTCGGCAGTTGGATAATACAATCGATTTTATTGTTATCGATAAGATATTTTCTTATCTTTTGCTCTGCGCCGCCGCGGTACATAATGCCGGGGAAGCATACGATCGCCGCCGTTCCGTTACTCGCAAGCCACGAAAGCGAGTGCATGATAAAAGCAAAGTCTGCTTTCGATTTCGGGGCTAAAATGCCCGCAGGGCTATAACGTTCGTCGTTGATTAAAATCGGGTTATCGTCGCCCGCCCAAGGAATAGAATACGGCGGATTAGACACGATTACTTCAAACGGCTCGTCATCCCAATGCGCGGGGTCGATAAGAGTATCGCCGTGCGCTATATCGAACTTATCAGGCTCGATGTCGTGCAAAAACATATTGATTCGGCAAAGGTTATACGTCGTGATGTTGATTTCCTGCCCGAAAAAACCTTGACGGATATTGTCTTTTCCGAGAATCTTCGCCGCTTTTAAAAGAAGAGAACCCGAACCGCACGCGGGATCGTAAACCTTGTTTACTTCCGTTTTCCCGACGATGGCAAGTTTTGTTAAAAGTTCGGATACTTCTTGCGGAGTGAAAAATTCGCCGCCTTTTTTGCCCGCATTACTCGCATACATACTCATTAAATACTCGTATGCGTCGCCGAAAGCGTCTATCGTGTTGTCCTGATACTTGCCGAGTTTCATTTCGGCAACGGTATTCAAAAGTTTTACGAGTTTTTCGTTGCGCTTGGCAACCGTCGCGCCGAGTTTATTCGAGTTTACGTCGAAATCTGCGAAAAGACCTTTGAAATCGTCTTCGCTGTCGCTGCCCTGCGCCGAACTTTCGATATTTTTAAATACTTTTTCAAGCGTTTCGTTTAAATTTTCGTCCGCAGCGGCGCGCTCGCGAACGTTGCAAAAAAGTTCGGAAGGAAGCATAAAAAATCCTTTCGACTTAACAAGTCCTTCTCTTGCCGTTTCCGCATCTTCATCAGGCATTTTCGCATAATCAAACCATTCGTTTCCCGCCTCGCGTTCGCCTTCGTTTATGTATTCGGTAATATTTTCGGAAATATACCGATAGAACATCGTACCCAAAACGTATTGCTTAAAATCCCACGCGTCAACGCCGCCCGCATGCACGAGATCGGTCGCCGCATTCCAAATCATTTTGTGTAATTCCGCCCTTTCCTGCTCTTTTTTTATGTCAGCCATTTCGCTTTTCTCCTGTATACTTTTTCGTTCTTTCTATTTTATCATACAAAACATGACAACTACGGTCATAATTAAAAAATTTTTCTTGAGTTTTGGCAATTATTTTTCGTCGTCCACGATTTCGACGATATCGTCAAGCGTACAGCCAAGTGCCGTGCAGATTTTTATAAGCACGTCGGAATTTACGGAAACGCCGTCTTTTTTCATTTTTGCAAGCGTTGCGGGGCTTACCTTTGCGAGCGCGGCGAGTTCCTTGCTCTTCATCTCCCTGTCTATCAGTAATTTGAATAATTTTTTATAACTTGCTGCCATAATACACCTCATTGACTACTTTATTCGATTATAACATAAATAAAAATGCTTGCCGGCAAGGGCATTTTTATGATTGCTTTCAATCTCGCAGCCGCGCCGAAGGCGCGGGGGAAAGCGAAAGCTTTCGTTTTGCAGAATTGCAAAACTTTGCGTTCATTATAACATTTTTCGGTATGTTTTGCAATAGGTATTTGAAATAAATTCAAAGAAGTTTTAATTTCTTTCACTTTTTTCTATCGCTTATAATTTTGCTTTCGTCCAGTCCAAGCGATTTCAGCCACATTTCCTTTTCCGTCTGAATCACGGAATACATCACCTTATCGCTCTCGCAATAAGCCAACAAAAAATTGTAATTTTTCAATTTTGTCCTGATTTTGTCATCCGGATCGTCAACCTGTATTTTCGGTCGGCGGTAATCGTTATACGAAGTCAGAAACACTTTCCAACTATACGCCGCAAGATTCTGTTTCGCCGCGCGTTTGCAATACCTCCGCCAGCAAAGTCTGATTGACGAACGGTGCTTAACCATCTGAAACTCTTCCCACTTAAAGTCCGGAATCAGATACCCGTCTCCCGCTTTCGCTCTTTCGGGGAAAAGTAAATAAGCAAGTTCTTTTTCGCTCATTCCGCTCAGTTCGTCAAGTCCGATACCGATAGCGTCTACTCTTTTCAAAACCGTCCAGACGGTCGTGCGCGAACAATCGCAAAGCGTAGCGATCTGCGTGCGTTTGTTTCCTTTTAAGTAATACTCTATAATCAATTTATATTTCGACATAAAATACCTCTCTTTTGTCGCCCTCTTTTACATACAACAGTATATATGGAAAAATGTAACATTTGAGGAACCACCCCCTAATTTTAGCATGTTTTCCGATTTTCGACCGCTTTCAGAAGAGTAAAAAAACAGCCAGACTCAAGCGAGAATGGCTGGTTTTCATAAAATTCAGTATTAAAATGCCGGAATTTAACCGTTTTCCGCCCAAAGCTTACGCCCTCGGATTACGGATGTTCGCCTGGGCGGCGGCAAGACGCGCGATCGGTACTCTGTAAGGCGAGCAGGATACGTAATTCAAGCCGATTTCGTGGCAGAACTCGATGGACGAAGGATCGCCGCCGTGTTCGCCGCAGATTCCGCAGTGAATGTCCTTTCTCGTCTTGTGTCCGAGTTCGACAGCCATCTTCATAAGTTTGCCTACGCCGACGGTGTCCAGACGAGCGAACGGATCGGATTCGTAAATCTTAGCCGCATAGTAGGAGGGAAGGAACTTGCCCGCGTCGTCACGAGAGAATCCGAACGTCATCTGAGTGAGGTCGTTCGTTCCGAAGCAGAAGAATTCCGCTTCCTTAGCGATTTCGTCGGCGGTGAGAGCCGCTCTCGGGATTTCGATCATCGTTCCTACTTCGTACTTAAGGTCTACGCCGGCTTCTTTGATGACCGCGTCGGCAGTTTCTACGACGGTCTTTTTGCAGTAAGCAAGTTCTTTGACTTCGCCAACTAACGGAATCATAATTTCGGGAACGACATGCCAGTCGGGATGACGTTTCTGAACGGCGATAGCCGCTTTGATAACCGCCTTGGTCTGCATAACCGCAATTTCGGGATAAGTTACCGCAAGACGGCAACCTCTGTGTCCCATCATCGGGTTGAATTCGTGAAGCGAATTGCAAAGTTGTTTGATTTCGGCAACGGTCTTACCCTTAGCCTTAGCCAGAAGTTTAATATCGGCTTCATCCGTGGGAACGAATTCGTGAAGCGGCGGATCGAGGAAACGAATCGTAACGGGTTGTCCCATAAGCGCTTCCATAAGACCTTCGAAGTCTGCCTGCTGCATCGGCTCGATTTTGTCAAGCGCGGCAACTCTTTCTTCAACGGTTTCG
>ERZ779875.1374-NODE-1374-length-16182-cov-6.610281_pt1 | contig 16182 bp, 18 predicted proteins | sample MGYA00511246_ERZ779875 | MGnify/ENA primary metagenome ERZ779875 (study PRJEB29588, sample SAMEA2155093) | human gut metagenome | biome: human gut; feature: human-associated habitat; material: faeces | place: Denmark | collected 2008/2010 ... | reverse complement strand
GATAGACTGCCACAACCTCCCATCCCTGCTTTTCGCAGTATTTTTCCAGCATATCCCGCTGGTTGGCAATACTGGCGCTCTCCCCGTCAAGGTCATCGTCTTTGGAAAGCCTGCAATAGATGGCTGCCCGGAAGCTGCCTGCCAGTATTGCGTCCATGTCTGTATATTCATATCCGTTCATCATAACCGTTTACCCGCACAATCCAGACGGAACACGGTTCTTCTGAACCTCATCCTTATTATACTCTAAATCTTGTGTTTTCGCAAGATTTTCTTTGCTGGTATTCTGCCCATATTTTTGGGCAATCAGGCTCACAAAGACGTCTGTGGCGTCCAGTTCGCCGTCAAAAACTGTGGTAACATGAATCTCTGTTTTCGTTTTTGCCATAGGCAGTTATCCTCCATAATAGAATAAGCCAGACAAGGAGAAGGTCGGCAACGAAGTCCGGCAACGGGCTTCAAAAAACCTGAAAACTATCTCTGTCTGGCAGTTTGGCTCTTATTTTTATTTTCTTTTATTTTTCTGTTGTTTTGGTTGCTGATAAGGGGAAAAGCCCGCAGTTACGGGGGGTTTCCCGGCAACCGGCTCGGCAACGGGAGTGCAACAGGGTCGGCAACCGGCTGCATTTTTCAGAAGGGAAGCTCCATCTGTTCCGTGACTTCCTCAAATCCTTCCGGGATTTTTTCAGCTCCGTTGCTGATGTCCGTTGCTTTCGTTTCACGCTCCCAGCCCTTTTGCCTGCCGTATTCCGGGAACACACGGGGGTTGGAAAAGTAATTCCAGCCCGTCACGCAATGGTTCATGATGTCGTTGACTTCCCGGATTTCCCATTGCTTCGGCTCGTCAAAGGGGTGGTTCAGGGCTTCCTTGAAAAGCTGCTTGGAACACACCATGCCGCCGGTATAGCGGTCAAGGTATGCCTGTATCATCCCGGCCTTGGTGTCCTCCGGCATGAAATCCCGCTGGTGTTCTTTGAGATAGCGCACCATTTCCGGGCTGAAAGACAGCTTAAAATCCCCGCTGCGGTAAACCGTCATGGCTTCTGCCCAGACCTGTGCAAGATAGGCTCTGGAAGCGGCTTCGTCCTCCAAAATGTGAACCTCGGCCTGTTCCGGGTACACCATGACCGGCAGGAAGCGCCGGTTGCCGGAACGGTCAAGGGGCAGGAAGTCAAGGGCATTGGAAGTGCCGCCGAACACACATTGCCGCAGCCTGTCCTCCGGGTGGGTTTCGTATGGGATTTTATAGACCTCCTTCTGTCGGCTCAAAAAAGACTTGATTTCCTCAATGCTCTTGGCGTTTGCGGTGGCGATCATCTCCGACATCTCAATAATCCAGTGGCCTTGCAGCTTGCGGTACACATTGTCATCGTCCAGCTTGCGAAGGTCATCGGAAAACCACTCGTCTTTCACAGCCAGCAGCCGGAAAAAGGTGGATTTTCCGGCTCCCTGACCGCCTACCAGACAGAGCATGACTTCAAACTTGCTCCCCGGCTGAAATACCCGCCGGATGGCTCCCATCATAAACAGTTTCAGGGCTTCAAAGGTGTACTCGTCCGTGTCTGCTCCCAGAAAGTGATGCAGAGCATAGCGGATGCGCTCGGTTCCGTCCCATTGCAGACTGTTCAGATAATCCCTGACAGGATGGTAGCGGTTTTCATTGGCTACGATCTGGATTGCATTTTCTACTTTCTTTTCGCTGGTCAGTCCGTAGTGTTCTTCCAGATACAAAAGCAAATATTTCATATCCATATCGGTCAGAGTGGCGCTGGTCCGTTCCCATCCCAGCGGCTTCACAATATCCACCCTTTCGGAAAGAATGTTGTAGCTGACTGCTCCACGCAGCAGCGGGTCACGCTGGAACACTGTCAGACAGTTCTTGATGCTGTTCTTCACGCCGCCTTTCTGCGTCCCCTCCAGCATTTCCCGGATTTCTTCCTGCGTCTGCGCCGGTTCCATTGCGTCCATCGTCCGCATAACTGCTTCCTGCGCTGCTGGCGGTAAGTTCTGAAATTCGCTGCTCAAGCCGCACCACCTCCTTTCCCTGTTCGGCAATCAGCGCCGCTTTTTCTTCCATTTCTCCAAACAACAAAATATCCAGCAGATATTCTACATAGCTGTTTTTTTGCAATGCTTCCACGAAAAGAGGATGCCAGGCGGCATCCTGTGGCTGTGGAGCATATTCGATTTTCCAGCGTTCCAATAGATGCAGATAGTCACATAGCACTTTGAAGCAATGCTGTTCCGCCTGCCGTAACCTCTGCTCCGGCGTAGGCTTGGGCGGCGTTCTCTTTGCTGCCGGTGTGCGGATGGCTCCGTCATAGGGGATTGAAAAATCCTCTGCCAGTCTGACCGCCGCATCCCGTTTTCCCAAACCATGCAGGGAAGCGGCAAAGTCGATCACATCCCCGGAAGCGCCGCAGCCGAAGCAATAGTAGCGGCTGTCCACTTTCATGCTGGGCGTTCTGTCATTGTGAAATGGACAGCAGGCCATGCCATTTCTCCCTACCCGTATTCCATAGTAAGAAGCAGCCTGCCGGGTAGTGACGGACTGCTTCACCGCTTCAAACACATTCAAATGCTTCCTCCCGTAAATGTCATAGTTCTATATCCTGTTTCTTTTTCGGCGCTTCCTGTTCTGGCTGCCGCCGCTGCAATACCCGGTCAACGCAGTACTGTACTCGGCGCATTTTCATTAAATCCTCCCGAAGCGGCTTATACTGCGGGGACAGCTTGGCATACTCCGCTTGCAGCCGGTCATATTCCTGTTTCCATGCGGCCAGGGTGATGGGCTTCCTGTCCAGCTTCTCTTTCAAAATCCGGCGGGCCGTATAAAACAGCCGCAGATCAGCGTCATGGGCGGTTTCAAATTTCTCCCGCTGTTTTTTCCACTTGATACCGTTCAGCTCGTCATACACCGGCTTCAGCCGCTTGTAGTTCTCGGCCTGCCGTATCAACTCCTGCAATTCTTTCATCCGGGCTGACTTCGCTTTCATGGTGTCGCTCAATGTGTCAAACTCTGTGCTGACAGCAGACAGGCGGGATTCCAACGCTTCCAGCGTCAGCAGCTTGTTTTCCATCAGGTAGTTGACCGCTTCCGCAAATTCTTTCAGGTTCTTGCCCTTAGCTTTCTGGCTCCATGCCCCGGCGTTTCTGTCCTGATAATAGGAGATCAGCAGGTCGGCAAGGCTCGGTGTCTTAGGCTTGGAAAGTTCCTCTTTGACTTCTGAAATCCAGCCGAACAGGGATTTAATTTTCTTTTTTATGTCCAGCATCAGCCGGTTAGTCGCCTTAATCCAGCGGTTCAGTTCGCCCTTGTCGGTACGGATGCCCTTTGCTTCCATCTGCCGGACAGTCGGCCCCTCATGGACGGTGGGGATCAAGTCAATCCCCTGCCGCACATAGGAGCGGTGGTCAATACGAACATCCAGCCCCTTTTTCGCAAACTTTTCATTGACCATCCGGCACCATGCTTCCCGCCATTCTTCCAGCGTTTCCGGGCTGCCCCAGTCGGTAGTGGGTACGGCGTTGAACATGGGCTTGCCGTTCCTATCCAGCACCCGGTTTCCCTCATCATCCAGCACATATTCCCGGCGCTGCTTCTGTCCCCATGTGCCGTCTGGATTGATGGGGCGCATGGTCGTCATCACATGGAAGTGCGGGTTGGGGATGCCTCCGTCCTCCTTGTCCGGGGCATGGACGGCAAAATCGGCAACCATTCCTTTGTCCACCAGACAGCGCTGCACAAACTCCCTCGCCAGCGCAATGTTTTCTTCCATCGAAAGTTCATTCTGCAAAGCAATATCAAAGCTGTAAGCAAGCTGCGCTTTCTTGTGTTTCTCTACTTGTTCCACCGTATTCCACAAGGTCGCCCGGTCCTGGTATTCCAGCGGGGCATGGGGCGGCAACAAAATTTCGGAACAGATCACGCCGCCCTTGCGGGTGTAGTCACTGTACTCGCCGTAGTAATCACTGTAAAGACACTCCCCGGCCCGGTAAGCTGCGGCGGCAATGGCGCTCTGTCCGGCGCTGCGTCTGATCTGGCTGACCGTTAAATGATAAAGCGCCATCGTCAGTTACCATCCTGCGGCTGGCTGTGATTTTCAACCGCAAGCCGTACCATGTTCTGAACCGGCTGCCATTCGGCAATGCGCTCCATCAGGGAATAAAATTCCTGCTCGGTCAGTATCTTCACTTCCGGCATGACGCTCTCAATCGCCGCCCCACGGGTAATCAGCCGATGGCTGCGCTGTTTGCGGGAACCGCTGTCCAGATAGGATTTTCGGTTTTCCAGTCGGCGCAACTTTCGTTTTTCCTGTTCCAGTTTGACGGTGTTTTTCTCGTACTCTCTCTGCAATTCTTCCAAAGATTTGCTCATGTTCTCACTCCTTTGCTCTGAAATAAAAATGACCGTATGGATAACGGTCAGGGTGTCGGTATTCGTCTATCAAACCCGATGAAAAGATGCAGACGCAAAGCGGGTGTATCTTTTCATCGGGTGCGCAGGGATAGCCGCTTTAGCGGCGCAAGGGGTGCAGCCCCTTGTACGGAACGAAGTGACGCAGGCCCCCGGATTGCTGATGCTGTCAGCGGTCAGGGGGCGGCTCCGCAGGACGCACGATACATGGTCGTCAGACTATGTATAGAAGTGCGCCCTTTGTTCCAAAGGGATTTCTGCCGTTTCCGGCTCTGCTCCGTTTTCCCTCTTTTTTTCCGCTCCTTTGCGGGAACGCTTGGAAAGATACTTCGGACATTCGATCACGACTGCCCGGAAGCTCTGCTTGCAGTCACGGCGGCATCTGCGGCATAGCTCGTTATAAGTGACACGGCTGCGGTCATTTAAGAAGAAAGACCACTCCAACCGGCGCTTCTTGCTCATTCTCGGCGTAATTGGCTCCTTTCCCCGTTTCTATCCGACATACGCAGATAGACGGTTTTGGTGTAGCGTTTCGGTGTCATTTTCAAGGTTTTTCCCCTCTGTATGCGCCTTTGAAAATGGCGGCAGTATTCCAGATAGGGAAAGATACCATGCGCTCATTTGTTGCCTTTCGGTACGGTTTCCGTACCCTTTTCCATCCAGTCAAAGAACGCCTTTTTACTGACCTTAATCAGCCTGCCGCTTCTGAACGCCGGAAAACCGGGGGTGTGAACCAGCTCATAGGCGCTCACTCTGGAAATTCCCATAATGCGCCGGATGTCCGCCACGTCCAGCACCAGCGGAAGATCATCATAATTTTTTAATCTCTTGTTATCGCTCATTTAGTTCCTCCCATATTAAAATCAATTCTCTTGCTTCCTGTTGCCGTTCTACCCAAAAGCCGTTATCCTGCCCCATTCCTGCGGCGTTTCCTTGCATTGGTGCGCCGGATGCGTCACTTCTCCTGCCGGTCATATCCCTTTTGGACGGTCATTTACTTGCCAAGGTACTACATGGAACGAAATTACCATGTGCAATTATCATAGCGACTTCTCCTTGACGAAACAATACTTTTACGATACTATGAGTGTAACTGATATAACAGAATTATAAAATTACCATAAGCAAAGGTAGGAAAATAGAATGGAAATGGAATTTGTGCGGCATGAGCCGTGTTATGACCGGATTTTGTTCGTCCTGACGCTGGACAGGAAGAAAATGAAAGAGCGGATTTTAATTGGGGAAGAATTACAGGTGCGCTTTCGATTACAGGGGGATATGGATGCGGATGTGCTGTGCGATACAACACGCCCGCTTGGAACGTTCCTTGCAGAGTTTGAACATGACCCTGACGGGGAATGGAACCGCTTTGGCCTGGCTCCGCTGAGGGATGCCCTGCACTCAAACCGCTGGAAGCAGCCAGCCTTAGAGCAGGCCGCAGGGGAATTTCTGAAAACAAAGTTTGATACCGGCGATCCGCTGCGGATGTATGCTGCGTTCCGTATCTGGAATGGCTATCTGCTGGCAAGGGAACCGGCGAAACGTGCGGAAGCCTGTGACCGCTTCATGGATAAAATTAGTCACTTTACCATGACCTTTCAGCAGAGAAGCCCGCTTCAATTTGACAGCGATACCGGTAGGCCGCAGCCGTTCCATATTTCCAGCCGGATATTCGGCTCCGTACCGGCAGCGGAAACACGGCTTGACCTTTGGTATCCGGACAACCGGCGTACGACAGAATGTGTCGCGGCCTATACCACGTTCTATCCGCTGATAACCTACTATCTGAACCGGCTGAATGATTGGGGGTTGTGCTTCCGAAAATGCAAAGTCTGTGGACATATCTTCCTCGCAAAAAGCCAGCGGTACGAACTGTGCAACGACAAATGCAGAAAGAAGCAGGCACTTCAAAACAAGAGGGAGTTTGACGAGAGGGCAAGAGAAAACAACTACGATTTGCTCTACAAAAACGAGTGCCAGAACTGGCGCAACAAGATCAACAAGGCAAAAAGGACAGCGGGCTTCCCGGCTGACCGGCTGGAAGAAATGCTGACCGCTTTTGAAGCGTTCAAGAAAGAAGCGTTGCAGAGAAAACGGGCTGTAAAAGAAAGAACAGCCAGCCCGAAAGAATTTACGGACTGGTTGTATCAGCAGAGTAGTATTATTGTAGAATTGGCCGAGAAATCCTCTTGAAATCCCTTGCTTTATTTCGCTCAAACGAATATAATTATATCAGTTTTCAAAATCCAAAATACAGGTTCGAGGTGCCGCAAGTGAATGGGTATATAACAGTTCAGGAAGCTGCTGAAAAATGGGGCGTAACGCCGCGTCAAGTTCAAATTCTTTGTAAAGAGAACAGAATTGTTGGCGCTATGCGTATGAGCCGCATTTGGATTATTCCTGAGAATGCTCAAAAACCGACCAATACCAAACGAACTTCAAATAAGACGGGAGGAAAAAAGTTTGCTGCAACGCACTCTGTATAAAAAACAAAATATCGACTTGTCCTCCGCGCCTTGGACAATGCATGAATTCTTTGCCGGAAGCGGTTTAGTCGCCTACGGCTTAAAAGGTATGTTTGCACCAATTTGGGCTAACGATATTAGCGAACAGAAAGCGGCTGTATATGAAGCTAATTTTGGTTGCGAACATTTTGAACTTGGCGACATAAAAGATGTGAATGGTAGGGATTTGCCTTTTGCTCATTTATCTTGGGCCAGTTTTCCATGCCAGGATTTGTCTTTGGCTGGTTCTTTAGGCGGTATTCACGCATCCAGAAGCGGATTGGTGTGGGAATGGCTACGTGTGTTGGATGAGATGGAAGAAAAGCCACGAATATTGACTTTAGAGAATGTAACCGGCTTGCTTTCCACAAATGGCGGCGATAATTATCGGGTTCTCCATATGGCACTTGTGGAGCGTGGTTACGACTGTGGAGCTATCGTTTTAAACGCTTCCCATTTTGTTCCGCAGTCAAGACCGAGGGTTTTTGTTATTGCTGTGCAACATGGATATGCAATCCCGGCGTATCTGACCGGAGATGCCCCTTGCTGGCTGCATAATAAAGCTGCCTCTGATTTGGGTCGGTCTTTACCCGGATGGATTTGGTGGCAAGCGGAGAAACCTCCGCGCCGCCACAGCACATTAAAAGATATTATTGAAGAAGAAACAAAATTTGATAAAGATACTGTCCTGCCGCTTGTTCCAGAACGGCACCAGATCAAGCTAAATGAGCATGACACGGTTTATGCTACGGGCTATCGCCGAACACGTCATGGAGAGCAGCAGCTAGAATTGCGCTTCGATGGTATTGCCGGTTGTTTACGAACGCCAGAAGGCGGAAGTAGCAAACAGTATTTAGTTGTGAAAAAAAATGATGAGATTCATGCTCGCCTATTGACTGTTCGTGAAGCCGCTCGATTGATGGGAGCGCCGGATAGTTTTATTCTCCCCGGTAGCTACAACGATGGTTATAAAGCGATGGGAGATGCTGTCGCAATGCCGGTAGCTCAATTCATAGGAGAAAATTTCCTAACAAAACTTGCGGAGGCCGTATACGATGATTAGTACAGAAGAAAGATTAAAAGCATTTCAAGAGGAAAATAATATCTATACGAAAGGGCCGCTGTCGCTAGTAGTTCAATTTACTCGACTTGTTCAGAACAAGGATTTTCCCTTAAATCCAGACGATTTTCAAACAAGCAGTAAAGGACAGGTTGCTGGACTTGGCGGCGGTAATCTCAAAAAAATATTAAAAGAGCATGGCATTACACAACAATTATCCGCAGAAGGCGGGCGCACCAGTCGCGGAAGTATGGGGTTAATGATAAAGTACGTTGATTTTCTCAACGCATGGAACGAAGAAGAAACTGTTGATTTTTCAATCGTGGAAGAATTTTGGGCGGAACAAGTTAGAGAATATTTCAGAAATCAGCCGTTTGTTTTGACCGCCGATACTTCCAAAACTATTGGAGCAAACTTAGACGAACTATTTGAACAGGCTAAGAAACGTCAGAAACAAAATCCGGGAACGCAGTATTTGGGAACGGTTTTGCAGCACTTAGTAGCCGCGAAATTATGTCTTATTATGCCTGAAAATGCATTTGAGATTCATGGCGCTTCTGTTGCGGACGCGCCAACTGAACGAAGCGGCGATTTTGTTATAAACAACACGATTATCCATTGTACAACAATGCCCGGCGCTTTGCTGATTGAAAAATGCAAGGCGAACTTGCGCGGCGGATGCCATCCTGTCATCATTACAATTTTTGAGCGTGTACATACAGCATTAAATCTTGCGGAAGATGCGGGCCTTGCCGGGCGCGTTGAGGTTTGGGATATTCAGCAATTCCTTTCGTCCAATGTATATGAACATAGCCTTTTTGATGAAAGCAAGAGAAATTCTACGCTTTCAGATATTATTGGTCGTTATAACGAAATTGTTCTTGAGGCTGAAACTGATCCGAGCCTTCGCATTGAGTTTGAGGCGAGATGATTTATCATGGCGGATATTTTTAATAATGAAAAACGCTCTGAAATCATGCGAAAAGTTAAATCAAAAAAGAACAAATCAACAGAACTGCGATTGATAGACATATTTAAACAGAATGGTATTACTGGATGGAAGCGCAATTATCCGGTCAAAGGACATCCCGATTTTGTGTTTCTAAAAGAAAAAGTTGCAGTATTCGTAGACGGTTGCTTTTGGCATGGTCATGATTGCCGAAATACACGCCCGGCAGAAAATAAGGAATACTGGCAAAAGAAATGCGAACGTAATATGAAGCACGATAAAGATGTGACTGCCATGTTTGAGGCACGCGGATGGAAAGTTCTGCGTATTTGGGAATGCGAATTAAAAAAGAGAAACGAAACTATATTAGTCGAAAAAATTCAGTCAATATTGAGTCGTTCTTCTGAAAGGACACAACGATGACAATTAAAGCTGTTGATTTATTTTGCGGCGTAGGCGGGCTTACCTATGGTTTGCAAAAAGCGGGAATTCCAGTTGTAGCAGGAATTGATATTGATGATTCTTGCGAATACGCTTATACTCACAACAACAACTGCACATTTATTCATAAAAGCGTTGAAGATGTCACAGGAAAAGAAATACGCGCCCTTTTGCGAGGCGCTGACGTTAAAATACTCGTCGGATGTGCGCCATGTCAACCTTTTTCAAGCCATCAAAAAGATAAGCAAAACCGTTCTAAACATAAAGACTGGAAATTACTATACCAATTTGGGCGGTTGGTGGAAGAAACTCGTCCCCACATAGTATCAATGGAGAATGTGCCAGAATTAGAAAAAGAAAAAGTTTTTAAAGATTTTGTTTCCACGTTAGAAGGCTTGAATTATATTGTAAATTATCAAGTTGTAAATGTCGCAAATTATGGCGTACCGCAACGGAGAAAAAGGTTGATTTTGCTTGCGTCGCGTCGCAAAGAAATAAAACTTATTGATGCAACACATCAAAAACATCTGACAGTTAGAGACGCTATTGGTAGCTTACCGAGAATTTCCGCTGGAGAGGCAAATGAAAACGATAGGCTTCATATTTCGCCAGCACTCTCTCCTATCAATTTGGAACGAATACAACATTCCGTTCCCGGCGGTACATGGCGTGATTGGCCTGAACGTTTAGTATTAAACTGCCATAAAAAAGAAGGCGGAAAAACTTATGCATCAGTATATGGTAGAATGAAGTGGGATGATTTGTCTCCTACTATCACCACACAATTTATCGGTTATGGAACCGGACGTTTTGGACATCCAGAACAGGACAGGGCGATTACTTTACGGGAAGGCGCTATTTTACAGTCTTTTCCTCCTGATTATCAATTTTCGCCTAGCAATGTTGAAGTTCCGATAAGGAAAATAGCACGCCATATAGGAAATGCTGTTCCGCCTCGTTTGGGCGAAGTGATTGGAGAAAGTATAATTAGAAGTTTACCTAAAAAGAGACAAAAGAAAGCGACGATTGCAAATGAAAGAGAAAGAATACAAACTTAATATTGATCCCCGTATTTTGGAATTATTAGGTCCAAGCCTGTATACAAACATTTATTATGTGCTAGCTGAATTAATTGCTAATGCTTACGATGCAGATGCCCACAATGTATATATCATTGCTAACAAGGATGATATTACCGTTGAAGATGACGGCAAAGGAATGTCATATGCTGACGGCGATATCCAGAAATACCTTAATGTTGCCGCGGTTTCTAGAAATACCGATGCCGAATCTCTAACCCCTATGAAACGGAAGAAAATGGGGCGTAAAGGCGTAGGAAAACTAGCTGCCCTATCGGTTTCTGAGAACGTTCTTATAAAGACGATTTCAAATGGAGAAAAATCAGGGTTTGTATTATCTCGCCATATAAACGACAATAATTTACTTGTGCCGCTCACTGACGAGCAAATTTCTTTCGAAAGAGTATCTGGCAACGGTACTTCTGTCGTTATGCAGAATCCGCAGTACAAACTTCATAGTACATTAAAGGCAATTAAACGCAATTTACTTAAGATATTCCCGTTAGTAAATGAGAAGTTTAAAATTCACCTAATTCGGGGAACGGAAGCGGAAACCATTGAGAACTTTGATAAGGAAATGATTTCAGAACTCTCTACTCTAATTACTTTAGGGGATGAATTTACATATCTTAATGATTTTTTCCAGACGCCATATGGAAATGAAATAGCAGAACTCCGCAAAAATAAACCTTTAGCAACAATGCCCATTAGTATGGATGACAAATCTGGTGTTGAACATACATATAACGTAGAAATCAAAGGATGGATAGGAACTTATACATCAACTCGCGGCAGAAAAGTAGAGTTAACGGATTTTCCTGATAATTTTATTTCTCTGTATGCCAACCAAAAAATGGGCGAATTTAATATACTTCCTGTTGTTGGACAAAATAAATTGAATGAAGTCTATGTCGTAGGTCAACTTCATGTTGATATTTTTGAACTGACGGAGTTACCCGATATGGCTCTAAGCAATCGTCAAGGATATAAAACGGATGATCCTCGCTATCAGGCGGTACTAGATTATGTTAGAAAAACTTTATTGCCTGATATCTTGAAAATGCGAGATTTGTTTGTGTCTTTGGGCAAAAAGAAAAAAGAAGAAAAAAAGCTAGAACAGCAACGTCAAAACGAAGCTTCATTTAAAAAGTCGGTAGATACTTTCAGAAAAAACACCGCTAAGAAAGCAGCTCAAAAAATTTCTTCTCGTTTAGGTATTAGTACAGAGCAAGCTGATGAAGTAGAGGCAATACTTTCTGATGAAATAAACACCAACAGTCCGGATATGGGGATTAAAAGCATTATTGATTCTCAAAAGAAGAAATTGCTAATTAGTCAGACATATCGAGACAAGGATTTGGCGGATATTATTTACAATATGTTGGTATTTAACAACGTACCGCCCGAAGATATAATTTATACAAACTGTGATGATGAAGTATCACGCATCCCAGAAGGCGACGTAGGAAAAAGTGGGATATACGACTATTTGCGAGATTTCTTTGTTGATAGTTATTCTACGCAAAAGATTTATGTTATTTTCGTTACAAGTCATAATACGAAAAGTTCATGGGGTGCATTGATGGAAGTTGGCGCAGCATGGATAACTCAAGTTGAGCATAAAATATTTAACATTTACGATTTTCGCCCCGAACATCCTTTAGACGATGAACAGCAATGGCATTCAAGTTCTAGAGATGATGACGGTAATCTTTATATGTCAAAATTGAGCGTAGACATTTTTGCTCAAAAAATCGAATATATATGCGATAAATTGGGCTATAAAAAAAGAACCCGTCAGGAAAACAAGGATCATTTGTCAACATTGGTAAAGGTTACACCTCGTTAAATATGAAAGCACGCCCCAATTTTACTAATCAGTAATTTGGGCGTGCTTTTAATATTATATAAGCGTGGCGTTGTTATGTCTGATGCGGTATCTTTAACTATGGGAAACTCCTTTCTCCCATTTCGAAATCGTCTGCCGCACCACATGCAGCTGCTCCGCCAGCGTTTCCTGGGAATATCCTTTTTTCTTTCGCAGTATTTTGATGTTATCACTCAGCATAACTGTGTCCTCCGCGTATTTGATGGGCCTATCATACGATAAAAACTGGCGTTGCGGCAAGCAACAAAAAATAACACGGCAAATTAGGTTGTATTTATCCTAAGATTTATATATACTATAGAAAAAAGTCTTAAGGAGGTACCCAAAATGACTATCGACACAAAAACCTTAATTTCCATTTCCGAAGCAAATCAGAATTTTTCCAAAGTCGCCCGCCTGGTAGACGAATACGGTTCTGCTGTGATTCTGAAAAATAACATTCCAAGATATCTTGTCATCGACTTCAGCAAAGCCGAGCAGGAAACCACTGCATCCGAAGAGGATGTGTTAAGCATCTCAAAACGCCTGATGGAACAAAACAAAGAAGCATACGAGGTACTTGCTAAATGAAAAGACTGAGTAAAAAGCAAATTCTCATGCTGCATACTCAGTTGATTCAGCAAACTGGCGGAAGCGACGGAGTCAGAGATTACAATCTGCTGGACTCCGCTCTCGAAACGCCTTTCCAGTCCTTCGGCGGAGAAGACTTGTACCCCACCCTGCAGGCAAAAGCCGCAAGACTGGGCTATGGCCTGATCAAAAATCATTGTATGATTCTTTCCCCAGCAAATACTGATAAATATCCCTCTTCGTCACCCCACGATCCTTCGCCACGAGTTTCATCGCTTCTTTTCTTGCAATCCCCTGATCTTCATACCGTTTCATATGTTCTTCAATCGAAATCTCCTCAAACGCCGCCTTCGCCTCGTCCTCGATTTCTTTCTGGCTTCGGCCTTCAATCACAAGCACGCATTCCCCTTTCGGGTCTTCCTGTTCGTAGCGGGTGATGGCATCTTCAATCGTGGTCTGCCATGCCGTCTCGTGTTTCTTGGTCAGTTCCCGGCAGAGTGTCAGCCGCCGGTTGCCAAGCGTCTCCAGCAGCTCCCGCAGCGTTTTCAGCAGATGATGCGGCGCCTCGTATACGATCATCGTCCGCGTCTCGTTTTTCAGCCGTTCCAGCGCCAGTTTATGTTCTTTTTTATCCGGCGGAAGAAACGCTTCAAACACAAATCTTCTCGTCGAAAGTCCCGACAGTGTCAGTGCCGTCACACACGCGCATGCGCCCGGCAGGCTTGTCACTTCAATGCCTGCCTCGTACGCCATCTTCACCAGCTCCTCACCCGGATCAGAAATTCCCGGTGTTCCGGCATCCGTGATCAGCGCGATATTCGTTCCCGCCAGCAGCTTCTGCACCAGCTCGCGGCCCTTGTCGTATTTGTTGTATTCATGGTAACTCGTCATCGGCGTATGAATCTCAAAATGGTTCAGCAGCTTAATGCTGTTTCTCGTATCCTCCGCCGCGATCAGATCGACCTCCTGCAGAATGCGGATTGCACGGAAGGTCATGTCCTCCAGATTTCCAATTGGTGTTGCACACAAATATAATTTTCCTGCCATGTTCTTATCTCCCGTCTCCATATAATTCCCGGATGTCCTTTGTATACACGCCCGGCGTCTCATACACAATCAGCGGTTTCTCCACGGTAATTCTCGGATTCCCGCCTTTCATCGCCTCGATCAGCACCATGTTCGGCTCCTTGTCCACAAACGGATAAACGAGCTGCATCCTTTTTGGTTCCAGATGATATTTTTTCAGCGTCGAAAAAATCTCCGCCAGCCGGAACGGCCGGTGCACCAGATAGAACCGTCCTTTCGTCTTTAAAACCGCCGATGCCTCTTTCGCAATATCATCAAACGAGCACAGCACCTCATGCCGCGCAATCGTCTTCGCCTCAAGCGCATTCGTCAGCCCGTGCTGCCCCGTCATGTACGGCGGATTGCACGTTACCACATCAAACACTTCTTTTCCAAACTGCTGCGATGCCGTCTTCACATCTCCCTGGAAAATCTCAACATCATTTTCCAAATGATTGTACCGCACACTCCGCTGTGCCATCTCGGCACTGTACTCCTGAATTTCCAGCCCGGAAAAATGCTCGCCGTTTGTCTTCGCCTTCAGCAGAATCGGCACAATTCCCGATCCCGTGCAGAAATCCATCGCCCGCTCCCCGCGCTTCACCTTCGCGTAGGATGCCAGCAGCACCGCGTCAATGCCATAGCAGAAAAGGGATGGATTCTGTATCATCCAGTAACCGTTCTGCAGATCATCGAGCCGCTCACCCGGCTTCAAAAATTCTTCTTTTCTATCCAATGAAAATCCCTCCTCCTGCTGACCGCCCAGCGCCGCATCACACAAAAAGAAGCGTCAGTTTTACCCGGCGCTTACTTTTTTCAAAATGCATTCCAAATCAATCTTATTCCGGCTATTTTGCCTCTTCCGAAGAAGCCTGCTCCCCGGAGCTGTTTCTGTCTTTTTTCTTCTCTTTGCCTTTTTCCTTCTTATGCTTCGGCTTGAACTTGAGCTCTTCCACCGGGCACTCCCGCATTTCCTTCTCATCGTTCACATCCACCAGCACTTTTACGAGCTGACGAAGCACATTCACACCGGAAACCTCACCTTTCATGCCGTCCGGCAGCGTTACGATATCGCCGACACCCGGCAGCTTGCGGTTCAGGTATTCATAGGTTTCCTGCTCGTTTTTCAGGCAACACATCAGTCGTCCGCAGACACCCGAAATCTTCGTCGGGTTCAGGGACAGGTTCTGCTCTTTTGCCATCTTGATCGAAACCGGTGCAAACTCGGACAGATACGTATGGCAGCAAAGCGGTCTGCCGCAGATGCCAATTCCGCCGAGGATCTTTGTCTCATCGCGGACACCGATCTGGCGAAGCTCGATTCTCGTCTTAAAGACAGCCGCCAGATCCTTTACCAGCTCACGGAAATCAATTCTTCCGTCGGCGGTAAAGTAAAACAGAATTTTACTGCCGTCGAAGCTGTATTCTGCGGAAACCAGCTTCATGTCCAACTTGTGGTCAAGAATCTTATTCTGGCAGACCTCAAAGGCATGGGGCTCTTTGTCCTTGTATTCCTGACGGGTGCGGCGGTCATTGTCCGTTGCAATGCGGATGACGGCACGCAAGGGCTGCACCACCTTGGCAGCAGGAACCGTGTGATTGCCCTCGGCGCAGAAACCGTATTCCGCACCACGGGCCGTGTCGATGATGACCTCATCTCCGGTGGCAATGTCCAGTTTGCCGGGGTCGAAAAAGTAGACCTTTCCGCCCTTTTTGAACTGCACACCCACCACGGTAACGTCCTCCGGCTCCGGAATGGAATCGAAGGCGGGGACGGGGGGATCATCATCCAGGGGAATATTACTGAAGGTCACCACAGGGGCCTTGACTTCTTCTGTGGTGGAATCCGGATGATTGTTCATTTGGTAACTCCGTTCTGTTCAAATAGAATAATTAAGACCGCATGGTCGCGAGTAAATAGACCACGCAATGACCCGCGCTGCCGTTTGCCTGGAGCAGCGAAACGCCATGGGTCAGAGCCTCAGCTGCCCGATAGAGCTTTTGCCGGGAGCATTTGGCGGCCAGATCGGTGACAACCTTGGAAAACGCCTGATTGCTGCCGGACTTTTTTGCCAGCGCACGGGTGAAAATCAGCTGAAGCCGTTCCAGCAGCTGGAGAAAATCCGGGCGGCTCCATTTTTCAAGAGGAGCCAGGGCATTCAACAGCTCCAGCTCGTCGCCGGACGCAAATGCAGCGGAAATTGCGGCT
>ERZ779875.1363-NODE-1363-length-16292-cov-6.464495_pt1 | contig 16292 bp, 18 predicted proteins | sample MGYA00511246_ERZ779875 | MGnify/ENA primary metagenome ERZ779875 (study PRJEB29588, sample SAMEA2155093) | human gut metagenome | biome: human gut; feature: human-associated habitat; material: faeces | place: Denmark | collected 2008/2010 ... | reverse complement strand
TGCGGTAGGCGGCTGCGGCAACGGCTGATTTGCCCTTGCCGCGGGAGATGATTTTGATGCTGCAATGGTAAATCGCCATGCGCCGCGCTCCTTTCTGCGGGTTTACCCGCCGTTTCCTTTTGTGCCGGCAGGCGCAAAACGCCGTCTGCAAGACCGCACGATACCACGGTTATGTGGTATATAAGTGCGCCCTTCGGGTAGGGGGAGGGCGGCGTTAGCCGCGCTCCCTCGCTCCGCTGTCCTCGTCCGCGTCCCCGTCCGCTACGCGCCGTGCGGTCAATCCGTCCAGTATGCGGCGGCTCTGCTCGGTGAGGACGGTCTTTTCAAGGAAGATTTGAAACTGCTCGTCAGTCAGGGAGATGCTTTCGGGCAGCAGGCTTTCAAACAGCCCCATGCGTTTGCAAAGGCGTTTCGTCCTGTCCTTGCGCTCCTGCGCTTTCTGCGCCTGCACAAGCTGTTTGCGCTTGTTTTCAAGCTGTCGGATTTCTTCCTCGATGCCTGCGATTTTTTCGATTTTGGTCTTTGCCATGTGTAAAAGCTCCTTTCGTTTGTTGGATTTGAAATGGATGGGATGGGAAGGGAAGCGATGGGGAAACGCCCCTTTCGGGAACGGAAAAACGGCTCGCCCTTGGGTTGGCAAGCCGTTTTTTCGTTTCCCTGTTCGGTTATGCGCTTCTTTGCATCTCGCTTTCCTGCGGCGGCAGCTCGTAGGCTGTGCCTTTGAGGATCTCCGCTCTTGCTGCTTCCTCGGCGGCTTTCTTCGCGGCTGTTTTTCTTGCGTACCGCTCCTTGTCGCGCTTTCTCAGGATTTCCCGCTGTTCCTCGCTCATCTCGCGGCGCAGCTTCTTTTTCCTTTTCTTTTCGGGCGTTGCCGCCTGTGCCGCTTCCTGCTCCGGCAGGTCGAATTTGCCGATAAAGTTCAGGTAGATGTCCACCTGCATCGTCCGCTTTCCCTCGATTTTGACGGCTTCGTGGACAACCACCTTTTCCACAAATTCATTCAAAAGGGTGGGGGTCAGCTCGCTAAACTCCGTGTGCCGCTTTACCAGCTCCAAAAACCTGTCGGCTCTCACGCTGTCGGTGTTGTAGCGGTCTATCTCGGCTTGCAGCCGTTCAAGCTCCGCATCGAGGTTTTTCTGCTCGGCGTCATAGCCCGTCAGCAGTTCGGAAAAGTGATTTTCGGGTATTTTATCGGCGGCGTAGCTTTCGTACAGTTTTTTGATCAGGCGGCTTATTTCCTCGCGGCGGCGTTTGCCCTTTGTCAGCTTTCTGCGGCTCTCCCTGACCGCCGCTTCCTGTTGCAGTGCCGCTTCTTCCCGCACACGCTGAATGAATGCGGCTTCGTTTTCAATGGCGTATCTGCTTGCCCGCCGTATCGCGTCCAGTATCAGCTGCTCCACGACTTCCACGCGGATATAATGGCAGGTGCAGGACTTGGAATAGTGGCGGTAGCCGGAACACACATACTCATGGTGGGGGTGGTCGGGTCGCCCGGAGGTTCCTCGCTTGTGATACATCTTTGCGCCGCAGTCGGCGCAATAGAGAATGCCCGTCAGAGGATTTGGCTCTCCGTCCAGCTTGTAAACACGCCGCTTCGTTCCCCGCAGCCGCTGAACGATATTCCACGTTTCCTCGTCAATGATCTGCGGGTGCGCGTCCTTGAATACAAGCCTGTTTTCGGGGGTGGGTTTCCGCTGCTTGGATTTATAGTTTTCCGTTCCCGTCTTATTCAGGACTTTCCAGCCCATATATTCCTCTTTCTTGAGGATGTTGATGACGGTGGCGCTCGACCATTTATACGGGTCTGCATTGTGCGCCCCACGGCTCGTCCTTTCGCCGATGCTTTTCCAATGGGCGTTGGGGGTCAGTATCCGCTCGGCGGTCAGTTCCTCCGTGATTTTTGCGATGTTCTTTCCCGCAATCACGCTCCGGAATATCCGCTTTACAACGGGAGCGGCTTCCTCGTCCACGATCCATTTCTGACGGTCTTTCGGGTCGTGGAGGTAGCCGTAGGGCAATGCGCCCGTAACATGGTTTCCCGCCGCCGTCCTCGCGCCGAATATCGCCCGGATTTTGCGGCTGGTGTCTCTTGCGTGCCACTCTGCAAGGATATTGCGAAAGGGCATAAAATCGTCCTCGCCTTTGGCGGTGTCGATGCCCTCCGCAACGGCGATCAGCCGGACGTTCATTTCCCGAAGCTGTTCCAAAAACAAGCCAACGCGCAGATGGTCACGCCCCAGGCGGCTCATATCCTTTATCAGGATTTGCCCCACACTGCCGCGCGAAATATCCTCCGTCATCTGCAAAAAGCCCGGTCTGTCCCAGCGCGTCCCGCTCCAGCCGTCGTCCGTCCTGTGGACGAGGTTTTTGAAGCCGCTTCGGAGGGCGTATTCCTCCAGATAGGCTTTTTGGTTCTCGATGGACAGGCTCTCGTTTTCCCGCCCGTCCTCATGGCTCAAACGCTCATAAAGGATTGTCAGTTTTTCGCTGTTCATGCTTCCCTCTTTCCGGCTCAACGCCTCCTTTGCGGCACATACGGGGTCAGGCAGTTTTCCTCGCCTCCTTTTCGATCAGGCGCAGGATTTTGTCCTCGAAGGTTTCCCTGCTCTTTTCGCTGAAACGGACGGACACAAGATAGATGGTGGAGCCGATGCGCCTTGAAAACTGTCCGCACCCGCCGTTGAGTGCGTGGAGCTCCCTGTTCCTGTTTTCGTTTTTCATGCGGCGGCTCCTTTCCGCATTGAATTTTGCAGGAGGTTGGTGTAGAATATGGCAAAACTCCTTTCCTGTTTTCTGAAAGGGCAGTCCGGCGCTTGCGCTGTCCGAAAACGCCCTCTCACAAATAGGAGAAAAACGGGGTGTAAATCGGAACCGGTTCCGAAAACTCTTTGAATGTTTTTCATCTCCGCCCGTTTTCTCCGCTCTCTGTCCGTCTGTGCCGCAAACGGCGCTCTTGCCTGTGTTTTTCGGGGTGTCCCCGTTCCTTTATGATATAGCCCGTTGGGGTTTTTCAGCAGCTTTCTGTCTACCATGATGAGGTTGTTGGAAAGGGCGTTGATGCCGTAGTACAGCGCCTCCGAACCGTTCTGGAACAGCTCCTGCGTGGTGAAGGGGACGAAGATCGCTACGCTGGAGGTGGTCAAGCCCCGCTGAATCTCGATCTGATTCAGCCCCAGCGGGAGACTGCTCATCAGTCCTTCCTCCTGCTGAAAGTCCAGCCGGGTCAGCGCACAGTTATACTTCTGCGCGATGCTGGAGGTCTGGAAGATGTTGTTGTCAAGCTGCCGGGGTGTGTCCGCCGTGTTGAGAATGAGGAAGGTCAGCAGGAACATTCGCTCATTGCGGGACTGCAAATCCTGCAACAGCTTTTTGGCTTCTGCGCCGTAGGTGGCAAGGTCGGATGGGATAATGTCCATGTCGTACCCGGCGCGGACGGCCTTCTTCTGTTCCTCGATTTTGGACTTGTCGAGATCGGTGATCTTGCGCTTGACGGTCTTGATGGCGTTGACCTGATCCACAGACTGCACATGGAGATTGACAAGGACGCTGCTCTCCATATCCAGAAAGTCCGCCAGCATCCGGTCATTCAGCTCCGGTGCCAGAATCTGCACGAAGCTGATCGCACCCAGCTTTTTGCCCATGCGGAACATCCTGCCGGTCTTGAACTCAAAGGAGCTGGGCGCGATAAAGTCCTTGGTGGACAGCCCGGAGGGAGCCAGCCAGTCCCACGAAAAGCGGAACGGCTCCTGCTCGTCCATCCGCAGAATGTCGTGCATGACGTGCAGGCGCTCAAAGCCGTTCAGCGGCGCAGCCACAACGCCCAGCCGCTTGAAGTTGTTCAGAAGGTCGGTTTCGATGCGCTCCAAACGGGGCTTGGCGGCGCGGAGGTTGTCGGCCTCAACGCCGAACGTGAGATACTTGGTCTTAATGAGGCCGTTGTTGCCGCGGGCAAGCTGATTTTGCAGCATACCGGCGTACTCGGCGCGGATGCCGTCAAACTCGTCCCCGCAGGGCGGAATGGAAATGCTCCGTGCAAAGGTTTCCTGCGAAGCCGAGAGGTTCACAAAGGAAAGCTGGAATTGCACGGAGCTGTCAAAGTAGTTCAGAAAATCGCACCACGCTTCAAAGATGGCGGTCTTGTCCTCATTCTGCGAGAGCTGGTAGTTGATGTCCTGATACTGGATCGTTTTGGTGTAGCGCGTGTCGGTCACACGGCAAATGCCGTCCGGCCACATACGCTGATACGGGATGCTGTCCTGCGCCGATTTTTCTTTCTTATCCGTTCGGTTCGCTCTTGCGATGGCGGCTTCGATCTGTTTTCGTTCGGCGCGGGTCAGCTTTTTCTTTTCGGACAATTTGATACACCTCCCGGTCTAACTGGTTTTGCCGCTCCAGAACGGCATAAAAATTGTTGGTCTTATACGGACGCTGCTTCGGCCTCTGGAAGCACACGCGGTAGATGTTGCGGATGACGACCTCCAGCGGCTGACCGTTCTTTTCATACATGGCGAACAGCATGGCCGGGATCATCACCACCATCATCACCATGGCGGCGGGGCTGGTGCCGATGCTGCCCTTGAGCAAGAAGAAAAGCGGTACGCCGATGAGCGCGCCGCTTCCGAAGCAAATGAGCTGTCGTTTCGTGAGGTTGAACAGCACCTTGGTTTTTACTTTGGTTAAGTCCTTTGGGACGTTGACATAGGCCATAGAAATCCCCCTTTATAAGAGCTTTTCATATCGAAGTTTCATCTGCGCCGGGTACAAAGCGGAGGCGGGCTTACGGCTGCCTGTCCAGCATTTGCCGCCTGCCAAGCCTGCGCAGTTCCAACCAGCGGCGCGGAGACTGCTGCCGCTCTCGCTATCCAGCGTATAGGTGATGATCTTGCGGTATCCCATTGCCTTTGCCGCCCGCGCGGATGCGGCATAAAGGATGCTGCAAGCGTTCTTCTCACCGGTGGTGCAAAGGCGATTGACCTCCAATGTCCAGCCATCATCCAGATACCGGCTCACAGGACGGCCTACGATTGCAACACCGACAAGCTCTCCATCCTTGGCACAGCCGATGGAAAACTTATGCCCAGCAGTTGCCTTATGGTGCCGGTGATGCGCATTGACAAATGCGTTCGCTGTTGCAAGCGCGACGGGCGTGAGTGTCAGCATGGTATCACCCCCGTTAATGTGCATTGAACACGGACTTGGCAAGGCTGCTCGTTTTGAACAGGCAGAAGCACAGCAGCACCGTGTAGCCCATGCAAGTCCAGATGGCGTAGATGATGTCATCCACAAGTGCGATGTTCTGCACCAGAACCGCGTAAATGGCAACGCAGACGATAATCAAAAACGCTTGGAAGCCCAGCGCCAGCAGAGAACGGATGTAGTTCTGTCCCATGCCGCCCCATTCCTTGCCCATCATGGTCGCCATCGGAATGGGGGCAACAGAGGTGACGAGATATATTTCAATCATTCTTCCGAATGTGATAATGAAAATGCAGATGGTCAGCGCCCACATGGTAATGCCAACGAACAGAGACTGGAACCATAGGCCGAAGAGCGGCCCCAGCTCCATTTCCATCAGCCGATCCTCAATGCCCACCATGACGCTTGAAATGTTGATGCTGGTGTCGCCGATAATCAGCCCGGAGGCGCTGGCAACGACGCTTTGGGCGGCATCGAACACGCCCATCACAATCGTCCATGTGTTTGTTACAATCAGGACAGCGGCAGCGGACTTGAACGCCCACTTGAAGAATATCCATGTGTCCATGTCGTTGAGGTTATTTTTGTCGGTAATGAGCTGGATCAGCTCCAGCGTCATCACAAAGGCGAGAATTGCGCCTGCGATGGGGACGATCACGGTTTCCGACAGGTTTTGTATCATGCTGAAAATGCTGCCGTTCCATGCCTGCGGCGATAAGCCCACCTGACCGGAGATCTCGGCAACCTTTTGATTGGTCGCATCGAACATCCCGGACAGATTGCTCACGATACCGCCGATGAGCATTTCTTTCAGCCATTCCGTGATCTTATCCCATAAGAAATCCATAGGGTTGCCCTCCTTTCGGGAGGATGCCGCCCGAAAGCGGCACCCTCCGTGGATTTATGGGAAGCAAACGAGCTGCCTGATTAGCCGAACAGCCCGGACAGCAGCGGCACGAGGGTAATGCCAATCAAGGCCTCCCCGCCCCCGGCCATCAGCTGCTTCATGCCCTGAGATTTAGCACCAGATAGCCATAGGTAAGCATTTGATATGATCTCCAGCTTTTCCCCGGCTCCACACCGTGCGTGCAGCTTTCACCGCACACGGCGTTCCATCGAATTCAGTTGCACAGGGCTTGCAATACAACTTACACACTTCGTAGCTTGAACAAGAAAAGATTTTTAATCAATCAAAGGCATTTCTGCCATCTCACGAAACTTATTCAGCTTTAAAATTTGCGTACTATCGAGATTGAGAAGATTCAGGTAAAACTTTATGGTAGCCATGTCAGAAGCATGGATAAGTTTGTGGACTGGAGCCGATATAAGAACGAGGTTTCCGTATTCATCTGTGCCGCCTTTCGCAATAGGTTTCCTGTGGTGACAGTGGATTTCATGGGCTTCCATGATTGAACCTGTCACTGCACATTTTCCATGCTGCGCTGCATACAGAGATATGCGATTATCTGCGTATTCTATCGACCTACCCTGCACAGGGTTTCGCATCAGCCAAAGCATCGTCTTAGTGTCGATGTTCAGATTCTTGTGAATCAGTTCCCGACCTTCTGGCGTATACTTGTTGACCGATTTCCTTTTGTGCTGGGCATTTCTGCTCTGAACATATCCAATAGGAACTACTGGCCGTCCATGCAGAAATCGCAGTTGACTGCTTTTTCCATACTTTTCTTTTATATAGCCCTTTTTCAGTTCACCTTTGCGTGTCAGGTCGTTCCGCAGACGATTGTGCATCTGCTTTTTGAACCCATAAGCCAGCTTTCCGAAGTCCTCAGAAACAGCCGTTGCAATGCAGTAATACTGGTGTATTCCTGCCACCACAGCATTGTAGGTCATCAGTTGCATGAACTGAGCCTTATCATCTGCCGAGTGTTCCAGCTTTTTCACTTCTTCCGTGAGCTTCTTTTGAACCTTCTTGTACGCTTTGTCGCACATATGCGATTTTACAACGTACTTGTTGCTGCGCTTTTGCACTTTCAGCTTAAAACCAAGGAATTCTGAATACTGCCGTTTCAGATTAACAATTCTCGATTTCTCCGGGCTAACATCCAGCCCCAACCGATCTTTCAACCATTTGGCTGTTGCATGATATGCCTTTACTGCATCCTCATGGGATGAGCAAAAAATCTTGAAATCGTCCGCATACCGAACCGAGTGCATTTCTTTCAGATTACTGCGCCGCAATGCCCGATAGACGTGGCTTTTTATTTCTGCACCTGAACGATTCTGCCGTATCGTGAATTCCGTTCTGGTCGGCATATTTTCCCATTGGGATGCAATCCACCAGTCCAGTTCGTTCAGCACGATATTAGCCAGCAGTGGAGAAAGAATTCCGCCCTGCGGCGTACCCTTGGTTGGGTAAATCTTTTTACCATTCGGCAGGATAACAGAGGCTTTTAGCATCTGTTTTATAATGCACAGCAGTTTCTTATCCCGAATACCAAGTGACCATATTTGCCGTATCAGCTTTGTGTGATTGATATTGTCGAAGAAGCCTTTAATGTCAAGGTCTACTACATGGTACAGGTGTTGTACCTGAATCAACCTGCAACACTGTGCAATGGCAGTTTCGGCGGAGCGATTTGGGCGAAATCCGTTAGAATTTTCACTGAACTTCGCTTCGCAGATTGGCTCCATGACTTGCAATATACATTGCTGCACGATACGGTCTGAGATTGCCGGAATCCCCAGTGGTCTGGTTTTCCCATTATCCTTTGGTATTTCCTCACGCCTTACTGGGCGAGGATGGTAATTACTGAATTTCTTCTTTACAAGGCGGACATACTCATCCTCGCTTAATTTTGCGAGATTTCGTATTGTCTTCTTATCTACACCCGGCGTTTTACTTCCATGGTTCCTTTTGATAGTTCGGTATGCCAGTTTAATGTTTTCTTCACTCTCAATGATTGCCATGAGGTGATTGAATGTTTTGCCATTCCTGCTTTCCGCATACAACGTATCAAAGATGGATTCCATGCCGTAGTATTCCGAGTTTCGGATTTTTCCTTGCTTCTTTTCTCGCCGCTCCGAAGTCAACACAGGCATCCTCTCCTTTCGGGTTGGATTTTCTTAGTCTTACTCGAAGCTGTGTTTGTTGTATCTTGATGTTACTTTCACTGAATTCGACTTGTGGCCTTCCCTCCACCGCTTACTTTTTCACGGTTTCACAGGTACTACGCCACTACTTTCACTGAAACAAAGAATGGTTATTGCCCTCTCACGAAGGTATTCCCATCCACCATCTCACAGCCTTGCAACAGGCTAAATGTTTTCAGCTTCCTGCGTTCCGATATTTCTATCATGGGCCGCATTTAGGTTCTTCCTCTAAGCCTGTATTCAATTCTTTACGAATCGTGCCGCCTGTAACGGCACATGGACTTTCATAACAACCATTTTTACTTGTCCACGAATACCTCCGTATAAGGAGTACCACCGTTTCGATGGTATCAACGTTTAGACTTGTACATTCAGAAGTTCGTCAGTATTTCCATACATACTAACCATGTGCGGCTGACACCCGGCATATAGGATGCGCTATCCACCTCTGGACAGCTTTCGATTTCAGCCTTGCAGCCAAAACTACGGCATCTCTCTGCCGACTTCACCGAGCTTCTGACAATCGGCGGTTGCGCACCTATGCCAGTCGGAGTATTAGTGTGGACGCTTCGGGGCGTTACCCCCTCATTTCATCCATCGAAATATCAGTTCTCCAAGGTTTTGGACTTCATTCGTCCTTCGACCTGTGCCTGACCTTTTCAGTCAGGAACGCATCGCACGGTTGTCGTTGCCGTAGCCCTCCAGCAGATTGATCGCACCCCAAATGCCGAGGCCAGCGCCCAGCGCCACAACGAGGGTCTGAAGAACACCAACAGCAGAATTAAAGAAAGCCATAAATAGTACCTCCGAAAAATATGTTTTTAGATTTTGGAGGGTACATTTCTTCCACGAAGTTTCATCGAGTCGTTGTCAAAACAGGCTGCCGCCGTCAGGCGACAGGTTCACCGGAAAGGTCTGCCTGATACACCTCAACTGCATCATCCGGCTTGAGCTTGAGGCGATGGGACAGAAAACGCTCTATGTCAAAGGCGTATTTCTTGTCATAATCCGCTGTGTAGCGGTAGAGGGGATGCTTGGTGAGATCATATTTGTTGGACAGAAACGGGCGGACGCCGCGAAGCTGCAAGATGCACTTGCCGCCATCCAGCACGGCAAGCTCATCCACGCTCATCAGCTCCTTGCCCAATTTCTGATAGTTCAGCGAATGGGAAACCTCGCGGCCACGGCTCTCGCCGGTGTTATAGCTGTCGATGGTTTCCTTGCCCAGCGCCGCCGCCAGCTCTTTCAGCGTACCGGGTTCCTTTCCACCCAAAAAGATGGAACAGTCCATGTTGCCGATGATCGTATCCGCGCTGTCTTTATACAGGGCTTTGAGCTGGCTCTGTGCCTGCAAGACAAGGCAGCAGGAGATTTCTCTGGAACGGATCGTCGCTACCAGCTTTTCAAGCCTCGGTATCTGGCCGATATTCGCGGCCTCGTCGATCAGGCAGCGGACATGAACCGGCAAGCGTCCGCCGTACACATCATCCGCCTTTTCACACAACAGGTTGAAAAGCTGGGTATAGCACATGGAAATGAGAAAGTTAAAGGTATCATCCGTATCGGACATGATGATGAACAGGGCGGTTTTCCGGTCGCCCAGCGTGTCCAGTTGCAGCTCGTCATAGGCCGTCAGTTCCCGCAGCTCCTGAATGTCAAAGGGCGCAAGCCGTGCGCCGCAGGAAATAAGTATGCTTTTCGCGGTCTTGCCGGCACTTAGCTTGAATTTGGCATATTGGCGGACGGCGAAGTGGTCTGGCTTGCGCTTTTTCAGCTCGTCGAACATCAAGTCCACCGGATTTTTGAAGTCCTCATCGTCCTCGCGCACCTCCATCGCATTGATAAACTCAATGAGCGTAGAGAAATTCTGTTCCTCCACCGGCGCTTCATAGTGGATGTACCCGATAAGGGCGGTGTAGAGCAGCGTTTCCGCTTTCACCCAGAAATCGTCACCGGCTTTGCCCTCGCCCTTGGTGTTGGCGATCAGCGTCGTGACCAGCTTCAAAATGTCCTTTTCCGAGTGGATGTAGGCGAACGGGTTGTAGTGCATGGACTTCTTGAAGTTCAGGGAATTGAGAATCTTGATCTGATACCCGTTCTTTTGCAGCGCATGGCCGCAGGAAACCACGATGTCCCCTTTGGGATCGGTGACGACGAAGCTGGTGGGATAGGTTTTTGATGTGCATTGGAGCAGATTGGGCTTCAACCAAAAGCGGGTCTTGCCCGAACCGCTGCCGCCGACGATCAGGACATTTTTGTTCCGCGCCGTTTTCGGGTCTTTGGGGCGGCTATTCATCGTCAGCCGCTCCGTCTGCGTGAGAATGATGTTGTTCTCAAATGCGGGATCGACGTAGGGCTTGATGTCCTCGGCGGTTCCCCAACGGGCGCTGCCGTACTCCAGATTTTTGCGGAATTTCTTGGCGTTTTTGCCCTTGATATAGACCGCCAGCCGAATGGCGATGGCGGCGGCAACGCCCACGCACAGGTCAATGGGATGAAAGCTGGGGACAAGGGAGTGGAACGCCGTGTTCAGACCGGTCATAATGTTCAGGAGCTTCGTGGAAGCGTCTGAACCGGGAGCCAGCCGCACCGCCTCGCTGACCTTGGTGGCCAGCAGCGCGATGAACACATACGGAATATTGGGAAGGATGAGCTTTTTGACGTTGACTTGCTTCATCGTTCCAGCTCCTTCCGCTTTGTCCTGTCCACCACAGCCGCCTGAATGAGCGACTTGAAGTGTTGCAGCTTTTCCAGCACCGAGGGGCGTTCCGCCTTCCTGACCTGTTTGGCAGTGTATTCCTTGAACGCGGCGGTCATGGCGTCGGCGTCCGGCGCTTTGAAGAACACCATGTACCGCTTTTCGCCCTTGACCTTGAATGGAGCGAAGTCAATGCCATACTTCCGGGCAATCCGGTTGAATGAGCCGATATTCTGATCGGTGACTTCGATGCTCTGCAATCCCTTATCCTTGGCGGCGAGCTGCTTGACGGTCATTTTTCCGTGGGGATTGGCCTTGCTGTACTGATGCTTCTGATGGTCGCTTTTTAGCTGCTCCAGCAGCTTGGCAACGGCCTTACGAAATTCCTGTTCACCCAGCTTCCCACAGGAGATCATCAGGGATACGATTCTCTGTTCAACTTCTTCCTGCATGACTTATCACGCTCCTTTCCTTGGATTTGCAGGGAGAATGCCGGGACACTAAGGCGGTACCACCAGCCGGTGCAGAAGATGCTCATTCATTTCTGCGCCCCTGTCCCTTGACGGTCAGGATGCCGTCCAGCGTGGTGGCGGTGATCCGCAGGCGCTCGGCCACGGCGATGTCGTTTTTCACGCTTTCATCCACAGTGCTGCCGCAAACCACCAGCACACGAGCGCGGCGCAGATACTCCCGCGCCATGTCGATGCAGTCCTTGTGCTCCTGCGGAATCTCATCGCGTAGGAACAGCGGCAGAAACAGCGTGGGGCAGACGGGCGAAAAGCCCGCGTCATAGACCGCCCTGCAATACTTGGCGGCATTTTCGGTGTTCTCAAACTCATTCTCGCTCCACGGAGCGGTGATGTAGGCAAGGGGACGTTTCATCAGTATCAAATCCTTTCTCCCGGAATCGGGCATGAAAAATGACGGCCTTTAGGGGCCGCCGTGAAAATCGTGATTGACCAGCATGGCATAGTGGTTGTCGATGGTGGAAACGGAATTGAACAGCGCCGCCATGAGATAGGCTTTCGTATTCCAAACGCGGGTGGTGTTCTCGCGGATACCGTCCATGACCTTTTCGATGTGCATGGAGGTGATCTTTTCAAAGCGCTGTTGCACGAAGCCGGTGGGATACTCCGCATCCCGCCCGATCTTGACTGTGGGGCTGCGGTTCATAGCAACCTCCAGCATAATCTCCACCAGCTCATCAAGCTGCATCCGGTCATACTGCTGACAGAGAATGTCGTATTCGATTTGCTCTCTGATCTCCGCTTTTTTCTCAAATCCGTCCGTCATTCCGTCCGCCGCAGGCAGAAAGAATGAATGAGTGCTTGATAGATCAGTATTTGATTTTTGAGTATTAGATTTCTTAGTATTTAATTGCGCGGGATTATCCGTATCCGGTGCCTCCGTATCCGGGTTATCCAGATACGGGTTTTCCGTATCTGGTAAAGTCGTATCCGGTGGAGAGGGCTTTCGGGGCTTCTCGAAGATGGTGTACTCCGTGTCGGAAATGCGCCCGTCCTTGCCGCGAAGCTGACGGCGGATGATGTAGCCCGCCAGCTCCAGCTCCTTGAGCGTTTTCCCGATGGCGTCCACGCCCTCCTTGCAGATCGCAGCCAGCCCCCGCGTGGTGTAATTCCACTCGTCGGGGAGGGAGAGCATCATGGAGAGCAGCCCCTTGGCTTTCAGGGAAAGATTGCTGTCTTTCAGGTGATGGTTGCACATCACCGTGTAATCCCGCGTCCGTTCAACGCGAAATACAGCCATATTGCTTCAATCCTTTCCGCAGGGCAGTCAACCTGTTTGGCCGTCCTCCTCGGCAAACCGCGTATCCAGCCGCTTTACGCTCCAGTTCTGCTTGAACTGTCCCAGCGGGCCGGTGCCGAACTGCGCCAGCGCACGGCGATCCAGCTCCAGCAGCTTTTCCCACAGCTCCGGGTGATGCTTTCGCAGCTTCCGCAGCTCGTCGATACGCTGGAACGGGCAGCACCAGCAGGACGCACGGTGGTAAATCTCATACAGCCCGCCGAAGTCAAAGCCACGGTCGTAACAGGCTTGGAGCGCCTGCGCCTCCGTGATGCCCCATTCCACGAGGGGATACCGCTCATCCTTGCAGCGCCACGCTTCATCGGCGGCGATACCGACATAGTGGATCGCGCCCAGCTCGCCTTTGAGCCGGTTGACCTCCTTGGTGATGAGGTGCGTTTTGAGCTGCCCGGTACACCAGCGGACGCGGATTCCCGGCCAGCCGTTGCCGTAGGGCGGGATGCCCAGCTTTGCACGGTTTTCCAGACTGCGGGGCTTCTGCTTGGGTTCGTCGAACATCAGGTATTCAAAGCCCTTGGGATGCCGCAGCGTGGTAATATGGATGCCGCGCTCCCGGAAAAGATGCTCGTCCAGTTTGGCAAGGTGTTCGTACATTTCCGGGAACTCCATGCCGGTGTCCGCTGACAGCACCATATTGATGGGCATATCCCGTTCGATCATCAAAAGCAGCATGGCGGTACTGTCCTTGCCACCGGACAGGCTGACGGCGTGAAACTGCTTGCCGTTTGCGTTCTGAATGGTTTCCCGCATGGGGAAGCCGCTCCGTTTTCACTCCTTTCCCACATCACAGCTCATAGATGGGCTGCTCGTGTTCGTAGTAGGGATCGCACAGGGCGGCAAGCTCGGCCACCAAGTCCTCCAAATCCAGAGAAATCTCGCTGTCTGCCCAATCGCTGCCCTTGTAGACGCGATACTCGGTGACGTATTCGCCTTCTCCGGCGTTCACGCTGAATTTGGCAACGACGGCAAAGCCCATATCCTCCAGCAGCCACAGCTCCATCGACCGGGCAGCAAACACCGCGCCGATATAGCTGTCGCCTACGTCCTCATAGAGAAGCGTCGCTCGCTGCTTGAACAGCTCCGAGCTGCGATAGTCCAAGCTCAGCGCATTTTTGCCGTCTGCGCGGTAGGCATAGACCGTTTCGGCCTTGTTCCAAACGGCTTGCAGCAGGGCGTGATAGTCAATGTTTTCCAGAAACTCGTCGATCTCCGTTTCCGTGTAGCCGACCTCCGTACCCTTGCGGAACAGCGTGGTCAGCGCTTTTTCCAGCTCTGTTACTCTGCTCATGGTAATTCCTCCAATCATTTTAGTGACGCCGCTTTTTCCGGTCAGGGAGGATATGCCCCTCAATGACGGCGGCGTGTTTGCGGATTTTGATTTCTCCGCGCCTCTCGGATGCCTGCGCCTTGGCATATCCCACGTCGGAGAGGAACAGCCGCAGCCGTTCGCCCTTTTCACCCACAGGGGATTTCCACGACAGGACATCAAAAATAATCATGTGGCGGGTTTCGTCCATAAAGCGCTCCAGCGCAAGGATGCTGTGCCCGCCGACAAAATCATCAGCGTTCATATTCGGCACCTCGCGCTCTGATCTGAAAGGCGGCAAGCCCGTAACGGGCGATCAGAGTGGCGTTGACGATCAGGCGCAGCGCCTCCGGGTCAATCACCTCCGGTTCTGCTAAGTCCGCCATCGTGACCGCCTCCGTCTTGTCGCAGAGGTCGCGCGCCGCCATGAACAGCGCGTAGTTGTGCGGCGAGGTGTTTTTCAGCACCGCATAGCCGAACTCGATCCCGTCCTTGCAGAAGCAATTTGCCGTGCGGCGGTAAATATCGTCGTTGGAGGTCAGCAGGTACATGGCCGCATAGTAGGCGTTGGTGTCTCTGCGGCGGCGATAGCCCTGCACGGCGCACTGATACTGCATCCTGCGCTCATGCTGCTCGTTGCTCCAAAGGCTTCCGGGATAGTGCTTGATCAGCAGGTTCAGGCGCTGGAACAGGCGGCGTTCATGGGGAAATGTCTCTAAGACTGCCTCGCGGTAGCCGACCACACCGGCCTCAATGCGCTCGGCCAGCCACGGGCAGCGCAGGGCGGTACAGCCCAGCTTTTTCACATACTCGGTACAGAGCTGGCAGCTCACATCTTTGGGCGTGTATTTGAACGTGTTGATATACATGGCGTCCTCCTTTTGGCATGAAAATAGCGGACAAACAAACTGCTTGTCCGCTCAACGGCTCTGGTCGCGCTGGCGCTTTTTCTGCCATGCGTCCAGTAATTTGAAGATGGTGTTCTCGATCTGGAACGGGGTATAGGAACGCGGGAAGTATTTGCGGAGCTTTTCACCGGAAAGGGTGATGTCGTTTTTCTCCGGTTTCTTCTGCTCCATCATAATGGAGAGCATGGTGTCCTCGTTCAGCTCGCCGCTCTGACTGAGCTTTTTCATCCGCTGCGCCTGCGAGAGCGAGGGGGTGGTCTGTTCGCTGTCGATGGTTTCCAGAAGCAGCCCTTGTTCCTTGGGTGTCAGCGCCGCAAGCTGATAGGCGGGACTGAGGGCGATTTTCTTCTCGTCCACCATCTGCTGAAGCTCCGGGACTAACTGCGTCAAGGCGATGTAGTTGCGGATGGTATCTCCGCTCACACCGGCATCCTGACCAACTTCATCATCGCTGCGGAACTTCGCCGAAATTTTCGGCGAAGTCAGATCCGTTCGTGCGCCCTGCCGCTTGATGGCCTCCATCTTCATCTTGTAGGCTTTGGCGCGTTCGGAGGGGAGAATGTTCTCACGCTGAAGGTTGCTGTCCACCATGATGATGGTGGCAGCGTCCCGGTCAATGTCGCGGACAATGACGGGCATGGTGGCCAGCCCAGCCAGCTCGCAGGCGTGTTTGCGGCGGTGGCCTGCAATCAGCTCATAACCGCCGTCCTCCCGTGGCCGCGCCAGCGCGGGGACGAGGACGCCGTATTCCTTGACGCTTTCGGCGGTTTCCTGCATGGACGCATCCTCCCGCACCTGAAAGGGGTGATCCGGGAACGGATGCAGCTCAGAGAGCGAAATCTGAACAACTACTTCCTGCTGCGGTTTCGGCTTTTTGGATGGCGCGGGCTTTTTGCCCGGTTCCTTCTGCACGGTTTTTTCAGGCATTGTGTTCCTCCTGTCGGCATCTGATTTTGGGTACAAAAAAAGGACATTTCTTCTTTTCAGAGGAAATGTCCTGATTTCTTGGACGGGCTGACAGCCCGCCCAAACAGTATTTAGTTTTTGTCGTTACTATAACACCCCCTACGATATAACTACTTCGCGGCTCGATTTTTCGGTTTGGAAAAGGATGAAAAGCCTTGCCAGATAACCGAAAACCCTTGATATACGGGGCTTTTCCGGTTTGTCGTAATTATACCGTAAGGGCATTCTTGCGCCAGTTTGCTTTTGGCAAACGGTGTCCCGATGAAGATGATTCAGGAGT
>ERZ779875.1346-NODE-1346-length-16501-cov-6.089383_pt1 | contig 16501 bp, 15 predicted proteins | sample MGYA00511246_ERZ779875 | MGnify/ENA primary metagenome ERZ779875 (study PRJEB29588, sample SAMEA2155093) | human gut metagenome | biome: human gut; feature: human-associated habitat; material: faeces | place: Denmark | collected 2008/2010 ... | reverse complement strand
AAACCTCGCGGAGGGCGGTTTGCCGTTATATTAAGTTGTTAAATTGTTTTGTTCGGGCTTTCGGCTTTCAAGCCCGCTTTTCGGTTTCGTCGGCATTGTCCGTATCGTCTGCCTTGTCGGTATCGCTTTCTTCGCGGTCTCCGCCTCGCAGGCTGTCGGATAAGTCGCCGCTTCGCGAGAACTCTTCGGTATCGTAACCGTTTTTACCGTCGATTTCGTTTTTGCCGTTAATGCCGTCGTTGTCATTGGCGTTTTCGGCGTCGTCGGTATTGCCGCCGATGTTGCCGTCGTCTTTATTGTCGTCCTTTTTATAAGGCAAACGAATAAGATACGATGCGCCCAAGATGCTTGCGCTTTTTTCTATCAGAAACGCCGCGTCTTTTTCGGAAACGGCGATATAGACAGCGTAAAAAACCACCGAGAGTACCGACCTTATGACAAAATCGTGTTTTTTTTCGAGCGACGGAAACAATTTGCTTATGACGAGTATCGCCATGCTCACTAAAAGAGCAGGCATAAACACGTCGATTCCGTAACGTTCCAAAATAGCGTATAAGTTGATATTTTCCATTTTCCACCGCCTTTTGACCGAGCGACAAAAGTCGCTTTTCGGCGGTTAGCCACAGGTAATAGAGTCCGAACTCGGTCTTGCGTTGCGTTCTGGCGGGTTCAACACAATCGCCTGTGGCTTAGCCGCGTTAAATCAATCTTGGTCAGGAACTTCGACGGAATATAACGCGGGAAATGCGTTTTCGGGAAGTTCGGGCGCGGAGCGTTGCGAAACGTTGTTGATAATTTTTCGCAAGTAATATTTTTCCGTAAATTCATCACCGCCTTTGGTCTATTTTTATCAGACGCGCGGTAATTATAACGCGGAATATTCAAAAATCAATACGCTTGTGAACGGTTTTTCCTAAGTTTTTAATCTGGCGTTTGACAGTCCGAACTTGCTTTTTGTTTAGCATTATTGTAAAATACCGATTGTTTTCTTCTTTTAAAGGTTCTAAGTCGAATCACTCGCTTTTTTCTTCGGAAAAGTTAAAACTATATCCCCTTGCTACTTTCTTCGGGAGAATTGAAACGTTATTCCTTCGCTTCCTCCTTCGGGGGAAGTGGCAAAATCGAGCGTAGGCGAAATTTTGACGATAGGGGATAATTTAAAGGCTCGTTTATTCTATCCCCTATCGGTTCGACTTCCGTTTTATTCCGTCAAACCACTTCCCCCGAAGGAGGAAGCGAACGTTGTGATACTCTCCTTGCTCAGGCGTCAATTTTATTACGCCGTACGGTCGAATATTCTCACGCAAAACGCCGTCATATCGTCCTTCGCTTCGCCGTCCGTAAGCGATAACGCTTTGCTTAAAATGTTGTCCGCAAGCGTTTTCGGGTTCAACGCCCTTTGCGAAGATAAAAAGTCTATCAGTTCCGAGGACGAACCAAACGCGTCAGATATTCCGTCGCTCACAAGCACCACGACGTCTCCTGACGAAAGATTTGTTTTACAGACTGTCGGATGAAGTTCGTCGAGTATTCCGAGCGGCAACGAACTCCCTTCGACTATTTTCACCGAATCTTTCGTGATTATAAACGAGTAGGGCGAGCCTATTTTGATAAAGTCCGCGCTGCCCGAGAACAGGTCGATAACCCCCACGTCGAGAGCGGTGAAGTTGTCCTCACCGTTAAAGCACAGAACTTTATTCACGGTGGAAAGTACGGTTTCGCTCGAAAGTTCGGCTTTATAAAAGGTCTCGACGAGCGATACCGCAGCAGATGAGGTAACGGAGGCTTTCTCGCCGCTACCCATTCCGTCGTTTAAAGCGACGAGGAATTTACCTTCGTTTATTTTGGTAATCGAGTGGGTGTCTCCGCTTTTTTCTTTATCGTTTTTAGTTTTTTGCGACACCGAAAACGCCGCGTCGAATTTAGGCGAACGCCTTAAAGTGACGGCTGAGAGTTCTTCCGATAGATTAAAAATATCGCTGATAATCAACTTATAGCCCACCGTTTCCGAAATTGCTCGCAAAAATAACGGCTTTTGAATTTGCTTTTTCGGAAGCAGAACGCTTATTTCCTTGTCGCTCCCGCCCTCGAATACAAGTGTCTCCAAAGCGGCAATGCCTACCGATAAAAGGTTCTTGTTTATCTCGTCGGCGAGTTCGCTTTTGAGTTCTAACGTTCGACTCATATCCGCAGCCATATTTTTTATCGCCTCGGATAAACCCTCCGTCTGTGACAGCACGAGGTCTCTTCCGTCTTTAAGCGATTCCGCCCTTAACAACTCCCTTTCGTTTTCTCGGGCGAGAAAATCGGCTTCTTCCACGATTCTGTCGTTGTATTTGCAGTTAGTCATAAACCCTTTCGGGAGGTCGGCGAGGTTCAGTTTACCTTTTGCCGTCGCTATTTGCATAGTTTTTTTCAGTTCCTCGTCCGACGGGAACATTACGCCTCGGCAATTTGAGAGGTTTTCGCAACCCGAACACGCCTTTACGAACAATTCGTCCGCGAGGTCGGCTTCGACTTGTTCTTCCGAGATGGTTTTTTCGGACAGTTTTTCGAGCGATTGTATCATTTCGTCGAATACGGCGGATATTTCAAATAACTTCCCCGAAATTCCGAGCCTGTTTCTGTTTACGGCGTATTTTCCGAGATTGTTTTCCCTGTAAAGGGCGAACTCGTTTCGTATTTTACGCATAAACGATTCGGGCATAAACAGGTACAAGGCGACGGGCGCGATTATAAAATAATTCTCGTACTCGGCGTATCCTATGTATGCGTCGGAAAATCTCCACAGCAAAACTTTTACCGCAAGGGCGGAAAGCGACGCGGCGAGCCGAGAGTTTTTCGCGAGGCAGACGGCGGCTAAAGAGTAGAGGGCGAGCGGCGCGATTTTATTGACGTCTCTGCTGTACAAAAATATAGGAAGCGAGGCTATAAGCGCGTAAACTGACGAAACGCCTCCTTTTAAAAGGCTTGCCGAAAGCAGTACGACGTACAATGCGAACGCCTCGTAGATTGCCTCGGACGAAAGGTTTACCGCCCCGTAAGCCGCCGCGACGTAGAGTACGGAAGCGGACACTATCTCGTCGGTCGAAAGACGGTATTTAAGCCCCTTGACTAAAAACACCCTCGCCGCAGAGATGAACACGAAACCGAGCGGCACGCACGCCGCCGAGATTATCGCTCTTGCGGTAATATTGTGGCAGTCGCGTATGGCCATGTACGGAGCAACGGCTATTGCGAGAACCAAAGCGAGTTCGATTTTCGGCTTGCGTTTTAGTTTATTCATAATAAGATAGTAAACGACCGTCACCATTCCGCCCGCCGCGGCGGCAGCTATCGTAAACATCGAGAGGGAAAAGAGAAACGGCAGTATGTAGAGTGTAAACGACGCGAACGGGTTAAGCCCTACGAACAGATTTGCCGAGAGCAGAGGTAGTGAAAGCGGCGGATACTTGCCGTCGGTGGAAGTCAGAAGGACGTATCCCGTGAATGATAGAGCATATCGTCCCGCTTTTTTAAAATTAAACGCTTTTTTCATAGCCCGATTATACTATGTATACTTTTAAAAAAACCGTAACTTTTGGTCGAAAACGAGAGAATATTGTAAAAAACTTGTCTTTATTCGCTCGCTGTGGTAAAATATTCGTATGAAGAGGTTGAAAAATTTAACGGCGGGTTTAATCGCGTTTACGCTTGCCGCCGTCGTTTCGGGTTGTAAAAAAACCGACGAGACGAAAAACGACAAGTTTATAAATTCGCTCGCGGTCGTTCGTTTTTCCGAGGGCGAAAGAGTTTCTAGAGCGAAAAGCGTTACGGAGGAAGTGTTTTTCCGCGACGAAAATTCCGTCAAAAACTACGTCGAAAAAATATCGGGCGGCAAGGCGAATTATACGACCGTTTCGTTCGAAATATGCGAATTGAAAACTTCCGTAAAACGATATTTACCTGCCTATAAGTCGATTAACGGCGAATATGAGTTGATAAACGAAGAGGGTTACGACAATAGAGTCACAGGCGAAAACGGCGAGGTTTCGAGAGGCGGAGAGAACTCGGGCAGATTTATCGCCGAGCAAGAACTCGTCCGCGAGATAGGCGAGAGTTTAAGGACGGATGTGCCGAACGACGGCGACGGAGACGGATTTGCCGATCTCGTGACGGTCGTATTCGATTTGAAATCGCAAGACGCGGACACCGTCTTAGCCCTCGCTTCGAGCGGAATCTTCAACGCGCATCAGGGCGAGTACTATGCGGGAAAGTTCTCATACGGAGACGAGGAAATTACTTTCGGCGAAGCGAAAGCGGGCGGCGCGAAAATCGGTAAGTATGTTTTTATGCCTCTCGGTTCGATATATAAAGAAGGTCGGAAGTACTACGCTGCCGCCTGTCACGAGACTTTGCACGCGTTCGGCGCGGCGGATATGTATACGGCGGACGGCTTAACCGAACCCGTCGGGGCGATTGACGTAATGGGTAACGTTCCTCTCGAAAAACTCACGGTAAATCCCGTATATCCGCTCTCGTACACGAGGGAAAAACTCGGGTTTATCGGCGGCGAAAATTTAGGGGCGGTAATAAAGAGCGGCGAGTATACGCTTTTTCCGACCGAGTCCGAAAAATCGGGGATAAAGGCATACAAAATCGTACCGCCCGACTTTTTGGAGAGAAGAGATTGTTTTTACGTCGAATACAGAAAAAGCGAGGGGGACGGCAAGCCGAATTTCGACGGGCTTATAATTTACAGGGTAAACGGCGGTAACGGCTATATTCAAAGAGACGGCGGCTACGGAAAAGCGTATAACGGCAACCTTTACGGCGAAAACGAGGTTTACGTTTTCAGGTTTAAAGACGCGAACGAGGACGATAAAACTTTCGACGGGGCAAACTGTTTCGCCACGCTTTCGTCTCAGTCGGAAAGGACGACTTTCGGCTCGGAAACGAACGGCGAAAACCTTATAACTTATTCGGACAAAATCAACTCGGGGATAGTCGTAAACTTCTTGAAAAACAACTCCGACGGCTCGGTTACGTTTTCGGTAAAACTGCCCGAATACGACGTAAAAACCCCCGCCGAAGTCGATTATCGCGAAATATTCGTCGATAAAGGCGGCAATTTAAAACTTGATTTTTACCGTCCGCTCGCGAGCGGAAACGCCTACGTCGTTCAGACCGAAAAGCCGATAATAAGACCTTCGGCGAAGAAGATAAAAAGCGGGAAGTACGGCAGCGTAAAGGTGTTGCCGTCGGCGTTTATGGAAACGGAATTGTCGTACGAAGGAAATTACGTTTATCTCGCGTTCGACGATACCGACGAGCTAAAATCTTACGTTCTGAAAAAGTCGTGACGGATAGAATCGGGACAACGCCTTGAAAAAAACGGGCGAAAAATCGAAAAACGGTAAAAAATAACGGAAAAACGGCGTCAAAAAGATTGCAAAATTCAATTATATATGTTAAAATAAACAGGCTATAAAATTCACACTCGACTTTTGCGACCATTCGTGCCGTCAAATAAATTTTTCAAGGCGGTTAGCGGCGCATAAAAAAGAAGTCGGGGAGGAATAACGGAGGAAACAATTATGGCAGTAACTTCTATGAAGCAACTTCTCGAAGCGGGCGTTCATTTCGGACACCAGACGAGAAGATGGAACCCCAAGATGAAAAAGTACATCTACGGCGAAAGAAACGGTATTCACATTATCGACCTTCAGATCACGGTTGATCTTGTCGAAGAGGCTTACAAGTTCGTTGTAGATCAGGTTAAGCAGGACAAGACCGTGCTTTTCGTCGGCACCAAGAAGCAGGCTCAGGAGGCTATCCAGCAGGAAGCGGAAAGATGCGGTATGTACTACGTCAATTCGAGATGGCTCGGCGGTACGCTTACCAACTTCAAGACTATCAGAACGAGAATCGACAGACTTAACAAACTCGACAATATGGAAAAGACGGGCGAGTTCGATCTTCTTCCCAAGAAAGAAGTTCTTGGGCTTAAAGCGGAGAGAGACAAACTCCTTTACAACCTCGGAGGTATCAGAGAGATGAAATCCCTTCCGGGCGTAATGTTCGTCGTTGACCCCAACTGCGAATTGAACGCCGTTAAGGAAGCGAGAAAACTCAACATTCCCGTAGTCGCTATCACCGATACCAACTGCGACCCCGACCTTGTAGACTACGTTATCTCGGGTAACGACGACGCTATCAGAGCGGTAAAACTCATCGCTTCGATAATCGCCGACGCCGTAATCGAGGCTAAGCAGGGCGAAGACGCGGTAAGACGCAACGTAGTTGACGACGAACCCGCTACTTTGGAAGAAACCATAACGGACGCTCCCGCAGCCGAAGAGGCTGTCGCGACCGAAGAAGCGGCAGAGGAAACTCCCGTAGAAGCGTAATCGAAGGTCTCTATCTTAACACAAATTCAAACGTAAATTCAAATATATCAAGGAGAAATAATTATGGCAAATTATACCGCAGCGGACGTAAAGAACCTTCGCGAAAGAACAGGCGCAGGAATGATGGACTGCAAGAACGCCCTCGTCGAATGCGACGGCGATATGGAAAAAGCGATAGATTATCTCAGAGAGAAAGGCATAGCGAAAGCGGCTAAGAAAGCGGGCAGAATCGCTGCCGAAGGTATCGTTGACAGTTATATCCACATGGGCGGAAAGGTCGGCGTTCTTCTCGAAGTAAACTGCGAAACCGACTTCGTTGCCAACGGAGATATGTTCAGATCTTTGGTACACGACATCGCTCTTCAGATTGCGGCGGCAAATCCGCAGTACGTCAGCCAGTCGGAAGTTCCCGAAGAAGTTCTTGAAAAAGAAAAGGCGATTCTTCGCGCTCAGGCTCTTGAAGAAGGCAAGCCCGAAAAAATCATCGACAAGATGGTCGAGGGAAGAATTAAGACGTTCTACGAAGAGAACTGCCTTCTCAATCAGAAATTCGTAAAAGACCCCTCCAAGACTATCGAACAGGTAGTCGTAGAGGCAACCGCTCAGATCGGCGAAAAGATTTCCGTAAGAAGATTCGTTCGCTACGAAATGGGCGAAGGACTTCAGAAGAAAGAAGAAAATCTTGCCGACGAAGTTCAGGCGCAAGTCAGCGCAATGAAGAAATAATCGTTTCCGCGGGCGGAAAGCAAAACGCTTCCCGCCCGCGGAAAATCAAACGAAATACACTCGCTTTATCTTTACGGCGGCTCGTTTCGTTTGGGTGAAACTGTCGTTTTTATGCCTCGGGGCGTAAATCTCTACGGCAGTTTTTTTAAAAAAGACGAGGTTTGTGAATGAAACCGAAATATAAAAGAATACTTTTAAAGATAAGCGGAGAGGCTCTTTCGGGAGATAAGGGTCACGGGTTCGAGGCGGACTCGCTCGTAAAAGTCGCAAGGCAGATCAAAGCGGTATCGGATCTCGGCGTCGAGGTCGGGATAGTGGTCGGCGGCGGAAATATCTGGCGCGGCAGACAGAGTATGAATATCGACCGCACGGCGGCGGACTACATGGGTATGCTCGCAACGGTGATAAACGCTTTGGCGGTTTCTGAAAGTCTGATATCCGAAGGAGTGGACGCGGTGGTTTTGACCTCGCTCGCGATAACGGGCGTAGGCGAACCGTTCAACTTCAAAAACGCCGACAAATATCTTAAAGAAGGCAAAATCGTCGTGTTCGGCGGCGGTACGGGAAATCCCTATTTTTCGACGGATACGGGCGCGTCTTTAAGGGCCGTGGAAATAGGCGCGGACGCCTTGCTCCTCGCGAAAAATATCGACGGAATTTACGACAGCGACCCGAAAATCAATCCGAACGCCAAGAAATTCGACGAAATTTCTTACGACGAATACGTTTCTCTGGGGCTTAAGGCGATGGACACCTCCGCAGTTGTAATGTGCAAGGAAAACGGAATGAAAGTCCATGCATTCGGCTTAAAAGAGGAAAATTCCATAATGAAAGCCGTAACGGGCGACCGCGAAGGCACGGTAATTTACTAAAATCTACTGAAATTACCGAAAGGGCAGATTATCGGGGATATAAAACGGTAACCTACCGAGACCGATAAGACGGCTGAATACGCTCGTAAAAAAGCGTAAACTTATTATATAAACCGCAAACTTATTATATAATAAAAGGGAGAGAAAAAATGGCATTAGACATTGAAAAAGTTGAAAACATAATACTCGAATCGAGCGACAAACTCGGCAAATCTGCCGACGTGTTCGTCTCCGACCTCACTCAGGTGAGAGCGGGCAGAGCGAATCCCCACGTTCTCGACAAAATCAGAATCGATTATTACGGAACGTTGTCGCCCATAAATCAAGTCGGCAATATCGCAGTTACCGACGGACAATGCCTCGTCATTACGCCGTGGGACAAGAGTCTGCTCAAAGGCATCGAAAAGGCTATTCAACTTTCGGACATCGGCATCAACCCGACTAACGACGGAAACGTCATAAGGCTTGTTTTCCCGACGCTCACGGAAGAGAGAAGAAAGGATATAGTAAAACAAGTCAAAAAAATGAGCGAAGACGCCAAAATCGCCGTGAGAAATATTCGCAGAGACACTTTGGACTCGCTTAAAAAGATGAATAAAGCCAAAGAGATGACGGACGACGAGTATGCCGACTATGAATCTCAGGTAGAGAAAGAAGTCTCCAAGACGATGGAAGTTATCGAAAAGGCAACCGCCGAAAAGGAAAAGGAGTTGCTTACCGTATAATATGGCTGAACTTACTCGGATACCGAGGCACGTCGGCATAATAATGGACGGCAACGGAAGGTGGGCGAAATTACGAGGAAAGCCACGAAGTTACGGACATAAAAAAGGCGCGGAAGTTATAGATGAAATCGTTTCGGAATGTTTCGATAAAGGAATAGAGGCGGTTAGTTTATACGCGTTTTCTACCGAAAACTGGATAAGACCGAAAGAAGAGGTCAATGCTATTTTCGGGCTTTTAGGCTTGCTTTTAAATTCGAAATTTAAAAAGTTAATGAGGGAGAAGGTTCGGCTTATAGTGTCAGGCGACCTTTCGGCTATTCCCGAAAATTTGCGGAAGAGATGCGAAGAGGTAATGGCTTTAACGGCGGACTTTACGGGCAGAACGCTCAACGTGGCCGTAAACTACGGTTCGAGAGCGGAGATCGTCAGGGCGTGTAACGCTATCGTGGAAGACGAGTTAAAAATTGTCACCGAAGAAGAAATCGAAAAGCGGCTTTACACGGCGGGACTTCCCGACATCGACCTCGTTATAAGGACGAGCGGCGAGATGCGGCTCAGCAATTTCTTTTTATGGCAATGCGCCTATGCGGAATTTTATTTCACCGACGTTTTATGGCCCGATTTCCACGCGAATGAACTCGATGAGGCGTTGGAGTGGTATTCGGGGAGAAAGAGACGTTTCGGCGGGGTCGGAACTTCTGAAAACAAAGATTAAATTTATGTTAAAAAGAATTATTACGGGAATAGGGATAATCATCGTAACCGCGGCGTTTTTTCTGTTCAGAGAATTTTTCGACGCGGTTATTTTTACATCGACGTACTATTCGATAATTACCGAAGTTACCGTCGGTTCGTTTCTGTTTGACTTATTTATACTCGGTATGGCGGTGATTTCGACTTACGAATACGTTAAGGCGTTTTCGGGTGAACCCGTCGTGGGCGATTCCGTTTCGGAGAAATTCTCCTCGGGCAAACTCATAACTTCCGAAAAGGTTATCGTTATGTGTTATCCCGTCGTGGTGTATATGGCGTTTACCTTTCAGGGACTCGGCTGGGCGTTCGGAGCAATGCTCGGAACCTTCCTTTGTTTGTTGTCGCTTCTTGTTTTCGACCACGAAAAAATCACGCTCGAAAGCATAGGAATGTCGCTTTTTGCGATGGTTTATCCTTCGACGATACTAATTTCGCTTCTCGTTTTAAACAGGACGAGCGCGTGTATCGGACCGCTTTTACTGCCGTTTGCCATTTCGCCGTTCACAGACACTTTCGCATATCTCGTCGGTAGTACGGTAGGCGGTAAAAAAATGTGTCCGAGTATCAGTCCGAAAAAGACGATAAGCGGAGGGATCGGCGGTCTTGTCGGCGGCGTTTTTGCGAGTCTTTTGGTATATTTTATCTTTATCGAAAAAGGCGAATACGTTTCGACTATGTGGGTTGAAGTTCTGATGTTTGCCCTTGCGGGACTTCTCGGCGCGATACTCACCGAGTTCGGCGACCTTGTGGAAAGCGTTATAAAGAGAAAACTCGGAATAAAGGATATGGGCAATATACTTCCCGGACACGGCGGTATGTCCGATCGCATAGACGGACTTGCGTTCACCGCGCCTGCGGTCGCCATTGTGTTCGCGATTATTATTCCGTTCTTAAAATAGGATAACGAATGTTACCCTAAAAATCTGAATATAATAAACGGGAAAGGGGGAATAGCGGAAAAAGTTATTCCCTCGATTTAAAAAATATGGTAAAAATAGCATTGCTCGGTAGTACGGGTTCGATAGGCAAGCAAGTTTTAAACGTCGTAAGGCGTTACGGCGAGAGATTTTCGATAGTTTCGCTCGCCGCGGGAAGCAACGCGAAACTTTTATGCGAACAGGCTGCGGAGTTTAAACCCGAAATAATCGCTCTTGCCGATTCCGGAAAGGCGGCGGAAATACGCGAACTTCCGAAAGGCGTTACGCTTTATACGGGCGAAAACGCTTCTTTACACGCCGTGACCGAAAAAGCCGACGTGGTTTTCGTTGCGGTTTCGGGGTTTTGCGGACTTGCGCCCGTTTTAGAGGCGATAAAACTCAAAAAGACCGTCGCGCTCGCGAACAAGGAAACGCTTGTTGCGGGCGGCGAAATCGTTATGAAATCAGCGGAGAAAAACGGAGTTAAAATAATACCCGTTGACAGCGAACATTCGGCGATTTTTCAATGCCTCGGGTTCGATATGAAAGCCGAGTTCAAAAAACTTATAATAACAGCGAGCGGCGGGGCGTTCAGAGACTTTACGAAGGCGGAAATAGAGAACAAGAAAGCCGCCGACGCCTTAAAGCACCCGAATTGGCAGATGGGCAGAAAAATCACTATCGACTGCGCGACTATGCTGAATAAAGGTCTCGAAGTTATCGAGGCGTGCAGATTGTATAACGCGCCGCTTGAAAAGGTCGAAGCGGTGGTACACCCCGAAAGCATTGTACATTCCATGGTTGAGTTTAAAGACGGGGCTATTATGGCTCAACTCGGATTTCCGTCTATGGAAATTCCCATACAACTTGCTCTTACTTATCCCGAAAGGCTCGAAACGGGCGCGCCGCTTATGAATCTTGTCGGGAAAACTTTACGATTCGATAAAATCGACGAGGACAGATTTCCGTGTTTCACCTTGGCGTTGGAAGCGTTTAAAAAGGGCGGCTTATCGCCTTGCGTAATGAACGCGGCGAACGAAGCGGCGGTAAAACTGTATCTCGACGACAAAATAAAATTCTATGATATCGCGGAACTCATTTCTTACGCTATGGGTAAAATCTCGGGCGGCGAAACCGACTACGACAGTCTCGTAGCGGCGGACAGAGAGGCGAGAGCGGCGGTATACGAAAAATGCGAGGTAGGATATTGATATATAATTTGTTAGCGATGCCGACGGCGCTCAGAACGGCGTTATACGCAATTCTGGCGATACTTATGCTGATGCTTATGATAACCGTTCACGAACTCGGACATTATCTCGTCGGTAAAATTTTTAAATTCAAGATAAACGAATTTTCGATAGGAATGGGTCCCGCGATTTTCAAACGCAAGATGAAAAGCGGCGAGCAGTTCTCGATAAGGGCGTTTCCGCTCGGCGGTTTCTGCGCATTCGAGGGCGAGGACGACGATAAAGACGACCCGAACGCGTTCAACAATAAAAAGCCTTGGCAGAGAATATTGGTTCTTATCGCCGGCGCGTTTATGAACTACGTTTTAGCCATTCTGATAATAATTCTGTCTATGTCGATTTACGGTCAGACGGTTATGGGCGTACAATACGCGAGACACGACGACGCTATTTACGGGCAGACCATCGAGTCGCAAATACCCGCCGATAAGTCGATTAACGACGGGGAATACATTTTATCGATAACGAAAAACGGCAAAAAAACGAACGTATATATGACTGTCGATTTAATCTCCGCGCTCAATCACGCGAAGAAAGGCGACGAAGTTACGCTCGAAATAATGAAGGGCGATAAGAATACCGAAAAGAAAACGATAATACTTCGCTCGGACGTCGAGTGCAAAAATATCACCGAGGTGACGAAGGTATACGAGGCTCTCGGGATAGGTTCGGCTATGCAGGTCGAGCCGACGAGCGAAAATTCGCCGTTAAAAAGCGGTAACTTTATTATAAAGATAGGCAAGACGGGCGAAGAATATAAAAACGCAACGTTCGTGTATTCTGCGGACGATATAGCGTACGTCTTGAAAAATTTCGACGGCGACTCGTTTGCGATTTGGACGTCGAGAGATAATTCTGTAATTCTCACGCTCAGCGACGAACTGAAAGCGGCGGCAAGTAGCGGCGGCGAAGCGGTTATGGCTGCGCTCGGGGTAAAGGATACGGGCGTCCGCTCATATTATACCGCGGCGAAGTATATGAAACTCGGCTTTTTCAGAACGATAGGACACTCGTTCGAGTATTCGTTCAAGATTGCGGGAACGGTGTTCAGAACGCTCGGTCAACTTCTGACGGGTAAACTCGGGTTGAATGCGGTCGGCGGAACGGTTACGACGATAGTTACGACGACCAAAGTTATAAGTTACGGCTTAGTGTACGCGCTGGAAATAATGAGTTTTATAGGCGTAAACCTTGCGGTGCTTAATCTTTTGCCGATACCCGCGCTCGACGGGGCGAGAGTAGTGTTCTGTTTAATCGAATGGATCAGAAAAAAGCCCGTGAACAGAAAAGTCGAAGCGGCGGTAAACGGTATAGGCTTGATTTTAATTCTCGGCTTTGCGATACTCGTAGATATACTGCAATTTATTTAGTAACTATCTAATCTCGCATCCTCTTTCGGGGGTAAATTCCTTCATTGAAGCGGAGGAAATGTAGCGAAGCGACAAAAGAGGTTAGTTGTGGCGTTTTGCTTTGCAAGAGTTGTTTATCTAAAAGTAAATAGTAAAAATCGCCTTCTCCTTCGGGGAAGGTGGCAAATTGAGCGGTTTTCCGCGAAGATTTGACGGAAGGGGACAATAAATCACTGCTTTTTATTGGTTTGTGTTTTATCCCCTATCGGCTTGACTTCCATTTCATTCCGTCAACCCACTTCCCCCGAAGGAGGAAGCGGTCAATGTACGTCTCTTTCGTTTTATCGGGAAAGTATATCTCGGAAGAGGAAGTGTGAAAGGTAATTCTTTTACATTTTTCCGAAAAAACGTATTCAAAAAGCAAAAACGGTTTAATTGTAAAAAATACGGATATTTACCCGTTGCGGTAAATATCCGTATTTTTCTATTTTCTACATTTTCTGCATTGTTTGGTTTTTATCGGCTACGCTTTTCGTAGTCCTCTATCGCCGCTTTAATCGCTTCTTCGGCAAGTACCGAGCAGTGAATTTTCTGCGGGGGTAGTCCGCCGAGTTTGTCTATTACGGCTTTATTCGTGATTTTCAACGCCTCTTCGACCGTTTTTCCGATAATCATCTGCGTTGCCGTCGAACTCGTCGCAATCGCCGCCGCGCAACCGAAAGTCTTGAATTTGGCGTCGGTTATTACGTCGTTTTCGATTTTCAGCGTAACCTGCATTACGTCTCCGCAAGCAGGACTTCCTACTTTGCCGATTCCGCTGTAATCTTCTATTTCGCCCACGTTCTGCGGATTCTGAAAGGCTTCCATTACCTTTTCGTTATACATATATTACACCTCCTTAATTTCGCCGTTGAGTTTGAAAAGCGGCGACATTTTTCTTAGTCTCGTAGTAATTTCTTTTAGTTTTTCGACCGCATAGTCGATTTCATCAATCGTATTTTCCTTTCCGAATGAAAACCTTATCGAACCGTGAGCGGTCTCTACGGGAACTCCTATCGCAAGCAGAACGTGCGACGGTTCAAGCGAACCCGACGAACACGCCGAACCCGACGATACGGCTATTCCCGCAAGATCGAGACTGAACAAGATCGACTCGCCCTCGATATATTCAAACGAAAAATCCGCGTTGCAGGGCAGTCTCTTTGAGAAATCTTTCGGTCCGTTGAGTCGAACGTAAGGAATTTCCTTCATAACCCTGTCTATAAATCTGTCTCTTAGCGAAGCGACGTATTTTACGTCCTCTTCGAGCGTTTCGTAGGTGAGAGATAACGCTTCGGCAAAGCCTACTACCGACGGAACGTTCGTCGTTCCGCCTCTTCTCGTCCTTTCCTGATGTCCGCCCGAGATGAGCCTCGCCACGGGAACGCCCGTCTTTATATATAACGCCCCGATTCCTTTCGGTCCGTTGAATTTATGCGCCGAAATACTCATCATATCCACGCCGAGTTCTTTGAGGTTTATCCTCGTCGCGCCGACTGCCTGAACGGCGTCCGTGTGACAGCTAATTCCGTGTTTTTTCGCGATTTTCACGACTTCCTCTATCGGCTCGATAGTTCCTATCTCGTTGTTCGCGTACATACACGATATTAAAATCGTGTCTTTGCGGATAGACTTTTCGAGTTCGTCAAGGTCTATAAATCCCTCTTTATCGACGGATAAACAGGTGAATTCGAAGCCGTCTTTTTCGAGTTCTTTCGCGGTGGAGAGCATTGCGGCGTGTTCTATTTTCGTGATAATGACGTGCTTGCCTTTGCCCTTTAACGCCTCGCAAACGCCTCTTAAAGTCCAGTTGTCAGCTTCCGTGCCGCCCGAGGTGAAGTATATCTCGCTTGGTTTCGCGCCGAGAAGGCTCGCGATTTTGTCTCTCGCCTTGTCAACCGCTTCCATGGCGTCTCTGCCGTATTTGTGTTGGCTGTTCGCGTTTCCGTAAATCTCCGTAAAATACGGAAGCATCTTTTTTACGACCCTTTCGTCCGTTCTCGTCGTGGCGGAATGGTCAAAATAAATCTCTTTCATAAGGTTGCCTCACGAAACAATATCCTACCTACTCGGTAGGATATATACAGTATATCATTGAATTTCTAAGTTGTCAACTATTTTTTAAAACTTTTATCGTAATTATCTTATCATGCCGGACGAGAATAATACGCCGTTAGACCATGGTTCGGATTATCTTGTCCGGCATGGTTTGTCGTTGTTTTCACCGAAAAGAATTGCGTTGAGTTCCTCGGTTTTTCTGCGGGGGACAGAGTCGTCGTAATAGGCGTTAATCGCCTTATAGGCTAACTTATCGCCGTCGATGTCTAAAATTCCGAACCTCGCGCAGTCCTTTTCGAGGAAGTTTCCGAGCGTTCCGAAGTTGAGGTAATATTTGTCGCCCAAACGGGTAAAAGACCCCGTGTGTTCGTGTCCGAAAAGGAATACGTTACCTTTAAGACCCGAAAAAAGTTCGCGAACCTCGTTATCGGTCGGCATATAGATTATGTCCTTAAACCTGCCCTTTTTATTCATAGGATAGTGAAAAGCGACGATTTCGTATTTGTCGTCCTTATACGTTACCGAACGGGGAAGAGAAGAAAGGAATTCCTTCGACGCCTCGGAAAGAACTTTTTGTTGCCAGCGGAACATTTTAAGCCGAGTGTCCTCTTTCGGAAATTCGTCAAGGTCGAGGCAGACGAAGATATCGTGATTGCCTTTCACGCAAACGATATCTTTGCGTTTTCGGACAAGCGATACGGTCTCCTCGGGGTAAAATCCGTTGCCGACGATATCCCCGAGAAGAAGAGTGACGTCGGGCTTATATTTGTCTATTTCGGAAAGGGCGGCTCTCAAAGCGAAAACGTTCGAATGTACGTCCGATATAATTGCATATTTCATCGAGAAGCATTTTATCATATTTCAACTGTTTTTGTCAACAATGGCGAGCAAAACGCTTGTTTTTATTTGCGGTATAGGGTATAATATAGGAGCCGTAGGCGGCTGCCTGCGGATAGCCGATAAACGCGGAGGGAAATATGAAAGTCAGAAAGGGATTTGTTTTGAGAAAGGTCGGGGACACGCAGTATGCGGTTGCGACGGGCGAAGCGTTGAAGTATTTCAAAGGAATGTTAAAACTCAACGAAATGGGCGCGTATATGTTCACGCTTTTGCAAGAGGACACGAACGCGAACAAAATTGCGGACAGAATTTTAGAGTCGTTCGACGCGGACAAGGAGACGGTACTTGCGGACGTGAACGATTTTATAGCGAAACTTAAATCGATTAACGTCATCGAAGGCTGAAAAACGGAAAGGGTTTAAATACCAACGAAAGAACAATGAAGCGACAGAGTACATATGCGGAACTGTCTGTATGTTGTTCTTGCTTTCCCCTTTGAAGTTGATTGTTTTGTTTATGTTTTATTTCTTGCCGTCACCTTCGGGGAAGGTGTCGCTGAAAGCGACGGAAGGGGACAATAAAT
>ERZ779875.1337-NODE-1337-length-16616-cov-5.487169_pt1 | contig 16616 bp, 17 predicted proteins | sample MGYA00511246_ERZ779875 | MGnify/ENA primary metagenome ERZ779875 (study PRJEB29588, sample SAMEA2155093) | human gut metagenome | biome: human gut; feature: human-associated habitat; material: faeces | place: Denmark | collected 2008/2010 ... | reverse complement strand
GATTCTTACGGCACAGCTCGTGATCCCGGCACTGCCGTATCTTCTGAGCTTTGCCGCGGGCGCGATGCTCTATGTCGTCGTCGAAGAGCTGATCCCCGAAATGTCGCAGGGCGCGCACTCCAACATCGGCACGGTGTTCTTCGCCGTGGGCTTCAGCCTGATGATGGTGCTCGACGTGGCGCTGGGATGAAATACGGCAGGAATGCAAGCAGGAGGCGATACCGAGCGGTACGCCTCCTGCTTTTTATGCTGACGCCAGCCTTGCGCCTATTTTTCCACCCGAATAAGATTGCTCTCATACGGCCGCTTGCCGGAGAGCACTTCGTCGTAAAAATTCTGCTTCCAGTCGATGTAGGCGACGCTGTCCTGCAATTCCCGAATGCCTGCGCGCAGCGCCTCCTGCTTCTGTGCCAGCAGAATTTTGCGCTGCGGGATGGTGCGCTCGCCTTGCAGGCAGAGGGCGAGGTAGTCCTTCATCTCCTGAATGCTCATGCCGCATTTTTTCAGGCGCGTCAGGCTGCTGATCCACGCGACGTCCCGCTCGTCAAACACGCGGCGGTTGTTTTTGTCGCGCTTGACGTTGGGGACAAGCCCCTCGTTGCAGTAAAATTTTAAGGCCTGATAGGTCATGCCCGTTTCCTTGCAGACCTGCATCATGGTGTAGCGCATGGTAATCCCTCTCTGTTGCGTAAAAATTGTGTTTTTTCCTCAAAAACCTCTTGACCGATTGTTACAACCGGTATTTATAGATGAAAACGACCTCTCCGATGATATCAATGAGGCCGTCATGCGCAGCGTCATCCGCAACATCCGCATTTTGCTGACCGATCCTGAAAATTACGACGCCAGAAGCGAGCTGGCGTGGGCGTCCGCCATGGCAGAGAACGGCGTGCTGAAGATCGGCAAGGTCACGGATTTTCAGGCGCATCAGATCGAACACCAGCTGGGCGCTTACACCAATTGCAACCATGGAGCAAGCCTGGCGGTGATCCATCCCGTTCTGTACCGCCACATCTACAAATCCGGTGCGGCACGGTTCGCACGTTTCGCGCAGAATGTCTGGGGCGCGCAGCAAACTCCCCTCGCCCGAAAAGACCTCCGGCGTGCGCCAGGGGAGAAAGCGCGCGCCGACGGCAAAGCAGCACTGGAACGCGCGGCAGAACATGGCATTCATAAGACTTCTCCTCTTTTGAAAAATACAAGATCAGTATACCACGGAAAAACGCGCAAAAAAAGGGCTGCGCGAATGCGCAGCCCTTCTATATGCTTTCTGAACGGCTTACTCCTCGTCGTCCTCGGTCTCGATGATGCCGTAGCCGCCGTTGTTGCGGCGATAAACGACGCAGATCGCATCGCCGAAATCGGTGTTGCGGAAGACGAAGAAGCTGTGGCCCAGCAGGTTCATCTGCAAAATGGCTTCCTCCACGCTCATGGGCTTGACGGTGAAGCGCTTGGTGCGCACGATGTCGAACGTGCCCTCCTCGTGGGCCTCGAACTCCTCGGGCAGCTCCGGCAGCACAGCCTCGGCGCGCAGGTTCTTGGCAAGGCGGGTCTTGTTCTTGCGGATCTTGCGCTCGATCTGGGCCGTGGCCTCGTCGATCGCGCCGCGCATGTCGCCGTCCGGGTCCTCACATACCGCGCGGAACAGCGTGCCGTTGGCGCCGCGGAGCATGATCTCGGCGACACAGCGGTTCTTCTTCTCGACGGAGAAGGTGACAGAAGCCTCGGGCTCCTCCTTGAAAAACTTCTCGAGCTTGCCGACCTTTTTCTCGGCATAGGCCTTGACGGAATCGTTCAGGGAGACTTTTTTGCAGGTGTAGGTGAATTTCATAGTGTTGGCTCCTTTCGTTGGTGAGGAAGGAAAGAGAGGGCGAAGGGCTCTTCTGTTTCCTTTTCTGTATCATAGCACAAATGAACGAAAATTTCAAATGAACGATATATGAATTGAGCATTCTTGTACATATTGACAAAATGTAGGGCGCACGACGCGAATTGACAAAAGGCGGCAGAATGCGGCAAAAGCTCCCATTGACGTTTTGGCGGACGGGCGGTATCATAAGCATCGGAAGCTTTCCAATATCCCACCCATTTGAGCCGCGGGCCATCTTGGCCGGCGGCTCCTTTTTATTTCACGCAAGAAAAAAGCGCCCTCAACGGGCGCTTCAATAATGTTCTCTTTTTAGTTGCTGACGTCATAGAATGTCTTTTCTCCCGGCGTTACGTAGCCGAGCTGATCGCGCGCAAGCTCCTGCAAAAACTCAGGGTCGTCGGCCTTTTCGAGCGCCGAGGCGAGCGCGTCGTTCTCCTGCTTGGCAGCGTCAAGATCGCTCTGCAGCGCGGTGAGCTGGCTGCGCGCGTCGTCGATCTGGCTCCGCAGATGAATGAGCTGCACCCCTACCAGTGCGATCAGAATTGCGATGACGAGCATCGTGAGAAAGCTGGTGCGCTTTTTGCCTTTTTTGGCCTGCTCTGCCATGCCGATGAGCCTCCTTTTTCCTTGCGCGGCGCAGCGAATAACGGGCGCGGCGCTCATACGACTTTATTATAAGCCGGTTTCTGGAAAAAAGAAAGTATCTTTTGCAAAGTTTGGCAAGTTTACCATAAACTTTTTGGAGCCACCGCAGCGGCGCCGCCGCTAATCGCGCAAAGGAGAACAGCACCTCCGCCCAGAAGGCCCATAGCGGACGGAAAAGCCGTGCGCAGAGCGCGAAGTAGCTCACCGCGCCAAAAAGCGCCGAGCAAAGCATATAGAGCCGCAGCTCGCCCCCGCCGATGCGCAGCGCGAAGAGAAACGTCAGCAGCGCGAACGCCGCGCAGTAGAGGAGATCGAGCGCGCTCGTAAAGCGCCGCTTCGTCGCCCGCCGCAGCCGCACGGCGCGCAGCAGGTCATAGAGGAGAGAAAGGATGAAGCCGAGCAGGAGCGAGGCGAGAAAGCACCGCGCCTGCTCGGAGAGCGACACGCCCACGGTGCCTCAACCCCCGAACAGGCGCGAGAGCAGGCCGCCGCGGCTTGACGGCGCATCCTCAAAGGCGATGGCGTCAATGCGCCCGTCGACATGCAGCTCGCCGCCGTCGAGGCTCAGCTTGCCGATGTGCAGGCTGTCGCCCGTGACAACGAGCACGCCGAGCGACGTGTTCATCACGATCTCGGTCTCATCGAAGCGGTCGACATCCTCTACGCCGGAGACCGTCAGGCTCTCGCGGCCGGATAATTCGATGCGCTGGGGAGAAGCGGGGGAAGTGTCGTAAGTCATAGTCAGAACCCGTCCTTTCGCTTTGGGCGCAAAGAAAGCGCCCTCCATACGATAACGTATGAAGGGCGCACCCAAAATAGTACGGTTTACTGTGCGTTCACTTCGCGGTAGAGGAGCGAGGCCTCGCTCTTGCCGGCGGTCTCGGATACATCGAGCACCTCGACCGCGAGCACGCGCTCGCCGAAGTGCAGCGCGATCACGTCGCCGACCTTCACGTCGTACGACGCGCGGGCGACCTTGCCGTTGACGGTCACGCGGCCGCCGTCGCAGGCTTCGTTGGCCACGGTGCGGCGCTTGATAAGGCGCGAGACCTTGAGATATTTGTCAAGACGCATGGAATTCGTCTCCTTTTCGGAAAAGTGCGGGATCAAAGGGGCTCCACCAACTCAAACGGCGGCGCATCGCGCCGCCGTTTTGATGATGAAAGAGCTTGACTGGGGAATTACTCCGCGACAGCGTCCTTGAACGCCTTACCAGCCTTGAAGGTCGGGACCTTGGAAGCGGCGATGGTGATGCTCTCCTTGGTCTTGGGGTTGCGGCCGGTGCGCTCAGCGCGGTGCTTGGTCTCGAAAGAGCCGAAGCCGACGAGCTGGACCTTCTCGTCGTTCTTCAGGGAGTCGATAATGGTGTCGAGGGCAGCGTTGATCACAACCTCGGACTCCTTCTTGGAAATGCTGGCTTTTTCCGCCACGGCAGCAATGAGTTCAGTCTTGTTCATCGTTTGATCCTCCTGAATAGTGTCCGGAGACGGGGCCTCCGGGGTGTATATGAGCAAAAAGCGTTGCCGCTTTTGGTCATCTGAGTTGTTCCTTGGCGTCGTTCCACAGCGCCATCAGCTCATCGAGCGGGAGAGCGGACATATCCTCGCCGCGCGCATTCACCGTCTCTTCCACCTTGCGGAAGCGCGCGATGAATTTTTCGCAGGTCTTTGAAAGCGCCGCCTCGGGGTCGACGCCGCAGAAGCGGCCGACCTTGACGGCAGCAAACAGCACGTCGCCGAGCTCTTCTTCAAAATTCGTGCCGTTTTCAACGGCGGAGCGCAGCTCCTGTGTCTCCTCGTCGAGCTTGTCGAGCGCGCCGGAGACATCAGGGAATTCAAAGCCCGCCTTCGCGGCCTTGCTCTGCAGCTTGTCCGCCCGCCAGAGGGCGGGGAGTGAACGGGCGACGGAATCCATCGCGTCGGCCGTGGTGCGCTGGCCCTTTTCCTGCCGCTTGAGCTTGTCCCAGTTGACGAGCACCTGCTCGCTGTCATCCGCCCGCGTGTTCGAAAACACGTGCGGGTGGCGGAAGATGAGCTTTCGCACCACGTGGTCGGTCACATCGTCGGTCGTGAAGCGGCCGGCTTCCTCTTCCATGTGGATGTTGAAGAGCACCTGCATCAGCACATCGCCGAGCTCTTCTTTCATCAGCTCGGGATCGTCGAGGTCGAAGGCCTCGGCGGCCTCATACGCTTCTTCAAGGAAGTTGCGGCGGTTCGACTCGTGCGTCTGCTCGCGGTCCCACGGGCATCCGCCCGGCGCGCGCAGAATGCGCAGGATGTCAACAAGGTCGTCATATGTGTAGACAGCTTTCTCAGGATAATTTATCATATATTCCCTCTCATTGCAAGGTGTTTTGCGCAATTTCCCTGATTTTTCAGGGGTTTTCAGCGTACGTGCAGGATGTGGGCGAGCTTTTCGCCCTTGGGCAGCAGCGCGAGGTCGTCGCGCGTGACGATCCGCAGTGCGAGGACAAGCGCGACGTACACGATGACCGCCAGCACGACCGCAAGGCCGACGTTCACGATCTGCGTCGTGGTCGCGCCGCCAAGCGCGATGTGGGCGGCGAAGAAGCGATAGGAGAATCTGGCGCACACAGCCATCACGAGCGACGCGACGAGGGGCTTTGCAAAGACCTTGAAGTAATTCGGCTTATCCTCCATCGTGCGGTAGACGAAAAAGAGGTTGAGCGACGATACGATCACAAAGCACACGAGCGTGCCGAAGGGAGCGGCGTGGATGTTGATGGACGGCACGGCGGTGAGGTTGTAGTTGAAGATGATCTTGACCACGCCGCCGATGAGCATCGTGAAAACCGGCACATGCACGCGGCCGTAGGACTGCAGGATGGAGTTTGAAATGAGCATCAGACAGACGAACATGCTCGCGATGCCGAGCACGGCTAAAAGCGAGCCGCCGAGCTCGCTGTCATAGCGCGGGTAGCAGAGCTTCATAATGGGCTCAGCCAGCGCCCAGAGGCCAAGGCCCATCGGGAAGGCCATGAGCCCCGTGACGCGCAGCGACGAGTTGATGACGCGGGACGTGTGCACGCGGTCGTTGCGCGCAAGGGAGGCCGACACCGTCGGGATGACGGAGATCGTCAGCGCCGTCATCATCGACGACGGCAGATTGTAGAGGTTCATGCCCGAGGAATACGTGCCGTAGAGGTGGCGTGTCTCCTTGAGGGTGTAGCCCAGCGCGTTTTGGAGCTGACCCTGCACAAGCGACGTGTCGATCAGCGTGATGATCGAGACCATCGAGGCCGACAGCGTGATGGGGATGGCAATCGAGAGCAGGCGCTTCAAGATCGCGCCGGAGGCATCCGGCGTGTCTGTGCCCGGGGTGCGCGGGCGGTGGCGCAAGTAGTCGATGAGCATGTAGACGAGCGCGAGCACCGAGCCGACCGTCACGCCGACGATGGCCGCGGCCGCGGCGATGTAGTCCTCGTACCCCAGGCTCACGACGTACATCGAAAGACCAAGGCCGATGAAGAGCTTGCTGACCGCCTCGATGATCTGCGAGACGGCGGTCGGCGTCATGCGAAAGCTCCCCTGCGCAAAGCCGCGGAACGCGGCAAGGCAGCCGACGCACACAACGCCCGGGGCAAGCGCCTTGATACCGTAGGCGGCGTTCGGGTTATTGAGAAGCGCCGCGCACTTCTCGTTGCCGAACCACATGATGACAAACGAGAGGACACCGAGCGTTAAAAACGCGGCGAACGACACCTTGAGCACGCGCCGCGCCTGACGCTCGCGCCCGAGCGTTTTCGCCTCCGAGATCATCTTCGAGAGCGCCACGGGAAGTCCCGCGGTCGAGATGGTCAGAAGCACGGCATAGATGTTGTAGGCGTTGTTGAAGTCGGCGTTGCCCGTCTCGCTCAGGATGTTCGCGAGCGGGATCTTGAAGAGCGCGCCGATGATCTTCACGATGACGACGCCGACGGCCATATCGAGCACGTTGCCGCGCATGGCAAAGGCCTTGAACTCTTCAAAAAACTTCTTCACGGGAAGCACCTCTTTGCTGAAAATGTGCGAAAAACGAAAACTTATCGTATAAAAACGGAATAATATTGCGGATTGGATTTACTTTTTGGGAATGAGAACGGTCTTGCCGCCCATGTAGGGCTGGAGGACCTTGGGGATCAGCACGCTGCCGTCGGGCTGCAGATTGTTCTCGAGGAAGGCAATGAGCATACGCGGGGGCGCGACGACGGTGTTGTTCAGCGTGTGCGGCAGGTACATCTTGCCGTCCTCGCCCTTGACGCGAATTTTCAGGCGGCGGGCCTGCGCGTCACCGAGGTTCGAGCAGGAGCAGACCTCGAAATACTTCTTCTGGCGCGGGGACCAGGCCTCGATGTCGCAGCTCTTGACCTTGAGGTCGGCGAGGTCGCCGGAGCAGCACTCCAGCTGACGCACGGGGATATCCAGCGAGCGGAACAGCTCGACGCTCCACTTCCACATTCTGTTGTACCAGTCCATGCTGTCCTCGGGCTTGCAGACGACGATCATCTCCTGCTTTTCAAACTGGTGGATGCGGTAAACGCCGCGCTCCTCGATGCCGTGCGAGCCCTTCTCCTTGCGGAAGCAGGGGGAGTAGGACGTGAGCGTCTGGGGAAGGCTGCTCTCGGGCAGAATTTCGCCGATGAAGCGGCCGACCATCGAGTGCTCGCTCGTGCCGATGAGGTAGAGGTCCTCGCCCTCGATCTTGTACATCATGGCGTCCATGTCGTTCTGGCTCATGACGCCCTCGACCACGTTGCCGTGGATCATGAACGGCGGGATGCAGAATGTGAAGCCCTTGTCGATCATAAAGTCGCGCGCGTAGGCGAGCACGCCCTCGTGCAGGCGCGCGATGTCGCCGAGCAGGTAGTAGAAGCCCGCGCCGGAGACGCGGCCCGCGGCGTCCATGTCGACGCCGTCAAAGCTCTCCATGATCTGCGTGTGGTAGGGAATTTCAAAATCGGGAACCTTCGGCTCGCCGAAGCGCTCGACCTCGACATTGCAGCTGTCGTCCGGGCCGATGGGGACGCTGGGGTCGATGATGTTCGGGATCAGCAGCATGATCTTGTGGATCTTCTGCTCATACTCCTCTTCGAGCTTTTCAAGCTCGGCCAGGCGGTCGGCGTTCGCCTTGACGGTCGCCTTGATCTTTTCGGCCTCTTCGAGCTTGCTCGGGTCCTTCTTCGCCTGACCCATCAGCATGCCGATCTGCTTCGAGAGGGCGTTGCGGCTGGCGCGCAGCTCGCTCGCCTCGGTGATGGCGGCGCGGTTCTTGGCGTCGAGCTCGATGACCTCGTCGACGAGGGGGAGCTTTTCGTCCTGGAACTTCTTCTTGATGTTTTCCTTGACCTGATCGGGATTTTCCCGCAGGAATTTCATATCCAGCATAATGATTTACCTCGTTATCGTTGTAAAGTAAATGACCATTTGGCTTCTTATTTTACGCCGTCCGGAAACAGCTTGTCCACAATGGACTGGTAGCGCGCGGCGGGGGAGGGGGCGTCGTCGCCGGTGATACCGGTACGCAGCGGCTCCTTGGGCAGGAATTCCACCGTGCCGGTCTCCTCGAATGAGCGGATGTTGTCTTTCGCGGCGTTGAGATCGCCGGTGTTGTAGGCGTTTTCGATCTCAAGCAGCCAGTCGAGCGCGCGCAGTTGGTTGGACTGAAGGCCGACGGTCTCGTCGAGCGCCTTTTTGTCCTCTTCCGCGGTCGCAAGCTGCTCTTCAAGCTCAGCGATGTGCGCTTCGAGCGAGTCATTCTGCTGTAAGGTGCTTTGCAGGGCGGTGTTGCCGTCCTTGATCTCGTTGATGCTGCGCTGATTCATGAGAAATGTCCACAAAATCAGCAAAAATGCCACGGTGAAGAGGATCGCAACGTAAGTATATACTTTTTTCATGCGCTCGCGCTCGGTGGTGGGCTTTTCTTCGCCGGGCACGGGCGGCTTATTTGGGTCCTTGGGGCCCTCGTGAATCAAATCGGACATGGTTATTCGCCTCCGTTCTTTCTGCGTTTGATGGCGGCGAGCGCTTCGAGCAGATCGTTTAAGTCGTCGATGCCGTAATAGTCGAGCTCAATGCGGCCTTTTTTCTTGCCGGACACGATGCGGCAGGTGCGGCCGATCTTATCGCTGAGCTCCTGAGCGGCCAGACGGCCGTAGCTCTCGGCGATGAGCTCGTCGTTCGTGGGCTTGCGCTCTTCCTTAGGATTACTCAGGCGCTTGGCGAGCGCCTCGGTCTGGCGGACGCTGAGACCCTGCTTGACGATCAGGTTTGCCGCGTCGAGCTGCAAATCGGCCTTGAGCGGCAGCAGCGCGCGGGCATGACCGCCGGAGAGGTCGCCGTTTTGCAGCATTTGCCGCACTTCGGGGCAAAGCCCTAACAATCTCAGACTGTTTGCCACGGCGGAGCGGGACTTGCCGACACGCTCGGCGGCCTCCTCCTGCGTGAGATGGTAGTTGTCCATCAGCGTTTTGTAGCCCTCGGCTTCTTCGATGGGGTCAAGGTCTTCGCGCTGGAGGTTTTCGATGAGCGAGAGCTCGGTCATCTTGCGGTCATCCGCCTCGATGACGATGGCGGGCACTTCGCTGAGACCGGCGATGCGCGCGGCGCGCCAGCGGCGCTCGCCCGCGATGATCTGATAGTAGCCGGAAGAAAGGCGGCGGACCGTCAACGGCTGGATAATGCCGTGCTCGCGGATGGAATCGGCCAGATCCTGCAGAGCCTCTTCATCGAAGTGGCGGCGCGGCTGATTGGCGTAGGGTTCGATCTGTGAGATGGGGAGATAGAGGTTGTCGGACGTGTCGGTGCGCAGGGCGGCGTCGCCCAGCAGCGCGCCGAGCCCCTTGCCGAGCCCGCGGTTTGCATTTGCCATGGAAACTTCTCCTTTCTGTGGGATGAAGCGGGCGGAATGCGCCCTTATATTTAATGTATCAGCGGTTCTGCTTCAAAAACTCGTTGGCGAGGTCGCTGTACGCTTCCGCGCCGCGGGAGGTGCGGTCGTAGTAGTTGATCGGCTTGCCGTGGCTCGGCGCCTCGGAAAGGCGCACATTGCGGGGGATGACGGTCGAATACACCTTGCCGGGGAAGTAGCGCTTGACCTCTTCCGCAACTTGGAGGGCGAGATTCGTGCGCCCGTCGAACATCGTGAGCAGCACGCCTTCGAGCTCCAGACCGGGATTCAGGCTTCGGCGCACCATGCGGACCGTGTGCATCAGGTCCGACAGGCCTTCGAGCGCGAAATATTCGCCCTGCACGGGAACGATCAGGGAATTCGCGGCGCAGAGGGCGTTGACCGTTAAGAGTTCGAGCGACGGCGGGCAGTCGATGAGGATAAAGTCGTAATTGGGCGAGAGAACGTCGAGCGCCTGCTTGAGCAGGAATTCGCGGTTTTCGCGGTCGATCATCTCAATACCCGCGCCCGCCAAGGCTTTTGAGGAGGGGAGCACATCGCCGTAGCGCGTGTGCGCCACGCTGGCCGTGACGTCCGCTCCGTTGATGAGCACGTCATAAACGCCGCGCGAGGCGGCCTTGTCCACACCCATGCCGGAGGTGGAGTTGGCCTGCGGGTCAAAGTCACACAGCAGGACGCGATTGCCTTTCTCCTTGAGGGAGGAGGTCAGGTTGACACAGGTCGTCGTTTTGCCGACGCCGCCCTTTTGATTGACGATTGCAACGATTTTAGCCAAAAAAACACCCACCTTAGTCATAGAAGCATTGATCCATTTTCATTCTTGTTCAGTATAGCACAAAACGGCTCAATTTCAACAGGGAAGCTCAAATTTTGCAAATTTGTTTCACGTGAAACATGACAAGGCGCAGGCCTTTACGTCCCGATTTGCCCCTGTTTGGGCCGGTGATGGGGTATCACCGCTGGGGCAGTGCTGAGGACAGAAAAAGGTCATGGTAAAGGCGCTGACCTTTACCATGACCTGAAATCAGTGTTTCACGTGAAACAAATCACTCCTGCGGCTGGGTCAGCAGCATCGTACCGTAGGGCTCGAGCGTCAGGCGGAGCAGACCATCGCCGCAGAAGAACTCCTGATGGGACAGGGCGTCCTCGGCGAGCGTGCCGTCCCACGGAAGGGTGAGCGTGACGGGCTCGTCGCCCGCATTGACTGCCGTGAGGCAGTGGTCGTGCTCTGAGCGGCGCGAGAACGCCAGCGCGCGGCCCTGCGCGGCATGGTAGACGATCGTGCCGCTTTGCAGCGCCTCGTGCGATTTGCGCAGCGCGCCGAGCTGTTGGAAGTATTGCACCAATTCGGCATTCTCGCGTCCCCACGGGTAGGTTCCGCGGTTGAACGGGTCTTCAAAGCCCTGCATGCCGGCCTCGTCGCCGTAGTAGAGCATCGGCGAGCCGGGGAAGGTGTAGAGGATCAGAGCCGCGAGCTTGAGGAGCGACATGCCGCGCGCAAGGTCGGAATCGCTGAGCTGATAGACCGCGCGCTCGTCGCGCGTCTGCGGCGCGGGGGAGGTGAGGCCTAAGATCGTCAAAAGCCTTGGCGTGTCGTGGGTCGAGAGGAAATTCATCGCGCCGTAGAACGCGGGTGCAGGATAGTTTTCGCGCAGCTCCTCCATGCTGTCGCGGAAGTATTCCGCGCCGCCGCCGAGCAAATAGGCCATCAGCGCCGTGCGGAACGGGTAGTTCATCAGGCCGTTCGTCTCGCGGCCCAAAAGGTACTTGCGGCGCTGGGAGTAGGCGATCTTCGTCGTGCCGTCCTCCCAGACCTCGCCGAGAAGATAAGTGTCGGGGTTCTCCTCGTTCATCGCCGCGCGAATTTTGACAATGAACTCGTCGGGGAGCTCGTCGGCGACGTCGAGCCGCCAGCCGGATGCGCCCGCGCGCAGCCAGCGCTTGATAATGGAGTTGTTGCCCTCAATAATGTAGTCAACATAGCTCTTTTCCAGCTCGTTGACTGCGGGCAGGTTCTTAATGCCCCACCAGGCGTCGTACTCGTCGGGGAAGGGGTGGAAGTTGTACCAGCGGTAGTAGGGCGACTGCTCGCCCTGCGCCGCACCGAGGTCGTCGTAAAAGCTGTCGGCGTTGAAGTAGACGCTCTTTCGCCCCGTATGGTTGAAGACACCGTCGAGCATCACGTAGATGCCGCGTTTTTTCGCCTCCGCGCAGAGCGTGCGGAAGTCCGCTTCATCGCCGAGCAGCGGGTCAATGCGCTCATAACAGGCCGTGTCGTAGCGGTGGTTGGTCGAGGCCTCGAAGATCGGGCAGAGGTAGAGTGTCGTCACACCGAGAGAGGCGAGGTAGTCGAGCTTTTCCGTGATCCCCTGCAAGTCACCGCCGAAAAAGTCGCTGCACGTGATCTCGCCCTCGGCGTTCGGGCGGTATTCGGGAAGCTCGTCCCAATTTTCGTGCAGCGTGCGCGGGCCGACTAGGCCTGCAACATCACGAGATTTAGCGCGGCGGAAGCGGTCGGGGAAGATCTGATACGTCACGCCGCGGCCGAACCACGCGGGCGTTTTGTGTGTGTCGTCGTAGACCGTGAGCTGCCAGGGCTCGACCGCGTCCCACGCGCAGAGGCCTTTTTTGCCGTAGCAGCTCGTGCCGCCGTCCGCCCACGAGAGGCGGAAGTGGTACCAGACGAGCTCCACGTCATCCGGCGCGGTGAAGATGCCGCGATAGACGACGTGGCCGTCCTCCTGCGCGGGAGTAAGCTCCACCGTCGTCCATTGGTCGGCAAACTCGCCGTGAGCAAGCAGCTCACAGCGCGTGACCGCCGCGCCGCGCTCGGGGCGAAAGCAGAACGAGACATCGGCGCCGCAGGGCACCGCGCCAAAGGGAGATTTGAAGAGAAGATCGCGCGGATCAAACCATTTAGTTGACATAACACATTCCTTTCTGCCAAATAAAGCGTCTGAAACAGGCAAAAGCGCGCCGAAACGGCGCGCTTAACCCAGCAGTGTATTTTCGCCCGTGATCGCGGAGGACGCGGACGTGTTGGAGAAGTAAGCGTTGAGCACCTGCACGGCGGTGGAGGCCAACGCTGCGCCGGAGCCGCCCTTTTCGATGACGATGGCGACGGCGATCTGCGGATCGTCGTAGGGGGCGAAGCAGACGAACGCGCCGTTGTTGTTCTTCGTGTCGCCGGTCTGGATCGTACCGGTCTTGGCCGCGGCGTCGACGATACAGTCCTTGAAATACTGCGACACCGCGCCGTCAGTCGCGAGGTCGTGCATACCGGCGAGGACGGCGGAGAGATTTTCGCTGCTCATGGCGATCGTCTCGACCGGCTCGGCGTCGTAAACGTATTCGAGCGCACCGGAGCCGCTGGAGCGGACGTTTTTCAAAAGGTGCGTGGCGTAGCGGTCACCCCCGCCGCAGAGCGTTGCGATGTAATTTGCGAGCTGGAGGGGGGAGTATTCCTGATTCGCCTGACCGAACGCCGCCCACGGGGCAAGGTTCTCGCCCTCGTTCTGCGAGGGAAGGCGGCCTGCGGTGTCGCCGATCTCAATGCCGGTCGGGGAGCCGAGGCCGAATTTCGCGTAATACTCGCGCAGCGTGTCCATGCCCATGCGGTAGCCCATTTCGGCGAAGAAATAGTTGCAGGAATTCATGATCGCGCCGCGGACGTTGAGCGAGCCATGGCCGCTGCGCTTCCAGCAGTAGGTGTAGCTCGCGGAGTAGCCGGGGTACGTCCACTTGCCGGAGTCGTAGATCTTTTCGCGCACGGTCGTCGCGCCGGATTCGAGCGCGGCGATGGCCGTCAGCGGCTTCAAGGTCGAGCCGGGGGCGTATTTTCCCTGCGTGGCACGATTCCACATCGGCTGCAAGGGGTCGGTGGAGAGCTCTGCAAGGTCCTGACGGAACGTCGAGAGGGAATAGGTCGGATACGACGCGAGCGCCAGCACGTCGCCCGTGCCGACCTGCACGACGGCCACGGCCGCGCCGCGGTCGATGCCGTCGGATTTTGTCATGGAAGAGACGGTATTTTTAAGCGCCTCCTCCACCTGAGCCTGAAAGTCGATGTCGATCGTCAGCGCCACGGTGGAGCCGGGCTTGGGCTCCACGGAGTAGAGCTCGCCGGTGATCTTGCCGGAGTCGTTGTCGAAGGTCACAAGGCGCTTGCCTGCGTTGCCGTGGAGATATTCTTCAAAGGCGCTCTCCACGCCGGAGATGCCGACGGTGCTCGCGAGCGTGTAGCCGTCCTTATCCTTATAATCGTCCCAGTCCTGAATGCTGCCGGTGTAGCCGAGGACGTGGGCGGCGTAGTCGGTCTCGTAAACGCGCACGGACGAGGTATCCACCTGCACGCCGGCATAGTTGCCATCCTTGATGAGGGAAATGAGCGAAACATCCACGTCGCTCGCAAATTCGAAGGTCGTGGAGCCGTTCATCTTGGCGGAGGCGAGGGAGTAGCGCAGCCCGATGAGCGTGCGCACCGTGGAATTCGGGAGCGTTTCGTCGATCCCGTACTCGCTGCGCAGCTTCAGATACAGCGCAGAGCCTGTCAGCGTAGTGGGGAGGCCGTCGTCGCCGACGTTCTTTTCATTGATCCACTTGAGCGAGACGAGGTATTTGACGAGCGTTTTCGCGCTGCCGTTCGCGGTGTCGTAGGCGTAGGGCGAGGTCCTGGCGAGCGGAAGCGCGTCCTTAATTTCAACGCCCTGCGCGTTCATCAGTCCGATGACGCGCAGCAGCGCGTCGTTGAGCTCGTCGGAAGAGACGAGCGAGGAATCAAAATTCAGCGTGTAGACCGCGCGGTTCGACACGAGCACCTTGCCGTTGCGGTCGGTGAGGATGCCGCGCGAGGCCTTGACGGTCTCGGTCTTGGCGTTCGTGCGGATGGACTTGTCGAGGTAATCGTCGCCGTTGACGATCTGTGCGTCAAAGAGGGTGATAACGAATACGAGCGCGCAGAGAAACATCGCCGCGCCGAGTGCGATCAGGCGGCGGGTAAAGCGTTTGGGATCCATAGCGGCCTCCTTTCCTTGAGGCTTGGGGAAAATGGGGAAAATCAGTCGGGGAAGATGCGGCGGATGGCGCGCAGCGCCGGATAGACCGGCAGAAGAAGCAGGCACGAGAGCGCCGTTTCGCGCGCGAACAGGTGCAGCATTGGCAAAATGGCGGTCGAGCCGCTGCGCGGCAGCAGAGCGAATGCCTGCAAAAGATCGACAAGCAGAAACGCCAGCACGGTCGAGAGCAGCGCACGGGCAAAGCCCTGCTGCAGCAAATTACTGACAACTGTTGAGATGAGCAGTGCCGCAAGCGTGAACGCGATCGTGTACAAGCACGCGAATGGCGCGGGGAGCACAAGGTCGCACAGCGCGCCGAAGACGATGCCCGCGATGACGGCTGAGCGCGGCAGCTCGAACGATGCCATGACCGCCAAAATGACGGGCGGCAGAAAGGGGATGACGCCGAAAAACGTCATCGACCCGAGAAGCAGCCGCCGCAGGAAAAAGAGCGCCGCGGCGGCGAGCGCGTAAAACGTCCACTTAAGCGCGGTGGTTTGGGTGAGATTCATGCGCGCCTCCCTCAGTCGACAATGTCGTAGTCCGTGATGACGAACACCTCGGTCAGGGCGTTAAAGTCCATCATGGGCGTGAGGACCGCGTAGCGGGCAAGGCCGTCGTCGCCGGTCTGGAGCGATTCGACCGAGCCGATGACAAGGCCGCTCGGGTAATATCCGCCAAGGCCCGACGTGACGATCTGGTCGCCGATGAGCACCTCGTCGTCCGACGTGAGGTACGAGAGCTTCAGTTTGCCCTGACCCATCAGGGCGAAATCACCCTCCGCCACGGCGACCTCGCCGGTGCGGAAGATGCGCGCGCCGAGCTCAGTGTCCGTGTCGATGACGGTCAGCACTGTCGACCAGTTGAGGCCGACCTCGGAAATGACGCCGACGAGATACCCCTCGGCGCTGACGACGCAGTCGCCCACGGCGATGTCCTGATCGGTGCCGTGGTTGAGAGACAGCGACGACGTCCAGCTGCTCTCGCTGTGGGCAAGCACAGCGGTGGAGACGAACGTGAAGTCGCGCCGCTGCTGCTGGAGCTTCAAAAGCTCGCGCAGGAGCTTATTTTCCTCGCTGTCGGCCTGCGCCTGACGCTGCTGGGCGCGAAGGTCCGCGATCTCTTTTTTAAGCGCCGCGTTTTCCTCCTTGAGTGTGGTCGTGTCCTCGTAATACTGGCGCTTGTCGGCCGCCCAGTCGCTCACGGCGGTGGCGGCGGCGCGGAACGGGTACGTCAGCACGCCCGCGATGTTTTCAAGCACCGAGGACGTCGAGGAAAAGTAGGTCAAAAGGCTCAATGCCACGGCGACCGCCGCGGCGACGGCCAGAATGCGCAGCCCGTGCTGACGGAAAAATTCTTTCAAGGCTTACCCTCCTTTCATCGTAGGGCAGGGGAGAGGTTAGAGGAGCTTGACGCCAAAGCGCGCGAGCACTAAGCCAAGCTGCTCGACGGGAAGTCCCATGACGTTGAAAAAGTCGCCGTCGATGCGCTCGACGAAGAGCGCGCCGCGGCTCTGCACGCCGTAGGCGCCGGCTTTGTCCATCGGCTCGCCGGTTTTGATGTAGGCGCGGATCTCGTCGTCCGTCATCGGGCGGAAAAAGACGCGCGTGGACACGGCGAAGCGCTCTTCCTGCGCGCCGCGGCGAACGCTCACGCCCGTGCAGACCGTGTGAGCGCGGCCGGAAAGCGCGCGCAGCATGCGCAGCGCGTCCTCCTCGTCGCGCGGTTTTCCGAGGCGGTCATTGCCCAAAAAGACCATCGTGTCCGCCGTGATGAGAATATCCTCCGGCCCGACCAGCGGCGCCACCGCGTCGGATTTCAGGCGCGCGATGTGCGCGACGATCTCCTGCGGCGCAAGCCCCTCGGGATAGGTCTCCTCCACGTCGGGAACGACCACGGAAAAATCGGTGATGCCCATGCGCCGCAGCAGCTCATGGCGGCGCGGCGACTTGGAAGCCAGCACGATATGCGGCATGATCTCAGTCCTCTTTTCAATACAAATCGTAATATCACGCAGAAAAACTACGTTTCGTTTTCATTTTTACTCCACGCCGCGGTAGAAAAGCCCGCGCGTGATGTCCTTGGGCGTGTATTCCTCCCGCCCCTTGTAGGCCCGCAGCACGCGCACGCACTCCTCCGCC
>ERZ779875.1332-NODE-1332-length-16672-cov-2.570861_pt1 | contig 16672 bp, 14 predicted proteins | sample MGYA00511246_ERZ779875 | MGnify/ENA primary metagenome ERZ779875 (study PRJEB29588, sample SAMEA2155093) | human gut metagenome | biome: human gut; feature: human-associated habitat; material: faeces | place: Denmark | collected 2008/2010 ... | reverse complement strand
CAGACTCCTCAATTCTCACAAATCCCTCAATAGAAGATCCATCAAACATACATTCATTATTCAAAGCCTTCTCTAACTGGCTTGAGGTGACTGCCACATTTTTTAATGTGCCAAACATATCCGTAAACTGCAGACGGATAAATTCCACATCCTCTTCCTCTACCATATTAAAAATATCCTGTTTCGTATACCTGCTCATCAAAAATCACTCCTTCTTCATATACTGCAACACTTTATCGTAAGCCATCGGCCCTCCAAATAAATCGAGTGCGCTTCCAATGGTCACATTCAATCTGTTATTCCCCAGTTTCTTCAGTTCCAAAAGGTCTTCAAAACTGCCAACGCCCCCGGCATAAGTGACCGGTATCTTTCCCCATTCGCCGAGCATCTTTACCAGTTCCTTTTCAATCCCTTTTGCTTTTCCTTCGACATCCACAGCATGGATCAAGAATTCATCACAATAGGATGAAAGTTCGTCCAATAGTACGGTGCTGACCTCTTCATCTGTAAACTCCTGCCATCGGTCTGTCACTATATAATAGGTATCTTCTTTTTTTCTGCAGCTTAAATCAAGCACTAAACGCTCCCGTCCCACTGCAGCATTTAAGCGTTTTAAATTATCATAATTGATCTTTCCATCCCGGAACACATACGAAGTAACGATCACATGACTCGCTCCGGCATCCAGAAACTCTTTTGCATTTTCCGCTGTAACTCCACCACCGATCTGAAGTCCGCCGGGATATGCCCGCAGTGCATGTTCTGCCTGTTCACGCGTCGCTTTGTAATACTCACTGCTCACCGGATTCAAAAGAATAATATGCCCTCCTTTGATTCCTTCTTTCTGATACAGCTTTGCAAAATAAGCGGCATCCTGCTCCGCCACAAAATTCTCCGTTGCCTGGTCTCCGGCATCCTTTAAACTTCCACCAACAATCTGTTTAACTTTTCCGTTATGGATGTCGATACAGGGACGAAACTCCATAATTTTCCCCCTTTTTCTTCTCTTCTTTTTTCACAGAATAACGTATTTTATCTGTGATGTTCTCTTTTATTTAGGTAAAAAATGGGCGACGTATGCCTGTGCTCTGGCCCCGTCGCCTAAAGCCATCATATCACACATCAAATCATTTGTGAACCATAATTTCTATAAGGTTTTTTCGCACGTTTTATTATTATTTCTAATATATATCTATTTTTATAAATTCACACTTATATCTCATTGACAGAGTATTTTTTTTTTGCTATGATACAGAAACTAATATATCTTTTTCATACAATTCAATAAGAAGAAAGTGAGGAAAATAAAATGAAAGAAAATAAAGTACAATTTATTGCAGTTACAGCAATGGCAGTTGCCTTAACTTATGTTATTAGTTCCACAGTATTCAGAAGTTACACCAAACATGATTGATCTGACAACGCATCTTACAAAAAAGGTCGTTTTAAATATTCCTATGATGAGCGCTGCCATGGATACCGTTACAGAACACAGAATGGCCATTGCAATGGCAAGACAGGGCGGTATCGGTATTATCCACAAAAACATGTCGATCCAGGCACAGGCCGATGAGGTAGATAAGGTAAAGCGTTCTGAAAATGGCGTTATCACGGATCCATTTTACCTTTCCCCGGATCATACATTACAGGATGCCGAAGATCTGATGCGCAAATTCCGCATCTCCGGTGTGCCGATCTGCGAAGGTGGCAAATTAGTCGGTATCATCACAAACCGTGATTTAAAATTTGAGACAGATTTTACCAAAAAGATCAGTGAAAGCATGACTTCCGAGAATCTGATCACAGCTCCGGAGGGCATCACTTTAGAGGAAGCAAAAAAGATCCTCGCAAAAGCAAGAAAAGAAAAACTTCCGATCGTAGATAAGGATTTTCACTTAAAAGGACTGATCACGATCAAAGATATTGAAAAACAGATCAAATATCCGCTCTCTGCCAAAGACGAGTTAGGCCGTCTGCTCTGCGGTGCCGGTGTCGGTATCACAGGAAACATGATGGAACGTGTAGAAGCTTTAGTAAAAGCGCATGTTGATGTGATCGTTGTTGACTCTGCACATGGACATTCCAAAAATATATTAGAGGCAGTCAAAAAGATCAAAACTGCCTACCCGGATCTGCAGGTCATCGCAGGAAACGTTGCTACCGGTGATGCAACACGCGATCTGATCAAAGCAGGTGCTGACGCAGTCAAAGTCGGTATCGGACCTGGTTCTATCTGTACCACCCGTATCGTTGCAGGTATCGGTGTTCCTCAGGTTTCCGCTATCATGGACTGCTACAACGCTGCAAAAGAGTTCGGTGTTCCGATCATTGCAGATGGTGGTATCAAATATTCCGGAGACATGACAAAAGCTCTCGCTGCCGGTGCCAATGTATGTATGATGGGCAGCATGTTTGCAGGATGTGACGAAGCTCCGGGTACTTTTGAACTGTATCAGGGAAGAAAATACAAAGTATACCGCGGTATGGGATCTCTTGCAGCCATGGAAAACGGCAGTAAAGACCGTTACTTCCAGGAAGGTGCGAAGAAACTGGTTCCGGAAGGCGTTGAAGGACGTGTTGCATACAAAGGTTCCGTGGAAGACACTGTATTCCAGTTAGTCGGCGGTATCCGTTCCGGTATGGGTTACTGTGGCTGCCCGACCATCGAGGACTTAAAAGAGAAGAGCAAATTCGTTAAGATCTCCGCAGCAGCTCTCCGTGAGAGTCATCCACATGACATTCACATCACCAAAGAGGCTCCGAATTACAGTATTGACGAATAATCCTCTTTCCGATATAATATATGGTAAATTTTAAACATTCCGGCGCTATTTTTGCTATAGTGCCGGAAAATTTTATATTTTAATGAGGTGAATTTTCGTGGACGCAAGTGCCATATCACAGATTATTTTTCTAATTATTTTATTAATTTTCTCTGCTTTTTTTTCATCCGCAGAGACAGCTCTTACGACCGTAAATAAAATCCGGATGCGTACACTCGCAGATGACGGAAACAAACGCGCCGAACGGGTACTTCGTATTACAGACGACTCCCACAAGATGCTCAGTGCGATCTTAATCGGCAACAATATCGTCAATCTCTCCGCCTCCTCACTGGCAACCACGCTTGCAATCAAGCTTTGGGGCAGCGTCGGCGCAGGTATTGCAACCGGTATCCTTACGTTTCTGATCCTCGTCTTTGGTGAGATTTCTCCAAAAACTTTTGCGACACTTTATGCGGATCAGATTTCGATCGCCTATTCCGGTATCATCGGTTTTCTTATGAAAATACTGACTCCTGTGATTTTTCTGGTAAATCAGTTTTCCATGGGCTTTTTATTTTTACTGCATATGGATCCAAAGGCAAACAACAATCAGATGACAGAGGAAGAACTCCGTACCATCGTGGATGTCAGCAAAGAAAACGGTGTCATCGAATCAGAAGAACATGAGATGATCAACAATCTGTTTGATTTTGGTGATGCGCAGGCAAAGGAAGTTATGATTCCAAGACCTGATATGACTTTTGCAAATGTAAATAATACTTATGACGAACTGATTGATATTTTTCAGGAAGACAAATTTACCAGACTTCCTGTCTATGAGGATACGACCGATAACGTCATCGGTATCCTGAACATGAAAGATCTTCTCCTCTGCAAGGACAAGGAGCATTTTTCCGTGCGGGATATCATGCGTGAACCTTATTTTACTTTTGAGCACAAAAATACCGCAGAACTTTTTATTGAGATGCGTAAGTCATCTATCTCCCTTGCAATCGTACTTGACGAGTACGGTGCAACGGCCGGTCTTATCACGCTTGAGGATCTCTTAGAGGAGATCGTGGGTGAGATCCGTGATGAATACGACACGGATGAAGAAGATCCGATCCTGCCGCTTAACGACCGCGAATTTATCGTTTCCGGTTCCACCAACCTGCAGGATCTCTGCGATGAGTTAGATCTTAATTTCAGTTCCGAAGATTATGATACGATCGGCGGATATCTGCTCGGTCTCTTAGATCATCTGCCGGAAAAAAATGAGATCATCATCACAGATGACAATGTGCTTCTCCGCGTCGAACAGATGGACAAAAACCGGATTGAGAAAGTTTACATAAAAAAACCGGACTTTCCACCGGATGAATCAGACAAACAATAAATCTTATAAACGGTTATAAAAATACCGGATTTCAGCCTCAGATTTTATCTGATTTTGAAATCCGGTATTTTTATATTCTTTCTTATTCAATATTGCACAGATCACTTCCTGCTTCGGAACGGAACCGGAATGCATCCTCTACTCCATGATAAGAAATTGAAAAACTTCCCTCCATATCCAGATAGGAATGTGCTGCTGCAACCGCATCTAAAAATTCTGCGATATTTTCCAGAAAACCTTCTGCACATTCCGGTGAACTGCACGCTTCTTCCTCTACCTTTTCGTCAATATACAGACGAAGCGTAAAATCATCCATGTCGCTCTCATTGTCCACTTCCGCTTTCTGTAAATAGGAATTGGTGCAATTCTTAAACAGATTGCTTACATAAGATGCCGTAGAAGAAATCCGTGACTGCGAAATATCCTCCGCCTCTAAATATATCTTGTAACTGATTTTTAAACTGTTGTCTGCCATTTTCTCTTTCTCCCGTTTTTTATTTATACTTATATCGCATTTTGTAAAATGGATCGGTATATTTTTGTTATTTCTTTGTAGTGACTGCTTTTACCTTAGACCAGCCCGAATAGATCTTTTTTGATTTTCCATTCACTTTTACAGTCTTATAGGTGCGGACGCGTATGTAATATTTCTTTTTTGCTTTTAATTTTGAAACGTCCAGTTTTACCTTTTTGGTATTATTGACGTTCTTTGTCACAACCGACTTTTTGAATTTCGCATCCACTGCATATTGGATCTGGTAACCGCTTGTCTGTTTTGCCTGCTTCTTCCAGGACACCGAAAATGCTTTTTTCTTTGCCTTTACACTGGAAATGGCGGTTCCTTTCGGTATGATCCGAAATGTTTTCTGGTATTTTCCGGTGTAATCACCTTTCATTTCAATCGTGACCGTATAGATACCGACATTTTTCCGCCCGGACGGCTTCTTTATTTTATAATCCGTTCCCTCTTTCAACTTCTTTCCGGCACTGTTTGTCACTTTTACAGTCGGCATATGTGACTTTCCGTCATAGGTATAGGAAGTCTTTGAGAGCTGGACCGTCTTTACTTTCGGAAGGGTTCGTACCGTTTCCGTCTTTCCACAGACGCTGCATTTCCGTTTCACTTTTCCGCTCTCTCTGTACTCACTCCACTTATGACCGGCTGCCAGAATTACTTTCTGTGCCACAAGCACTGTTTTACACACACTGCAATGACTTCCTTCCGTAAGACCGGTCGTCTCACAGGCTGCTGCTACCGCTGCATCTTTTACCGGTGTATGCCCTGTTGCCGGAATCACTGTCTGTTCTGTCAATATTTCCCCACAGACACTGCAGTGGCTTCCCTCTGTGAGACCGGTCGCCTCACAGGATGCTGCTACCGCTGCATCTGTCACAATTGTATGACCTTCTATCGGGATTTTTCCAGGATCTGTCTGCGTAGCTCCACTATCTAATGTACATACCGGCAAATACCCCTCCCAATAATCTTCTTCTGTATGACATGTTTTCGACCAGCTGCTGTATGTATCATAAAACTCATCACTTTTCACAAAAAAATTATAATAATAACCATCACTCTGGTCATCCCATGTACAATCCACATTATACCAGGAGCTACATATTTTTACTTTATTCCATTCATGGTTGGAACTCGTCACCACCGCCGTATCGATTCCTGAGCCATTGCACATCATTGCAAATGACTGGGCATATCCGGCACAGACAGTCTTATCCGTACAGAAAACGCTGTACACAGACTGTGAATATTCTGTACTCTCCGTTGCAAAATCGCTATTCACAAGAGCCTGATTATAATACACTTTTTCACAGATCAGATCATGTATCTTTTTAACCTTTTCATAATCTTTACTGCATTGATCGATCTGCTCCTGCCAGGCATCCACCTGTTCCTTTACTTTTTCCGTCTTTTCCATCCGGTCTGTACCGTTTTCAAACGCAGGATAAATACCGAATACCAGAGAAATTGTATCATTTGAATATGAAATTGTATAAACTGTCGCATTCAAAAAATAATATTGTGGATTTGAATACCGAAACATCAACAGTACATTTTTCTGCTGTGCCTTCGCAAGTGTGCTTCCAGAAATTGCCTGCATCCGATATGCCCCCGACTTTGTCGTCACAGCATCCGTTTCCGTCGTCAGGTACTTTTCACAGATGACATCTAAGGCATTCCAGTACGCTTTTTCTTCGTCCGATAACTGATCATAAAAGTAATCGCTTCCATACTTGTTCCAGTCGTCCGCTGCTATGTCTGCCGTTCGAAGCAAAGACTGTTCGGCAATATCACTTTCTTCTATGGATTCATAATCCTCGTCAGCCGCCTCTTCGGTTTCTTCCTCAAATAAAAGCCGTCCTGTCGGCAATTCCATATCCGTTAGGACTTCATCCGCATAAATGCTGTTGTTTTTTTCTGAAAATGCAAATATCAGACTGCAAAAAATTACCGTCAATATTTCTATTTTTAATTTTGCTCTTTTCATAACATCCTTATCCTTACCTGCCGCTCATTTATCAGTCACAATCTTCTTCCCTGATTTTAAGAAAACTGTTCATTTTTCATGGCACTTTATGTCCATTATACCTTCCCGCTCGTCATCAAACAAGTCTTATCCACCATATCCTTTGTATTTTTCCCCGATCTTTTCTGTCAGGATTCTGCGATCAGTTCCGAAAGCGGTGCAAATGTATATCCCATCTCCTCCCATTTGGTCAAAAGTTCATCTAAGATCTCCTCATTCGTCTTTGAAGTGCTGTGCAGCAAAACGATTGCTCCCGGATGGATCCTGGTCAGCAGTTTATCAAATGCTTCCTCCTTCGTCGGCTGGTTATCGACATTCCAGTCCACATAGGCAAGGCTCCAGAAAAATGTATTGTATCCGAGTTCTTTTGCCATCTTTAGATTTTCCGTGCTGTATTTTCCCTGTGGCGGACGGTAATATTTGATCATTTCTTTGCCCGTGATCGACTGGTATAACGATGCGACATCATCGATTTCCTTTTGGAATGAAGCCAGCTCCGATATGGATGACATATCCGGGTGATGATAAGTATGATTGCCAACGGCATGCCCCTCTTCCGTCATGCGCTTTACGATATCCGGCGCTGACTCAAGGAAATGTCCCACGACAAAAAAGGTCGCTTTTGCATTGTGTTTCTTTAATGCATCCAGGATCGGTTCTGTATTTCCATTTTCATACCCGCAGTCAAAGGTCAGGTAAATTGTCTTTTTATTTTTATCGCCCACATACCATGCGTTGTATTTTTTTAATTCATCCGCTGTCACATTGCCGGTCGGCTGGGTTCCCTCCGCTCCAAAGCCCAGTCCCCAGTTATCTGCCTGATTCTGGACAGACACTGTCTCCACTGTTTTTTTCATCTGCTGTTTCTGCAGCGAACCTGCGCCCCAGCCTAAAAAGAACATAAAAACAAACAGTGCCGTCACTTTTAAAATTTTCTTTTTGTTATGGTTCATGTTTTTCCCTTCCATCCCGATTATTGATATTGCATAACATCTACGCATCGCAATCATGCATGAATGCTATACTTTACAATATTTCTTTTTGTATTCTATGTGGGAAGGCGCATGTACCATGCCCGGAAATATTGATCCGGAAAATCTGTTACAAAAAAAGTACTGTATACTGACATTTTTCTTTTTTGTCATATACAGTACTTTTTCTTTTCTATCTATTTATCTGTATTCATTTAAAACTTTCCGCCCAGATTCTCTTCTCCGTACTTACTCATAGCGCAATGCATCGATGACTTCCATCTTTGAAGCCTTGTTCGCCGGATAATATCCGAAAAATACACCGGTCAGCATAGAGAAGAACAGTGAAAGCATGATCGCCGTTACAGAAGGATGCACCGTCATAATAATATAATTTGCATACTGAGAGTACATATTCTGAATGACAAATCCTGCCACTTTTCCAAGCAGTGCCCCGATTCCTATACCAATCAGTATACCGATGATACCTCCGATCAGACAAAGCATGATCGCCTCTATGACAAACTGCATACGGATGGTACGTCTTTTGGCACCAAGCGCCATACGGACACCGATCTCTCTTGTACGCTCCGTGATGGACACCAGCATGATATTCATAACGCCGACACCACCCACGATCAGTGAAATCGCTGCAATACCGGAAACCGCGATCGTGATCACGTTGAGTACCGTATTGATCATGCCAAGATCAGATGCCATATTGTATGCACTGACGTGGAAATTTTTGTTGTTTGCATACATCTCATCAAAATAAGATAAAACATCCGTTGTTGCCTGATTGACATCTGCAAGAGGATCGATCATAAGATTAAAATAATCATAACCAGTCCTGTCAGTCCCCTGCAGTTTAAAACAGGTCTGAAGAGGGATCATCAATTCTGTTACACGGTCTTTTTCCGGTATGGACGTGTCCACTTTTCCAAATAATGCTTGGTTATATACATAAACGCCAACTACAACAAAATCAAAAATTCCGCCATCCGATGTTGCAACAGAAAGTGTTTCACCGATCGGATCTTTACCTGCAAAGTATCTCTCTGCCATCGTATCTGCAATCAGGCATACTCTCTTTTTCCCCTGATTATCTGCCTTTGTCAGATTTCTTCCGGCATGCATTTCCAGTTTCATATACTCTAAATATTCCGGTGTGATACCATCAATATTGACATTTGCATAATTCTTGGAATCAGCATCATCTTTAATGGTTCCTGAACCAAGATAGTTCTGTGCTGCAACACCTGTTACCTCATCCGGATATTTTTCAATCAATCCATCGATCATATCCTGTGTAACATAATCACTGTCTGTCATCTCCGGCTGTTCCCAGGTAGCCCAGTCCTCATCATTTTCCGGATAACGTGCTTCCACATACGCCTGTACCATATTTCCACCAAGTGAATTCATGGTTGCCGTCAGTGTACTCTGTATGGAACCACCGATCGTTGTGATAATGATCACTGAGCTGATACCGATGATGATTCCGAGCATTGTTAACAGGGAACGCATCTTATTGCTGGAAATACTCGTGACCGCCTCTTTGATATTTTCCCAAAACATTAATGCTCACCTCCATTATCTGCCACGATCTGTCCATCTAACAGAGTAACGATACGCTCTGTCTCCTGCGCAAGTTCCTGGGAGTGTGTGATCAGAACAATTGTTTTTCCCTGCTCCTCATGAAGCTTATGGAATAAGTCCATGACCATATGACCTGTCTTAGAATCAAGTGCTCCGGTCGGCTCATCCGCAAGAATGATCGCCGGATCATTGATCATGGCACGGGCGATCGCAACACGCTGTTTCTGACCACCGGAAAGTTCGTTTGGTCTGTGATCCGCACGGTCTTCCATTCCTACCATTTTGAGCATTTCCATGGCATGTTCTTTTCCGTTTTTGGAATGTTCCTCTCCATATAGTAATGGAACCATAACATTTTTTAATGCATTGGCTCTCGGAAGGAGATTAAAGTTCTGAAATACAAAACCAATCCTGCGGTTTCTGATCGCACTCCGTACTTCATCCGACATTCCATTGACATCCTGTCCCTCCAGATAATAATCTCCCTGTGTCTGGCGGTCGAGGACTCCTATAATATTCATAAGTGTACTCTTACCGGAACCGGATTCACCGACGATGGAAACAAATTCCCCTTTATTTACGGTAAGGTTGATTCCATGTAAAATTTCAAGTTCATTTGGTTTTCCCAAATAATATGTCTTAACGATATTTTCCATTCGGATTACTGGTTCACTCACTACTCATTTCCCTCCACGCTGGTGCTCATACCTTCTGCATCTGAGGTTTCATCTGTAGATGCGCCTGTTCCCATATCCTGCTCGGAATACATCTGTTCCGGTGTAAACTGCTGTCCTTCTGTCACCGTTCCGGAGTAATCATAAATTAATTTATCTCCTTCTGCCAGATCTCCACCGGTTACTTCCGTATAGTAATCTACTTCTTCACCAACTGTGATATTCTTCTTCACCGCTGTAGCAGAACCGTCTGCATTTGCCTCTGCAACAAGTACGTATGTATTTCCGTCATCATCCGTCTTGACAAGATCATAAGGAATCGCTAATACTTCACCTTTTTCCTTGATCATGACTTTTGCTTTTACTTCCATACCGACAAGTAATTCTTTGTTATCTAAAGATATCTCTACGGAATATCCTCCGGATGTTGTCTGTCCGTCAGATCCCGTGGACTGTCCTTTGACACGTACCACTCTGGTCACAGTTCCATTAATGGTCTCATCTCCCATGGCATCCGCTGTTACAGTTGCTTTCATTCCCTCTTCAATCTTTAAAATATCAGCTTCTTCCACAGTTGCCACCATTTTTAAAGAACTGGTATCTTCGATCGTTACAAGTGGTGTTTTTGAATCTGCATTAACATCTCCGACAGAAACATTGACTGCCGTCACAACTCCACCGCAAGGTGCTGTAATATTGCAATCTTCTAACTGTTCTTTTAAATCTGTCAGTTTATCTTTGGAAGATGAATCCGATCCTTTATACTTGTCAAGTTCTACCGCACGCTGTGCATCCTCGATCGTACGGTTCGTGGTCTCTAATACTTTCTGGTAATCTTCCTCAGCAGTAGTAACTGCTTTCTGTGCAGCTAACAAAGACTGAAATTCTGCATCCGATTTATCTTCACTCTTATCCCACATAATACTCTGTGCGTTATAAGCATCCTTTGCATCATCAATTGCTTTCTGTGCAGCTGCAAGCTGTGTCTGCTGATCTTCTTTTGCACGACTGACTGTTTCTGCTGTCTGCTGTGAATTAATACTGTCTGTCGCATTTGTATCAGACATATTTTTTTCGAGATCCGCAATCTGATCCTGAATCGTAGAGGAATCTAATGTACATAATACATCTCCCTCTTTTACAATATCTCCGACCTGAACATTAACTGCTGTGATTTCTGCTAACGCTTTTGAAGTTGCATTATTCTTCGTGATACCCGATACAGTACCTTTTAATGAAATCGTATCAGATAAATCTCTCTTCTGTACCGGCTCCACCTCTACTGTATTGACTGCTGTTGCTACCTGGCTTGTCATTTTCTTTACTGAACTTCCAATGATCGCAGCTACAACGACCAGAACCACAAGCACAATAATAACTACTTTTTTCTTTCCCTTTTTCGGTTTTGTCTTGTCACCCATTTTTATTTCTCCCTTTTCTTAATTCGATTTACGGTGATTGTATCATTATCCTTTTGTCAAAAAAAGGCACTTAAGCAAATATTAAGAAATCTTAAGTTTTCCATCCGTAAATCTTTCATTTTTGTATTACTGTAATAATACAGTGGTTTTGTTGGAGTGTCAAGACATTTTTCGTATTTGGTATAATTTTGCATACCAGTTTTCCCTGTCTTTTAAAATCTACCGTATTCTTTCATCGTATCATGTGCAAAACCGGCACATGATCCAATTCACCGTTCGTCAATCATGCAAGCATGTTGACTCACTTGCGTTCATTATATCCCGGAAACAGAGCATCATTTCCCGTGTCAGACTAAGTCCCTCCGGATCATCCGGGACATCCTCAAAATCAACCCATTCTGCGCAGGCAAGTTCCTCCTCATCCAGTCTTATCACATCTCCCTCATCATCCAGTTCACAAAAATAGCCAAGAAGAAGATTACTGTCAAATCCCCAAGGCTGACTCTTGTAATAACGGATATTTTTTACGGAAAGCCCAACCTCTTCCTTCACTTCCCTCGCCACCGTTTCCTCCGCAGTTTCACCGATTTCGGTAAATCCGGCAATCAGTGCATATCTTTTATATTCACGGTTTGCATATTTTGTCATGAGGATTTTTCTGCCGTTTGTCACGCCCACGATCACTGCCGGTGCTATTTTCGGGAAAACCATGTTGTTACAGTCCGGACATGAAAGCATCCGGAGTTTTTCACTATGTACCAGTTTATGCCCACATCTCCCACAATAAACATTATCGCGGTACCAGACATACAGATGCCATGCGGTCGCAGCTGCAAGCACCCGCTCTTTCGGCTGCATGGTGCGTGTCTCAAACATTTTATAGTATACAAATCCCAGCACCTCTATCCCTTCCCCCGGATCTGTCAGAAAATAATCATCCTCCCCGATGGAAAAAAGATAAACGCATGCAGGGATTTCCTTTCCCATCCCACGACAGATTTCAGAAAGTTCTTTATAGGTCAGATAACACACCTGACCATCATTTTTTGCCAGAATACGGTTATCTTTAAAGATCATAAGAAAACTGTCTGCCTGTGGTACCTTTTTGTGATATTCATTACTAAGATGCATCGGAAATATATCCTGAATCATTGTATTTTTCTCCTTTATCTGCATTTATTCTGACAGAACCTGAAACAAATCACACCTAAAATCTAATCTTCTTTGTGCCATCATTCAAAAAACGGATGATATTTCGCTTTGAAATACCATCCGTCCTGTCATATTATTTAACCTTTTTTAATATGTTTATGTGTAAACAGATGATCCTGACAATATTCATAATTGCCGTCACACTTTGAACAGAAACGGAACTCTAAATTCGGATCATCAAGTTCTGTCCTGCCACAAATCGCACATTTGTGCTTGGTAATGCCGGAACCCGGTCTGGGTTGACGCATCTGGGACTTGAACTGCTGTCTCCTGTGTATTTCATGCGGCGAATAACGTTTGAAATTCCGCGTTGAAAAGAAGAAAATGATAAAATTGAGCAGGGACATAAAGATTGCCACTCTGCCGGCCCATCCACTGACAATAAACTCATAAAGCGTCAGTATCGCATAAACAATCGCCATCCATTTCATCTTGATTGGGATAATGAAGTAAAGCATTACCTGCATATCCGGATACATCACGGCAAATGCAAGAAAAATGGACATATTGATATAGTTTGTGGAAAATCCCGACGCAATCGAATAAGATAACTGTGCCGCCAGTGCAGGCATCTGCGAAATTACAGATGCATTCATTGCATAATAAATACCGTACAGAACAAATGCACCGATCACGGTAAATATCATTCCACCGAAAATATAGACATTAAACCGGAAGGTTCCCCAGGTACGTTCCAGTGCCATGCCAAGCTGGTAATAAAACAATGCCATGATCAGTAAGAAGATCAGATTGGACTCTGTCGGCATAAACACCCATGTCACCAGTCTCCAGATCTGTCCATGTAAAATATGATAGGGACTGAGTGTCAGATAGCTTAAAATACCAGGCGATACGGTTCCGAATACATAGCCGATCGTATAGGCTCCGATCAGCCATATAATAAGGTTTGGAACAGCGTAACGACCAATTTTACGTTCTAATTTATTTAACCAGTTCATCGGATAAAACCCTAACCTTTCTTTGAAAACACTACTTTTTTCAGTATATCCGTATGCCTGTGCTTTGTCAATCCAGGCTGATTTTATTCATAAAAAGTTTATATTTTTCCCCGATTTGCACATTGTCTTTTGTAAAATCATGTCGTATAATGTACTTTGCTTGGCTTTTGCCCGGCATTCTTTTTAATAAGAAGAAACAGCCACTTTATTTATATATTATCCGGATTTTCCGGAGTTACTGACTGGAGGAAATTATGGAAAATAATACGCTTCACAAACTTGGAATTGATATCGGTTCTACCACCGTAAAGGTTGCTGTGCTCGACGAGCATGACAATCTGCTCTTTTCCGATTATGAAAGACATTTTGCCAACATACGGGAAACGCTTTCTTCTCTGATCCAAAAAGCATTCGATCAGCTCGGTGACCGGAAGGTTGCTCCAATGATCACCGGTTCCGGCGGACTTACACTTGCAAAGCACTTAGATGTTCCTTTCGTACAGGAAGTTATCTCTGTGTCTACCGCCTTACAGCACTATGCTCCACAAACAGACGTTGCGATCGAGCTCGGCGGTGAAGACGCAAAAATTATTTATTTTGAGGGCGGTAACGTTGAACAGCGTATGAACGGTATCTGCGCTGGAGGTACCGGTTCTTTTATTGACCAGATGGCTTCCCTGATTCAGACAGATGCCTCCGGTCTGAATGAATATGCGAAAAATTACAAAGCAATCTACCCGATTGCAGCCCGCTGCGGTGTTTTTGCCAAAACAGACATCCAGCCTCTGATCAACGAAGGTGCCACAAGAGAGGATCTCTCTGCTTCTATTTTCCAGGCGGTGGTAAACCAGACGATCAGTGGTCTTGCCTGTGGTAAGCCGATCCGCGGCCACGTTGCATTCTTAGGTGGTCCGCTCCACTTTTTATCTGAGTTAAAAGTTGCATTTATCCGCACCTTAAACTTAGATGATGAGCATGCGATCACGCCGGACAATTCGCATCTTTATGCAGCGATCGGTTCTGCCTTAAACTGCAAACCGGAACAGAATACCACTCTCTCTTCCATGCTTGAGAAATTAAACTCTGATATACATATGGAATTCGAGGTAGCACGTCTTGATCCGTTATTTAAAGATCAGGCAGAATACGATACCTTCCGTGCCCGCCACGACGGACACAATGTAAAGACAGGTGATCTTTCCACCTACGAAGGCAACTGTTATCTCGGTATCGACGCCGGTTCCACAACAACAAAGATCGCTCTCGTCGGCGAGGACGGTTCCCTGTTGTATTCATTTTACAGCAACAACAACGGAAGCCCGCTTTCCACTGCGATCCGTTCCATCAAGGAGATCTATGAAAAACTTCCGGCAAATGCACATATCGTACACTCCTGCTCTACCGGTTACGGTGAAGCTCTCTTAAAAGCAGCGCTGATGTTAGACGATGGTGAAGTAGAAACGGTAGCACATTATTATGCAGCGGCATTTTTTGATCCTGAGGTAGACTGTATCTTAGACATCGGTGGTCAGGATATGAAATGTATCAAGATCAAGGACAACACTGTAGATTCAGTTATGCTTAACGAAGCATGTTCATCAGGATGTGGTTCATTTATCGAGACATTTGCCAATTCATTGGAGTATGCAGTTTCTGACTTTGCCAAAGAAGCTTTACTTGCGGAAAATCCTGTGGATTTAGGTTCCAGATGTACTGTATTCATGAATTCAAATGTTAAACAGGCACAGAAGGAAGGCGCCAGTGTAGGTGATATTTCAGCGGGACTTGCATATTCTGTAATTAAAAATGCTATTTATAAGGTTATTAAGCTTTCTGATCCTTCAAAGCTTGGTGATCACATTGTTGTTCAGGGCGGAACATTTTATAATGACGCCGTTCTCAGAGCATTCGAAAAAGAAATCAAGAATAATGTTATCCGTCCTTCTATCGCAGGACTTATGGGAGCTTACGGCGCGGCTCTTCATATAATGAAATCAAAAGAAAGCACTCTTCTGTCTCAAAAAGAACTTGAAACTTTCACTCATACGTCAAATTCATCTATATGCCGCGGCTGCTCCAATAACTGCCACCTTACTATCAATCGCTTTTCCGACGGAGAAACTTTCGTTTCGGGCAATCAGTGCCAAAAAGCGCTCGGACTAAAAAACACGGAAGAGCTTCCGAATCTCTACGCATGGAAGAGAAACTTTTTCGAGAATTTAAAACCCGTTCGCGGAACAAGAGGAAAAATCGGAATTCCGATGGCACTTTCCATGTATGAGCTTGCGCCGCTTTGGAATGCGTTTTTCACTTATCTTGGATTTGAAGTTCATTTTTCCGCGCTTTCCAATAGAAAAACATATGAAAAAGGTCAGTTTACCATTCCCTCCGATACAGCCTGCTATCCTGCAAAAATAATGCACGGGCACATGGTAGAGCTTATGGAAAAGGGATTTGAAAATATCTTCTATCCGAGTATCACATACAATATAAACGAGCACGCGGGAGACAATCATTTCAACTGCCCGATAGTCGCATATTACGCCGAGCTTCTTAACGGAAACATGGAAGAGCTGAAAAACATAAACTTTTTATATCCGTACGTAAGCATAGACAGCCCGTCCGAACTTTCCAAGACCATATACGATACAATACTCAAACTCGACCCGAAAGTATCGAAATCCGAAGTTCTGAAAGCGGCAAAATCAGGTTTTGCGGCATATAAGGAATACAAAAACAAAGTCAAAAACGAAGGCGCAAAAGCTATTGCCTATGCGAGAGAAAACGGAAAAAGAATAATGATTCTCGCAGGACGTCCGTATCATATAGACCCGGAAATAGGTCACGGTATAGATAAGCTTGCGACATCTCTCGGTTTCGTTGTGGTAAGCGAAGACAGCGTTTGCGAACTTGCCCCCGTTCAATACGTAAAAGTTCTCCATCATTTTCGTAAATAAGGGCATTGCCCTCTTGATGCATAGTATTCATAAATCCACCTTTCTGTCAATTATCATCTTGTATTGACATCATTTGATAGCTTTATCATACAAAAAATAAAAAAGAAATAAGAAAAAATGCATTTTATGCACCTCTAAAAGTATTTTATGTAGTATTAGGAATTTATTTAGCACT
>ERZ779875.1321-NODE-1321-length-16803-cov-5.887748_pt1 | contig 16803 bp, 15 predicted proteins | sample MGYA00511246_ERZ779875 | MGnify/ENA primary metagenome ERZ779875 (study PRJEB29588, sample SAMEA2155093) | human gut metagenome | biome: human gut; feature: human-associated habitat; material: faeces | place: Denmark | collected 2008/2010 ... | reverse complement strand
GCCACCGCTAATAATCGCCATGCCAGACAAGAATAATACGAACCATGGTCTAACGGTGTGTTTTTGACTAATACTGCGTTCTGCTCGCGGCTTATACGTCCAGTATTAAGCCGTTTGCACGCCTTGTCTTAGCCTAAAAATACACCGTTAGACTTGCCTGCAACCAAAACGCCGATATTTTCGATGATTTTTGGTAAAGGCGAATGCAGATGTACTCAACGTACTTCAAACGAGAATTTGCCGAAAAGCACGGAAATAGCGGCGTTTTAGCAAGGTTCGTTTTATTCTTGTCTGGCATAGGAACGAAATGCCCGAACAAATTTAAAAACGCTTGACTTTTGGGGTGCATTTTTATATAATTATAAGCGATAAATAACCCCACGGAGAAAAATATGGACGTTGAATACATTGAAATACGGGAGTCTCTTCAACTGAGAGCGGAATATACGGCGAGATTGAACCTTATACCGTACGACGGTTCCATCGAAATAAAAGACAGAAACGGCAAGAAATATATATATATAAGGAAAAGGGTTTTAGGTAAAAATACTTCTACCTTTGTCGGGGCGTATTCGGACGAGCTTTTTGCTTCGGTCTTGAAACTCCTGAAAAAGTCAAAAGAATATAAAAAGCAGATAAGAGCGTTAGACAAAAAACTTGCGTTGCTTGGTTATAGTGACCGTGAATTGTCGGCGAGAGTCTTGATTAATATCGACTTCGCGAGGGCTAACGTGAAATCGAGTATATACGACCAAGCTATTCTCGAAGGTATAGCGACAACTTTTCCCGACACGGAAACCATATTAGAAAACGGAAAAGTGCGGGGAATGTCGGCTAACGACGTGCAAAAAATTCTCAATCTGAAACACGCGTGGGAATTCATTATGGATAAAGACGTCGTGGCGAGTAAAACCGACTATTCGGTTTTATGCTATATTGCGGGACTTGTGAACGAGGGCTTTTACACCTATGGCGGGAGAATAAGGAGCGTTCCCGTTGCTATCGGCGGCTCGGACTACGTTCCGCCCATACCGATAGAAGTTGACGTAAAGGAAAAAATATCCGAAATAATCGACAGCAAACTTTCGGCGATTGATAAGGCGATTGAACTGTGTCTTTATTGTATGAAAACGCAGGCGTTCAACGACGGCAATAAGCGGGCGGCGGTAATATTTGCAAACCACTATCTGATTTCACAAGGAGAGGGACTGCTCGTAATTCCCGAAAAACGGGTTTCTGAGTTTAAAAAAATGCTTGTCGGTTATTATGAGGGTAAGGACGAGGCGAATATAAAACGATTTATGAAAGAACAATGTTGGAAAAAGTTTTGACGATTTAGAGTTGGGTTTGTCGAGGGCTATCGGCTAACGAAAAACTTATTCAAGGTATAACTTTTTCAAAAAGAACCGCTCTTGACAAATTATCGACAATAGTATATAATAAATCGGTATGAACGTTAAACTTAGCAAAAGAGTAAACGGAGTTGCGGCGTCGAAAACGCTCGCGATCTCCGCAAAAGCGCAAAAGATGAAAGCCGAGGGGGTTTTTGTCGTCAACTTCGGAGTGGGCGAACCCGATTTTTCGACTCCCGATTTCGTCGCGAACGCCGCGATTAAGGCAATTCACGATGGAAAAACCAAATATACGCCCGTCGCGGGAATCGCTCCCCTTCGGGAAGCGGTCGCAATGGAACTCGAAAAATCTACGGGGCTTAAATATTCGGCGAGCGAAGTCGTTGTCGCAAGCGGCGCGAAACAGCCTATTTATAACGTGGTTTCCACGCTTGCGGAAGAGGGCGACGAGGTAATTATTCCGTCGCCTTATTGGGTAACGTATCCCGAAATAGTAAAATATTGCGGCGCGACAAGCGTTTTTGTCGAAACCAAGGAAGAAAACGGCTTTAAAATTACCGCCGAGGAACTCGAAAAGGCGATTACGCCGAATACGAGACTTATAATTCTCAACTCGCCGTGTAATCCCACGGGAGCCGTTTACAAAAAAGAGGAACTCGAAAAAATTGCGAAAGTAGTAAAAAAGCACGACGGAATATTCGTTTTATCGGACGAAATTTATAAGAATCTCGTATACGACGGCGAAAAACACGTTTCGATAGCCACGATTGACGGAATGAAGGACAGGACGATAATAGTTGACGGCGTGTCGAAGTCCTACGCTATGACGGGTTGGAGGCTCGGTTGGAGCGTCGCCCCCGAAATTGTTTCGCAGGCTATGACGAGGGCGCAAAGTCATATAACTTCGTGCGCGAATTCGATTGCGCAGTACGCCGCGTTAGCCGCGCTCACCGACGAAAAAGACACCGAGGCGTTTATAGCCGAGATGAACGGGATATTTGAACGCCGAAGAAACCTTGCGGTGAAACTTCTTAGCGAAAACGGGATAAAATACATTAAGCCTCACGGCGCATTTTATCTTTTTTTGAAAATTTCCGATACATTCGGGAAGAGGAGTTCGGGCGGCAGAGCGATAAATTCGGCGGAAGAATTTTGCGACGCTTTGATTACCGAAAACGGAGTTGCGACCGTTTCCGGCGAAGCGTTCGGAGCAGGCGAATACGTGAGAATTTCCTACGCTTTGGACGAGGAAAAAATTGCCGAGGGAATAAAGAGAATCGCCGAATTTATCAGATTATGCAAATAGTAACCGAACTTAAAAAATCGGCTTGACGGGAGGGAAAAAGCAATGAAAACGGACATAGAAATAGCGCAAAGTTGCAAAATGAAAGATATAGCGGAGGTCGCGAAGTCATGCGGTATAGATTTAAAATATTTGGAACGTTATGGCAATTATAAGGCGAAAATCGACCTCGAATATCTCAAAAACGTCGAAAAAAAAGGTAAACTTATACTTGTTACCGCAATTACGCCAACCCCTGCCGGCGAGGGTAAAACCACAACCTCGATAGGACTTTTGGACGGGCTGAGAAGAATAGGCAAAAACGCAATAGCCGCTCTTCGCGAACCGTCGCTCGGTCCCGTGTTCGGCGTGAAAGGCGGAGCGGCGGGCGGCGGATATGCTCAGGTCGTTCCCATGGAGGATATAAATCTGCATTTTACGGGCGATTTTCACGCGATTTCGGCGGCGGGTAATCTGCTTGCGGCAATGCTTGACAACCATATTCAACAGGGCAACGAACTCAATATAGACCCGCGAAAAATAGTATGGAAGAGGCTCGTCGATATGAACGACAGACAACTTCGTTTCATAGTTGACGGACTCGGAGGCAAGACGAACGGAACGCCGAGAGAGGACGGTTTCGAGATAACCGTCGCATCCGAGGTTATGGCGGTATTCTGCCTTGCATCCTCGATCGCGGACTTGAAAAAACGGCTTTCCGCAATGATTGTGGCGTATACCTACGACGATAACCCCGTTACAGCCGGCGATTTGAAGGCGGCGGGCGCTATGACCGCGCTTCTTAAAGACGCGTTGAAGCCGAATCTCGTTCAGACTTTGGAGGGGTCGCCCGTATTCGTTCACGGCGGACCGTTCGCGAATATCGCCCACGGTTGCAACTCGGTTTTAGCGACGAAAGCGGCGCTTGCGACTTCCGATTACGTCGTTACGGAAGCGGGTTTCGGAGCCGACCTCGGGGCGGAGAAATTTCTTGACATAAAGTGCAGAGCGGCTGGGCTTGAACCCGACGCGGTAGTCGTGGTCGCTACGGTCAGGGCGCTTAAAATGCACGGCGGACTTAAAAAGACCGAACTAAACGAAGAAAATCTGACGGCTTTAAAAAACGGACTTCCGAATCTTTTAAGGCACGTTTCAAACGTTAAAAACGTATATAAACTTCCTTGCGTCGTGGCGGTAAATCGTTTCCCGACGGACACAGAAAGGGAAATCGAACTCGTTATAGACGAGTGTAAAAAACTCGGCGTAAACGTAAGGCTTTCCGAAGTATGGGCGAAAGGCGGCGAGGGCGGCGAAGAACTCGCGAAAGAGGTCGTAAGGCTTTGCGACGAAGAGAAAGGCGATTTTACGTTCGCATATCCGCTCGATATAAGCGTAAAAGAGAAGATAGAAGCGGTTGTAAAGAAAATTTACGGCGGCGACGGAGTAACGTTTACGCAAGTCGCCGAGAAGCAGATTTTAAAAATTGAGGGAATGGGTTACGGAAATTTACCCGTATGTATGGCGAAAACGCAATATAGTTTTTCGGACGACCCGTTAAAACTCGGCGCGCCGACGGGCTTTACGGTGACGGTAAGAAACGTAAAAGTATCGGCAGGAGCAGGGTTTATCGTTGCGCTTACGGGCGATATAATGACGATGCCGGGGCTGCCGAAAAGACCTGCCGCAGAGAATATCGACGTGGACGAAAACGGCAAGATAATCGGCTTATTCTGAGACTTTTGCAAGGTGATTAGCCGAAATCGAATATATAGAAATAAGATACCTGCACCAATGCGTCGGGTGTCTTTTTTTTAATATGTTGGATTGTTAAAATTATTATTTTAGGGAATATTTTTTCTTAAAAATGCAAATATTTTTAAGAATTACGGGACGTCGCCCCCGACGACCCGCTTTATTCTCTTAAAGCCTTTTTTAGAAAACTATACTTTTAATAAAAATCTTCCAAATGTAAACTTGCATTATTTGCCGTCACCTTCGGGGAAGGTGGCTCGGCGAGGACTATCGAGCCGAGACGGAAGGGGACAATAAATCACTACTATGTTTTGCCTCGCAAGGTGAAATTTATCTACCGATAAGTGAAATCGCTAAAAGCGGTGAAATTTGCTTTGCAGTAGTAAGTGACGACGCCTTATTCTTAAAAATGCTTGCATTTTTAAGAATAAGGCGTCTCGCTTTCATAGTCTTTTTATTTGAAAATAGGAAATATTACGTTATCGGGGCGTATTGACTCATATATATTTCTCTGTAAAAACCGCCGCTTTCAAGCAGTTCTTCGTGCGTGCCGCGTTCTACTATTTCGCCGCCGTTGACGACTAAAATCATATCTGCGTCCGTTATCGTCGATAATCTGTGAGCGATAACGAAACTCGTTCTACCCTCGGTCAATTTGTCCATAGTTTCTTGTATAAGGATTTCGGTTCGGGTATCGACGTTGGAGGTTGCCTCGTCTAAAATGAGCAGTTTTCTGTCCGAAAGATATGCTCTCGCAATCGTCAGAAGTTGCTTTTGTCCCGCCGAAACGTTGGTCGTTTCTTCGTTGATTACCGTGTCGTAACCGTCGGGGAGAGAACGGATAAACCCGTCTATATGCGCTTTTTCGCAGGCTTTTACGACTTCTTCCCTCGTCGCGTTTTCCTTGCCGTAAGCCACGTTGTCGGCGATAGTTCCCGAGAACAGCCATGTGTCTTGCAATACCATCTGAAACGCCGAACGCAAAGTTTCTTTCGGTACGGAATACGCGTCAACGCCGTCGATTAAAATTCTGCCGCCGTCTATATCGTAAAACCTCATAAGCAAGTTTACAATCGTCGTCTTGCCGCCGCCCGTCGGACCCACAATCGCTACTTTTTGTCCTGCTTTTACTTCAAAATTCAGATTTTTTATAAGCGGAGTAGTCTTGTCGTAAGAGAAGCATACGTTTTCGAATTTTACGTCGCCCCTGACGTCGCCAAACCTTCCTTCGTTGTCTTTCGGCATCTCTTCGGTATCTAAGAACTCGTAAACTCTTTTCGCAGAAGCAAACGTGTTCTGCATCATCGAAATGCCGTTCGCAATAGTCCCCAAAGGACCTGCGAACATCTGCGCGTAAAGAACGACTTTTACAATGCTTCCGATTGAAAATACGCCGTTAATCGCCATATAGCCACCTATTATACATATAACGATATAGGCAACCGAGTTTGTGAACGTCACCACGGGTTCTATAACCGACGAAGTGTAGTACGCTTTGACGCTCGCTTTTTTCATATCCTCGGCAAGGCTTTTTAAAGTCGCGTTCTGCTTCTTTTCGAGTTTGAACGCTTTTACCGTGTCGAAACAGGAAAAATCTTCTTCCGAAAGCGCGTAGATTTTTCCGTTCAGCCTTCTTACTTCGTTGAAGTGTTTTTCCGCTTTTGAGGAGATAAACGCAGAAATTCCTATCGAAATCGGGACGACGACGAGTACGGTTGCCGCCATAATCGGACTGATCGAAAAAATAATAACCGTTATTATGACGAGTTTGCAAATTCCGCTTATGACCGTCGAAAAAATATTGTGAACGGTCGTGCCCATATTAGATACGTCGTGCATCATTCTCGAAATAATTTCCCCGTTGGGAGTTTTATCGAGATAAGAAATCGGAAGGCTAATTATTTTTTCCGACATCTTCTTTCTGAGCGAGCAGGTGAAGTACCTCGAAACCGTGTTGTTCATAACGCACGCCCGCGCCATTTCAAGCAGCGACGACAAGACGTATATGAGGCACAGAATGCCGCACGTTTTCGTAAAAAAGTTCATATCGAGAGACGTCTCACCCGACGTAAAATCGTATAGATTCTGCGTTAAATTACCGATAATACTCGGGGCAATCAATCCGAGAAGTACGGCTATAAGTTCGATAACGGCTGCAAGCGCCAGAAACCCCGCGATTTTTTTCGTGTCTTTGAGTATTCTTAAAAGGACGTTTTCGCTCTTCATTTTTTCACCTCGCCCATCTGCGAAGCGTATATTTCTTTATAAATTTCGCAGGTATTTATAAGGTCGTCGTGACTGCCTTCGCCGACTATTTTTCCGTTCGCCATAACGAATATTCTGTCCGAATGTATAGCCGTCGAAATTCTCTGAGTGATAATAATCTGAGTTTTTCCTTTCAGTTCCACGCTCAACGCGCGGCGTAATTTGCTTTCTGTTAAAAAGTCGAGCGCGGAAAAACTGTCGTCGAAAACGTAAACCGACGATTTTTTAAAAATCGTTCTCGCGATGTTTATTCGCTGTTTTTGTCCGCCCGAGAGGTTTGCTCCCGACTGAGACAGTTCGTAATATATGCCTTCTTTATGCGAGTTTACGTAGTCCGCCATTCTCGCCGTTTCGAGGGCGTGAAAAACTTCTTCGTCGCCGGCGTCAGTCTTTGACATCATAACGTTGTCTTTTATCGTTCCCTCGAATATCATACTCTTTTGGAGAGCGACCGAAATATTTGACCTTACGTCGTCGGCGGTAAGCGCGGAATAGTCGTAGCCGCCGAAGAGGATAGTACCTTCCGTCGGTTCGTAAAAACCCGCCAATAGTTTGATTAACGTGGTTTTTCCGCTTCCCGTGCCGCCGATAATCGCTACCGTTTCGCCCTCTTCGATATTCATATTGACGTCTGTTAAAGCGGGTAGTTTTGCATGCGGATAGGTAAAGGAAAGGTTTGTTATTCTGAGGTCGCCGCGAATATATTTCGCCTTACCTTCGCTTTCGGGTACGCCTTTCAGCGAAAGAACCTCGTTGACCCTTCTCGCGGAAACTTTAAAGTGCGGCAGCCATGCGAAAACCCATACTGCGGCGAGCAGTCCGTTGGAGGCTATTCCGACGTACTGAATTATCGCGATAATATCTCCCGCTTTAAGTATTGCGGGATTTTGCATTCTGATTGCGCCGACGTATATCACGGCGACCGTAACGACGTTTAAAAGCAGCAGCGAAACGGGTGTGATGAGACTTGAAAGTACGTTTGCTCTTATCATATTATCCGCCATTACGTCCGTCGCTTCCGAAATTCTCCCGTGTTCGTATCTTTCCTTATCGAAAGCCCTTATGACCCGTATTCCCGTTAACCTTTCTCTTACCAACTTGTTCTGCTTGTCGCAGTATTTGTTGCTTATTTCCCATAATCTGCCCATTTTTTTTACGAGCAGGAATACTATAAACGCAACTATGGGAATGACGGATAGGAGAATGAGAGCAATCGAAAAATCCTTTAAAAGCGAGAGAATGACTCCGCCGAAAAGCATTACGGGTACGTTTGTAACCGCGTAAACGAACGAATTAGCCACGTCCTGCAAAGCAAAAACGTCCTCGTTCGCTCTCGTTAAAAGGCTCGACGAGCCTATCGACGAAAACTCCTCGAACGTCAGACTGTTGATTTTTTCAAAAACGTCGTTTCGCATATCCTCGGCAATGGAGTTGGAAACCACGGCGTTCATTTTTTTGCCGACGATAGCCAAAAGGAAGGAAACGACGGCGATAGAGAGCATAATTCCCGATAAGACATAAACCGTTTTAATATTCGAGTTTCTTATGCCGTCGTCGATTATTCTGCTCATAAGATTCGGCATGGCAAGCGCGCTCGCCGAAGCGACGAGGTATAAAACGCCCGTTAAAGCGAGCGATAGTTTGTATTTTTTAAAGTATTTGAATAAAAATTTAAACATAATAGCGTGATTCCCGATATTTCGACTATTACGTTCGACTATTTCGGCGGTTTTACCAGTCCTGTCTGTCGCTTATTTTTATATCGTCGTAAAAATCGAAATATTTTCGTTTGTATTCGTCCGAGGCTGACGATTTTTTCGACGATTTCGGCTTTTTTGCCCTTTCGCTCGTCGTTTTCGTCGCCTCTTTTTTTTGTGTTTCGGCGTCGTTTATCTCTTTTTCTTCACTCATTTTCGTTCTTTATTCCTCACTTTGCTACCGACAGATATACCATAAGAACGGCGATGTCCGCAGGGTTTACGCCCGAAATTCTCGAAGCCTGTCCTATGTTTTCGGGGCGTATTCTCTTCAACTTTTCCTGCGCTTCGTTGCGAAGCCCTTTTACTTCGTCGTAATTTATACTTTCCGGTATACGCCTTTCGTCGAGTTTTTTTGCCTTTTCGATTTGTTCGAGACCCTTTTTGAGGTAGCCCTCGTATTTGGCGTCAGTCTCGGCTCTTTCCAGAATGTCGTATGGGTAGCCGTCGTAAAGTCCGAAATTTTCCTTGATCGCTTTGAGCGGAATGTTTCGCTTAATCATATCTTCGGGCGAAAGAGGAGCGGAAACTTCGCCGCCGTAGTTTTCTACGAACTCTTTACATTCTTTTACGGGGATTTTTATCTTCAATTTTTCCTTTAATTCGGCAATCGCCTTATTTCTCGATAAAAATCTCTCGTATCTGTCGTCTTTTACGAGTCCGATTTTTCTGCCGTACTCGGTAAGCCTCGAATCGGCGTTGTCCTGTCTTAAAAAGATTCTGTACTCGGCTCTCGAAGTCATCATTCTGTACGGTTCGTCCGTTCCTTTCGTCACGAGATCGTCTATAAGTACGCCGATGTACGCCTCGTCTCTTTTCAAGACGAACGGTTCTTCGCCTCTTAAATAGAGCGAAGCGTTAATACCTGCCATAAGCCCCTGAGCCGCCGCTTCTTCGTAGCCGCTCGTGCCGTTGATTTGTCCTGCGGTATATATGCCTTTTAACTTTTTGAAAGCGAGGGCGGGGGTCAGGTCGAGACTGTCTATACAGTCGTATTCAATGGCGTATCCGTATCGCATTATTTTACAGTTTTCAAGCCCGATAATCGACCTATACATAGACTTCTGCACGTCGTGGGGCAGAGAAGTGGACATTCCCTGAACGTAGATTTCGTTCGTGTCGTACCCCTCGGGTTCAAGGAAAATCTGATGTCTTTCCTTGTCTTTAAACCTCATTACTTTGGTTTCGATGGAGGGACAGTATCTCGGTCCCGTAGATAAAATCGTACCGTTGTAGAGAGGCGAGCGGTCGAGGTTCGCCCTTATTATGTCGTGCGTTTTCTGGTTGGTGTAGGCTATATAGCAAGGTTCTTGTTTTTCGGGAACGCCGTCCGTCATAAACGAGAACGGATATATTTCCGTCTCGCCTTCCTGAATTTCGAGTTTGGAGTAGTCTATCGAACGCTTATCCACTCTCGCGGGAGTACCCGTTTTAAAACGCCTTACCGAAAACCCGAGGTTTATGAGCGATTTCGTGAGTTCGGTCGCTGCGGCGAAACCCGAGGGTCCGCTGTTTTGCGACCATTCGCCCGCTATTACCTTGCCGTTTAAGTATACGCCCGTCGCGACTACTACCGCGCGGCATTTAAGTATGCTGCCGAACGAGGTCGTAACCCCCGTAACTTCGCCGTTATCGGTGAGAATATCCGTGACTTCGCATTGAATAATCGACAGATTATCGGTATTTTCGAGCGTCTGCTTCATTATCGAATGATAAAGCCTTTTGTCCGACTGCGAACGAAGAGACTGTACCGCCGCGCCTTTGCCGCGGTTCAGCATTTTTATCTGCATGAGCGCTTTGTCGGCGGTAATGCCCATTTCGCCGCCGAGGGCGTCGAGTTCTCTGACGAGATGTCCTTTCGCCGTTCCGCCTATGGACGGGTTGCACGCCATAAAGGCGATATTGTCGAGATTTATTGTCGTGAGCGCGGTTTTTAGTCCCGTCCTCGCGAGCGCGAGCGCGGCTTCGCAGCCTGCGTGTCCCGCGCCGATTACTACGGCGCCATATACGTCGTCTGTATAATATGCTTTCATTATTTTTTAAGAATTAAATTTTTAAGGTCCTTGACTTCGGTCGATATTCTTGAATTTTCTTTCATAAGTTCCGCGATTTTATCCCTTGCGTGAATAACCGTCGTATGGTCTCTGCCGCCGAGCGACTGTCCTATCGTGACTAACGGAATGGAGAGTAGTTCGGTCATAAGGTACGCGCAGATTTGTCTCGGTTCTACTATTTCTTTGTTTTTCTTTTTACTGACGAGGTCGGAGCGTTGAATTTTGTAGAAGTTGCAGACCGCTTCGATTATAGAATCGGAATTCAATGCTTCTTTTTCTCCGCCCGTCGAAACGCTTTCGTTTATCGCCTCTTTCGCGAGATCTATCGTGATGGGACACTCGTGAAGCATCGAAGCGAAAATCACTTTGTTTAACATTCCTTCGAGAGACCTTACGTCGTTGTCCGAATTTTCCGCAAGGAAAAGGGCTACGTCGAGGGAGAGAATATACTTTCTCATCTCGGCTTTCTTTTGCAGTATCGCGATTTTCGTCTCTATGTCGGGCGGCAGAACCTGCGCCATAAGTCCGCCCTCGAACCTCGTTATGAGCCTGTCGGACAGAAATTCGATTTCTTTCGGGAGACAGTCTGCGGAGAGTACGATTTGTTTATTCTGAGAATACAATTCGTTGAAAGTGTGGAAAAACTCTTCCTGCGTGGACTGTTTTTTCGCGAGGAACTGCACGTCGTCGATTATGAGTACGTCTACGTTCCTGTATTTATTGCGGAAATTCATACCCCCCTCGGCGTACGCCTTGCCCTGACGGATAGTCGAGATAAGGTCGTTGGTGAACTTTTCGCAAGTCGCGTAAAGCACGTTTTTAAGAGGGTGGTTTTGCTTGATATGATTCGCGATCGCGTGCATGATATGCGTTTTCCCGAGACCCGCGCCGCCGTAAATAAACAACGGGTTATAACTTTCGCTCGGGTTTTCGGCAACCGCTTTTGCCGCCGCGTAGAGATACCTGTTCGACGAGCCTACGACGAACGTATCGAAAGTGTATTTCGGGTTGAGGGGGGTGTAGTCGAGTTCGTCCTGAGCCTGCGGTATTCCCTTGCTCTCGAGGTAGTCCGCGTCTCTGCCCTCGACGTAAAGTTTAATGTCGTTAACGCCCGTATTCGTTGCGGCAAGGGCGTCTCTTATCTTGTCGAGCAGCCTTTTCGCCACTTCCGAAGCGAACAATTCCGACTTCGTCGAAAGCACGAGTTTAGTGCCTACTATGTCGATAGGCTTTAACTGTTCTATGTAAGTGGAGTACGCTATCGTAGATACCGTAACTTTAAGTTGCGCAAGGGCGCGTTGCCATACTATCTCGTAATTTTCCATTTTTTCCTCTCGTTCTTCGGTTAAAAATACTTTACTAATTTAAATATATTATATATAATATACTAAACCGAAAAAAAAATCAAGAGATAAAGTATACTTTCAAATGATAATTAAGAATTTGAAACTCGTCAATTTCCGTAACTACGAAAACGAAACGTTTGAGTTTTCGGACGGAATAAATATAATAAGCGGAGCGAACGCTCAGGGCAAAACGAACTCGGCGGAGGCTATTTTTTACCTCTGTACGGGTTATTCGCCGAAGGCTACGAGAGATAAACAACTCATAAGATACGGCGAAGAAAAGGCGAGCGTTTCGGGAACGGCGTATTCGGCTTTCGGCAAAATCACCGTGGATATCGACTTTTTTTCGGATAAGAACAAGAGTATGCGCATAAACGGCGCGCCCATTGAAAAGGTCGGCGATTTAATCGGCAACGTGAACTCGGTTTTCTTCAACCCTTCGGAACTCAGGCTCGTTCAGAACGCCCCCGAGGACAGAAGGCGTTTTCTGGATATTTCCCTCTCGCAGATGTCGAAAAATTACTTCCGTTCCTTGCAGAAGTATAAAAAAATACTCGTTCAGAGGAACGCCCTTTTAAAAAATCCCGATAAGGGTATGGTGTTCGAAACTCTGCCCGTGTGGGACGAAAGTCTCGCCGTGTACGGGGCGAAAATTATCGCCGAGCGTAACGAGTACGTCAAAAAACTCGCTCCATACGCCGCCGAAGCCCACTTTGCGATTACGGGCGGCGAAGAGGAAATGAGCGTTTCGGGCGACTATAAATACGAGGGCGACGAGAAGGAAATTTTCGACGCTCTTATTTCCGTTTTCAAAGAGAGAATGGAAAAGGACTATGAACTCGGCTACACCTCGGCGGGTCCGCACAGAGACGATTTGAAGATAAAGGTCGGCGGAACAGACGTCAGGGCTTACGGTTCTCAGGGGCAGCAGAGAACCTGCTCGCTTTCCTTAAAACTCGCCGAAACGGAAATTTTCAAGGACAGATTCGGCGAATATCCCGTACTCATTTTAGACGACGCCATGAGCGAACTTGACGGGAAGAGACGTAAAAACCTCATGGAGAGGGCGAAGAAAATGCAGACGATTATAACGTGTACCGAACCCGATTGCGTATTCGATTACGAGAAATACAAAAACATCGTAATAAAGGGCGGCAAAATCGTGGAAAGCGGTCTATAAGTCGATTAAACGGCAATAATAACTATCATTACAAGGAGATATAATGAGCGATTGTACTCACGACTGCGAAACGTGCGGTCAGAAATGCGGAAAAGAGGACTTTATGGCAAAGCCTCTGCCGACTACTAAAATCGGCAAAATGATAGCCGTAATGAGCGGCAAAGGAGGGGTCGGCAAATCTATGGTTTGCGACCTTCTCGCGGTAAATACGTTAAGAAGCGGCAGAAAGGTCGCGGTTTTAGACGCCGACGTAACGGGTCCGTCCGTTCCGAGGGCTTTCGGGCTTAAAGAAAAGGCAATGGCAACCGAGGACGGCAAGATTTACCCCGTCGTATCCGAGCAGGGCGTTAAGATAATGTCTATGAATCTGCTTTTAGACGAGGACGACTCGCCCGTAGTGTGGAGAGGTCCCGTCATAAGCGGAGCGGTCAAGCAGTTTTATACCGACGTAGTGTGGGAGGACGTAGACTATATGTACGTCGATATGCCCCCGGGGACGGGAGACGTGCCGCTTACGGTGTTTCAGTCTCTGCCCGTAGACGGTATCGTTATAGTTACCACGCCGCAGGATTTAGTGTCGATGATAGTCGGCAAGGCGGTGAAAATGGCTGAGATGATGAACGTTAAAATTCTCGGAATTATCGAGAATATGAGTTACGTCGAATGTATGGGTTGCGGTAAGAAAATTTATCCGTACGGCAAAAGCAAACTCGAAAAAGTCGCCGCGGAATATTCTATTCCCGTACTTGGCAGACTGCCCATAACCCCCGAACTTTCGGAGAAAACGGACGACGGCGAAATAGAGAGCGTCGGGAACTACCTCGCCGACGCTATGAACGTAATTTTTAACGCATAGGATACAGGATAATCGCAGAATATGAAATTTACGGAACTTACGGTATCGACGACGACCGAGGCTCAGGAACTCGTCGCCGATATTATGTGGAACTACACCAACTACGGCGTGGCGATTTCGGACGTCAAAGACGTCGTCGAACTCATAAACGACAGAAAATCGACGTGGGATTATATCGACGACGCCGTTTTGAAAGAACTCAACGACAACGTGACCTTAGTCAAGGCTTACGTCCCTGTCGATATTACCGACGAGACGGTTAAAAAAATCAACGCCGACCTCGAAACTCTGAAAAAGAACTGCGAGGGCAATATCGCGGTCGGAAGTTTAGAGACCGTGAAAAGAATAGTCGACGGCGACGACTGGATAGAGATTTGGCGTAAGCATTACCGCCCGATAGAACTCGGTAACGTGCTTATTTGCCCCGCATGGATAAAACAAGAACCGAAAGAAGGACAGAATTCGGTTATTATCGACAGCAATATGGCGTTCGGCACGGGCGAACACGAAACCACGTCCATGGTTTTATCGCTTATGCAGGACTACGTCAAAAACGCCGAAACGGTAATAGACGTCGGAACGGGTAGCGGAATACTCGGAATAGCCGCCGCGAAACTCGGCGCGAAAAAGGTGTTTATGACCGATATAGACTACGTTGCCGTGAAGTCCGCCGCTCATAACTGCGAGATTAACGGCGTGTCGGATAAGTGCGAAGTCTGTCTCAACAATCTTTTAGACGATAAAAACGTGGTCGGAGACCTCGTTCTCGCGAACATTACCGCAGACGTGCTTCTGATTCTCGCCGAGGAATTGCCGCAAAGGGTAAAAGGCGGCGGAACGCTTATTATGAGCGGAATTATCAAAAGCAGAGTAGAAGAAGTGGTAAAAAAATACACTTCGATAGGCTTTACGCTCGAAAAACGCAGAGACGAGGGCGAATGGATTGCGCTCGTTATGAAAAAGACGGGGAGAAACGCCTTATGAAAGCCGTGGTTTTTACGCTCGGTTGCAAGGTGAACGGTTGCGAAAGCGCGTCGCTTATCGCGGGGCTTAACTCTCTCGGCTACGAGACTTCGTCCGAACTCGGCTACGCCGATTTGTACATAATAAACACCTGCGCCGTGACCGCGGAGGCTGAGAAAAAGTCTCGGCAGACCATAGCGAGGGCGAGAAAATTCAACGAAAACGCGAAGATAATCGTCACGGGTTGCGCCTCTCAGAAGGTTCCGCAGGACTTTTTGAAAAAGAAGGGCGTAACGCTCGTTACGGGCGCGAAGTCTAAGGATAAAATCTTGTCTATGATAGAGAGCGAGGGCGTATTTATCGAGGACAAAGACGAATACTACGAAGAATTTCTACCCGAAAAGACGGACAGAACGAGAGCCTTTATAAAGGTCGAGGACGGTTGCGACAACTTTTGCAGTTATTGCGTAATTCCTTATTTAAGGGGAAGAGTAAGATCGAGAAAGCCCGAAAACGCGGTTGCCGAAATAATTGCCCTGTCGCCCCTCGAAGCGGTGATTACGGGTATCAATTTATCGGCGTACAACTACAACGGAACGGGGTTTAAAGAACTTATAGACCGACTTTCGGGAGTTGATTGCCGCATAAGGCTCGGCTCTTTGGAGGTCGGAGTGATAACCGAAGAGTTTTTGAACTCGCTTAAAAAACTCAAAGATTTCGCCCCGCATTTTCATCTGTCGTTGCAGTCGGGTTCGACTGCCGTTTTAAAGACGATGAACAGAAAATACACGGCTGAAGAGTTTTTAAGAAAATGCGAACTTTTAAGGGAGTTCTTTCCCGACGCGGCGATAACAACCGATATAATAGTCGGGTATTCGACTGAGACCGAAGAAAACTTCGAGGAAACGTTAGAAACGGCGAGAAGGGCGAAGTTTGCGGATATTCATTGTTTTCCGTACTCGAAGAGGGAAGGCACGGTCGGAGCGAAACTCAAAGAGTTGCCGTCCAAGGTGAAAGACGAACGAATGGAGAGAATACTCGCTTTGAAACGGGAACTCAAAAACAGGTATTTAGACGAGCATATCGGAGCGACGGAAGAGGTCGTACCCGAGGAAGAAGAGGACGGCTATACGGTCGGGTATACGGGCAACTATATAAGGTGTTATATAAAAACGCCGTTCGTCCGCGAGAAAATTAAGGTAAAAATAATCGAAAAATATAAAGACGGCGTTATCGCCGAAGGAGTGTAAAATATGTCGGACTGTTTATTCTGTAAATTTGCGGGCGGTGAAATACCCGTAAACAAAGTATTTGAAAACGAAGATTTCATAATCATAAGAGATATCGAGCCGAAAGCGAAAAATCACTTTCTCGCCATACCGAAAAAACATTTCAAATATCTTGCCGAGATGACGGAAGAAGATACGGCTATGCTCGGGAGAATACTTGCGACCATACCGACCCTTTCGGATATTTTAGAACTTGACGGCGGTTACAGACTCGTTATCAATCAGGGCGACGACGCGGGACAGAGCGTGCCGCACCTGCACATACATATTTTGTCGGGTCAGAAAATGAACTGGCAACCGGCGTAAACGCGATTATGGATGTGCTGGAAAAGATAGACAAGTTAAGAAAAGAGCGGGGTTGGTCTGTGAATTATCTTGCGATGGAAGCGGAGCTTACTCAATCCACGTTGAATAACTTGTATACGAGACAAACCGAACCGAAGATTTCAACGTTGCGATCGATTTGTAAAGCGTTCGGAATAACGCTTGCGGAATTTTTTAACGACGAAGAGACTGCGGACGACGAACTTATCCGCAGGGTAAAGGGTTTATCGGACGAAAACAAGTCGGCTCTTTTGCAACTTTTGAAAAATATGAAATAAGTAAAATTTATTTTTTGATAATCCGGCAATAAGATCTTGCTTTCCCCTTTGGGGCAGGCTCTCCCGATGAAACGGGAGAGGTGGCAGACGAAGTCTGACGGAGAG
>ERZ779875.1320-NODE-1320-length-16818-cov-5.375708_pt1 | contig 16818 bp, 13 predicted proteins | sample MGYA00511246_ERZ779875 | MGnify/ENA primary metagenome ERZ779875 (study PRJEB29588, sample SAMEA2155093) | human gut metagenome | biome: human gut; feature: human-associated habitat; material: faeces | place: Denmark | collected 2008/2010 ... | reverse complement strand
TATCGTCAAAATCTCGCTTACGCTCTATTTTGCCACTTCCCCCGAAGGAGGAAGCTTTCGCTGCGGTCTGAAATTTTCATTGAAGGAAATCAAGCATATATTCGGCAGTCGCCCGCGTGTCCGTCGACGCGTAAAAATCTATGACGGGGTTATCCGTAAACGAGAGTTTCACGTCCTCTTTCTCGGCGTTTATCCGATCTAAAAGCCCGCCGCTTTTCAGGCTGTCGAGACCATTCAGAACGACGTAAGCCCTCGACTTGTTTAGCCCGACTTTTATCGCCCCTTTCCGTCTAGCGGCGTTCTTCAATTTTGCGATAAGTATGAGATTATCGACTTCTACGGGGACTTTTCCGTAGTTTTCTTCAAGAGACGAACGAACTCTGTTCTCGTCTTCCGCCGTCTTGATTTCGGCTATCTGCTTGTAACAGTCCATTCTCGACGGCGGCGTTGAAATGTACTCTTCGGGAATGTACGCGTCCATATTCACGTCGAGTTCGGTGTCGTAATCTTTAACCGTCTCGCCGAGACTTTCCTTTAAGAGTTTGTTGTATAATTCGTAGCCGATCTTGTCCATGTGACCGTGTTGTTCTCTGCCTAAAACGTTGCCCGCGCCCCTTATTTCGAGGTCGCGAAGGGCTATTTTATATCCGCTCCCCATTTCGGTAAATTCCATTAAAGCGGAAAGCCGTTTATAAGCCGTATCGGAAAGCACTTTTTCCTGCTTGAACGTGAAATAAGCGTGAGCCATTACGTTACTTCTGCCCACCCTGCCTTTAAGTTGGTACAAGGTAGAAAGTCCGAGCCTGTCGGCGTCTATTACGATTAAAGTGTTCGCTTTCGGAAGGTCGATGCCGTTTTCGATAATCGTCGTCGCTATCATAACGTTATATTTTTCGTCGTAGAAACTCATAACGCTGTCTTCCAAAGCCCGTTTATCCATTCTGCCGTGGGCGGTAATTATCTTCGCGTCGGGCAGAAGTTCTCTGACGTGTTCGCTGAATTTATATATCGTCTCGACTCTGTTATACAGTATGAGTACCTGTCCTTCTCTCGAAAGTTCGCGTCTCACCGCGTCAACGATTAAAGCGTCGCTCTCCTCGGTGACGTACGTCTGAACGGGTATTCTGACTTTCGGCGGCGTGGATATGGTGCTTATATCCCTTATCCCCGAAAGAGACATGTGGAGCGTTCTCGGTATGGGGGTCGCCGTCATCGTGAGGGTGTCCACGTTGTCCTTTAAAAGTTTGAGTTTTTCCTTATGCTCGACCCCGAAACGCTGCTCCTCGTCGAGTATCAGAAGCCCTAAATCTTTGAATTTTACCTCTTTGTTAAAGAGGGCGTGAGTACCTATAACGAAGTCTATATCCCCGTCTATAAGTCCTTTAATCGTACTTTCTACTTGTTTTTGAGTTTTAAATCTGTTGAGCGAAGCGATCCTTATTCCGAAGTTTTTAAACCTCGAAAGAGCCGCCCTGTAATGCTGTTCGCAAAGTATCGTGGTAGGACAAACCAAAGCAACCTGTTTGCCGTCGGTTATCGCCTTGAACGCCGCTCTGAACGCAACCTCGGTCTTGCCGAAACCGACATCGCCGCAAAGAAGTCTGTCCATAACCTTGTCGCTCTCCATATCCGCTTTAATCTCGGCTTCCGATTGAAGTTGGTCGTCGGTGGCTTCGAACTCGAACTGCTCGTCGAACTCGTCGGACAGCGAAGTGTCGGGCGAAAACGCAAAACCCTTTTTTTCTTTACGCGATTTGTAAAGTTGCTTTAAGTTTATCGTCATTTCGGCGATAGAGGCTTTGACTCTTTGCTTTATGCGGTCGAACTCCTTTCCGCCTATTTTGTTAAGCGTAGGCTTGTCGCCGCCGACGTACTTCGTCAGTCTGTCCATCTGGTCCACGCCGACGTACAGCATATCGCCGCCCTGATACTGAACGGCAACGTAGTCTTTGCTTCCGTCCTGCGTGGTAATTCTCTTTACGCCCGTAACGTAGCCTACGCCGTGGATTTCGTGAACGGCAAAATCCCCGACTTCGGGGGCTTGAAACAAATCACCCCTCTTCTTTTTAATCTTCTTTTCCTCGGGTTTGTCCAAAAAGAGGTCGCCCGTGCCGATTAAAACGAGTTTCGCCTCGTGAGATATAAGACCCGTAGGCAAGAAAAAGGACGAAACCTGAACCATTCCGAAGCGAACGCCGTCGCCGTCCGAACGAAGAGCGGGTATGCCCTGTTCCGCGAACGCGTCGGCAATTTTTTCCGCTCTTGCCCCGCTTCCGCAGCACACAACTATTTTGTAACCCGTAAATTTCCAATTCTTGACGTCTCTGAATAAATCTTCGATTTTCGCCGAGTACCTCGCGACGGGCGTACTCTTTACCGCGAACGTTTTGAGCGGATTAAAGAACGGAATAGTCGTCGTCAGATTCTGAAGGGCGAGTTCCTTAAACTCCGCAAAGCGTTTTATGAGTTTATTGCTGTCCGCAAGTTGTAAAATAGTGAAATCCAACGCTCTGCCCGTTCTCGAAAGGGTCAGAACTCTTTCCGTATGCTCTTTGATTATCGCCGAGAGATTGTCGGCAATCATTTTGCACTCATCGAATATAACGACGGTATCTTTTGAGAAAAAGGACAACGGGTCGTCGGTGACGGTCGGAAGTACGGGCATTAAAAACTGCAACTCGTCGCCCGTCTCGCCCTCGTCGATTTTTTCGGTAAGTTCCGAAACGATTCTTCTCGCGTCGTCTTTTACGAGCAAGGTTTTAAACTTCGACAGCGACTCTTTGAGCCTTGTTTTTATACCGTCCGCGTCTTCTTTTCTTATTATCGCGTCGGTTGCCGATATTACCGTGACTTTCGCCATCGTCTTTTTATTCTCTTTGTCGCCGCCGACGTATTCGGTCACAGTTTCGATTTCGTCGCCGAAAAAGTCTATTCTGTAAACGCTTTGCGAGCCTACGGGATAAATCTCGAAAATATCGCCTCTTAACGCAAACGAAGCCTTATCTTCGGCAAATTCACGCCTTTTATATCCGCATTTGACTAAAAACGAAGCGAGTTCGTAAGGGTCTAAGGTCTGACCTCTCTCTATCGTTATTGACGGAAGTTTTTTCGGAAATAGTTGCAAAAGGCTTTCGGTCGTTGCGACGACGTATTTCGCGCCGCTCTGAATCTTATAAATCGCCTCTAAACGCTCGTAATACCTCGTTTTGTCAAAGGCGGTTTTATAAAGCAAAACGTCGTCCTTAGGCGGCAGATATACAACCTCTTCGCCGAGCATTGCGGCGAGTTCTTCTTTTATTTTCGCCCCGTAAAACCCGTCTTTTACGATATACAAAAAGGGCGTATCCAAAGCGCAGGCGATATGACACTTCTCCGCAAACGATACGCCGAAAGCCGCAGAGGGCGCGCCGCTGCGGACAAATTTTACGACCGAGGAAATCTCCCCGCCCGAATTTTCTGCTTTTAGAAATTCTTTGAGCATATTTTATTTTTTAGCAAAAAAAACGCAAAACGCCTTAAAAGGCGTTAAGGTTAAAATATTGAGCGTTTTCCCCTATCGTCGGCTTCGCCGCCACTTTCCCCGAAGGAGAAAGCAAATTGTGTTACCGACGTTTTTCGTCACTCGGTATAAGAATGACCGTTGAATTTACACATTACGTCGTCGATTTTCTTGCCGCGGATAAATTCGTCGGCGGCCGAAACCGCTTCGTTTACCGAGAATTTGAATTTCGGTTCGTCGGCTTTCTTTACGTCGGATAAAACGTAGGAAAGTATTTCGTAATCACCCTCGGGCTTCGTTCCTATTCTCACTCTCGGAAAATTTTCCGTCCCGAGCATTTTCGTCACGTTTCTCATTCCGTTATGCGTACCGGGAGATCCGCTTTTGCGAATACGAAGCGAGCCTATCGGTATATCTATATCGTCGTAAATCACGAGTATGTTTTCGGTCGGTATTTTAAAGTACGCCGCGATAGGTTCTACGCTCTCGCCGCTTAAATTCATAAAGGTCTGCGGCTTTAAAAATATGACTTTCTCGCCGCTTATATTCTTTACTCCGTACAGTCCGTTAAAGCCTTTTTTATCGAAATTCACGCCGTTTTTTTCGGCGAGAAGTTCGACCGCCATAAAACCGAGGTTATGGAGTGTTTTAAGATATTTATCGCCCGGATTTCCGAGACCTACGACTAAATACATACTCTTTTCCTTTTATTTAAACTTGCTTTCTCCTATGGGGTAGATTTTATCGGCATCCTCTCAAAGAAAAAGCAAGAGACGATAGATTTAACGGACGTCGAAGGCAATGAGAGCAATAGCCTCTCGTTTTTATACCACGCAAACGATATAAAAGGTTGTCGCCGACAAAGCGACAACCTACTTATCTTTGCTCAGTTGTTTATTTATCCTGTTTTTCGTAAATATCGGACATCTTCGCGTCTTTGTAAACGATATTTATCGCCTGAGCGAACACCTTCGCAACCGAAAGAACTTCGATTTTCGGAAGCCTCTTCTCTTCGGGAAGCGGTATCGTGTCCAAAACTACGAGTTTGTCGATATGCGAGTCATTCAATCTCTGAATGGCGGGGCCGCTTAATACGGCGTGAGTACAGCAAGCGAATATTTTCTTCGCTCCGTTATTGTACAACGCCTCCGCGCCCTGACATATAGTACCTGCGGTATCTATCATATCGTCAACCATAAGGCAGGTCTTGCCGCTTACGTCGCCGATAATGTTCATAACTTCGACCTGATTAGCCTTCGGGCGTCTCTTGTCTACTATCGCCATCGGGCAGTTGAGTTTCGCCGCGACGTTTCTCGCTCTCGATACGGAGCCTACGTCGGGAGATACGACGACGAAATCGTCGTCAACGAATTTCTGGAAGTATTTGTAAAGGATAGGTCCGCCGACGAGATGGTCAACAGGTATATCGAAAAATCCCTGAATCTGGTTGGCGTGTAAGTCCATTGTAAGAATTCTGTCCGCGCCTGCCGAAGTGATAATGTCTGCAACGAGTTTCGCCGTAATCGGATCTCTCGCCTTTGCTTTTCTGTCCTGACGGGCGTATCCGAAATAAGGCATAACCGCCGTAATTCTTCCTGCCGAAGCCCTCCTTGCCGCATCAATCATAATGAGAAGTTCCATAAGGTTCTCGTTTACGGGAGCGCTGGTGGACTGAATGATGAATACGTCTCTTCCTCTTACCGATTCGCCGAGGTGAACGCTCGTTTCTCCGTCCGAAAAATGCCCGACTTCGCAGTCGCTCAAAGGAATTCTGAGTTCTTTTGAAATCGCCTCCGCCAAGTTCCTGTTGGAATTGCCTGCAAAAAGTTTAATCTCCGTGCTGTGTGTAATCATTGCTTCCTCCGAAATTCGTTTCTAAGCCGCAAGGCTGTTTTCATTTGTCTCATACATTATATATAATCTTCACGATTTAATCAAGTAAATCTGACTATTTGCGACGAGTTTTAAAAAAAGTTTTTAACTTTTCGGAACATTCCTCTTCCATTACGCCGCCCTCGAAGTCGGTAACGTGATTAAGTCCGCTGCCCGTTAAAATGTCGAATCTGCTCACCGCGCCGCCGCCTTTCGGTTCGTACGCCCCGAAATACACTTTCTTTATGCGAGCGTTGGCAATCGCCCCCGCGCACATGGCGCAAGGCTCCAACGTAACGTAGAGTTCGCAGTCGTCAAGCCGCCAGTCGCCGAGTTTTCTGCACGCCTTTTCTATGGCGAGGGTCTCCGCGTGAGCCGTCGCGAGCCGTTTGGTCTGCCTGAGGTTATGCGCCCTCGTAAAAATTTTGCCGTCTTTTACGATAACGCAGCCTATCGGCACCTCTTCTTTTTTCTCGGCTTTGTCCGCTTCTTTAAGCGCCGCTTTCATAAATTTGATTTTTTCGTCCGTCATTTATGGTATTCCGCCCCGTTTATTATCGTAAAAGCCCTGTAAATTTGCTCGGAAAGCATTACTCTCGCCAACGTATGCGGAAAAGTCATATCCGAAAAGGAAATCTTGTCCTTGCACAGGCGTTTTATCCGTTCGTCTATTCCGTAACTTCCGCCGATTATGAAGGTTATTTCGCCCTCGCCCCTGTCGATTTTTGTCTTTATAAACTCCGCAAGCCCCTCGGACGAGAGTTTCTTGCCTTCAATCGCGAGGCAGACGGGCGTTCCTTTTATCGCCTTTTCTATGCGTTCGCCCTCGACGGAAAGTATTTTTTCAACGTTTGCGGCGGTCGCCTTGTCGTAATTTTCTTCTTTCACCTCAACGAGCGAAAAGTCGCAGAATCTCGAAAGCCTTTTGCCATACTCGCTCACCGCTTCCGAAAAATACTTTTCCTTTACTCTGCCGACGGCAACTATTCGTATTTTTATCATTGCAAAAGCCCCGAAAACCATATTATAACGCATGCCGCAACGCCGATTGCGGAATACAGGAAAAACGTTTTATAGTCGTAAGGAAACCTCTCTTTTTCCTCTTTTCCCTCTTCTTCCTTTTTGCCGATTAGCAATAAAGCGACGAATAGAGCCGTAGCCGCCGCACCCAAAGCGGTCGCAATTATCCCCGCTACACCAGTAAAACCGCCGAAAGTCGGCGCGGCGCAGTACAAAATTACTATGATAAGGTTATTTAAGAAGTGAGCGATAACCGTAGGGAATACCGACCCCGATTTCAACGCGAGAAGCGTATAGCAAAAACCGAGTGCGAATTGATACGGAGTCTGCGCGGGATTCATGTGGAAAAGCGAGAAATACAGACCGCCCGTTAAACAGGCTATAACGGTATTCGCGCCGTCGAGACTTCTCGTTAAAACGCCTCTGAAAAAAGCCTCTTCGGTAACTGCGGGTATCACGCATACGGTGAGTACGGTGAGAATTATATTTACCGCCGAAAAAGTCGGCAGACTCTGTTCGGGGTATTTATAGCCGAATTTCTGCAGGAATTGTATAAAATATCCGTTAAGTCCCGACAGCCCGAAAAAGGTTGCAACGGTTAAAAGTATGGCGTGCAGATAGTATTTAACGCTCGTTTTGTTGACCCGACATACTTCCGTAAGGTATTCGCCGTTCGCTTTCGTAAAGAGGACGAGCGACAATGAAATCGCCGTCGGGGTAAGAACGTAACTAAGGTATTTATACCAATTCTTATCCGTGACGGAATCGCCCGAAACGCCGGAAAGGATAAACACGAACGAAAAAATCGCGCTCGCCAAAAGTATGGAAACGACCGCGACGGAAAAATACGCGCTGCCGAAACCGACCGAAGTGAATTTTGGTTTTATCTTTTTGTTGTTCATATTATTTCAGATTTTTAATTCTCTGTAACGACCTCTATCGACTTGCCGTATGGCAAATATAACTTTGCAAAGCAAAATATAACTATCGCAGATAATATAACTTTGCGAAGCGAAATATAACTTGATATACTATTCGCTCCTTAGCGCCTTCACGGGGTCTTGCTTGCTCGCCATAAGCGATGGAATAAAGCCCGCCGCTATCGTTATGAATACCGAAATCCCTATCAGAACAAGTATGTGCCACCAGTTTAAAAACACAAGCGAACCTATCCCCGTCACCGATTTCAGTATCGCGTTCAGCGGAATTTCCGCGATAAACGTTACTAATAACCCCATTACGCCGGAAAGAAGTCCTATTATGCCCGTTTCGGTTACGAAAAGCCGCACTATGTCCTTTTTCCTCGCTCCGACCGCCCGAAGCACGCCTATCTCCTTTACCCTCTCTATTACCGAAACGTAGGTGATTATTCCTATCATTATAGCCGAAACGACGAGCGAAACAGCAGTAAGGGCAATCAACACCCCGCTCACGCCGCCTAAAACGAGCCTCACGAGAGACATTACCGCGCTTACGTTGTCTACGTACCTTATCTGCTCGGAAACGTCCTTTTTCGTTCCGTCCGCTTTCAGGTTGTATTTGTCGAGTACGCCTATAAGATAGTCGTTATCCTCTATCTTATTCGGGTAAAATTTGATTTTCGTCGGCAATTCCGCGTACCCTTGCGTTCCGAGAGTCGCCGTTAAATTCGTAAACGCATTCTGCGTTTTAGTCTTACTGCCGTCGGAATTATACGAATACCGATAGGTTACGTTCGCGCTTCCGTTGTTTTTCTGCGCGGTCACGACTTGCGATGCCGCCGAATTTTCTATTATGTAGTCGTTGAGTTTTTCCGTATAACATATCGGCGTAGACAACATTCCGTACTGAACGTCATCTTTCAATTTCAGTACGCAGGTAATTTTCAGTTCGGTGGATTTGATGTTCGACTGCGAATTACCTTTTATATTTCTTTCGTCTAAGGCGTTATATAATCTCAGCGACCCCGCAAGGCTTTCGCCGACGTAATTTTTTAACGTTTTCTCCCCTCTTTCGGCATACCACGCGTCGGTTTTCTTGTCGTATTCTTCCGACTCCCACGTTTTGCCCCCTTCGAGTTTATTGCATAGTTTATTGAGGTATTCTCTGAAACTTATCGACTTCTCTATAAATTCGTTTTCGCCGTTTTTAACGTAATAATCGTCGTTTAAAACAAGGTTGAACTTGCCGTATTTATTAAAAATGTCCTCGTAAGAGTAACCTTCCGTCACGTTTTTGTCGTCATCCGAACGTATCGAAGCCTCTACGTCTATGAAAAACGCAACCATCATAGAGTCGGTTATCGACGAGTTCTTATCGACTACCAAAGCGAGTTCGTTGTAATTTTCGGGATATTTACCCGCGACCACTTCGTACTGTTCGCCGACAACGTTACCGTTCGGCAGACAAGTCCACTGATCCGCCGTGTTTACAAGGAAATTGTAGTATTTGTTCACGGGTTTACCGTCTAACGAAATGTTTTTATACGGCAATTCCACGGACTTGTACACCTTTTTCGAGACCTGCCGTTCCATAACGACCGAAACCCTTGCGGGGTCGATATTGCCGTTTATATAATCGACGTAGTCTTTGTCTATTGCCTTTTTCGTCGCGCTCGCGTTTTCGGTTGCCTCTTTCAGCGTCCTGTTTAAAAGAACGCTCCCCTTCTTACTGCCCTTATCCGTTCCGACTGTTACGCCCCCCGAAGTTATCGAGGACGAAGTAATACCCCCGTTTTCATACGAGCCTAAAAACTGATTTATGTATAGCGAAAGGTCGTTTAAATGGTTGTTGCTTACCGTGACGGGAAAACTGCTCATCGAGTCTTTCTGAACTTTGTTCACGAAAGTATTTAAGCCGTTGGTACAAGCGACGACGAGCGAAATTCCGAGCACGGCGACAGCCGCCGCCGCGGAAGTCAATAGCGTTCTGACCTTCTTGTTTACGAGATTTTTAAAACTGAGTCTGGCGGCAAGCCCGTAGGACATAAACGAGTGCTTTTTCTTCGTTTCAGGCTTTTCACCGTCTGCAATCGCCTTATTCGCAATTTTTCCGTTGTAAGGATTAGAATCCGACTCTATCTCGCCGTCACGCATTTTTATCGTTCTCGTGGCGTATTTTTTTGCGAGTTCGTCGTTGTGCGTAACCGTTATAACGAGTCTGTCCTTGGAAATTTCTTTCAGCAAATCCATTATAAGTTCGCTGTTTTTGCTGTCGAGCGCGCCCGTAGGCTCGTCCGCGAGTATCGTTTCGGGGTCGTTTACTATCGCCCTCGCTATCGCTACTCTTTGCATTTCGCCGCCCGAAAGTTGCGACGGCTTTTTCCTCAGATGCTCGGAAAGCCCGACTTTTACGAGCGCGTCTATCGCTCGTTTTCTGCGTTCTTCCCTGCCGACTCCGCTTATCGTCAACGCCGTTTCTACGTTTTCTATAACCGTCTGATGAGGGATTAAATTGTAACTCTGAAAAACGAATCCTACCTTCCGACTTCTGTATGTATCCCAGTCCTCGTCCGTGAAGTCCTTGGTCGATTTTCCGTCAACCGACAAATCGCCCGAAGTATATCTGTCAAGACCGCCTATGATATTTAAAAGAGTTGTTTTTCCGCAACCCGAATGGCCGAGTATGCAGACGAATTCCGACTGTCTCATACAGACGGTAATCCTTTTCAGCACCTCGGTTTTTCTCTCTTCGGTAACGTATACTTTCGTGATTTTGTCAAGTTTAATCATCTTTCGCCTTATATTCTTTCGCAGAATTCTGTATAATACGCCGCGGCTTCTTCAATCGTCGGCTCTCTTTCGGTTAAAACGCATACGGAAAGATATGACTTGAAAAAGAATATCTCGTCGCCGCTTATAATCGGTTTTCCGCAATTTTTCGCAAGGGTTATAACTTCCGTCTCGCCGCTACGCGATACGTCAATTAACGCCGAAACCTTTTTCATAGTCTCTTCCGCGACCGTAGTTTTCTCTTCGATTTCGACGTCCGACGCGTCGATTATAAAATCATAAGCCGCCGCCTCGGGAACTACGTCGAGAGAAACGATTTCGTCCATTTTCTTTTTCAGATCCGCTTCCGCTTTTTTGTTTTCGCCGATTACTTCGACTTTCGCTTTGGCGTCGTAAAAAGCCGCCGCCGCGTTCTTTCCGGCGCTGCCTAAACCTATGACGAGAACGCTTTTACCCGCGACTTCGTACCCGTCGTTTTTAAGCGAATATATTAAAGCCTCGCCCTCGGTCGAGCAGCCCGCTACCCCGTGAACCACGTTGACCGCTTTCGTTACCTTCGACGTGCCTTGGTATTTGATTACTTTCTTGGAAACGTCCGCCGAGTATTCTTCCGACGCGGAATATCCGTCGCAGTCTTTAAGTTCGGAAATCGCCTTTTTTACGCCCCGTTCTTTCGCCGACTTAGTGAAAAAAACATAGTTCGCGATTTTGATTTTGTCTAAGATAAACGCATTGACTATCGACGCGTAATCGCTCGGCTTTTCGTCCATATAAGCGAACGTCGCGTATCTGAAAGTCTTTAAAAAGTCGGGGTATTCGCCGTTTAACGCCGCTTCGTCCTCGAAGTCTCCCCCTTCTTCCGAAATCGAAAGTCCGACGACCGCCGCCATTGCGATTTTACCGTTTTCACTCGCCTTTACGCTGCCTCCGCGGTATTTTCCGACTCCTTTTATCACTATTCCGCCGTCAAATCTCCTGCAATTACCGCCGAGGGAATTGATAAGTTCGGCTATTTTGTCGAAATATTCCTTGTCCGCGGCTTTCTGAGCCTCGGACTCCGCGATTATGCTTTCGCCGTCCGCCATGCCCATAAGGCATGCGAGAGCGGGAAGTTCCGCCGCCGCTTTGTACGACTCTTCTTCCGTCACCAAAGTGGCTTTAAGTTCGCTTTTCTCGGCGACTATGTCCGCTATTTTCTCCCCGCAAAGCACTCTGCCGTCGGAAACTTTAATCTTCGCGCCCATTCTGCGAAGTATTTCAAGCACGCCCGTTCTCGTCGGGTTTACGCCCGTATTCAGACATTCTACCCTGCCCGACAAAAGTCCGAGAGTAAGAAAATACATCGCCTGAGTGAAATCTCCGCAAACGTATACTTTTTTGCCCTTTATCTCGCCGCCTCGAAGAGTCACGCTCGACTCTTCTTTATCGAACGTAACGTCCGCGCCCATTTCTTTCATAAGAATTTCCATGTGGTTTCTCGACGGTATTTCTTCGGTGATTTTCGCCGAAACTCCGCCCGCCAACGCGCACAAAAGCAAGGAGGATTTCACCTGCGAACTGCCTATAGGCATAACGTAATCGATCGGCCTTACCGTCTCGCCCTCGACGAGAATCGGAGGCACGGTATAGTTTTTGAGAGCGACCGTCGCGCCCATCGCTTCGAGCGGTTCTTTAACGTTTCGCATCGAACGCTGACAAAGCCATTTGTCTCCCGTAAGTTCTGCCCTTACTCCGCTGCCTGCGACAAGTCCGCATAAAAACCTCATCAAGGTTTCGCTCGAACCGCAATCGAATCTCAGTCCGCTCTCTATCTTTTTCGTCGGTTTTACTTCTATTACGCCCTTTTTGATTTTGACTTTCGCGCCCGCTTTTTTGATACACGATATTACCGTGGAAGTCTCTTCGTTCATACTCGGATTGATGACGTAGGTTTTGCCTTTCGCTATACAGCCGAGCAGAAGCGCCCTGTGGGTTATACTCTGGTCGGACGGAACGTTGAACCGTCCGTATACGTTTTCTTTCGGATTTATTCTCATATTTTTATTTCGCAACCTGTTATTGCTTTATCGTTTTAAGTACTTCGTCCATTCTTTTTTTCGCTTCTTTGTAACCTATCTCGTACATATCGTCGAGTCTCCTTACGTCCGCGCTCGAAAACCCGTCGAGCGGGGGCGCGATTACAAGATCGGAATACTCGTAGCATTGTCTGCTTCTGTTCTGCAATCTCACGCCGTTTTCGGGGTACATTTCGTCCAAAGTCTTTTTTATGCTCTGATTTGTGTCGTTACCCGTTCCGAGATTGACGCTTACTACCCTTTCCGCGCCGAGCGTTCTCGCCACGTCTGCCGGAACGTAGTTTACGAACGCCCCGTCAACGAGCCGTCTGCCGTCTCTTACGACGGGTCTGAAAGCCGGCGGTATCGCGCTCGATGCCGCTATCGCCGTGGACACTTCGCCGTAACCCATTACGACTTCCTCGCCGCTGTCGAGGTCGGTAGCGACAGCCCGAAAGGGTTTAACGAGGTCGTCAAAATACGCTCCGCCCGTTATTTTCCGCATTATTCCCGTAAGTCCCGTACCTCCGAGGTACAGCATCAGAAGGTTTTGCGGGTCCTCTATTCGTATACTGTCTTTGAGCCGCATCATATCGCCCACGGTGTAACCTTTGGCGTACAACGCCCCGACGACGCTGCCGATACTCGTTCCCGCAACGACGTCAAATTCTATATTTTCTTCCTCGAACGCTTTCAATACGCCCAGAAGCGCCGCGCCTTTCGCGCCTCCGCTCCCGAGAGCGAGTCCGAGTTCCGGTTTTCTGTTTCCCATATTTATTAGTATATTTCGTTTGGTTCGTAATAGTCGCCGATAAGGCGTATTTCTTCCTTGCTTCCTTGCTTCTTCGCTTTCTCTTCATCCTCTCGCTTTCCCTTTTGGGGAAAGTGGCTTGACGGAATGAAATGGAAGTCAAGACGATAGAGGTCTGTAACGCAAAAGATGTATGACTCTTATAATGTTCTTGACAAACAAGACCTCTTTCGTCAACTTCGTTGACACTTTCCCCAGAGGGGAAAGCAAGAAAACAACTTGCCGCAAGGCAAACATAACTGCCGATAGGCTTATAGTTCGCCGCAGAGACCCGTCACTATTTCCGCGCACTTTTCGCTCGCCATCGATACCATTTTCAGATATTCTTCCGCGCCGCCTTTGCCGTCCGATACGCCCTTAATTATTAAACACGGCACTTTTGAATTTCTCGCGGTTATAAGTACGCCCGCGCTTTCCATTTCGCAGATTTCCGCGTTAAAATCTTCTCTTAACCTCTTTTTTTCGCCCTCGTCGGCGACGAATTTATCGCCCGAGGCGCATATCGTTATCGGAGTTTTGCCTCCGAGAATTTTTCTTGCTTTCTCGGCGAGATTTTTATCCGTATACATAATCACGTCATCTTCGCCCGTATACTGTCCGACTTTCGTTCCGTCAATCGCCGACGTGTCGAACAGGTAATACGCAACGCCGCCTACAATCGCAATTTCCTTCGTGTCGAAATTGTCCGTGAGACTTCCGCAAACGCCGAAATTCACTATTATTTCAGGCGAATATTTCGTTATCAGATACTGCGTCGCCGCAGCGGCGAACACCTCGCCCACACCCGACTTCACGCATACCGTTCTTTTGCCGTTTATTTCGCAAGAGTAGGTCTCGAACGGAAAATCGGATAATTTTTCGACTTTCCCCGACTGTCTTTCCAAAAACGGCATTATCTCTTTCGTCATCGCGACGACAAGTCCTATCGTCTTCATCTTTCACCTTTTTTTAGTTTGTTTTAATACTATATTACTATGAAAATCTTAGTCGCTTCCGAACGCCCGCCGAAAACCTATCTGAAAGCGCTCGAAAAAGTCGGTCTCCCGTATGAAACATCCTTGTCTCCATCCTCGCTTTCCGCTTACGGCGGTCTGCTTTTAATCGGCGGCGGAGACGTTTTTCCGCCGTACTACAACGGGAAAATACGCTCTGAAAACATAAATTTCATAAGGGATAAACTCGAATTTTCCCTTCTCGAATACTTCGTCCGCTTCGACGTTCCCGTACTCGGTATCTGCCGAGGTCTGCAAGTTATCAACGTGTTTTTCGGCGGTACCTTAAAAAACGTGAAAAACGTCGGTATTCACCGCAAAAAAAGTTGCGACGCTTATCATTCCGTTTCTGGGAAAGGCGACGTTTTCGGCTCGTTTGCGGTCGTCAATTCCGCTCACAGGCAGGCGGTCGATAAAGTTCCGTCGTTTGCCTCGGAAGCGTTGACTTCTTCCGACAACGTCTCCGAAGCGGTATTTTACGGCGATAACGTTTCAGGCGTTCAGTTTCACCCCGAAAGGCTGTCCGATTTCGCCGTCCGCAAAGTATTCGGTTGGTTTAAGGATCGGGTTATGAAACGCCGATAACTTTTTATCTCGAAGTCAGTTTTATAAACACGGGCGATTTTTTGACAAACTCTGCGTTATTCTCACATTTCGACATGGCTTCAAGTATGTTTTCGCTCGCGTTTCTGTCCTCGGCTAAGAATCTGCGAAGAAGATACGCGCATTCGAGTTCGGGTTTTGTAAGCAGAAGTTCGTCTTTCCTCGTACCCGATTTATAGAAGTCTATCGCGGGGAAAATTCTCCGCTCGGAAAGTTGACGGGAAAGGTTAAGTTCCATATTGCCCGTGCCTTTGAACTCTTCGTAAATAACGTCGTCCATTCTGCTGCCCGTCTCGACGAGTACGGTCGCGATTATCGTAAGACTGCCGCCGTTTTCTATATTTCTCGCCGCGCCGAAAAATTTCTTCGGGGGCTGCAACGCCGTCGGGTCGATACCGCCCGACAGGGTTTTTCCGGACGACGGGAGCGACGAGTTGTACGCCCTTGCGAGTTTTGTGAGCGAGTCGAGCAAAATCACTACGTCTTTGCCCGATTCGACGAGCCTTTTAGCCCTTTGCATAACGAGTTCGGCAACCCTTATATGATGCTCGGAGGTCTCGTCGAAAGTCGAATATACGACTTCGCCCGTAACGCTTTCCTTTATATCCGTAACCTCTTCGGGTCTCTCGTCGATAAGCAGGGTTATAAGATGCGTTTCAGGGTAGTTTTTTCCGAGCGAGTTCGCTATTTTCTTCAAGAGCGTGGTTTTGCCCGCTTTCGGCGGAGCGACGATAAGACCTCTCTGCCCCTTTCCGATAGGACAGAATATATCCATACTCCTTATCGCGAGGTCGTCCTCGGCGTCCTTTCTTTCGAGTACGAATTTTTCGTCGGGGTATCTCGCCGTCAGATCGTCGAATTGCGGTCGTACGGTTTTGCCGACGTCCATTATGTTTTCGCCGTTTATCGAATAGACGAATTTCAACGCCGCCGCGCCCGTATCCCGCATTTTCGCGCAGGTGCCGACGACGTAATCGCCCTTTCTCAGTCCGTACTGTTTGACAAGCGGTCTCGCCACGAATACGTCTTTACTCGTACACTCGTAATTTTCCGCTCTTAAAAAGCCGTAGCCGTCGGGGCATAACTCGAATACGCCTTCCGCTTCGCCGATCGCCCCGTCGGACGCTTTCGTCACGTCGGAAAGTACCATATTCGGGTCAAGCGGAGCGGGTACAGCCGTTTCCGACAAGCCGCCGACGGATTCGCCGCCGTTGCAAACGGTCTCATAGTCGGGAGACTTCGATTCAAGCGGCTTTCTGCCTCTCGAACTCCTTTTCGGTACTATTTTATTGTCTTGTATGGAAATAATCGTGCCTATGATTTTCTCCTTTCCGTCCCCACCCGGAACGCCGCCGAGACTACGCAAAATTCTGCGCAGGTCGTAAATACTCTTGCCTTGTAACGTTTCGTAAGTATACATATTTATTCTCCGAAATAATATACGCTCGGTTCGTCGGGGAGCGTTTCCCGTTTAAGTTCGATTGTTTTGCCGACCTTTTCCACCATCGGCATACGTTTTAAAAAGTTTTCGACGCCGTCTATATCTATGTTGCAGTTTTTCGTTTTATAGTGCATCGGAACGGTTATCTTCGCGTTTATTGCCTTTGCGAATTTTATCGCTTCCATATAATCTATCGTGTACGTTCCCCCTACGGGAATAAACAAAACGTCCGTTTCCCCTATCTCCTCTGCGAGCGACTGCGAAAAACATTCGCCGAGGTCGCCTAAGTGACAGAAAGTCACGCCGTCTACCGAAAACTTGAATATGCGATTGTTGCCGCGAAGCCTGCCGAGCATTCCGTCGTGATACGAGTCGATGGCGATAAACCCGTTTTCAGAGCGTTTTATAACCCTCGCCGCATCCACTCCGAGATAGTTATTATGATCGTAGTGTTCGTGAGAAATCGTACAATAGTCGCACGATACCCTTTTTAAGTCGTAACCGATTTCCGCAAACGGGTCGGTAACGACGCTTTTTTCTTTGCCTTGAATGTAAAAACAGGAATGACCTAAATATTCGATTATCATAATTGAAATAATTTGAAAAAAGTTAAAAAATTGCCGCAGAGCGTTCGTCTGTGGCTATATTATACACCAAAAAGAGCCACAGAACAAGCACCTGCCTGCTCTGCGGCTCACAAGATTTCACGTTCAGTGGTTCTTCTGCTGTTCTTCCAGTTTCTGTTTCACCTCTGCGTTGTAGCGCTCGGTCTTTTCCACGAACTCCTTGCGGGAGGCGCTGGCCGGCAGCTGGGTG
>ERZ779875.1317-NODE-1317-length-16863-cov-6.402606_pt1 | contig 16863 bp, 15 predicted proteins | sample MGYA00511246_ERZ779875 | MGnify/ENA primary metagenome ERZ779875 (study PRJEB29588, sample SAMEA2155093) | human gut metagenome | biome: human gut; feature: human-associated habitat; material: faeces | place: Denmark | collected 2008/2010 ... | reverse complement strand
AATGCAGTCTGTGTAAATCTGCAATCCTTCACAGCCGGGACTTGTTTGTCCCGACCGGAATGATTTTCTGTTGTCGATCTACCAAAGGACTCCGTTAGCATCCAAAGTCCTCTGCATGAGATACAGTTATTGGCACCGGACCGACTTCAAGAGAATAGAGCCATATGCCCATATCTGTGATGGTCTTAACAAATTCTTCCAAATCATAAATGTCATCGGTAATCTCATTCAGGCTTCTGACTACTACAACCTCAAAATCTTCCTCTTTAAGTGTTGCAAAGAAAGCATTCAGAGCTTCTCTGTCATAGTCCCTTGTCATTGAGCGATCACAATACGCATCATTTATTATTACTCCATTAGATATTGCCTGATCTCGCATACTTTCAACCATCTGGACTACATTGATTTCCGCTCTGCGTGACTTTACAAATGCAATACCCTTTGCAAGCACCTGATTATCTGTACCTTCGTTTCCTACTACGTTAAAATCTCTTTTATTCATTTTGTTATCTCCTTTACGATTTCGTATTGGAGAGTTTTGGCGCCTCCACTCTCGTGGTGTGCTGTATCTTAAGCACATGATTATTGTATCCTGCCAGCCTTTAATTGCCGACCGTGTGCAGGCGACATTTATGTCGTGTAAACACGACAATTACTTTTCTACTGACACGCTTTTCATCGCTTTCATCATTGCAAGGCACTGTCTTATCTGCAATTCATCCATATCTGAAAGAACATCCATTGCCTCAGATAACAGTTCTGATTTTTCTTCCTTCTCACCATACATAATGAAATCAACAGATACACCTAGTACGATTGCCAGACTGTCTAATGTCTGTGTCTTAAAATCTCCACCATTTTCAATAGCAGATAATGCCTGTCTGCCTATGCCTGCTCTATGAGCTAACTCATCCTGTGATAATCCCATTTCCTTTCTCCTGTCAGCAATTCGTAATCCTCTCTCATAATCCTTTTCTCTTGTCTGTGCTTTACTGCTCATAAATCCTCCTTGCCGCCCTTGGAAACGAACAAGTCGGATTACCTTTACAGCACAAAAAAAGACGCACGAGGAAACCAGTATCATAAATACTGTTCGTTTCCCCTGCGTCTCTGGTGCTTCTATCTTACGATGTGCCCTTATATCTCTTCATTAAAAATAATACTATTCCTGTAAACAAACATAACAATGCTATCAACAAAATCCCCAGTAATGGGAATTTAAAAATATATCTCCACGACTCAGTAAAACACTGATGAAAATTTGAAAATTCAAACCCCTGATACATTTTTGCAAACAATGGCATCAGCAAAGAAAGTATTAAACCTGTAATAATAAGCCCTGTCGCAACACATTTCCAAGCTAAATTTTTATTCTCTATTTTAAGACTTTGTTGGCTTTTTGTATTGTTCTCCATCTCTTCATTCATAAGATAATCCAATGAGCAGTCAAAGTATCTTCCAAGCTTAACCATATTCTCCATATCAGGAATTGTTCCCATCTCCCATTTAGAAACAGCCTGTCTGGATACATTCAGTTTTTCTGCCAGTTGTTCCTGTGATAATCCATTTTGTTTTCTTAACTTCTGTAATTTTTCAGCAAATGTCATATCTTGCATCTCCTCCCTCTATATTTATGTATTATTATAATACATTTTTTCATTCATAACATCTACCAACTGGACCTTGCAAATCAGCAATTTGAAATTACTTTACTTGAAATAATACGATTTATGAATAATTTGACTCCAATAAAAATGGTGTATGCCATACCCACTAAGTAATGCATACACCATTAAATTACATTAGAAATTACTTAAACTCAATAATGGAATGTTCTATCATTTTTGTAATTTATTTCTATACTCGCTTGGTGTCAATCTATATTTTTCTTTAAAAACACGATTAAAGGTTCTAAGACTTCCAAAACCACTGTCCATCGAGATTTCTGTCAGGGTATCATCTGTAGTTTCAATTCTCTGACAGGCATACCCCAGACGCGCCTCATTCACATATTGATTAAAACTGCTGTGAAATGTCTTTGAAAACAATCTGGATAATGAAAATTTGCTCACGCCAAGGTCATGTGCCATTCCATCAAGCGATATACTCTTATTAAAATTGGCAGAAATATATGATACGGTACGGTATATTATATCATCACTGCCAATTTTGCTCTTTTCCACCAATTTCATCATCGGAATACATCTTGCAAGTATAATCTGCAAATAAGCTTGAACAATCCATATATCATTCTGCCAGGTATCTATTATGGATTCCACTGCTCTGTACACTTCATCCGGAATAACATCACTTTTTACAACAGGATATTGTGGAGCATTATTCCGCAGTACATTTTCAAATCTACCAAAAATCATTTGTGGAGCATTAATAAAAACCGCCTCATTGACTTCTGATGAAAACACCTGATAATGATGTATAACATCAGGAAATACCACTCCTATATCACCTGTTTCCATGTGATACAGCTCCTGTCCTACACCAAGCTCTAATGTTCCTTTCGTAACGCATACAATTTCCATTGCATTATGCAGATGTGGTGGCTGGTGCCGTGGTTTCCGCTTTACTGCAATAATCTCTTCATTTGTATTTTCATACGTTAAATGCACTCAGATCATCTCTCCCATATTATACGATAATTATTTAATTCCTTTTTCTCTTCTAAGCTTTTCATTTGCAGCTTCTACATTCATCTTTGAAAGAAGAATTGTAATAAGAATCTCAAATACAAATGGTAACCATAAATACATTACCTGAAGCATAGTAATTGCAGATGTCGGCTGAGTCGCATTTGTACCTACATAACCACTGATTTCAAGCAGCCATCCTACAATAGCTGTTCCAATACCACCACCAATTTTGATTCCAAGTGATGTGCATGAATACATAGTTCCATCTACTCTCTTTCCCTGAGTCAGGTAAGTATACTCAGAACACTCGGCAATTACTGCATTCATGTCTCCCTGCCAAGGTCCCTGTCCTAATGCTGCAACTGCAGTAAACAGCATCATCAGTGGAACGCTTCCCATGTATCCTGCTACAATCACAAGTGCTCTTGCTATCGTAGCCAGAATATATCCACGTTTATTAAGCTTATACATTCCTTTCCACTTTCCAACAAGAGTTGGTGTGAAAATAAGTGCTATTATAAGAGGAATATTTACAGCCCATGCAAATACACCAAACAGATTTTTATTCTTAAGAACCCATGTACAATAATAAATACCTGCACCAATCATAGCACTGTATAACTGCTGCAAAATATAAGTTCCACAAATCATCATATAGTACTTATTCTTAACAAGTAGCTTAAATGCCTGAACAAGACCATACTTCTTTTCTTCATCGTTCTCTATTCCGGAGTTAAGCTCCTCTTCCGGAAGCTCCTTAACCGACAATCCTGAAATCGTATTTACTACAAGGCCTATCAAAGCATAAATAATAGCTACAAATCTCCATGCAGCAGCACCTCCACCGCATACATCAACAAATGCAACTGTTATAGACTGAATTATAAGACTGGTTGAAAAGGCAAAAATAAAACGGTAAGAGCCCATCTGTACACGCTCTTTGCTGTTCTTTGTTACCAGCGAAGTAAGTGCAGAATATGCAATATTATTTGCTGTATAAAATACACCATTCAATAATGTATATGCTATAAAGAACCATGCATACTGAGCAGTCCTGCCCCAGCTTGTAGGAATTGCAAAAACTGCTACAAGTGTCAAAGCACAACCTATATAGCCATAAATCATCCATGGCCTTGCTTTTCCAAGCTTTGTATGTGTTTTATCAATAAGTGAACCAAAGAAAACATCTGTAAAACCATCAAATAATTTTGATGCTGCGATTAATGTTCCAACGATTCCTGATGCAAGTCCTATAGTATCTGTAAGATATACCATAACAAAGGATGTCAGGAATGCATATACTACATTTCCTGCAATATCACCGGAACCATAACCAATTTTGTTGTACCACTTTAAGTACGTCTTTTCTTCCATGAGAAACCTCCAATTAATTACTTTGTTATATCTTTAACAGCTATACCAATTTTAAATACTTGTGCAAATTTTGTCTATAAACATAACAGGCTGTAATATGCACAAAATGATACAATAATATTAAAGAAGCTTTCTCATCTTAATTAAATAAAGCGTACTGACTCAATTTTTCTTTGCAATATATGAAGCAATATATTCCATTTTATCTAGGCATTCATCAAAAAACATTTTATAGCTTTCACAAAAATAATTTCTATATTTTCCGGTTATATCATCTTTATCTCTGCAGCGCTGACAACCATTCCTACATATTTTTATAAATTTACACTCTCTACATTCATCGGATATATTTGTTGAGCGAGCAACAAATCCAATTTCTCTTCGCTTTTCATCTATTGTTTCTGTCTGATCATAATTATAATTTCCTATATAATAATCATCTGTCATATAAAAGTCACACGGAAACACGCTTCCATCTGCTTCGACAACATTCTGAATCCCACATGTTCCACGCTGTTCACAGGATTCTGGTTGATATCCAAGTAATATGGCTATGTAATTGTCAAATTGTCTTATATATGGTTGTTCATTTTTTTCCCAGTCTTCATACCATAAATTAAAAAGCTGTATCAGGAATTTACCATATTGCTCTTGTCTTAGTGCATATTTTTTTTCCCCACGCTTTTCATCAAGAGGATCAAGACATGCTATGTATTGTTGATAGTTCCAGCCATTTTCCTTATAATAGCTATAGATTTCTAATATATTCGATGCCACCTTATCATTTACTACAGTCAGAATATTGTATTTAATACTATATTCTGACATAAGCTCAGCTGCTTTTTTAATTCTATCAAAAGTTGTGGCTCCGTTCTTATCATGTCTGTAAAAATCATGTGTATATTGGGTTCCATCAATTGATAAACCGACAAGGAAATTATTATTTTTTAAAAATTTGCACCAGTCCTCATTAATATTATAGCCATTTGTCTGAATTGAATTATTAACTGCAATTCCGTGCTTATTAAACTTTTCCTGAAACTTAACAGCTTTCTCAAAAAATTCAATTCCTCTAAGCGTTGGCTCTCCTCCTTGAAATGCGTAGTTAACATAATATTCAGCACTTCGTATTGTTTTCCTTATAACATTTTTTAACGTCTGTTCTGTCATATAACCATATGTTTCGCATGTTCTCTTTTTTGCCTCGTCAGAATAAAAACAATAATCACACTTCATATTGCATAATCCTGAAGCCGGTTTTATCATTACACTTATTGGCGGCATATCCTCATCTCCATTCAATTGTCAAATATATTTATAAATATTGTATACGTTAATTAACATTATCATTATCATTAACCCAATAAATAACATATCTACGATTTTCTCATCTATTCCTTCATTAATTTTACGTCCACATATTCCACCTGCTATTCCTCCGACAATCATTAATATAAGAACTTCCGGCTTAAATTCAGGAACATTTCCTGATATGATCGTAGATATTAAATTAGCTCCTTGTGAGAAAAAAATAATATATAATGAATTTTCAGCTGCAATTTTTGTTGGCATAGAAAAGAAGAAAAATAAAACAACTAAATTGATTGGTCCTCCACCTATTCCAAGAAATGATGAGATAATTCCAAGAAATGCCCCTATGCTAAAACAAACTGACTTTTTATCAATTCTGTATGTCTTAATCTTGGATTTATACAAAGTATATAAAAGCGTTCCAAAAGTAATGATTAAAAGACAGAATGCCTGGACTGCACCTACTTTTTCATTATTCCCGCTTACCAACTTAACATACGAGAAAAGTTCCCTGCCTGCCACCCCACCAATTGAAGCACCTATAGCTAACGGCAACATACTCCTAGCCGATATATGTGATGTACCACTACACCTATTTTTTAATACGGAATAAGTTGTCATAGAAAGTACTGTGCAGCCGGATAAAAAACTGATAGCAGTTACATCCAAAATTCCTACGGAATCGAGCACTGGCTTTATAATAACACCACCGCCGATTCCGCATATGGCTCCAATTACAGATGCAAAAAAACATACTATTAAAGCAAGTAAATTTATCATATCATTTACACCTATATAACCAAATAATTTGTTTAAAACTGTTTTGATTCGTGATAAAACTCCAGTGATTGATCAAATGCACCTTCTTCATAGCACATTTTATCCTGACCTCTGCCTGTAGCATCATATTTTCTAGCATCCATTTCAGGTGTAGAATATCTATCGAACCACTCTTCCATATCTGTTTTTAATGTCTTAATAATTTCATCATATTCCTTATTTCCGAACAAGTTATTTTTTTCGTCCGGATCATTACTAAGATTATAAAATTCACATGGTCCATTTCCATAACGATGAACATACTTGAATTTGTTTTTCTTTATCATTCTTGTCTTACTGTATTCATCAAATACAACGACTCTGTCATCATAATGGTCAAGTGGATTATTGATCTGTTTCAGCAAACTTTTTCCCGGCTGCATAGGCTCCAATTCAAACTTACAACCAGCCAGCTCAAGAATTGTAGGAAAAATATCATACTGACTTGCCATTGCTGAACATTTGGTTCCCGGATTAGAGCAATCCGGTATTTTTATTATGAATGGTACTCTTATTGACGATTCATACATGTTCGGTGGATATGTTCCATTTCCCTTTCCCCATATTCCATGATGCCCCATATTCATTCCATTATCAGACGTAAAAATAACTATCGTGTTATCTTCAAGTCCTTTTTCTTTAACTTTATCCAGGATTTTACCAACACCGGCATCCATAGCTGAAATAGCTGCATAATATCCTCTCAGATTCTCTTTTCTTCTCTCCTCTGTATCCCCTATCGGACAAGTATTAACCTGCCACGGATGAACAGGAAGATTTGGAGTATCCTTAAATTCACAGTCTTTATACCAATCAAGGTACTCCTTGGGATGCTCTGATGCATCCCAAGGACTGTGAGGGGCAGTATAATGAACACTCAAATAAAATGGTGAATGCTCATTAGACATCTTTTCCAGATAATCCAAGGCATGATTTGTTATTGTATCAGTTATATATTCCTTGGAAATTGATAACGTATTGTTATCAAATATATCTGCCTGATAATAGTGGCAGCCACCACGGCCAATTGTAAAATAATACTTGAATCCTTTTTTTCTAGTAATATTATCACCTAAATGCCACTTTCCACTTAATGCACAATTATATCCATTATCTGCAAGATATTGTATGTATGTCTTATGATCTTTTAGATAATCAATAGCTTTGTCTGTCATATCAAAACCCGGTAATTCAGCCATATTTGGATATTTATATGCGTCTAAATTGCCTTTTTTCAACCAATCCTGTACACCATGACAAGATGGTATTTTTCCGGTAACAATACTTGCCCTTGCCGGTGAACACACTGGCGATGTACAATAAAACTCATCAAATGTAACTCCCTGATTAGCTAACCTTTTTAAATTAGGAGTCTTAATATCTCTGTTTTTTTCTGATTCAACAGCCCATTCTCCTTGGTCATCTGTAATGATGAATAGAATATTAGGCTTTTTTATACTATTCTTCATGATATTTATCCTTTCACACTGCCTGCTGTTAATCCACCAATAAAGTACTTCTGAGCAACCAGAAAGATTATAAAAATAGGTAAAATTGATATTACACTCGCAGCCATAATCAAGCTATATTTTAAACCTGTTTCATCCATAAAATTAACAAGACCAAGGTTAATTGTATATAACGCTTTATCATTAATAAAAATCAAAGCATTGTCATAATCATTCCAGCTCCATGTAAAAAACAAAATAACAAGTGTTACCATTGCAGGTTTACAAAGAGGTGCTATGATTTGAAAACATATTCTCAGGTCTCCTGCCCCATCAATTCTGGCAGCTTCTGAAAGTTCATCAGGAATCTGCATCATGTACTGTCTAACCATGAATACTCCATATATTGAAAATGCTGCCGGGAGAATCAATGCCCAATGTGTATTATATATTCCCATCTCTTTGAACATAAGAAACTTTGGCACCATCAAAAGCTGTGGTGGTATCATCATAGTAGCCAGATACAATAGGAAAATTTTATCTCTTCCCGGAAACTTAAGCTTTGCAAAGCCATATCCCGCTAAAATTGATGTCGTTATAGCCAGTATTACAGAAAATGCTGTTACCTTAACCGAATTTAATATCATCAACAAATAATTATATTTGCCAAATAGCACTTCTTTAAAATTATCAAAATTCAGGTAATTGGGTATCAGCCTAAATGGAGTAGCAAAAATATCCGCTTCTCTTTTAAAGCTGGCTGATACCATCCATATAAATGGAACAATGCATAAAATTACTACAATCCAAATACATATTGTTCCAATTATTTTTCCAGTTCTACTATTGTTATTCATTAATGCATCCTCCCTATCCAGCCGCTTCATTTTTCTTTTGAATTCTAAACTGAATCCAGGTAATAATGAAGATGATAATAAGTAATACAATACCCTGTGCTGACGCAAATTCTAATTTACCATACTGGAATGCTGTTCTATATATGTTGTATACTAACATTGTAGTTGAGGTTCCCGGACCTCCATGAGTCATAAGATTTATCAATCCAAAAACCTTAAATGAATTAATAATTGATGTTATAACTATAAAAAATGTTGTTCCTGACAGCATTGGAATTGTCACATAACGAATTTTCTGCAGTCCATTTGCTCCATCAATTGCTGCCGCCTCATATAAATCCTTTGGTATATTTACCATACCTGACAAAAACAAAATCACAGTATATCCCAGATTCTGCCAAACACAGATTAATACAATTGTAGGCAATGCCCAATGCAGGTCTGCAATAAATACCGGTGGATTTTCAATACCCACTTTCTTTAGGAAGCTGATAACCGGACCATTATTTGAAAATAATGCAAGCCATACTGCTGAAATAGCTACAATGTTTACAATATATGGTAGATATAAGCCTAATTGCACTATTTTTTTCCCTACTACGTACTCATTCAGCACATATGCAACGACGAATGACAGTACAACCAGAATTAGAACAAAGCTAATTGTAAATATGATATTGTTTATAAGCGATGCTCTAAACCATTCATCTTTCCACATTTCAATATAATTTGATAATCCAGTTAATTTGATTCCTTTTATTCCTTTTGAATAATCCCATTTTGAAATACTGATTATAAAACTGAATATTAAAGGTATTGTCCAGAATATCAGTACTCCAATAAGATTTATTCCAATGAATGCATAGCCCTTTGCCGCAGTTTTTATACTTCTAATTTTATTTTTATTCATTAGAATCCCTTTCCTTCATTACTTTTCGTCAGCTATCTTTTCATCAGCTCTCTTCTGGGCATTGGCAAGAGTTTTATCTACAGACTGTGCTCCTGCAAACGCTTTGTCAAATTCTTCTGTAAGAATAGTGTTAACTTCTGTAGCAGCTGCTAAATTTTTCCTGGTAGAAAAGTCTGTTCCTTTGAGATAAATGTTCTTGGCACTGTCCATATCAAACAGATCAGATTTATCGCCAAAAATTAAAGAAGCCACTTTTTCCTCATCATATTTTTTGCAGGCAGGAATTCTTGCGAATGGAGCAACATAATCCATACATTCTTCTATATACCATTTTATAAATTTCATAGCTTCTACCTTATGCTCTGACTTTGAATTTATACTCATATCGTCGGTATAAGATGTAGTCAAATTCTTGTCCTGATTTTCTGATAAGCGTGGCATAGTTGCAAAACCTACTTTAAAATCATGCGGATAATTATCTAAATCCTTGACATCTCGTACGCACCAATCTCCATATACCATGGCAGCTTTTCCTGTAAGAAGCATATTTGCCGGTTCCATCTTTTGTGTAGTTACATCTACATAGCTTGGTTCAACACCTTTCTCAACGCGATCAAGATATTTCTCTGTTACATCTTTGACATCATCTGTATCAATAGCCGCTTTTGTTCCATCCTCTGTATACATCCAATCAGCACCTAATTTGCTTACAAGCATACTTGTCGCCGGCTGACCTGCATCATATCCAGGGAAGAAATATCCATAAACCTTGTTGTTACCTTCTCCATGTGTAAGCTTTGTTGCAGCATCTAAAAATTCATCATATGTCCAATCTGCGTCAGGATATGCAACTCCTGCCTCATCAAACATATCCTTATTATAAAGAATAGTAGATGTCATCTTCTTTGCCGGAAGGCTATAATAATGACCATCCTTCTGTCTTTGCTCAATGGCATCATCATAATCGTCTTTAATATTAAATCCAACCTTATCAAACAGTTCATCAAGTGGCTCCGCATATCCGCTATCAATTCTCTTATTGAGCAAAACATCGTTCAAGCTAAGGAATACATCAATTGAGCTGTCAGACATAAGTGATACGTCCAGCTTTGTATTTCCTGCATCATCATTTACAAATCTTGTGTACTCAACCTGAAGGTTTGGATCAATCTTGTTAAAGGCTTCACATACCTGATTCGGTCCCATATTCTCCGGGAATGAGCCCCACCACTGCAGCACAACCGGTTCTGAACCACTCCCGTTCTGTGATGAATTCTGTGAAGAATCTCCACATCCTGCAAGTAATCCTGTTAACATTGCAGCTGTAAGTCCTACTGATATCAATTTTTTTCTGTTCATATATTAATCCTCCATTGCTAATTGTTGAGCCTATTATATCAACACGCATAATTTTCTAAAACAAACATCATTTTGCCTTAATGGTAATAATTTATTATTTATTTATAAAACACTTTATATAATGGTAATATTTTACTGTGTATAGTAATATTTATCGAATGCCTTTAATAAAAGAATGGAATGATGTATACTGATGTTACACTATAATGGAAGATAATTAAAGGAGTAACCATCAATGACCAAAACATTTAGAAATTTAAAATTATCCCAAAGATTATTTCTCATTATTATTATTCTTTTTCTTATTCCTTATCTGCTTCTTTTTTCATCAGCATACTCAAGGGCTGAAAATATAATCAGGAATAAAATAAGAACTATAGAAACAGAAAACATGAAACAATCATGCAATACTGTCAATAATTTGTGTACCAACATAATTAATGCCTCCGATTATTTATTATCGTTAGACAACTACTCATCATTAAATACTTTATCCTCATCGAAAAATTATGAGTACCTGATGGCATATAAAACGCTTGATACTTTAATACAAAATATAAATAATACCCTATTGAATTCTAACGGTGAAATCAGTATATTTTCCAGCAATGAACTTTTATACTCAACAATACCTAATGCTACACTAGATTATGAATCATTCTATAAAGAACAAACCAACAATATATCACACTTTTCAAATGTCCATGAAAGCTATAACGCTTTTATGAAAAAAGGAAAATTTATTTCATATATTAATACAATCCCATCACTGAATAATGGGACAGATCCTTTTTATCTTGTAATATCTTATCCATGTAAGGCATTTGAAATCACCTTAAATACAGCTTCTGGAACTATGCAGTTATTTGATAACAATCAAAACCAGATTTGTTCAACATCCTATTCCATTCCTCAGGGTGAATTTCAGGAAACCATGAGCATAAGTATTTCAGGCTGGAAGCTTGTTGACACCTTTTCATCAGATGCAATATATAAAGATATATATGATTTAAGAGTATTTACATTTATGGTTTCAGCATTTTTATTTGTCATTTGTTTGGTTGCAACTTTTATCGCAATATCAATTCAATTAAAACCATTAATGAAGCTAAAAAGACAGATGCAGCTTGTTTCTCTTGGAAACCTTGATGCACATCTCCCTGCTACAGCATCAAACGATGAAATAAGCAGTTTATCAAAAACTTTTAACGGCATGATAGGGGAAATATCCTCTCTGTAAGATGAAATCAAAATAACACAAAAAAGAGAAAGCGAACTACGATTCGAGATGCTTTTGGCTCAGATTAATCCGCATTTTTTATTCAATACCTTAAATTCGATTAAATGGATGTCTGTAGTAGCTCATACAGATAATATCACAAATACTATTACATCACTTGGCCGTTTACTTGAAATAAGCATGAATAAAGTCAATGATTACCTGCCTCTTGATGAAGAGTTAACAAACATAAAGAGCTACATACAAATACAAAGATTACGATACCCAGGTCGTTTTGAAGTCAACTATAGTTTTGATGAAAAAATACTATCCATCTATACTCTCAAGCTGATCCTTCAGCCTATTGTTGAAAACTCTATCATTCATAATATAGAGCATACTGACTATCTGATTATCGAGATAACAGGTGAATTATCTAATGATAATATAATCATACATGTAAAAGATAACGGGATAGGTATACCAGACGCAAAATTAAAACAAATACTACACAAAGCTGAAAATAATTCTAAAGGAAAATTATTTTCAGGAATCGGTATATATAATGTACAGGAAAGAATACAGCTTGCATATGGATGCGACTACGGCTTGAAATATAGCAGTGACGGTCATTCTTATACCGATGTCGAAATTACATTTCCAGTAACTAAACAACCTCGTACTTTTTAAAAAACTTTCCAGGAGGTATTAATAATGCTAAAAATACTAATTGCTGATGATGAACCACTTGTACGTGCCGGCATTAAATCTGTTATTCCCTGGCAGCAACATGGCTTTGAAGTAATAGGTGAGGCTGAGAATGGATTAGAGGCCTACAATAAAATAATAGCTTTAAAACCGGATATTTTAATAACTGATATAAAAATGCCACAAATGGATGGTATTGAACTGCTCAAAACAATCAAAAAAGATAAAATACATATTCAAAGCATAATACTTAGCTGCTTTGATGAGTTTGATATGGTTCGTGAAGCTATGAAATATGGTGCAAAAGACTATATATTGAAGCTGTCCATAGAACCGCAGAAAATACTTGATGTATTGGACGAAATAAAACAGAATATGGCTATAGAAGAACCTCAATCCGAGCAAATTGTATTAGATGATAGTGACATAAAGTATTTATTCATTCGTAAACTAATTAATCATGGTTTTACTTCTGAAGAACAGGTAAATAACGTAATACACAATATACGCTTTTTGGCATCGCTTCATCACTATAAACTAACCATGTTTTGTATAACAAAGAATGACATGACACAATTAGATTCTGATGACAACAAACTATTATATAATCTTCTTGACCAGATTTGTCAGCGTTTTACGGGACATGAGCTTATACTAATTGAAGCAAACCGATATCTGCTTGTACAAAATGATGAAAATAACGAATTTTTATTCAGACAAATTTCTGCATCTATAAGTCAGTTTGCAAATGGAACAGTATTTTTCGGACAAAGTTTTTTCTTTGATTCATATACTGATTTTAATATTGCACAGCAACAAGCTCTTTCTGCACTCAAAACATGTATGTTTTATCAGCAAGACTCTATTTTGTCATATGAACAAATTCTCGATAATTCAGTACTGCAAATAAGTCGTGAAAATGAAAAAACTCTGCATATTGCTCTAGCCTCTAGAGATGCAGACAAATCAATCAATGAAATAACAAGCCTACTAAGAGTGGTAATAAACGCAAAATATCCGCTAGAACAGATACAATCATATTTAGACGAGCTTTTAAGCATCTATATCAGCGTATCACGGGAAAAAAATTTTTCTGTTAAGCATTTATTTCAAAATTATTTAGACAAAATCAATGACATCAGCCTATTTCATGGCTTTTCTGATTGTATAAATACCTTCGTTGATTTTACTAATGATTTTATAAAATATCTTTATTCTTTAGTTCCTAATGAAAGATACGAAATCATAAAAATTAAAGAATATGTTCAACTACATTATATGGAAAATATTGATTTAAATCTTATATCGGAGCTTGTTAATATAACTCCTTCTCACTTGAGTAATCTATTTAAAAAAGAAACAGGTGAGAATTTTACTACTTATTTGACAAAAATTCGTATGAATGAGGCACACCGCCTTCTGTTACAGCCTGATACCCTAATATATGAGGTTGCAGAAAAAACCGGTTATGCAAACTCAAGTTATTTTGGAAAAGCTTTTAGAAAATACTATGGTATGTCTCCCGAAGAATTTAAGGTTCAAAACCTAACTCGACCTTCAGAAAATTCTGATATCACCACATAAATTAAATAGCGAATAGTAATCTATTTAAAAAGCACGTGGCATACTTATTTTGAAGTGCTTCCACCTTGTAAGCATGTGTATATGCTTCATCATAATGAGCTTTCTTCCACTCAGCCTTTGTCCATAAATATAAATAGACAAAACATGCATAAAATGCTACAATACAAGCGGAGGTGTATAATGTATATTAACACGGGATATTTGAATCATTCACATAAAGATTTTAAAGATAAAAGCCGCCCTCTGATTGTAGGAAGCTGCGGAACCTATCGCCTGTCACAGCATCCTAAGATGCCTACATACAGGCCCAGAGGAAGACTGGATTACCAGATTATATACATATCATCCGGTCTTGTTCATTTCCACTTTGACAATCCTGAAAATGAGACAATCATTCCAGCAGGACATATAGTGTTATTTCGCCCAAAAGAGCTTCAAAAATATGAATTTTATGGTAAGGATAAGACTCAGATATATTGGATTCACTTTACCGGAAGCGACGTAAAAAACACTTTAAGAAAATACGGATTTACAGACAATAAAAGAGTCTTTAATGTTGGAACGTCTCTTGAATATGAACAGGTTTTCAAAAGGATTATTACAGAGCTTCAAAGATGTCAGGACAATTATGAGGAAATGCTCATGCTTTTGCTACGACACCTTTTGATTATATTTAACCGTAAAATAACAACTGAGCATGTAATCAGAAATGAATTCCTTGACAGCCAGATGGATACAGCAATTACATATTTCAATACAAACTACAACCGCGCTATTAACGTGGAGGAATATGCTTCATCAATTGGTATGAGCATAAGCTGGTTTATCAGGAGCTTTCGGAAATATACCGGTAATACACCAGTACAATTTCTCACAGCACTAAGGATGACAAACGCACAGGTGCTGCTTGAAACGACATCCTACTCTATAAACGAGATTGCAGGTATTGTCGGATACAATAATCCACTATACTTCAGCCGGTTATTTCATAAACAAAAAGGATGTTCTCCTTCTGAATACAGAGCCAGAAATACATGATATAAAAAACAAAAGCAGGGGCAAATGCTCCTGCTTTATCTGGCTTAAGTCAAAAACCAAAACCACTTCTACCAAAATCATATTGTTCCATCAGCAATATTATAATGCCAATTTTTTCCCTATACTTATCTTTTTAATGAATGACTAACAGATTGTAAAAGAATAATCCTTATCAGTCTCCGCACTGATACGATAATCCTCTTCCACATCAGTTCCCCAGCTGTCGATACCTCCAACACCTCTTACTGCGCCATATATGCATAAAACAGTTCTTCTTGCCGGTGGCAGTTCTTCATGGTGAAGAGCGTTTTCAATCTCAGATGCGGTATAAGGCAGACAAGAAAATGCAAATTTTTCATCATTCTTTTCAATGCGCAGTGTCTGTGACGAGCTATCTGTCCTGCTGTTATCAAGAGCCGTATGTCTTGTAATTTCAAGCCACTCTGTATCCATTCTCATACCACATTCCTGCGGAACAAGATATTGTGTAAGACTCAGGTCTTCAATCTCATAGATTCCTTCTTTTGCCCCCGCTTTTCTGTCAGGATATGTTTCCCCGGAGAGTCCCTTATATAAATATTTGTCTGCCAGTGTTGGCATGATAAATCTCATTCCAAATACAGGTAATTCTGGAAGTCCCTGTACCCCATGATAATGTACATCCACGCGAATCTTTCCAGATACATCAACGGTATAGCTTACAAGAACCGTTGTCTCCGGAGTGGTTATGGTCTCGTATGTGTATGTTACGATAATTTCATCCGCATAAACATCACCGCCATAGCTGTTATTATCAGGTGCGTATTGTTTTTGCTCCTTGCCATCCATGATCACCTGTATTCCCTTACAGTCAATAAACATATCTGCCGAAAGCCAGCTTCCACTTTTAATATGGAACTTGCTTCCTCTGTCATTATCTGTCAACGCTCTCCAGAAAGTAGGCTTTGGGCAACGATACAGCCACTCATATCCATTTTTAACGATAGATTCCAGTCCACCCTGTGCATAAGAGAAAATATAATCAAAGCCTTCACCATGTACACCTAATGTATAGTCACCATAGACCACTCTTAATTTATCTGTATAAGCCATAGTAATACCTCACTTCCTGCATTGCCGGTTTTTCTTTCCTGTCAGCAAATACAATTCCATTTGCTGAGAATTCATAGTCTGCCGGTTTATCATCAAAATCTCCACCATAGCGTAAAACATCTTTTCCTGTCACCGGATCTTTTACCATAATTGCCTGATCAATAAAATCCCATATAAATCCGCCATGATACATATCGTATTTGTCAATCAGCTTCATATAAGAGCCAAGTCCACCCATTGAATTTCCCATATCATGCATGAATTCGCATAAAATATACGGTTTCTTCGGACTGTTATTCAAGTATTCCTCTACATCCTCCGGTTTTGCATACATTCTGGTCTCAAAATCAGAAATAGTATCCTCATATGCCCTATTATAATAAGAGCTTTCATAATGAACTAATCTTCCATCCTGCTTTTCAGCAAAATAAACGTTCATTGCCTCAATGTCGTCTCCTGCATAGGATTCATTTCCTAATGACCAGAAAAGGATGGA
>ERZ779875.1316-NODE-1316-length-16870-cov-2.997026_pt1 | contig 16870 bp, 16 predicted proteins | sample MGYA00511246_ERZ779875 | MGnify/ENA primary metagenome ERZ779875 (study PRJEB29588, sample SAMEA2155093) | human gut metagenome | biome: human gut; feature: human-associated habitat; material: faeces | place: Denmark | collected 2008/2010 ... | reverse complement strand
ACCCTGATGCTGGCAGGAGGGATCGGGAGTCTTTATAAGGTGCTGGCGGGATAAAAGCTCCTCGGTAAAATCTATCTGCTTGCGCTCACATAAGCACCATCTTTGGCCTCAAAGATGGTGCTTGGTTCTTTCACATCCACACTATGCCACACACCTAACGGGATCTGTACCCCATATTTGCCTTCGCGCGGACAAAGCGTAACACGGGAAACCTCCACGAACTTCCTATCCCCGCCCGTTTCATCCTGACCGGAAACCTCGGCATATAGAACAACCTCCAAATATCCCTCTATACAGATCGTCGTCTCCGCCGTCTCCATATGCCGGTGAACAGGTACTTGTGTCCCCGGCTCCAACGCATTCAGCATACGCTGACTCTGATCCAAAGCAGAAGTACGCAAATCAAAATTCATCCGCTTCCGCTCATTCGCAACTGCTTTCTGATGAAGATCGGAAAGCAGATTCTTATCTATTGTTTGTATATCCATCAATATTTCCTCCAAACCATCTTGTTCACAACACCCGTATAGCTCTGGATCAGCTTGACGACCTTCACCGAGACATTCTCGTCCACGTAGTTGGGAACGGGGAGTCCCAGAGCACCGTCCCGATTCATCTCGACTGCCACATCCACTGCCTGCAACACCTGTTCGGTCGTGATACCGGCCAGAATGAAGTTGCCTTTGTCCAATGCTTCCGGACGTTCCGTACTGGTACGGATACATACAGCCGGAATAGGATTGCCGACGGAAAGGAAGAAACTGCTTTCCTCCGGAAGCGTGCCCGAATCGGATACGACAGCAAATGCATTCATCTGAAGATGGTTGTAATCGTGGAAACCTAAAGGCTGATGCTGGATCACACGCGGATCGAACCGGAAACCACGCTGTTCGATGAACTTCTTAGAACGGGGATGGCAGGAATAAAGGATCGGCATGTCGTACTTCTCCGCCATAGCGTTCACCGCGTTCATCAGGTTGAAGAAATTGGCTTCCGTATCGATATTCTCTTCACGATGGGCGGAAAGCAGAATATACTTGCCATTCTCCAACCTCAAACGTTCGAGGACGTCGCTCGCCTTGATCTGTTCCAGGTTATCGTGCAATACCTCCGCCATCGGCGAGCCGACGACATAGGTACGCTCTCTCGGTGTTCCGGCGGCATTCAGATACCGGCGTGCATGTTCGGAATAACACATGTTGACATCGGCCGTCACATCCACGATACGGCGGTTTGTCTCTTCCGGAAGACATTCGTCGAAGCAGCGGTTACCGGCTTCCATATGGAAGATCGGGATATGCAAGCGCTTCGCTCCGATCACCGAAAGGCAGGAGTTCGTATCGCCAAGCACCAGGACCGCATCAGGCTTCACCTCGACCATCAACTGGTATGACTTGGCGATGATATTGCCGATCGTTTCTCCTAGGTCCTTGCCTACCGCATCCAGATAATAGTTCGGAGCACGAAGCCCCAGATCGTCAAAAAACACCTGGTTCAATGTATAATCGTAGTTCTGCCCGGTATGCACCAGGATTTGATCGAAATATCGATCACAACGCTTTATCACGGCAGCCAACCGGATGATTTCCGGACGCGTACCGATAATGGTCATTAATTTTAGTTTGCTCATGATTTCCTGTTTTTACACTTCTTCAAAATAAGTATCCGGATGGTTCGGATCGAACGGTTCGTTGGCCCACATGAAGGTCACCAGTTCTTCGGTGTCCGAAAGGTTGATGATGTTGTGGGTGTATCCGGGGATCATTTCCACCACTTCGATCTTCTCGCCGCTGACCTCGAAGTCGACCACCTCGTCCGTCCCGATCTTACGCAACCGGATCAGACCGTGACCACTCACCACCACAAATTTTTCATTCTTGGTGTGATGCCAATGCTGTCCCTTGGTTACGCCCGGCTTAGAGATGTTCACCGAGAACTGGCCTCTATCCGGCGTGCGGATGATCTCAGTGAAGCTCCCCCGGTCGTCCGTCTTCATCTGTACCGGATAGATGAACTTCTCTTTCGGAAGATAAGACAGATAGGTCGAATAGAGCTTCTTCGTGAAAGGATCACCCAAATCAGGAACCGCGAGGTTACCCGGCATCTCCTTGAAAGAATAAAGCAAATCGACAATCCCACCCAAGGTTATGGTATGAACCACCGGAACGGCACAATAGTTCCCTTCGCGGTGTTCGCCCCCCGACAAGGCGGCGATCAGCTCGTCCACCACGTCATCTACATAGACAAGGTTCATCACCACCTTCGGATCATTCACCTGGATAGGCAGGTCGTTCGCGATATTGTTACAGAAAGTCGCCACTGCACTGTTATAGTTCGGGCGGCACCATTTCCCGAACACATTCGGAAAACGATAGACCAGGACTCTCGCACCCGTCTCTTCGGCATACTCGAACAGAAGGTTCTCTCCCGCCCGCTTCGACTCGCCATACGGATTATCCAGTGCAGCCTGCGTAGACGATGAGATCATCACCGGACAGGTATTACCGTGTTTCTTCAGCGTATCCAACAAGAGAGAAGCGAAACCGAAATTTCCCTTCATGAACTCCGACTGGTCTTTCGGACGGTTCACCCCAGCCAGGTTAAAGACAAAATCGGCATTCTTGCAATAGACGTCCAATTCGGCCGGGTCGCTGTCCGTATCATATTCGAAGACTTTCAGTTCAGTCCCTGAAACAGGATAATTGCGAGCCTTTCCCGACTGGATATTATGAAGTTGGGATACAAGATTCCGACCGATGAAGCCTTTGGCACCGGTTACTAATATGTTCATCTCTTTTAAATTTTAAGTTTGAAGTTTTGAGGCTTGGCACAAGGCAGGTTTATTCGCTTCTGATTTCTCTCGGTTTTGCCCGTTCGATCAATCCGAGATCTTCCTGAATAAAACGTAGGCGAAGTAACAGTTTTTTCATTCCTTCGACATCCAGACGAGTCGTGTTATGGCTATGATAGTCCTCGATCTTGGACAGGCATTCGCTTCCTTCGGTAAAGTACTTGTCGTAGTTCAAGTCGCGCGTATCGCAAGGGATGCGGTAATAGTCGCCCATATCGATCGCTTTCGCCATCTCCTCGCGTGTCACAAGGGTTTCAAACAGTTTTTCTCCATGACGTGTGCCGATCACCTTCACCTCCGTATCCTGGTACTTCGGATCGATCTGCGCGTAGGTCTCTTTCAACGCCTGTGCAAGGACAGACAGAGTGGCTGCCGGTGCTTTCTGCACGAACAGGTCACCGTTATGCCCATGCGTAAACGCATAGACCACCAGGTCGACCGCATCATCCAATGTCATCATGAAACGCGTCATCTCCGGGTCGGTAATCGTGATCGGTTTACCCTGTTCCATCTGTTCCACCCAAAGAGGGATCACGGAACCCCGGCTCGCCATCACATTGCCGTAGCGCGTGCAGCAGATCGTCGTCTGCGCCCCTTCGCCCAGCTCACGTCCTTTGGCGATCGCCACCTTTTCCATCAACGCCTTGGAGATCCCCATCGCATTGATCGGATAAGCGGCTTTATCCGTAGAAAGAACCACCACATTCTTCACGCCATGCTCGATCGCGGAAAGCAGCACATTCTCCGTCCCTTCCACATTCGTACGGGTCGCTTCCATCGGAAAGAACTCGCAACTGGGAACCTGTTTCAAGGCCGCAGCCGAGAACACATAGTCCCCCCCCCGCATCGCCACATCCACCGATGTCTTATTACGCACATTCCCTATATAGAACTTCACTTTGGGATTTTGCAACTGATGACGCATATCGTCCTGTTTTTTCTCATCACGGCTAAAGATACGGATCTCCTTAATATCGGAATCCAAAAAACGCCGAAGCACAGCGTTACCGAAAGAACCGGTACCTCCGGTGATCAGGAGGGTTTTGTCTTTGAAAATACTCATATTATAGTTATATGTTAATTATTTAATGACCTCAAGACTCATGCAAATGATAATATCGTTTCATAAAAAGTAAATAGCTCCCACACAACACAACCAATATCATTACCAGATATAGCCAATGATTCATCGGTAACAGAATCAAACCAAAAGAGACGAGCAATTGTAACATCATATAAAATGAAGAGACAACGACATGTGGTATTCTTAATTCGTTCGCCATCAACTGATAGGCATGTTTACGATGTGCTTTTCCCAGGTTTTCATGCAACAAGATGCGGTGGCAGATCGTTAATACCGAATCCACTCCATACAAAGCAAGGAATACGAGATAAGTAAAATCCCCGGTCTGCAAGATTAATTTCCCAAGTGCAAATACGATAATAAAAGCGATGCTCAACGAACCCACATCTCCTGCAAAACACTTTGCCCGTTTACGGAAATTGAAAAAACAAAAGACCAGCAAACTCAATAGCGTTACCCACAGAAAATTCGCATCAATAAACGATATTTTATGGTTAAGATATATTAGAGGCAATAAAACCGCTATGGAATATCCCCCTGTAATACCATTAATCCCATCCATAAAATTATAAGCATTCGAGATGCCCACACAAACGATAAGAGCCAAGAGGATCATCCACCAACTCTGCCAATTAAGAATGCCGAACTGATAGAACATCAAGAACATCGCCACAAACTGCACGACCAAACGTACACTATCCGGTAGAGAACGAATATCATCTATAAAACTAACAGTAGCAACCAACGTCACCCCAATCAGGAACCACGGATATTGAAACCCAAAGAAAGCACTCCAAATCCAAGCTCCGATCAAGAAAATAATACCGCCGCCACGCAGAACCACTTGCTTATGCGAACTGCGTTCGTTGGGTTTGTCGATGATGTTGAAGTGGTCGGCGATACGAAAGTAGAGAAGTTCGGCAACTAGTAAAATAAAAACAATAATAATCAACATATTAAATTTTGTAATTAGCTAACACATCCATTGGTTCCCAATTCAATTCTTTCCGAGCTTTCTCATTACTAAAAGTGAGACTTTTCACCATCTTCTCCAATTTGTAGCTATTAATAGGAGCACTGCTTCCTAACAAATCCCCCACTTTAGCCATACACCATGCCATCCAATAAGGTATGTTCAATGGTTTACTCTTTCCTAGCTGACATGCAACAGATTCTGCAATCTGTCCAAAAGAAGGTTGAAAGGTATCACATACATTATAAATCCCCCCCTTGACTGCTATCAACGGAAGAATATGAGCAATATCTTCAGCCATGAGAATACTCTTCACCACTTTTCCTCCAGCGATATTCATATAAAAACCTCTCCTCACTCCATTAACCATCGCACCCAAATTACCCGGTGCATTTTTCCCGGCTAATAGCGAAGGACGAAGTATTCCTAATACGACATTATGCCTCTTACACCAATCCGTTAGAAACTCTTCAGCCATAATCTTACTCTTGGCATACGGTGAGTCACCATCTAACGGATGTTCCTCCGTGATCAAATCACCCGACTCGCATCCATAGACAGCCACCGTACTAATAAACACCAAACTCTTAGGCACGCCTACTTTCTCTAAAGCAGCACAAAGATTAACAGTACCTTGATAATTCACATCAAAAAACAACTGTTTCTCATCCTCTGTTTTAGGAATCACATGCGCTTTTCCTGCCGCATGAAGCACCACATCAAAATGTTTACTCAATACAGGAATCTCTTTCGCTAAATTGATCCTAATCTCATCCTCCGGAGTAATTCCACAGGTTGTCACAACATAATCGACTTCTAAAATCGGTTTGATAGTTCTCCCTAAAAAACCTGTTCCACCTGTAAATAACAGATTTTCCATTTATATCAAGTTTAAAAATTTATTCAAGATTATCTCTTTAGAATAGTCACAAACCGCTAACTCACGAGCTCTCTTCCCCATCTGAGCCAACTCCTCTTTATTCCAAGTTTCCGGCCATCCACAATAGCCGATTCCCTTTTCACGAACCAGTAAATCTATCTCACTCTCTTTCGGTCCCAAAAACATCACAGGTCTTCCAGAAGCTAAAATATTGTAGGTCTTACTGGGGACCCCCAATCCATACATACCTTCTTGTAGCGTAACAACTGCGATATCACAAGCAGCAAGTACTTCATTTTGCTGCGAACGAAAATAAGGGCCATGAAAAAATACATTTGGTTGTTTCATTTCTCGCAACTTCTGCTCCATTGCCCCCGTTCCATATAAATGAAACTCCACTCCGTCCGGCAATTGTTCAATGACACGATTCAACCCCTGTACTCGACCAATATTCCCAGCATACTCCAACACGATTTTCCCATCAGGAAAAGGCCTAGGTTGAATACCATCAATATCTGCCCAGTTCTCAATAATAGCGATCTCAGAGTTTCCAGAAAAAGAAGATATCTTGTCCTGCATCACAGCTTTCATGTCACGACCAAGAACAATCAACCGATCTGCCTGGCTATAGGCTTTATCAAACAACCGTTTAAAACATCCATAGGCAGGTAACTTAATTCCTGCGGGGATCGTATTCTCTGGAAAGACATCATGAACCAAAATATTCAGCTCAAACCCAATCTTTCTCTTCAATCTACTCATCAACAACACCAAGGGGGCTGGATTAGTAACCATCAGCACCTTATCATCCTTCTGAATCCGCTCCTTCGCCTGCTTCAGCAGTCTATAGCTCATCATCAAAAAGCTCAAACTCTTGCCTTTCGTTGTATTCTTATCCCCGTCAACACCACTGACACGCAACACCTCTATATTTGGATCAATCCTAAACTTATTATCCTTATCCAAAGGCTTACGTTTGTCATAAATCTCCGGACCACAAATCACCTTCACCTGATACTTGTTTACAAAAGCGTTAGCAATTTCTCCTAAAATATAGGCCGTAGAGGTCTCATCGGGAGGGAATAACTCAGTTACGATCCAAAGATTTTTAAGATTTCGTCTCATTGCACTAATAACGACTTATACAAAGAGATTGGCCATCCCTTATAAATTCGTTTCCTAATATAATTAACATACAAAAAATCAATGCATTAAAATCTACAATTTTAAAATCGTTCTAAATAGATTATTATATACTTTATAATAAAATGATTTTTCAAACTCTTTGCGACACTCTGACGAAAAACTATCAATATTATCAGCTATACGCATCAATGCATTCACAATCTGTTCTTTATCCTGATTATTGTCTATTACAACAACATTAGCTCCATCGTGAGTAAACTCATTCATGTTTTTTCTTAGGACTATTGCAGGAGTTCCAAACATAAAACTTTTAGCTAAAACACCACTTTGAGTGGTACGAGCATAAGCATTCCAAATCGCAAATGAACTAGCGTAATATCTATTAATCTCTTCATCTGTCATTGGTTGTCCCTTATGAATAAAAACTCTATAATGATTCTTTAATGAATCAGGAACTACAAATTCACTCTTCGTTGCTATAAGAAAGTTATATGCTTTCAATCTATTATTTTCAACAGCCCACTCTACGAATTCCAAGAATTCCTGAAAAGAGTGATCGGCTGCAACTGTACCTATATAGCTGAAATTCTTTTTCAATAATTGCTTATGTCTTTGTTCTCTTTCATCAGAATACATCAATGGCAAATAGTAATAATTCTTATTCTTGTAAAGAGAATTATCTTCATAATACTTCACAGCCTTATGAGAAGGTATCAACACTATATCACTCCACTTAACAATCAAAGCACTTATATGATCAATTACCCAAAGTTTTGCAAGATATTTAGCTGAGAATCCAGCATTCTTGTAAACTGACAAAGGAGCTAATGGCTCATGAAAAATATATACTATTTTTGTTCCCTTTCTTTTTAATTTCCAAATCAAAGGTAAATTTTTTTCACTTGGAAATAAGAATATCGCCAAATCTGCCTTCGGACAATTATCTCCACCAAATAGGCTCAAGTTATTTTTTTGTGGTAAAAAAGGCACGAACTTTTTATTAACGTAATAAACTGATTCATAACCCAGATCTTCACATTGCTTATAACTTGCAAGCATATGACTAACATGTCCCGGATTAAAATTCAATGAAATAATAAGTGATCTCATTATCACTAATTTTTTCTATTTTGTAACAATTGGTTATACAAATCCAAAAACTTCTGAAATTGTTTACGAGAGTCAAACATTTGCAACACTCGCTCTCTACATAATTTAGCCATATTTTCCTTATTCAACTTCCTTAAATTCGGGATAATATCTATCACTTGATAATAATCTTGTACGACAAATCCTGTACGCTCATCAACTATCTCCTCTCCTGCTGTACCCTTTAGAACTATTGCCGGAGTACCACAAGCCATTGCTTCTGCTGTAACCAATCCAAATGTCACATCTTTATTCTGATTGAACAGCACATCCGATTTAGTATATAATTCCTGTAACTGGCTCAAATTTTCTATCTTCTTAAAACCTACAATATTTGCTGGAATTTCCCTCAATTGTTCATCATTAAGTCCAACCATTACTATTTGACAGTCCACTGGCAATCGTTTACTTAATTCAATAATATCTTTATAACCATTCGCTTGCGTCCAGCGTGTTGCAATAACCATTATTGAAAACTTGCTCCAATTAACTCCTGACACCACCGAATGTTCAGCAACGTATGGCTTAAACAAACTCGTATCAATACCATTGCTAATAACTTGTCTATTCAGTGACTTCATCATAGACAAAGCAACATACCTACTAAGCCAGTCTGATACCGGAAGTAATGTTACATTAGGTAGATCTGCATACAAACTTGCTTTCAATCTCCAATTAGATCTTGACCGATCTAACATGGATGACGGATATTGGCTCAACATCGGGCAATGATTACAACCCGTTTTCCACTTGTCACAAATGTTCTTTATAGATGAACAATGCCCCGTCATGAGCCAAAAATCATGCATTGTGATTACTGTCGGGATATCATGCGCCTTGAGATATTTAAACAACATTGGGAAATTAACATAATATCCATGAAGATTATGTATGTGAACCACATCCGGTTTAAGCACGTCTAATTTCTTTAAAAATCTTTTAGTTGCCCACTTAGACATTAAACCATGCAGATCGAAAAAACGTGTTGCAATTGCATGCGTATAAACTTCTAATGACGATCCTATTTTTATTAAATGAGATTTACTATCTCGTGCTTCTCTACCAAATGCTATATAACTCTCCCAACCTTGGGATATTGCAAATAAACCTAATTGTTCAACAATACGACCTGTAGAACCTGTGTTAACCACACTATTTATTTGAAGTAATTTGGGCATAGTCCTATTCTTTTCCGTATAATATTCTTTCGTGTTCCTTTATTTGCTCTTCTGTAAAACGCATTCGTAATATTTTAGCCGGTACCCCACCTACTATACTATAAGGTGGAGTTGATTTATTGACAACAGCTCCGGCAGCGACTATGCAACCTCTTCCTATCGTAACTCCTTTTAAGATAGTAGTATTCATTCCAATCCAGTTATCACCCTCGATAATAACATCTTGATCATTTTCAGAAAGCTTCTCATCGTCACCTATCGTATCAACAAACCTTCCTACCACATCAGTTCTATGATCTCCTCCTCGAATGCTCACATGAGGCCCAAATACAACATGATTACCAATTACTATTTTACTTCGTGAGGCTATAAAATCCGCATGATATGCAATATGAACATCATTGCCTAAATACATATTCTTATAAAAGAAGACGCTATCCAAAGGGGAAAAGAATACATTTTTGCCACAACTACCAAATTTCTTTTTATAATAGGGCATGTATATCTTATTATATAACCTTTTAAAGAGTAGTACTATATCTATCATTTTCTAAGAACAGATTTAAAGACTTTCATTTGAAAATATGGATTCCATTGCTCATCAATTTCTTTGAAACAAGCATTTCTTACTTCCAATCTCTTACCGGATTTATTGACAAACCAATTTTCAATAGATAAAGCCAAGGAATCTATTGAGCCTTGTTCAAAAAAATCTCCTGTTTCACTTCTTCGTATAGCCTCAAATTCCGGCATTTGATAAGCAAAATTATTATGGGTAATAACAGGAGTTCCAAACATCATTGAATGAATTGCCGTCAAACCTACATTACCAGGAGAGACACACAAATCAGCATGATAAACCAATTCAGCATTTACTTTTTCATCATAACAAGCTCCATAGAACCACACCTTATCAATCATTTCCAGCTCTTTTGCAGATTGCTCCAACGACTGACGCATCGAACCATTACCTATCAAAGCAAGATTGAACTTTTTCCCTGCCTTTGTCAATTTACTTATAGCTTTTAATAGCATATCTAACTGCTTAATGGGAGTAAGTCTACCTATAAAAACGATAACAGGATTGTCATTATTAAAATGCTCCTTATATACGGAAGACTCGTTAATACTATTCCTCAAAGTCAATTGAACATCGTATGATAATGAATTATGAAGCACATGCAGATTTTCTGACTTAAAACCTTTAGAGACCAATTGTTCCTTGGCATAGTTGCCATATAAAAATAAACCATGAGCTAATTTCAAGAAAGCCTTCTTAACAATTGCTTCAGATTTTGACTCTTTTCCATACCAACCATGTGTCCAAAAATATATTTTTTTTGATGGATAGAATATTCGCAATAATAGACAAAGAATCCAAATACTGATGCACATGGGTGCACCAATCATTAGATAAGCATCAAAATCATTACGTTTCCATAATCTGCCAATCAACCCCTTCATTTGATAAAAACGACTGAGAAACTTACGATGTTCAAGCAGAGAAGCTTGATGGAGCTCTTTTATATCGAATACATTAATATCATTGTCTTCTTCTTCGAAATACCATTCACAATCATATTCTTTATCTATTTCTTTATAGATTTTCTCTCTGTAAAGTGAAGGTATATTAAAAATGCAACAAAGCTTCATATTATTATTTGATCAAATTATTAACATCAACAGCATATAATTGACGAGTACCTTCATGAATAGAATCAAATAACACCCACCGTCCGTCTCTTGACCAACGTGGATGCAAATCGCAATGCAACCCACTTCTTGTAAAAGCCAAATCTTCAGGAGTAATGCTACTCAAAATCTTAGGATCCACTCTTTCAAAAAAATTATCTTTCAAAGACATATCCGGTCTGTCAAATATCATTTTAAATAGCCCCAAGTCTATTCTATGGTTCTCACTAAATTGGTATAACATTAAAGTTCTAATGCCTTCAGAGTTTGGATAAGTATCATTTACACACCAATCACTATTCAATGGATTAGTCATCGGGTGTCCATCTTCAACAATTAAGCCTTGGGCAAAAGGAGTAATAGCAGGTTGTTCAGAATCTTTTATCAGAAGAAAACTTTTTCCAGAGTTGACAACTCCTCCTGCGCTACCATAATTAAGAATAGACTTAACTACCTTTTTGGCTAATCGCATAGGCTTTTGCATCAATGGATGGCTTAAAATAGGATTATTTCTAATGGCATCTATTGAACTATTTGCTCTACCGAAGATATAAATAGTGTCATCATTCTGCCAATCAAAATGACTGAGAAAACCTTGAGCTAAACATCTGAGTTCGGTACCATCTACTCCAACCGTCATTAGGCGAGTCATCATACCTCCATCAGACATAAAATACCTATGAAGAAATGCCACACGAGTATTTGATGGATTTAAACATAGATGGGTAAGATAATGATGTGAAATGCCCGCTATCGATTTAACCCCACATTCTGCTACCTGTTTAACACTTACAAGTAGAGAAATTTCCTTAGTTTGTAAATTCATCTTGGTTATTCCAGAATCCATGGGGACAGCATCATTAGCTCCTTTATCATCAATCCCACAATAACCATAGCCTCCCAAACGAAAAAGACGTGCATAATCAAGACCATAAGCATATTTTCCATCTTTACTCAACATATGAGTAGTAGCAGCAAAACGATCAATTAATTGATTTGAGTCAGTATCATACAGGTCTGTGCCCCAAATATCACCAACACGATTATTAACAGTAAAATAGTCTGTTTCACCTACCCACTGTTGTCTTGCACCTTGCGGATAATTAAGAGCTGTAGTTTCTCCGATTCGCAAATATCGTCCCTCTTTTACATAACCTACTCCAAATAACTCACACGGAAGTGGCGGACGATTGATCGTATCAACCTCTAATGATAAAAACTTATCATTATTTCCATTTGATATCAATAAATCATGAAAACCAAATAAATGATGTTTTGGCCCATTTGTTAGTCGTTTAATCTGTATATTATTATCCATTGTAATCCACAATTATAATCTGTTAGCATCCCAATTTACACCTTGCTTTAATATTTTAGCAGGAACTCCACCAAGAAGCACATTAGAATCATAAGATTTAGTCACGATAGCTCCAGTACTCACTATAACATCCTCTCCCAAAGATACCCCTTTAAGCACTTTGCAACCTTCTCCAAGCCAACAATGATTTCCAATTATTACATTGGATGCTTGATTAATTCTATTCCCATCTGCATTCAATATGGAATGACTATCTCCTGTTCTAAGCTGTACATAGGACGATAACATACAATTATCACCAATTTGTAAAATACTACCGTCTTCTGTGCAAGCCAAGTGGGTATGATGTCCTACAAAAGTATTTTTACCAATTTCTATTGTACACTCATTATCTTGAACAAAGAGCTCCACTCCAGAAAGGTAAGCTCCTTCACGAAGAATTATCCTATTACCTCTACCTTTAATTTTCACCAAACAATTATACAAGACCGATCTGTTTTCACAAAAAACGACATTATCTTCACCATCAATCTGAATACGAGAAGTAACCCTAACTCCTTTATTCAAAATTTTATTATTTCGTCCCCTGGAGAAACTTCTTTTCTCCATGAAACTACGACAACGGAATATTATAGTACGAATTATACGATTACTTCTCCACTTATCTCTATTCATTTCTGCATAGATTTAAAAAAAGCATTCAAATTCTTTCCGATGCCATCAATAGTATATTCTTGAAGAACCCTCTTTTGTAACTTAAGAGCTAGATTGACTTTTTCATCATAGTTTACTATAACATTTTCTATCACAGCCGCAATAGCTTCTGGAGTTTCACCCTCGTAATATGAGATATAGCTATTATAATTATCATCCAATTTACCAATTTCGCTACTAACAATTGGACGACCAGTACTTGCATATTCCATCATTTTAAATGGAAAACCAGCGGCTTGTGCTCCTACCCCCATACTACGAGTTGTGTTAATCAGAATATCCGCATCTCTGTCCAAAGTACTGATCAGTTCAGCATGTTGCATATAGCCATTAAATTCAAATTTATGAATGGAAGGGACTTCCTTAATCAATTGTTTAAAATTATCATCCAAATTACAATTACCATATACTTTAACAACACAAGGAGTTTTAATATACTTCATTGCTTTTACTAAAAGATCTCCCCCCTTACTATAATGAATTCCTCCTGTTAATATAATCGTAACCAACTTTCCCTCTTTTAACTTATTGACACGTGTACTAACATTATTTACAACCTCTTCATTAATAATTCCAGGAGTTAAAACACGATGCTGAATTTCTGGCAGCATTAAACCATTACAAACTGCCATTACTCCATCTGTACGGCTAATAATCCGATTATACAATTTTCTCTTTATCCATACGAAATTATTTCTATCACCAACAAGTGCTTTATTAAAAATATTATCTTCATATTCCAACACCTTTAAGCAATTATCAAGGCTCTTGACAAGAATCGCCGCAGCTAATGTGATATTGTAATATACAACAACATCAAATTGCTCTTTACGATGTTCCGATTTAAGACATTTTGCAATACGTAGCTGATTTATTGGATCACATCTTCTCTTTGAAAGAATATCACAATATTTTATTGTCAATTTTCCTTCCGGATAATTTTCATATTCAACAAAAGCAGGTATTTTCATATTACAAGTAGTCACACCAGGACTATAAATTACTACCTCATGGCCAGCGGACATCATTCCTCGAGCTATACCCAAAGATTTTAATGGACCTGAAAGGGCAAATTTCTTTCCTTTCCCATAACGTTCCATAAACTCTTTGCCTAAATAAGCAGTCAAATATGCTATTTTCATAAATTAATGACTTAATAATGATTGGTAGATTTCTTTCATTTTATAATAGAACTGATAATTGGGACTCACCATATCTTTATTCCTATTAAGATTTGCAATTACTGCTGAATTAAAACTTTCATCATCTCCATATTTGTAAACAATAACTCCTTCTGGGCGAACACATACATCACTTGCAATAACAATTGTACCCTCGTCTATTACTTCTCTTACTGCAACACTATCTCCGTCTGTAGAAGTCGGTCGCACATAAATATCCACATTACGCCATAAGGTTATGATATTGTCTATTGCTCCTATTTGCCAAAATATTTTATCGTCTATACCAAGCTTCCCGGCATAAACATGAAGTTCTTTTATCCTATCTGAATTAGAAGAATCAGCCAGACATAAAACAAATCCTATGTTACGAGATGTGCTCTTCAAGACAGATGCATACATTTTCAAGACAGTTTGAAAACCATATACATCTACTCCTTCATTTAACATAAAACTATGCCCATAAAAAGCTATGTTCTTTTCGTGCAACGAAAGATAAGATTGCATTTCATCAGCAAGAGGAAGATATGTCTTTTCTGAATAAGGAATATAAGGCGGAATGACAAAAACAGGATTAACAGGTACTATCGGAAAAGACATTAACTGCTGTTTCCCTTGTTCACTAACAGTAATCCAAGTCACCTTGTCAGATTTAAGCATTCTATTTAAAAAGAATTTATTGATTCTATTAGTATTCAAATAGTAAGACTTATTCATTGAATTATGAATTGTGACAATAATCTTTTTACGACCCAAACACTTCATCGCCCAAAGATAGACCATACCTTCAAGACTGAAATGAGAATGAACAATCTTATAATTACGGACTTCTGACAGATATTTCCATACTTTAATTGGGAATAAACTTGTCTGCATCCAAGTCCATTTATCATACATAGACGATGATATAATCTCTCCATCAACACATGATTCTGAATAATATCCTCCCACACTAAATCCATCTTTTTGTAACTGTTCTATCAATCGTTTAACATAAACAGTCACTCCTCCGTAAGGAGGTGGAATTGTACAAATTTCTTTTATATCATATTTTAACCTCTTTATGATTTAATTGACTAAGTATTACTATAAATAAATAAAAGCATAACAAACTCCACTGCCCCGCAGAAAAGGGTTCGATAGAGAACATACAAACAGAAATATATACTACAGCAGCAATAACACATCCTTTATTTCGCTTTGCTTTAATTATAGGTGACAGAATAAGTGTTAACAAAGATAATAATCCCACAATTCCATAACGAACCACGATTGCTATATAATCATTATGAGACCCTAGCAACTTATAAGTTCCAACAAATAAAGATTGTTTTGTTCCCACTCCAAAAAACAATTCGAAGATATTAGAATCACTAAAAAAACTATTAAGTCTTGGCATCCATATTTGCATTCTTCCTCCAGCATCTCCTGCATCACTTTGAAACCTTAACAACAACAAGTCTAATACTCCCAAAGCATAAAAAAGAAAAACAATGAAAACTCCACTACCTAAATATACTAATTTCCTTTTTTTCGATATATTAGAAAACAGTATTAAGAATAACATTGAAATAGCTAAAGCAACAAAAACACCTCTTGATGCTGTTATCAATATTGTATATAAAGATACAATAATTGTACCTAACAAAAACCATCTATATTTTTTCTTCATTTTTTGCCATTTGAATAGTGCTATGCTAGAAGTTACGACTCCATAGCCAATTATAGAACCGAAATAATTGGGATCCGTCCAACCACTTCTATCTAATTGTCCTACTTGTGTAGCAACACTCTGTACAAATCTTTTACCCAAAAGAACAAATTCAAAAGAAAGGACTAAAGATACCAATACAAAAACCGCAATAAAACTTTTCAAAATAGTTTCATTATCCTTTGGAATAAAACGAGCTATCAGCATCACACACATAAGAGCATAAGATAACATACAATTAGCAGAAAATATACCATCAATTACAAGAGAAAGAACAGTTAACACAATAAAGGAAGATGGCAACCTAATATTTGAAAATTTTGGATTAATAAGGAGATATGATATTATACTTACTATTAATATATACAAAGAGTCAACTGGCATATATGAAACAGCAGGCAATGAAGCAGATATAATAACAAACGTGAAAAAGACTTGAGGAAATAGTAAACTTTTTTTTATCCATAGAGGAAATATAACAGCCAACATATAAACCATCCTTAAAGGTAAAGGTGGAAGACTTTCCACCTTTGTCCAAGAAACCAAAACAACTAGTAGAATTATATAATAAATCAAGCTAGTAAATTTAATAGATTTCAACATCATAACTATGACAAAAAGTTTTTTATTCTTTGTTCCTCAGACAATTTGCATATCAATATGTTTCCATCTTTCTCCGATACAATATAGCCGTCAAGTCCTTGAATCAGAATTCTTTTTTGAGAATTTCCATGTACTATGCAATTCTTACAATCATGAAGTAATATATTACCAACTATAGCATTATTTTCCTTATCCTTAGGTAATTGTCCAAAAAGAGACGTCCAGCAACCTAAATCACTCCATCCCAAGTCCGCAGGATGACAATACACCTTTCCTTCTTTTGCAGCAGGTTCCATAACTGCAAAATCTATCGAAATCTTTTCACATAGAGGGAAAAGATCGGTTAAATTTCCAGTAGAGAGAATCTCATCCATAATCCTAGCAATTGAA